>Ga0172380_10006243_pt1 | contig 13960 bp, 7 predicted proteins | sample Leawe162metaG_FD_119747 | JGI IMG/M metagenome (GOLD analysis project Ga0172380, IMG submission 119747) | Leachate microbial communities from a municipal landfill in Southern Ontario, Canada - Leachate well 162 metaG | ecosystem: Engineered > Solid waste > Landfill > Unclassified | place... | reverse complement strand
GTGGTTCGCCGTGGGTTTCATGAGAAAAGATGGTGGGCCGTCGGGGGCTCGAACCCCAAACCTACTGATTAAGAGTCAGTTGCTCTACCAGTTGAGCTAACGGCCCTTCTCTTTATGTCGTGGCAAGATATACACCTTCCGTTTTGCCTTGTCAACAATGTTGCGTCACTTCTTTCGTAATCTTTTTTGAGGCACGGGAGAGCGATTTTTTTGGTGCCAATCCGGCCCGGCAGGTGCAAAAGCGAAGGCTTTCAGGTATAGTAGCCCATTCAGGTGCGATTGTATCGCATGGTGTGTGCCGAAAGCATGGCGGAGCAAGAGCAAGGAGGAAATCCATGAGCAAGGTGTTGATAATCGGGGCCGGCGGGGTCGGCAGTGTTGTGGTTCATAAATGCGCGCAGGTGCCGGAGGTTTTTTCGGAGATCTGTCTTGCCAGCCGGACCCTTTCCCGGTGTGAGAATATCCGGAAATCCGTCAAGGAGCGGACCGGGCGCGATATCGAGATCGCCCGGGTCGATGCCGACAATGTCGCCGAGACCGTGGCCCTGATCAAAAGGGTGCAGCCCAAGCTGGTGCTCAACCTGGCTCTGCCCTATCAGGATCTGCACATCATGGATGCCTGCCTGGAAACCGGGGTCGATTACCTGGATACCGCCAACTACGAGCCGCCGGACGAGGCGAAGTTCTGCTACAAATGGCAGTGGGATTATCAGGCGCGCTTCAAGGAAAAGGGGCTCATGGCCCTCTTGGGCAGCGGCTTTGATCCCGGGGTCACCAATGTCTACTGCGCCCACGCGGCCAAGCACCATTTCGACGAGATCCATTATGTGGACATCCTCGACGCCAACGCCGGGGATCATGGCCACCCCTTTGCCACCAATTTCAACCCCGAGATCAATATCCGCGAGGTCACGGCCAAGGGCAAGTATTGGGAGAATGGCACCTGGGTCGAGACCGCGCCGCTTTCCATCAAGCAGAGCTATGATTTTCCGGTGATCGGCCCCAAGAACGCCTACCTCATGTACCACGAGGAGCTGGAATCCCTGGCCAAGAACATCAAGGGGCTCAGGCGCATCCGGTTCTGGATGACCTTTTCCGACAACTATCTCAAGCACCTTGAGGTGCTGCAGAATGTGGGCATGACCGGGATCGAGCCGGTGCTGTTCGAGGGGCGCGAGATCATCCCTCTTCAGTTCTTGAAGGCGCTGCTGCCCGACCCTGCCTCCCTGGGGCCGCGGACCAAGGGGAAAACCTGCATCGGCTGCGAGGTGGAAGGGGTCAAGGATGGCAAGCCCAAGAAGATGTTCATCTATAATGTCTGCGACCATGAGGAATGCTACCGCGAGGTGGGCTCCCAGGCCATCTCCTACACCACCGGGGTGCCGGCCATGATCGGGGCGATGATGATGCTCACCGGCAAGTGGCGGGGCGCAGGGGTCTTCAACATGGAGGAGCTGGACCCCGATCCATTTATGGAGAAGCTCAATATCCACGGGTTGCCGTGGGTGGAGAAGGTGCTGGCCTGAAGGGCGAGGATTTCGCAACAACCGCCCTTCGACAGGCTCAGGGCGAACGGAGTTTCTTAACGTATTGATCCGTTCGTGCTGAGCTTGTCGAAGCACCTGCCTGAAGCACATTCGGAGTTGTTCTAAATTTGTCAAAAGCGAAGATCGCAATGAGCCACAAGGTAATTAATATCGGCTGTGACCTCAGCCAGGTGCCAACCCCCAGCTACGTGTGCGACCGGGCCAGCCTGGCCCGCAATCTGGCCATCCTCGACCAAGTCCAGCAGCGCACCGGCTGCCGGATACTCCTGGCTCTCAAGGGCTTTGCCATGTTCAGCCTGTTCGGCCAGATCCGCGAGGTGCTGCACGGCGCTTCGGCCAGCTCCCTTTCCGAGGCGCGGTTGGCTGCGGAGGAGTTCGGCAAGGAGGTGCATGTCTATGCCCCGGCGTACGGCGATGAGGAGTTCGCTGAAATCCTCGGTTGCGCCGACCATCTGGTTTTTAATTCCTTCCGGCAATGGCAGCATTTCAAGGACCAAGTGGCTGGGGCCGACAAAAAGATTTCCTGCGGCATCCGGGTCAACCCGCAGTATTCCGAGGTGGATGTGGATCTCTACAACCCCTGCGGCCGTTTTTCTCGTCTCGGTGTGGTGCGCGACCAGTTCCGGCCCGAGCTGCTGGACGGTATCGAGGGGTTGCATTTTCATGCCCTGTGCGAGCAGGATGCCGATGCCCTGGAGCACACGGTAGTGGCTTTTGAGGAAAAATTCGGCGAGTTTCTCCACACGATGCAGTGGGTCAATTTCGGGGGCGGCCACCACATCACCCGGGAGGGGTACGATCTCGACCGCTTATGCGCCACCATCAGCCGGATTCAGGAGAAATACGGGGTGCGGGTCTATCTGGAGCCGGGCGAGGCCATCGGTCTCAACATCGGGGTGCTGGTGACCCGGGTGATGGATATCGTGGAAAACGAGATGGCTACCGCCATTCTCGACACCTCGGCCACGGCCCACATGCCCGATGTCCTGGAGATGCCCTACCGGCCTGTGCTCTTCGGCGCTGGGGAGCCCGGCGAGTTTGCCCACACTTACAGGCTGGGCGGGCTCTCCTGCCTGGCCGGCGACGTGGTCGGCGATTATTCCTTTCCCGAGCCCCTTGCCATCGGGCAGCGGCTGGTCTTCGGCGACATGGCCCATTACACCATGGTCAAGACCACCACCTTCAACGGGGTGCGGCTGCCCAACATCGTGGTCTGTGATTCGCGCACCGGCGAGAGCGAGGTGGTGCGGTCATTCGGCTACGAGGATTATAAGTCCCGGCTTTCCTGAGCCGACCCCTCTTCCCGCTCCGGTTGTTCTTCCTCCTGGCCCTGAGGGGCCGGGGTGATATGGAACAACCGGTAGCCATCCCCACTTAGAATCAGCCTGTTCAATCCCTGTCCGGCTCCGGCATCGCCGGAAAGCAGATCCTTCACCATCGCTCCTTCCCCGAGAAGCCACTCCGCCCTTACGCTCACCAGGGCCGGTTCCGTGTGTTCGTTCATCAAGCCAAGAAGCCAGCCATCCTTGGTTTGGCGCAGGTCGGCGAGGACATAGCCGCTTCCCGGTCCCGTAAGTTCAATGCCGGGCTGCATCCCGAAAAAATTCTTGTAGATCGCGGTAAGCCAGGTGGTTCTGGTGTCCCAGGCAAAGTTGGGCGCGGTGTTCGGGTTTCCCATCAGGATGGCGGGAGCAATGAAGTCGCCCAACCCAAAGGTGTTGAGCGCGGTGCGCGCGGCAGCATGCTCCTTGGTAACCAGGGCCGCGCCCAGGCGCAGGGAGGATTCGGTTTCGCTCCAGGCCTGGGGGGTGCCTCCCGAGGCGGGGCGCATCCCGCGCCAGTATTTCCAGGTCCGGAGTGTTTGGGGCTGGGTATGGCCGAGGATTCCGCTTGGTACAGGGTTGAGAAGCAGGGGAGCGTAGCCTGCGCTCCAATCCGCCCCAGGCTTTATCCCGCTCTCCCAGGCAGGCCTGGCCTGGCTCACATCCACCCCGAAGACCTTGGCCATGGCCATGGTCCAGCCGGGGTTGTTCCGGTGGTTGGCGTCGAACTGGCCGGGCAGATCGAGGTTGGCGTGGATATGCATGGGGTGGTCGAGCAGCTTGGCGAGGGCGGCAAGATCCTCCGGCCGCATCTGGAAGTTTCTCGGCAAAAGCAGACTCTTGGCCTTCAACTCGCTTGTGCCCAGCTCGGCCAGGGGGCGGTTGATCAGTTTCGGCCTGAACCCCAGGCGGCGGAGCCCGCCCCAGAGGGAGGCGGTCTCCTCGTTGGTCCGGTTCCAGCTCAGATCAAGATCCTTGGGCCAGTAGACCAGGATATCCGGCTCCAGCGGTTGTGACCCGGCAAGGAACCGGCCCAGGGGCATTTCCTCCATCTGTTGGAACATGGCGCGCACCGCCTCGTACACCTTGGGTTTGGGTCGCCGTTCCTGATCCACCACCCCGAAGCCCGCCTCCCGTGGGTACGGGGTGGCGAGGAAGTTGTCGCGGTCGCTCCAGTGGAAGAGATGCACGCCCATGGCCCCGGAGAGCATGGCTTCCCAGGTGGAGCCGACGATGGCCTCGGTCTGGCGGGCCGCCGCACCGGGGAACAGGGTTTCCGTGGAGCTGTGGCCGGTCTCGGTAATCAGCACCGGGATGTCCAGAAGATCGCGGAACTTGGCGATGCCGAAATCCAGAGAGCGCAGCTCATGCCCGGCCAGAGCCCAGGCGTAGAGATTGAGGGAGATGAAATCGAGGGGCGCGCCCGCAGCCTTGCAGCGTTCGGTGATGGTTTGCGGGTCTTCGGCGGTGTAATTTGGGTCAAGGCCATTGAAGATGCCACCCACCATGGAATAGGAGATCAATTGGCTCGGGGCGGCGGCCTTCGCCGCCCTGGCGCCAGCGGCGACAAAATCACCGATGGCCTGTTTGCGCCACTGGATGAGGTCGTGGTAGCCGGAGTTGCGGATGGCCTCATGGTCGGCCCGGTCCGCCGGGTAGGCACGGGCCATGGGTACCTCGGCAAAGTCGCGGAAATTCGTGCCCCAGGCGGAGTTGAGCCTCTCGATGCTCCCCCCGTAGGTTTTGGCCAGAAAAGCACGGTAGGCAGGGAGGCTGACCTGCTCGTCGTAGCCGACCTGGCTCTTGACAGGGGCATTCTCCCAGAGATCGTAAAAGGCGAACTCGTTGCCGAGAATCCAGCCGCCGATGGCTGGGCTTGCCTTGTAGCGGTCGCAGACCGCGGCGATGAACCGGGCAAAGGCCTCTTGGGCCTGCGGGTGGCTGTAGTTCAACAGGGGGCCGGGGCCTTTTACGGTGCGGGCCATGGCCTGGGGATAATGGGTAACAAACCAGGAGGGTGGATACTGGTAACCGATGAGGATGAAGAGCTTGAGCCCGAGCTGCTCGGCCTTCTTGACCAGATGGTCGGCCTGGTCCCAGCGAAAAACGCCTTCTTGCGGCTCCACGCTTTCCCAGACCAGTTCCACCCGCAGGGAGTTGGCATGGGCCTGTTGCATGGCCTCCAGGTCGTAGTCCACCTCCGCCAGGGTCTGGGTGGCGAAAACCGGCGGGTTCCATACCTGATAGGCGAAGCCGTGGGGAATGAAAACCTCCTGGCGTTCGGTGTCCCAGAAATAGCCCTGCCGGATGGTCAGCCCGGCTGTGGCAGTGCGCGGCGCAAGGCAGAGAGCGAAGAGGAGCAGGGAGATGGCCATGGCCATGGAGGCGTTACGGATTTTCCGGGTGCGGGAAGAAGGTGTTTGTGTCGACAGCATGGAGAGGATGCCCCTTGGGAAAGAGATGGGAATGGCGCGATGTCTGGGGCATTGTATCATCAGCGCGCTGGTGTTGTCCTGAATAAAAAAAGCCGGGCACCCATCAGGGCCCGGCTTTTTTATATATTAATGGAAAGAGATGCTGCTCAGCGCTCCGCCATTCCGTAACCGGATTCGCCGTGGAGGGACATGTCCAGCCCTTCGAGTTCGCCCTGCGGATCAATCCTGAAACCCACGGTTTTTTCAACAATTATGCAGATCAGGATGGTGGCGGCAGCAGCCAGGGCGATGGTCACCCCCATGCCGAGAAGTTGCACCTGCAACTGATCAAAGGCGGTCCAGGTCCGCCCGACTGCAACGGAGGCCTTTGCCATCCAGGAATCGCGGATGAAAAAGGAGAGCAGTAATACGCCCAGGCCGCTGCCCACCCCGTGGATGCCGAAGCAGTCAAGGGAGTCGTCGTAGCCGAGCCGTATTTTGAGGAGCAGAGCGAAGTAGCAGACCAGCGAAGAGGCTGCGCCGAGGGTGAGAGCGCCGATGGGTTGGACCACCCCTGCGGCAGGGGTGATCACCACCAGCCCGGCAAGGATCCCGGAAACAAAACCCAGGGAGGTTGCCTTGCGGAAGGCGATGGCCTCGATGATCAGCCAGGTCAGCGCTCCGCTTGCCGCCGAGACTTGGGTCATGGTGAGGGCGCGGGCTGTTTCCAGGCCGCTTTGCACGGTGGAACCGGCATTGAAGCCGTACCAGCCGACCCAGAGAAGTCCGGCGCCCATCATGGTCATGACCAGATTGTTCGGGTGCATGGCGGTTTTGGGATACCCTCGGCGCGGGCCGAGGTACAGGGCGGCGACCAGGGCGCTGATGCCTGCGGAAACGTGGATCACCAGGCCGCCGGCCAGATCGATAACTCCATTGGCGCCGGCGTTGAACAGCCAGCCGTCCGGGGCCCAGATCCAGTGGCACAGCGGGCTGTAGACAAATAGAAACCAGAGGACGATGAAGAGGATGTAGCCCCGAAAATAGACCCGTTCGGCAATGGCGCCGCTGATCAGGGCCGGGGTGATGATGGCGAACTTGCCCTGGAACATGGCGAGCACATACTCGGGCACCCCGTTGGTGATGGTCTCGTCGATGCCCTTGAGCAGGAAGTAATCCGGGTTCCAGCCGATGACGCCGCCCAGGATTCCCTTGCCGAAGGTGAGGCTGTAGCCGCAGACCACCCAGAGCACGCCGATCACGGCCATGGAGACAAAGCTGTGCATCATGGTGCCGAGCACGTTCTTGGTGCGGACCAGACCGCCGTAAAACATGGCCAGGCCGGGGATCATCAGCAAGACCAGGGCGGTGGAGATCAACATCCAGGCCGTGGTGCCGCTGTCTACGCATTGGCTGTCGGCGGCGAGAGCCAGGCCGGGGAAGAGCGCCAGGCCAAGGGCGGTGCAGGGTATGGCGAGAGAACGGTGGTGCATGGTGTCTCCTTGGTGTTCCGGGTTGAGGTGGATTGGTGGACCAGCTAACGATTTGCGAGAATCGTGCCAATGGAGGGACTGTTTGTTTTTCTTGTTGAATATGTGTATTTTTTGGCGATTTTGTAAAATTCGTCCGGCGGTGGTGCATGGACAAATATGTGAAATAGATGTTTATATTTTACATATTTGTAGTCTTTCTTTGTGAGTATTCAGGCGGGGCAAGGAAGGGCGTCACAACGAAAAATACTGGCTCCGGGGTCAGTATTTTTTAAGTATTGACCAAAGAGGGCAAATAATGCGATACCCATGCATTGAGTAGTATGTGTCTCAACGGGGGAAGTTCGGGGGGAACTGCCCAATGATCTCACAGGCAAAAGGAGAGGGGAATGCGCAGGTTTGTGGTGAAATTCAAGGTCGGGGGGCCTGAACTTTGGCGTACGGCGGCAATCGAGAAAACAACTGTTAATGCGCAAAATGTGGCCATGGCCATGTACGAGTTCCACCGGAAACACGGGCAGTCCAGCGTGAAAATGACCGTTACCGAGGTGTACGAAGAGGGATAGGGGCGCATCGCACCGCATACATAGTGTTTATAAAAAAAAGAGGGACGGCGATAGCCGTCCCTCTTTTTTTGTGCCCAATCGGGCGGCTGCCGGAGCCGGCCTTGTTCGGGCCATCGTGCTGATATTGGGCTGGCGTCGAGATGGGGAAAGGATCCCATTGTGGCGGTGTGGATTGTCATGGAAGAAAAGGTCAAGGGGTAGGGGAAGGATGGTGCGCCGGTCGATGTTGCGGCGCAGGGAGGCTAGGGGCCTTTGTGTAATTTGGCTGTAACCTCTTGTCTTGCAAGGGTTTTTTGTTGTTTGCCCGGTTCCGGGGAAATCGCTGGATGTTCGGCGGTATTTTTTTGTTGCGGCAATATGTCGCAAGTGGTAGTTGTACACATAATTGGGTATATTTCCCAATATGATTGGGGCGCGTGCGTTCTTTCCCGCTGTGTGGATGGAGGCGTGTTCTGCCCCGCCGACAAAGCCGCCAAGAGAGAGGGAGGTGAGGCGCAGGGGGGAGCAGTAAAAAAGAGGGAACAATGTTTTTTGTGAACAAAAAGCAAGGGGAGACATTATATGAAGAAATTTTTGTTTGCGACCTCCGCACTGGCGATCCTGTGCGGAGCCACGCAGGCCCAGGCGGTGGTCCTTCCGGCCCACGCGGGCATCACGGCCTACAACGGGCCATCAACTTGTATCGCCTGTCATCCGACGCAGGCTTCGGACATGCTCAACAGTCTGCACATGCAATGGAAAGGCACCACTTCGGAGTTGACCAACGCCCCCGGCCAGTCGTTGGGCAAGGGGGTAAAAGGCATCAACACCTTTTGCACCTACGCCATGTCTTCAGGCGGCGCCTGTTTCAACTGTCATGTTCGTGCCGACGGCAATGCGCCGCATTCGCCTTCTCAGAATGATATTGACTGCCTGATGTGTCATAGCGACACCTACAAGCGGAAAACAACCCCCGATCCGTCCACGGCCATGACCGTGACCGACTATCTGGGCCAGCTCAAGACCTATATCTTTGGTCTGCGTGACGCGCAGGGCAACTATTTCACCGAGCCGGATTACGCTCTGATGCCGGCCGGCACCACCATGGTCGACATTGCCAAAAACGTGCACATGCCTACCCGGAATTCGTGCCTGCGTTGTCACGCAAAGGCTGCCGGGTCCGACTGGGCCAAGCGCGGCGACATGGGTGTCAATACCGCGGCGCCTACCGATGCCCAGGATGTGCATATGTCTCCGACCCGTGGAAATCTCTCCTGCGCCGACTGCCATGCGGTAAGCGGCCACAAGATCTCCGGCCGCGGCATCGATCTGCGTCAGACCGAGGCGCCGGATCCGAAGTGTACGGATTGCCATGGCTCCGCACCGCACAATACCACCACCACCGGCGTCAAGATGAACCGCCATGCCTCGGGCCAGGTCGCTTGTCAGACCTGTCACATCAAGACCTATGCCAAGGGCGGCGCCACCGAGATGTCCCGCGACTGGAGCAAGCCGGTCTGGAATCCGGCCTTCTGCAACGGCCAGGGCGGTTATGTCGGCGAGGAGGTCAAGGCCTCCAACGTGAAGCCGGAGTACCGTTGGTTTGACGGCACCTCCTATGTGTACAACGTCGGTGAGACGATCACCAAAAACGCCGACGGCACCATCACCATGGCCAAGGCAAACGGCAAGATCTTCGACGGCAAGTCCAAGATCGTGCCCATCAAGAACCACACTACGACCAATATGCCGCTGCTTGCGGATGGCCGGATTGTGCCGCCTGCGATCATGTGGATGTTCATGACCGGCGACTTCAGCCAGGCCGTGGCCAAGGGCATGCAGGATCAGGGCATGACCGGCAGCTACACCCTGGTTAACGCCAATGCCGAGATGCTCATCACCCACGGGGTTGAGCCCAAGACCATGGCGCCGAACTGCGCCACCTGTCACGGCACCTTGAAAGGCCACAACAACCTGATGGTGCCTTTTACCGCCTTGGGTTACCATCAGCTCCCAACCTCGGCCAAGGCTTGCACCATGTGTCACAGCAGGAAAACCCTGAGCTGGGAGGGGACGCACGACAAGCATCGTTCCAAGCTCAAATGCTGGACGTGTCATAGCGCAACCCCGACGGCCCTGAAGAGCCCGACCTCGACTCTGTGCAAGACCTGCCACAGTCTGGAGACCGCAAGCTCTGCGAGCGTGCACAAGAAGCATCTGCCCAAGGGCTATGCTTGCACAACCTGTCATATCATGCCGTAAGCGCAGTAAGCAGTACCGTATCCAAGCAGTAAGTGGGGGAGGTTCCCGGTTTGCCGGGGCCTCCCCCTTTTTTTGTTGCGGCAAAACGTCACAGGTGGTAATAGTTCTCATGGTTGGGTATATTTACCCCACAAGGTTGGGGCTGATTTTTTCCCAACCACAAAGCCGCCTAGGAAGGAGGTGAGACAGGGGGGGAGCAGTGAAAAAAATGGCACCATGGATTTTGTGAAAAAATAAGGAGGAATACATAATGAAAAAAATTTTTATTACAGCGACCGCGATCACGTTGCTGGCCGGGGGAGCCCATGCGGCCACCACCATCAATGCGGCCACGGAGCTGAAAACAACCTGTCTGAAATGTCATTCGGATAAAAGCTCCAAGGTGAGCTGCACCAACAGTAAATGGACGAAGCATAACGGCAGCAAGGTGAGCACCACGGTATATGATGCGGTAACCCTGTACAAGACCGGCAAGACCTGTAGCGGTGCGACCGGCACCACGACGCCGACGACAACAACGACCACCACCAGTGCGATTTCCGCCCACGCGGGCATCACCGCGTACAACGGGCCGGCCACCTGTATCGCCTGCCATCCGGCGCAGGCCTCGGGCATGCTCAACAGTCTGCACATGCAGTGGGCAGGCAAGACTCCGGAGCTGACCAACGCGCCCAATCAAACGCTGGGCAAAGGGGTAAAGGGGATCAACACCTTCTGCACCTACGCCATGTCTTCGGGTGGCGCCTGCTTCAACTGCCATGTGCGGGCCGACGGCAATGCGCCGCATGCGCCTTCTGTCAATGATGTGGATTGCCTGATGTGTCATAGCGACACCTATCAGCGGAAAACAACCCCCGATCCGTCCACGGCCACGACCATTATCGATTACCTGGGCCAGCTCAAGACCTATATCTTTGGTCTGCGTGACGCGCAGGGCAACTACTTTACCGAGCCTGATTACGCCCTGATGCCGGCAGGCACCACCATGGTTGGCCTTGCAAGAACCGTCCACATGCCCACCCGGAAATCCTGTCTGCGGTGCCATGCCAAGGCCGGCGGCGGCGACTGGACCAAGCGCGGGGACATGGGTCTCAATACGGCGGCGCCCACCGATACCCAGGATGTGCATATGTCACCAACCCGGGGGAATCTCTCCTGCGCCGATTGCCATGCGGTAAGCGGCCACAAGATCTCAGGCCGTGGCATCGATCTGCGCCAGACCGAGGCCCCGGATCCGAAATGCACGGATTGCCATGGCAGCGCACCGCACAAAAGCAGCACCAGCAACTACACCAAGCTGAACCGTCACGCCGCAGGCCAGGTAGCCTGCCAAACCTGTCACATCAAGACCTATGCCAAGGGCGGCGCCACCGAGATGTCCCGCGACTGGCTCACCCCGGTCTGGAATCCGGCCTTCTGCAACGGCCAGGGCGGGTATGTCGGCCACGAGGTCAAGGCCTCCAACGTGAAGCCTGAGTACCGCTGGTTTGACGGCACCTCCTACGTGTACAACGTGGGCGAGAAGATCACCGCCAATGCCGACGGCACCTACACCATGGCCAAGGCCAACGGTAAGATCTTCGACGGCAAGTCCAAGATCGTGCCCATCAAGAACCACAGGACCAACATCCCCCTGCTCTCCGATGGCCGGATTATTCCGCCTGCGATTATGTGGATGTTCATGACCGGAGATTTCAACCAGGCCGTGCAGAAAGGCATGCAGGATCAGGGCATGACCGGCGGCTACACCATGGTCAACGCCAACGCCGAGATGCTGATCACCCACGGGGTTGAGCCGAAGTCCATGGCGCCGAAATGTGCCGAATGTCATGGCTCCATGACCGGACACAACAACCTGATGGTTCCGTTCACCGCCTTGGGATATCATACCCTGCCGGCCAAGGTGAAGGACTGCACCCTGTGCCATGAGCGGGAGTCTTCCGGCTGGGAGTCCGTGCATGACCGGCATGTCCGTTCCGAGAAGTTGAAGTGTAACATGTGTCATACCGCAACTCCGGTCGGGCTGATCAAGCCGACCTCGGATCTCTGCAACGACTGCCACAGCAGCAAGTCGGCAAGCGACAGGCAGAAGGTCCACGAGAAGCATTCCGAGAAGGGCTACGCTTGCGCGACCTGCCATAAGTTCTAGGCAACAAGCAGTCGTATTTAAAAATAAGAGGGGGAGGTTTCCGGCATGCCGGAGCCTCCCCCCTTTTTTTGTTTTGGTTTCGGCAAACCGGCAGAGCAGGGATGCCGGTTTGCTGGGGTAATCGTGGAGCACAAAAAAAGCCCCGGCTTTTCAGCCGGGGCTTTTGTCTTGCCTTGCAGTGAGCCGCAGCTTAGAAGGGCCGCATCACCCAGATGCCGCAGGGGCAGGTGTCGCTGCAAAAACCGCAGGCGATGCACTTGTCCGGGTCCGAGACATAGCGGTAGTCCTTGCCCTCCAGCTTTTCCCTGGAGATGGCCTGGGTGGGGCAGATGGTCTCGCAGAGGTGGCAGTCGCGGCAGGTGCCGCAGCTCATGCAGCGTTCCGCTTCCGCCGCCTCGGAGGAGCCGGGGCACGGCTCCGGGGTGTAATGGGCCGAGGTCAGGCTGGCCTGGGGGATGAGCTGCTGGCCAAAATCCTTCCACTCCTCGCCTTTGAACCCGGCCACAATGGCCTCCGCCGTTTTCTTGCCCGCGCCCAAGGCGTTGGTGGCAAGGCCTGGCCGTTCCACATCGCCGATGGCCGAGATCTTCGGATCGCTGGTAAGCCCGGCCGCGTTGCACTTGATCCAGCCCGCGCCGCCCACGGTGATGACCTCGACGGTGTCGGGGAGGAACTTCAAGGCCGGAACATCGCCGATGGAGATGATCACGGTCTGGGCCGGGATGAGCTGGCCTGCCGCGTCGATGAGCCCCTCGGCGGTGACTTCCTTGGTCTGCACCGGCCACTGGAACTTGGCACCCAAGGCTTCGGCCGCGGCCTTTTCCTTGCCGAATGCCAGGGGCTTCTGGATATCCACCAGGGTGACCTCCTTGGCTCCCAAGCGGTACGCCTCGCAGGCCACATCGCAGCCCACGTTGCCCGCGCCGATGATCACCACCTGTTTGCCGACCTTGAGCGGCTTGGAGCTCTTGGCGCTCTTCAAAAAGTCCAGGGCCGGGATCACCCGCTCGTGGCCGGGGAAGGGAATGATCCGCGGCTGATGGGTGCCCACGGCCACGATGACATGGTCGTATTTTTTCTTCAGCTCGGCGAACTTCTCCTTGGTCATGGCCACATTGAAGGTGGCCTTGATATTGGGCATGGAGAGGAAACGCTGGATCTCCGCGTCCCAGATGGCCCTGGGCAGCCGCTCCCAGGGGATGACCTGGGCCAGCTTGCCGCCGAGTTGCTGGTCGCGCTCGAAGATATGCGCCTCGACCCCGGCCTTGGCCAGCTGCCAGGCCGCATTCATGCCGGCAGGGCCGCCGCCGATGATGGCGACTTTCTTGCCTAGCGACTTGGCGGGCTTGGGCGGTTTGGCGTCGCGGGCCGCGCGGCCCAGCATCTGCACGTCGATTTTCTCGTCCACCAGCTGCCGGGAACAGTTCTGCATGCAGAGGTTCGGGCAGATATGGCCGCAAACCGAGGCCGGCAGCGGGGTGTAATCGAGCAGCATCTTGTAGGCCTCATCCCCCTTTCCTTCGCGGAACAGCCGCAACCGGTCGATGGTGGGAATGTGCACCGGACAGTAGTAGGCGCAGGGCGCGGCCTTGTCGCGGTTGGCCCAGAAGGGCTGCCGCCGCCTCAAGTCCCCGGTCTCGATCATGCCGATGGGGCTGCGGTCCAGCCCTGGAGCCAGATCGCGGATGGGGTCGCCGCCGCCAAAGCCCGGGTTCCAGATCTTTTGCTTGAACTCGGCCATGGGCATGGGGCCTGAGAACATCAGGGCCCGATCCTGGGGCGGGATGGAGATCAGCATCATCCATTCCTTGCGGATGGAGAGCTTCTTGAGCAGCCGGGTGCGGCCGATTTTTTTCAGGTAAACGGGCATCCGCTCCATGAGCCATGCCCATTGCTCGTCGTTGGGCAGCACGGCCATGACGCTCTTTTTGTCATAGGAGCCGTCGTTCTTGCCCCGGTAGTAGAGCCAGCCGCCGACCATGCCGACGCAGGGGCGGTAGCCCAGGACGTTTTTGGGGTTCTTTGGTTCGATGCCGCAGATGACCCCGATGCCGCCGCAGTTGAACTCGGCAAAGGTGTCGCCCACCGAACCCAGCACCCACAGCTGAGGGCGCTGGTGTTCGGGGTTCCATTTGGTCATGGTCAGGCCCCGGGCGCCGATGGAGCCGCCCACGTACACCTTGCCTTCGGCCATGGCGTTGCAGACCCCGTTGGTGGCGTCGCCCTTGACG
>Ga0172380_10006242_pt1 | contig 13960 bp, 11 predicted proteins | sample Leawe162metaG_FD_119747 | JGI IMG/M metagenome (GOLD analysis project Ga0172380, IMG submission 119747) | Leachate microbial communities from a municipal landfill in Southern Ontario, Canada - Leachate well 162 metaG | ecosystem: Engineered > Solid waste > Landfill > Unclassified | place... | reverse complement strand
GTGTTCGAGGAGGCGATAAAGACGCGCGCCTCCGACATCCACATCGAGCCTCAGGAAAACTCGCTGGTCATCCGCTTCCGCATCGACGGCGTCCTGCACGTGCAGATCGAGTCCGACCTGAAGATTGCCACGGCGCTGGTTCTGCGCTTGAAGCTGATGTCCGGGCTGGACATCGCCGAGAAGCGCCTGCCGCTGGACGGCCGCTTCCACGTCAAGGTGCGCAACGACTCGGTGGACGTGCGTATTTCCACCATGCCGACGCAGTACGGCGAATCGGTGGTGATGCGCCTGCTCAACCAGAGCAGCGGCATTCTTGGACTCGACCGCATGCGCATGCCCGAGAGGGTTCTGGCGCGCCTGCGCCATGCCATCAACCGGCCGAGCGGCATGGTGCTGGTGACCGGGCCGACGGGCAGCGGCAAGACGACGACGCTCTACGCGGCGCTATCCGAGTTGAACACTCCGGAGAAGAAGGTGATCACGGTCGAGGACCCGGTCGAGTACCGGCTCGCCGGCATCAACCAGGTGCAGGTGCACGAGAAGATCGGCCTCTCCTTCGAGCGCGTGCTGCGCTCGGCCCTGCGCCAGGACCCGGACATCATCCTGGTCGGCGAAATGCGCGACCAGCAGACCGCCGAGATCGGCATGCGCGCCGCGCTCACCGGCCACCTGGTGCTGTCCACCCTGCACACCAACGACGCGCTGTCCACGCCGGTGCGCCTGCTCGACATGGGCGTGCCGCGCTACATGGTGGCGCTGTCGCTGCAGATGGTGCTGGCGCAGCGCTTGGTGCGGGTCATCTGCCACAACTGCAGCGAGCCCTACTCCCTGCTGCCGCACGAGCAGGTATGGCTGCGCTACGAACTCGGCGATGCGGTCGGCGCGCACACCTACCGCCACGGATGCGGTTGCGCCCATTGCGGCAATACAGGCTATCTGGGCCGCCAGGGGGTTTTTGAAATGCTGGAGATGTCGCAAGCCCTGGTCGAGGCGGGAAACCACGGCGACCCGCAGGAGTTCATGCAAATAGGCCGTCAGCAGATGGCCGGCGACACCTTGCGCCGCGACGCCGTGCGCCTGGTGACAGAAGGGCGAACCACGGTGCATGAGGCGATGCGCATCAGCAACCAGTTCGATGAATAAGTTTTCCTATCGCGGACGCGATGCCGGGGGTATGGCGGTCGAGGGCCTCCTCGAAGGCGCCAGCGCCGCAGACATCGCCGACAGCCTGCTGGCGCGAGGCATCACCCCGTTAGGCATCGCCCCGGCTGCGGACGCCGGCGGCGGCGCTGCGATCCAGCTCTTCAAGCCCAAGGTGGAGCAGATCGATGTGCTGTTGTTCACCAGGCAGCTGCACACCTTGATCAAGGCCGGGGTACCCCTGATGCGCGCGCTTACCGGCCTGCAGGAGTCGGCGAGCAACCCGGCGATGCGGGAGATGCTGCAGGCTTTGCGCGAGAGCCTCGAGTCGGGTCGTGAACTGTCGCTGGCCATGACCCGCCATCCGCAGATATTCACCGCTTTCTACCTGTCCATGGTCCGGGTCGGCGAAATGACCGGTCGCCTGGAGGAGATTTTCCTCAGCCTCTACCACCACCTGGCGTTCGAGCGCTTCATGAGCGAGCAGGTGAAGTCGGCGCTGCGCTATCCGGGCTTCGTCCTCAGCGCCATGGGGGTGGCGCTGGTCGTGGTGAACATCTTCGTCATCCCGGCCTTCGCCAAGGTATTCCGGGGCTTCGGCGCGGAGCTGCCGCTGCTGACCCGCATCCTGCTCGACTTCTCCAACTTCACGGTGGATTGGTGGTACGTCATTCTTGGCGCCCTGATTGTCGCCGGCTTCGCCTTCACGCGCTGGACGGCGAGCGGCGTCGGGCGCTATTGGTGGGACAGGACCAAGCTCTCCATCCCCGTTGCCGGCAAGGTGATCAGGAAGGCGACGCTGGCGCGCTTCGCCAGCAGCTTCGCCATGGCCAGCCGCAGCGGCGTACCCATCACCCAGGGCCTGGCCAACGTGGCGCAGACGGTGGACAACAAATACATCGGCGGAAAGCTCGATGCCATGCGCGAGGGGGTGGAGCGCGGCGAGAGCATCTTGCGTACGGCGATCGGCGCCGGTGTGTTCACTCCGGTGGTGCTGCAGATGATCGCGGTGGGCGAGGAGTCCGGCTCCCTGGACGAAATGCTGCAGGAAATTGCCGACCTCTACCGGGAGGAAGTGGAATACGAACTGAAGACCCTGGCGCAGCAGATCGAGCCCATCCTCATCATCGTGCTCGGCATCATGGTGCTGATCCTGGCCCTCGGCGTCTTCCTGCCGATCTGGGATCTGGGCAAGGCGGCGATCAAAACCTGAGGCGGCGAGGCGAACGCATGGACCCGAGACGATATGCAGGTAACGCGGCGATCGGCTTCACCCTGATCGAACTGGTGATCGTCATCACCATCGTCGCCATCCTCGCCGCCGTGGCTCTGCCGCGCTTCACCGCCATGCAGCGCGATGCGCGCATCGCCAAGGCGCAGGCGCTGTTCGGCAGCGTGCGCAGCGCCGCCGCCCTGGCGCACGCGCGCTGCCTGCTCGACCTGTCCCAGGGCACGGGTCCGTGCACACTGGCCGGCGGCAGGGCCAACATGGAAGGGGCGGCTGTCGCCATGATCAACCAATACCCGGCATTGAGCTCCAGCAGCGGCGCCTGCGCCGCGGGCACGCGCGCGGTCACCGGCATCGCCGAGGCCGCGCAGATCAGCGACTGCTCCGACGGCGTGACGCTGTCCTCGGGCGCCGACCCGACCACGATACAGATCGTCGGCGCGACGACCCCCGCCAGTTGCCAGATTGCCTACGCCCAGGCGCTGGCCGGTTTTGCCCCGCTGATGCTGCTCGACACCAGCGGCTGTTGAAGAGACAATATTGCCAATTACGGGAGAATACAAATGAATGAGAAAGGTTTTACCCTGATCGAACTGGTGATGGTGATCGTCATCCTCGGCATACTGGCGGCGGTGGCGATACCGAAGTTTGTCGACCTGTCGGGCGAAGCGCTGACCGCTTCCAAGAAAGGCATGAGCGGAGCCGTCAAGTCGGCCCACGCCGTGCTCGTCGCCTCGCGTGCTGCGACCAGCACGACTCCGATCAATCCTACCGTCACAATTCTCGCGGCGGGGATAACGCCGGAGGGAACAGCGGCAGCCACAGGCGTTACGGTGACGATCAACGGAACCGGCTACACGGTGCCCACGTACACCGACGCTTCCTGCACTACACCGACGGCGGCCGTTGGTAACACTGTGGCCTGTGTCGGCGATATTCCCTGAGTTCGCACCGACACAGGCGGTATGAGGCGCGGTGGCCTGCAACACCGGGATAGCTGCCAGATCCTGCCACGGCCCGCGTCAAGAAACGGCTTCACCCTGGTGGAACTCGTGGTGACCATGATCGTCGTCGGCATCCTGGCGGCCACCCTGCTGCCGCGCTTCGCCGAGAGAGAGATTTTTGAACAGCGCGGCTTCCATGACCAACTCACAGCCGCGCTGCAGTTCGCGCGCAAGGTGGCGGTGGCGCAGCGGCGCTACGCCTGCGTGCGCTTCTCCGGCGGCACGGTCAGCCTCAGCGTGGACCTGCGCGATCCGGAGAGCGGCGCCAGTTTTTGCGATGGTGGAGAGGGCCACGAAACCGGGCTCGGGCTGCCGGCGCCGGACAGGAGGTGCAGCAGCGCCAACCAGGTCTGCGCGCCGGCCAGCGTCACCCTCACTGCCCTGCCGGGAGCGCTGCTGTTCGACCCGCTCGGACGCGGCTCGGCGGCGGCGACCTACGGCGTTACCGGCCAGCCCGACATCAGGGTCGAGGCCGAGACCGGCTATGTGCATTGAGCGGCGGAGTAACTCCAATGCGTACAGCGCGGCGCAGTCCGGGGCGACGCTGCCGGAACTGATCATGTTCATCGTCATCGTCAGCATCAGCGTTCTCGGCATCCTCTCCGTGCTCGACCTCACCGTGCGCCGTAGCGCCGACCCCATGGTGCGCAAGCAGATGCTGGCCATCGCCGAATCCCTGCTCGAGGAGGTCGAGGCCATGCCCTACACCTATTGCGACCCTACCGACGCCAACGTCGAGACGGCCAGCAGGGCGCAGCTCGGCGCCGGGGGCTGCGCCACGACCGTCGAGAACCTCGGCGCCGAGGCCGGCGAGACGCGCAGCAGCAGCACGACACCTTTCAACAACGTCAACGACTACTACGCGAGCGGCGGCTATGCGCTGCCCAGCGCCATCACCGACATCAGCGGCGGCAATCCGGCGCCGGCGGGCTACAGCGCCACGATCAACATCACGCCGGAGGCGCTCAACACCATCGCCTCGGACAGCAGCGCGGCGAACATGAACGCCCTGCGCATCGCCGTGACCGTGGCGCACGGCGACGACAGCCTGACGCTGGAAGGCTACCGTAGCCGCCACTCGCCCAACCTGGCGCAATGATGGGCGGCGCGCGCGGCTTCACCCTGGTCGAGACGATCATGGTCATGGTCATCACCGGCATCATCGCCGGCAGCGTCGCCGTATTCATCGCCCGGCCGGTGCAGGGCTACATGGACAGCGTGCGCCGCGCCGAGCTCAGCGACGCCGCCGACACCGCCGTGCGCCGCCTGGGGCGCGACCTGCGCCTGGCGCTGCCCAACAGCCTGCGCCTGACGAGCAGCGGCAACCTGGCCTATCTCGAGTTCATCATGAGCAGCGCCGGCGGCCGTTTTCGCACCGACGACGACGGATCGAGCGGCGGCCATCTGCCGCCGGGCGCGGTCTTCGACGTGCTCGGCCCGATGCCGGCGGTGAATAGCGGCGCCAGCGGCGACTACATCGTCGCCAACAACTTCGGCAACGGCCCCTACGATGACGCCTACAGCGGCGACAACCGCCGCCAGGTGGTCAGCGTGGCCGGCAACGCCGTGACCCTGGCGGACAATCCCTTCCGCCATGTCGGGACCGGCATCAGCCGCTTCCAGGTCGTGCCTCACGCCACGCAGGCGGTGAGCTTCGTCTGCCCGACGCTGACGCCGGGCGACTTCCTGCGCTACTGGAGATACGGCTTCTACGCCACGCAGGCCGAAGCCGTGCCCCATCTCCCGGCCGGCAGCCAGGCGCTGCTGGCCGCCAACGCCACCTGCAGCATCACCTACTCCCCCAACGTGCAGCAGCGCCTGGGCCTGCTCAGCATCGCCCTGACGCTGCGCGACAGCGCCAGCGGCGAGAGCGTTTCGCTCTTCTACCAGATCCACGTGGACAACACGCCATGAAGCGCGCAGGAGGATTTTCCCTGGTCGCGGCGATCTTCCTGCTGGTGATCCTCTCCTCGCTCGGCGCTTTCATCGTCACCGTCTCCACGACGCAGAGTCATGCCTCGGCGCTGGACGTGCTGGGCGCACGCGCCTACCGGGCGGCGCGCGCCGGCATCGAGTGGGGCGCGTACAGTCAGTTGGCGCTGCAGCGTTCCCACGGTCCGACCTACGCCAGTTGCGCGCCGGAGTTCTCCAGCAACGGCACCTTCGGCTTTGCCGGCAGCGCGGCCACCCTCGGCGGCTTCACGGTGACGGTCAGCTGCACGGCCTATGGCGACGGCCATGGCGGCCCGACGGTCTACGAGCTGATCTCGACCGCCTGCAACCAGGTCGACCCCGGCAGCGGCAAGTGCCCCAACCTCAGCAACCCCGGCGGCACCTACGTCGAGCGCCGGTTGCAGGCGATCCTCTAGAACCATGCCGCGCATCGGCCCCATCTTCCTTCCCCTCTTGGCGGCCCTGATCGCCGCGCTGTTTTCGGCAGGGGCGGAGGCCGCCGCCTGCGCCAGCGCCGCCAGCGGCAACTGGAGCGCGGCGGCGACCTGGGCGGCGCCCTGCAACGTCGCCGGCGGCCCGGTCGCCGGCGACAGCGTCACCATAGGCGGCGCCCACAGCGTGACCTTGAGCGCGCCGGCGGCAGCGGCGACGCTGACCACCAGCAATCCCACCGCCGCCAATGGCCTCGCCCTCAACGGCAATGCGCTGACGCTCTCCGGTGCGCTCACCATGACGCGGCCGACCGGCGCCGCTGCCTCCACCATCGACGTCGGCAGCGGCACGCTCACGGCCGCCAGCATCACCATCAACGGCGGCAGCAATACCAGCCGCGTCGCCCAATTGACGGTGAGCAGCGGCACCGTGACGGTCAGCGGCAGCGTGAATTTCCTCAACACCGCGGTGCAGGCGCGCTTCATCTCCAGCGGCGCTTCCCAGGTCTACGTCGGCGGCAACTTCGGCAGCGGCGGCACGCTCACCACCGGCGGCAGCGGAACCATCACCTTCAACGGCAGCGGCGCGCAGAGCGTCGGGGCCTACAGCACCTACAACGACGTCGTCGTCGCCAAGAGCGGCGGCACGGCGACCCTGGCCGGCAACAGCGCGATCGGCGGCGCCCTGACGCTGAGCGGCGGCGGCTTCGACATGGGCGGCAACACCCTGGCGGTGGGCGGCGCCCTGAGCGTGAGCGGCGGCACCATGAATGTCAATAACACCTTGACCGTGGCCGGCGCGACCGCGGTTGCGGGCACGCTCAACATCAACGCCACGACCGGCACCAAGACCTTCACCGGCATGGTGAGCATCGATCCGGGCGGCGTCTGGAACAACTCCGCCAACGAGGCGCTCACCTTCCGAGGCGGCCTCGGCTTCAACGGCGCGAGCTTCACCGCCGGCAGCGGCACGCACACCTTCAGCGGCAACGACCAGGCCATCAGCGGCACCCTGGGCATACCCAGCATCACCGTCACCGGCGTCACCCTGAGCAACAACGGCAACCTGACGGTGAACGCGGCGCTCGCCGGCACCGGCGGCCTGAGCAACGCCGCCGGCAGCCAGTTGCACCTGGGCTTCGGCGGCGCGCTCGGCATCACCACCCTGACCGCCTCGGCCGGCGGCAACCTGGTGGAGTACAGCGCCGCCGGCAACCAGACCATCAAGACGCCGACGGCCAACACCTATCACCAGTTGAGTTTGAGCGGCAGCGGCGCCAAGACGGCGGGCGCCGGCCTGACGTTCAATGGCGACCTGACCCTGACGGGTGCCGCGGCGTTCAACGGCGGCGGCGCTTTCACCCACAGCTGCCTGGGCAACTGGATCATCAACAGCAGCGCTACGCCGCCGCTGACCCTGACCGGCAGCACCATCAACTTCAACAGCCCGGCGACCCCCGCCGCCACAGCGATCAGCGGCACGACGGCGGCGACCCTGGCTTTCAACAGCGTCAATATCAACAACGGCAGCGGCGTAAACCTGAACAACAACGCCAGCTTTGCCGGCACCCTGAGCGTGGTCAGCACCCTGACCCCCGCGCCCGCGGTACTGGTCAGCGGCGCCGGCACGCTGACCGGCACGGGTACCGTGCAGGTGACGCGCACCGCCGCCACCGCCGGTTTCGACAACCAGTACAGCATCACCACCAAGACGCTGGCCAACCTCACCGTCGAATACCTCGCCGCCAGCGCGCAGACGGTGAGCGCGCGCAGCTACGGCGGACTGAAGATCAACAACGTCGCCGGCGCGACCCTGGCCGGCGCGGTGACGGTGGGCAACAGCTTGACGCTGACCAGCGGCACGCTCGACGTCGGCGCCAATCAGCTGAGTCTGAACGGCCCGGCGATCGCCGGCACGGCGACCAAGCTCAACACCAGCTCCGCGTCCAGCCTGTCTTTTGGCGGCGCTGCCAGCGGCGTATTCCTGCCCGCCAGCGTAACCTCCCTGAACAATCTGACGGTCAACAACGTCAACGGCGTGAGCGTCGACAACGCGCCGACCCTGAGTGTCGCCGGCGTCTTGACGCTGAGCGCCGGGGCCATAACCATGGGCTCGAGCACTATGGTCACCAGCGCCAATTGCCCGGCCAGCATCAGCCGCGGCAGCGGCTACGTCAGCGGCAGGCTGCAGCTGAAGTTCCCGCCCAACGCCAGCACCACCTGCACGTACACCATAGGCAGCGGCGGTAGCTACACGCCCATAGGCATCACCCTGGTGGCGCCTGCGGGTGGCGGCGGCACGCTCACCGCCGGCACCACCGGCGCCGAGCACGCCCAGGTCGCAGCCTCCGGTCTCGACGCAAGCCGCGACGCCAACCGCTACTGGTCGCTCTGGGCGAGCGGCGATACGATCAGCGCTAGCAGCTACGGTCTGACATTCAACTTCGGCGGCGGCGATGTCGACAGCGGCGCCACGCCGACGAATTTCGTCGTCGCCATGCTTGCCTCCGGCACCTGGAGCCTGCCGACGCCGGTGACGGCGACCGGCACGTCCACCGCCGTGTCCAACCTCACCGTGCCGCTCTCCAGCGCTACCGGGAGCATCGATTTCCTCGTCGGCGAAGCCTACAGTCTCTGCTACAGCGACGACTTCGCCCGTGCCGATGGTGCGCCGGGCAGTTCCTGGTCCGTCGGGCGCGCCGGCGGCAGCTACACGCCGGCCATCGTCAGCGGCCGTCTGCGCCTCACCGACGCCAGCGGCGGCGCCGGCACCTGGGCCACCTTGCGAAGGCTCTTCCCCGCAGCCGGGAACAAGGTGACGGCGGAGTTCGACCATTACGCCTACGGCGGCAGCGGCGCCGACGGCGTCGCCATCATCCTCTCCAACGCCGCGGTGGCGCCGAACGCCGGCGCCTTCGGCGGCTCCCTGGGCTACGCGCAGAAGAGCAACCCCGGCTCCGACTGCACGACTCCCGGCGGCTGTCCGGGGTTCACCGGCGGCTGGATAGGCGTCGCCATCGACGAATACGGCAACTACTCCGCCAACACCGAGGGCCGCTATGGCGGTTCGCCGACACGGGTGCCCAGCTCGGTGGCGATACGCGGCTCGGGCTCGGGCATGTCCGGCTACCGCTACCTGACCGGCACCTCGACGCTGAGCCCGGCCATAGACAACAACGGCTCGGCCTCACCGCCCCATCGCTATCGTGTCATCGTCGATAACAGCGACGGTACACACGCCTGGATCAGCGTCGAGCGCAGCGTCGGCGGCAGCTACGCCACCCTGCTCGGCGACATCCATTGCGCCACGAACGTGACCGCAAATTGCATCGACGCCAGGGACATCGGCTACGGACAGGATGCGGTGCCGAGCAACTGGTATTTCTCCTTGACCGGCGCCAGCGGCGCCCTTACCAACGTGCACGAAGTCGATTCAGTGCGGATCTGCACGACCCTGGGCCAGGTGACGCCGGGCCTCAATCACCTGCGCCTCGAGCACGGCGGCCAGGCTTGTACCGGCGCCGCGAGCCCGGCCAGCGTGACGCTCAAGGCCTGCGCCGACGCCAGTTGCAGTTCGCTCTACCTGGGCAGTGTCACGGCAGATCTGAGCAACATCGCCGGCGCCGCCTGGTCCAGCGATCCGGTGATGTTCGCCGGCGGCCAGACCGTGCTCACCCTGAACAAAGCAACGCCCGGCGCGGTGACGCTGGGCGCCACCGCTACTTCGCCGGCGGCGAGCGGCGCCACCCGCTGTTTCAATGGCGCCACCGAAACCTGCGGCCTCAACTTCGCCGCCTGCACTTTCGAGGTCATCGAGGTCGGCGCCGCCGCCTACACGCCGATCTTCACCAAGCTCGCCGGCGCGGCCTTCAATCTTGACCTGTTGTCGGTGAGCGGCAGCGCCCTGACGGCGAACCGGGTCGAGATCGTCGATGCCAGCAGCGGCACCTGCAGCAGCTACGCCTCGGTGCAGGATGCGTCGACCGCGGTACCTTCGTCTTTCACCCCCAACCAGCGCAAGACTTTCGCCTTCGCCTCGGCCAGGGCGCTGAGAAACGGGCGCGTCCGGGTGGCCTACAGCTGCTCGGCCACCCCGTACAACTGCAGCAACTGTTCCTGCTCCTGCTCCTCGGACAATTTTGCCGTGCGCCCGAGCTTCTTCAGCGTCGGCAGCGATGCGACGCAGACGGGGGCGAGCGGCAAGCCGGCCTTCCGCGCCGGCGCGGATGGCTTCCGCCTGACGGCGACAGCGCTGGCGGATTACGACGGCATCCCCAAGCTGAATGCCGGCCTGGTCAGCGGGCTCAACGGCCGTGGCACCCTGACCACGCCCGGCTTTCCTGCCGCCGCCAAGCCGAGCGGCGTCGCCTACGTCGATGGCAACCGCTTTTCGGAGGTCGGCAATTTCAGCCTCGTCGCCAACGCCATCTACGACGATGGTTTTGCCTACGTCGATTCGAGCAAGAGCCAGCCGGAATGCACCTCGGATTTCAGCAACACGGCGGTGGGCGGCAAGGTCGGCTGCATGTTCGGTTCGACGGCCGCCGGCGCTTTCGGCCGCTTCATCCCCGATCACTTCACGGCTGTCGCCAACGTGGCCGATGCCTGCGGCGCGGGCGCTTCGCCCTTCACCTACATGGACCAGAGCTTCGCCATCCTGCGCTCGGGAAGCGCGTCGGCGCAGCTGGTCGAGGCGCGCAACGGCGCCGATGCGCTGACCCAGAACTACGCGGGCAGCTATGCTCACGGCGCCGTCGGCCTCGCCGCCGAGAACGCCGACAACGGCGTGGACCTCGGTGCTTCCCTCAGGTATTTCGGCGGTGGCGCCATAGGCGGATCCTGGAGCGGTGGCATCTTTTCCCTCGGTGCCAGCAGCCTCGCCTACGTCAGGCCGGGAGCGCCGGCCGACGCCAGCTGGGGGCCTTTCGAGACCCTGGACGTCGGCGTTGCCGTGGCTGCCGACGAAGGCGACATAGGCACGACCGCGGCACCGACGCTGGGCGGACTGGATATGAACCCGGCCGCCCAGGGCGGCAGCAGCTTCACGCACAAGAAACTGGGAACGTTGCGCATGCGCTACGGGCGCCTGGCCCTGGGCAATGCTTATGGTTCGGAACTGCTGCCGCTGCGTCTGCCCATCTATGCGCAATACGTCAGCGGCGCCACTGCCGGCGCGCCGATATTCGCCAGCAACACGCTCGACGCCTGCACCACCGTCTCCGCCGACAAGCTGGCGATCGGTTGCGGCACAGGCATCAGCAGCCTGCGCTGTCTGTCGCCGGCGCCGGCTGTCAGCGGCGCCGGCGCCCTGGCGGACGGCGTCGCCCATTTCCGCCTCGCGGCGCCGGGCAACGGTCATCAGGGCGCGGTCGATGTCGCCCTCAATCTGGGCAGCAGCGCAGCCGACAGCTCCTGCATCAACTGGTCGCCGGCGGTGGCGAGCAGCGCCGGCAACCTGCCTTGGCTGCAATACGCCTGGTGCGCGGGCAAGCTCGATCCGAGCGCACGCGCCAACTTCGGCGCACCGAAGAGCCCGTTCATCTATCTGCGCGAGCGCTACTAAGCGTCGAATTGTGGCCAGTTAAGGCCTCTATACTCGCCCAAGGGGGAAAGGCGCGGCCGCTATACTCGGAAGGACACTTAACGGTGGGTCCGATGCTGCCATTTCTGTGCCCGAAAGTGCATGACGGCTGGATGGCCGTGGCCTATGTCGCGGGCCGGTTCGATCTCGCCCACGTGCGCCGGTTGCCGGGGCGCAAGCCGGAAGTGTTGTTGCTGCACAGCCGCTCACGCGGCGACGATGACACCGCCGTCTTGCGGGCTCTGCGCAAGGATCTCGGTCTGGCCAACTATCGCTGCACGGTGCTGCTCGGCGCCGGCGAATATCAGATGCTGCAGGTCGAGCCGCCGGAAGTGCCGGCCGAGGAGCGGCGGGAGGCCGTGCGCTGGCGCATCAAGGACATGCTGCACTACCCGGCGGAATCGGCGAACCTCGATCTGCTGGAGATTCCGGCGGAGCCGGGTGTCAGCGCGCGCGCACGCCAGGTCTGGGCCATCGCTGCCGACAGGGCGTTGCTGGTGCCGCATGTTGCGGCTTTCGACGGCGCCAAGCTGCCGCTCGCGGCGATCGATATTCCGGAGTTGGCCCAGCGCAACATCGCGGCCCTGTTCGAGGAGGAGAACCTTGGCCTGGCCATGTTGAGTTTTGACGAAGCCGGCAGCATGCTCAGTTTCACCTATGGGGGGGAACTCTATGCGCTGCGGCGCATCGATGCACCCCTCTCCCTGTTCATCAACGTCGAGGCGGGGCAGCGCGAAGCGCTGTTCGAGCGCGTCGCCCTGGAGGCGCAGCGTTCGCTCGACAATTTCGACCGGCAGTTTGGGCACATCAGGGTCAACCAGCTGCTCGTGGCGCCGCTACCCGAGGGCTCCGCCCTGGTCGGCTACCTGCGCGAGTTTCTTTCTGTGCTGGTGGCTGAACTCGATCTGGCGGCGGTACTCGACTTTCCTTCCCTGCCCGAGCTGGCACTGCCTCTGCGCCAAACCCAATATCTGAAAGTCATCGGCGCTGCCCTGCGCGAGACGGTGAACTGAACCTCCCGCCATGAGCCAGCAGATCAATCTCTTCACGCCCGACCTGCACCGGAAACGCAAACTGGTCGCGGCCAACACGCTGGCGGTGGCGGCGCTGGCCCTGCTGCTGCTGCTGGCCAGCGCCGCTGCTTGGACCGGCAGCCATGCCCGGTTTACGGAACAGCGCAGCCAGGAGCAGCAGGCCAGGCTGAAGGCCGCCAAGGAGCAACTCGCTGCATTGAGCAAGGAATTGGCGGCGCGCCAGCCCAGCGACAAGCTGGCGGCCGAACTGCTCGCCGCCGGCAGTCAGCTCAAGGGACGCGAAGAGGTGATGGCCCATCTCGAGAGCGGCGGCCTCGGGTCGTCTGTGGGCTTTGCGCAATTCCTGCGCGCCTTCGCGCGGCAGACGCCGAACGGGCTCTGGCTCACCGGCTTCGCCCTCAACGAGGGTGGACGCGATATGGAAATCCACGGTCGCATGTTGCTGCCCGCGTCTCTGCCGGAATACATCCGTCGCCTGAACAGCGAAGCGGCTTTTCACGGACGCAGCTTTGCCTCGCTCGATATCCGGCGCAGCGAGGGCGACAAGTCCAAGCCATCTGCTGCCGGCGCTGCGGCGCGGCCAAGCTACGTCGAATTTGCCTTGACCAGCGGTGCCGCCAACGTCCTTGCGGCAGCGGGCGACGCGGCAGCCTTCAGCATGGTGGGCGGGCCTGCGGAGAAGAGACCGTGACCAAGAAGTGGCGCCAGTTGGCGGCGCGCTTCGACGCGCTGGTGCGACTCGAGCGCCTAATGGTCGCCGCAGGCCTGCTCATCGCCCTCGCCGTTCTTGGCTATGCGTTTCTGCTCAAGCCGCAATTGCAGCGTCTGGCGAACGCTGACAAGCGTGCCGCCGAGGTCCAGGCCGAGTTGCCCGCCATAGAGACGGCGCTGGCTCAGGCGCGGGGGCGGCCCAGGGACCCGGACGCCGGCAGGCGTGCCAGCCTGCTGGAAATGCGCAAGGCGGCCGGGAGTCTCGACGCCAGGCTGCGTGCTTTTTCGGACAAGATGGTGCCGCCGGAGAAAATGCCGGCCTTCCTCGAATCGCTGCTGGCCAGCAACCCCAAGCTGGAGTTGCTGTCGCTGCGCAGCCTGCCGCCCGGTTTCCTGATCGAGCGCAGCGAGGACAAGAAGGACGGCAAGGCGGCCGTCGCAGCGAGCGAGCCTTTGCCGAATCTCTACCGGCACGGCATCGAGATCCGCATCGCCGGCAGCTACAACGACCTGCTGCAGTATCTCGAGCAGCTGGAGGCCATGCCCAATCGGATCCTGTGGAACAAGCTCATCCTCGTGGCGGAACAATATCCGCGCAACGTGATGACGCTGACGGTGTTCACCTTGAGCCTGAACAGACTATGGCTGATCGTGTGAACCACGGACAGAGCCTGCTGATCGTCGCCCTCGCCTTGGGCGGCGCCGGCCCGGTGGCCGGGCAGCCGGCTGCGGCCGATCCGATGCGCCCGCCGGCGGCTGTCGATGTCGCACCGACGAAGTCCGGACTGGCGACGCTTGAGGCCAATGGCCTGCAGACGATCATCCTGCATCGGAAGGGGAAGCCGCTGGCGGTGATCAACGGCGAGACAGTGGAACTG
>Ga0172380_10006241_pt1 | contig 13963 bp, 13 predicted proteins | sample Leawe162metaG_FD_119747 | JGI IMG/M metagenome (GOLD analysis project Ga0172380, IMG submission 119747) | Leachate microbial communities from a municipal landfill in Southern Ontario, Canada - Leachate well 162 metaG | ecosystem: Engineered > Solid waste > Landfill > Unclassified | place... | reverse complement strand
TGTTCGACCGGGTGCGTGAAACCTTCAAGAAGAAGCGTGGCCTGACGACCCCACAAGTGCTCAACTACGCCATCACCAGCACCATCTCGCGCACCATCATCACCCACGGGTCGACACAGATGATGGTGCTGTCAATGCTGGTCTTCGGCGGCGAGACGCTCTACTACTTCTCGCTGGCACTGACCATCGGCATTATGTTCGGCATCTACTCCTCGGTGCTGGTCGCTTCACCGCTGGTGATGTGGCTCGGCGTTTCGCGCGAGCAGTTCGTCAAACAGAAGAAACAGGTCGAAGGTGCCAACGACGACGGGGCTGTCGTCTAAGCGCCTGAGAACATGCTGACAGGCCGGGAGCTTGTCGAGGAACGGCGGCAGCGGGAACATACCCTCTCCCGCCGTTTTGTTTTTGGAGCGTAGTCCATGAGCATTCAGCGCATTCTCGTCTGGGATCTGCCGACCCGGGTCTTCCACTGGGCTCTGGTTGTGCTGCTCGTCGCCCTGATCGTCTCCGGCAAGGTCGGCGGCGGGCTGATCGACTGGCATGGCAAACTTGGTCTGGCCGCCGTCGGCTTGCTCGGCTTCCGTCTGGCATGGGGCCTGCTCGGATCGACCTATGCCCGTTTTGCCACTTTTTTCCCGACACCGGCAAGGCTGCGCGCCTACCTGCGCGGCGAGTGGAAAGAACCCGGCCACAACCCGCTCGGGGCGCTCTCCGTATTCGCACTGTTGGCATTGCTCGCGTTGCAGATCGCCACCGGCCTCGCCGGCAACGACGATATCGCTTTCCGCGGGCCACTCTTCGAGCTGGCCGGCAAGGCCCTTTCAGATCGACTCACCGGTTTCCACAAGCTGTCAATCAACCTCCTGTTCATCCTGGTCGCATTGCACATCGCAGCCATCCTCTTCTACACCCACGTCAGGAAAAACGACCTGATCAAACCGATGATCACCGGCGACAAGGCACATCCGCACGCACGTCCGGCCAGCGGTGGTGGCCTGGCTGCACTCATCGTCGCCCTGACCTTCGCGGCAGCTGCTGTTTACGGAGCCTCCGGCGCTTGGTTGCCGCCACCGCCAGCATCGCCCCCGGCATCGACACCCAGCTGGTAGGGCGGCCACGCCAGCAACTCCCCCGCAGTCGATTGCACGGCGCAAGAGACTGGCCTATGCTGGCACTTCCCTCCGGCTTACGGCCCATGTGCAATGCATAGTGAAGATGAACTGCTGACCTTCCTTGACGAGCGCGAGTCCACGCCTGAGGCGCCTGTCATCCAGACGCGCCGGATACTGATTGTCGACGACGACGAGGATGTCCACCAGGCCACCATCTTTGCCTTGCAGGATCTGGAAATACTCCATCACCCGCTGGAATTCCTGCATGCCTATTCGGCGGCGGAAGCGGAAGCCGTCCTGCTACACGAAGACAACATCGCCGTCATCCTGCTCGACGTGGTGATGGAGAGCGAAGACGCCGGCCTGCGGCTGATCGAGCGCATCCGCAGAAATCTCGGCCAGACCAACCCACGCATCATCCTGCGTACCGGCCAGCCCGGATACGCTCCCGAACTCTCGGCAATCCGCGACTACGACATCAACGACTACAAGACCAAGGGCGAACTGACGCGAACGCGCCTCTATACCTCGATCACCGCAGCCATCCGCTCCTACGACCAGATCTGCAAGCTCGATGCCAGCCGCAGGGGGCTGGAACTGATCATTGCCGCCAGCGGCCGGCTGGTTGCCGAGAACGGGTTGCAGGCTTTCGCCGCCGGCATCATCACGCAGATTGCCGCCCTGCTCGGGGTGGGTGCCGAGGGCCTCGTCTGTGCCCAGGAGTTGCCGCAGGAGAGCGGCGGCAAGGCGGGAGGCCCGCCAACAGTCATCGTCGTCGCTGCCGCAGGTCGCTTTGCTGATCTGGTACAGCAGCACCTGGACAAGATCGACAGTGAGCGCGTACGCGGTGCCATCATGCGTTGCCTGGCGCAGAAGCAGAACCTGATCGAGGACGATGCCGTTGTCCTGTTCTTTCCGGCACGCAACGACAACCATTTCGCAGCCTTCATCGACTCCTCGGCGCCACTCTCCGAAATCGACCGGCACCTGCTACAGGTGTTCTGTTCGAACATTGCGGTTTGTGCGGAGAACACCCGCCTGCTCAATCGCCTGCACGACCAGGCCTACCTCGACCGGCTGGTCAAACTGCCGACGCGCACGGCCTTCATCGAGGCCATCGATCAGCACCTGTCGACCGGCACTACCAGCGGTTACACGGTCGGCCTGATCGATATCGACCAATTTTCAGAAACCAACGAAGCCTTCGGTCATGGTTATGGCGATGCAGTCTTGCGTGGCGTTGCCCAGCGTCTTGATGAAGCCATCGGCGAAAGCTGCCGGATTGCCCGCATAGCCGGCGACACCTTTGGCATTCTCGGCCTCTCCTGGGCAGTCCGCCCGGAAAAGCTGCGCCCCTTGTTTGCCTCCCCACTGCTCATCGACGACGAAATCCGTCACCAGCTCTCGGTCAGCATGGGCTTTGCCCATCTCGGCGACGTGCAGAGCGGCAACGATGCTGTCAAGAACGCTTACCTCGCCGTCAAGCTGGCACGCACCCAGGGGCCGGGACGGGATGCTGTCTATACCAAGGAAATCGGCCAGGAAACGCGCGAACGTACGCATCTGCTGCACAGTCTGCACGCCGCCTTCGAACACGAGCGACTGTTTGTCGCCTACCAGCCGCAAGTCGACCTGACGACACGCAAGCCGCTGGGCTTCGAGGCACTGATGCGCTGGCGCGACGAGAAAGGCGAGTTCATTCCACCCGACCGCTTCATCCCGCTGGCTGAACAATCGGGACTGATCAACGGCATGGGCCGCTGGGTGCTGCGCTCCGCACTACGTACACTGCGACGGATTCACGATGCAGGCTGGAGCAATCTGCGCATGGCCATCAACGTCTCGGTCGTGCAGTTCCAGTCCGACGACTTTGTTGAGGATGTCGCCCTGGCAATTGCCGACAGCGGCCTGCCAACAGCGCTCGTGGAACTGGAAATAACCGAGTCGGTGGCCATGACCAACGCCACCGATGTCGAAGCAAAACTGCACGCACTCAAAGCGCTGGGGGTCACCATTGCCATCGACGACTTCGGCACCGGCTTCTCTTCGCTTTCCTATCTCGACCGCTTGCCGATCGACCGCTTGAAAATTGACCGCTCCTTCGTGAACAACATCGGCAACGGTGCCGAAGGCGCCCGGATTGCCGAGATGATCATCAGCCTCGGCCACAAACTGGACCTGACCATCATTGCCGAAGGGGTCGAGAGTGAAGAGCAGCGGGTATTGCTTACCGGGCTGGGTTGTCATGAAGCCCAGGGCTTCCTGTTTGCCAAACCCCTCGCTGCCGACACGCTCGGACAGTGGCTGCACGACAACGCCTGAACTCCGATAGCAAGAAAAAACCGGGGCATGCCCCGGTTGCTTGAACCTAGTCAGCCAGTCCGCGCTCAGTCCTTGCGGAACTTGTCGTGGCAGGCCTTGCAGGTTTCGCCGGTCTTGCCGAACTGCGCCTTGATCGCCGCCACATCGCCCGACTCGGCTACTTTCGCCAACTCGTTGGCTTCCTTGTTGAAGGCCATGGCAAGCTTGCCGACTTCTTCCTTCTGTTGAAAAAACTCCGGCTTGACGCGGGTTTTCTCGCCATTCACATCCTTGTCCGTCCCCGGCGCATAAAGTGCTCCCATGCCGGAATTGGCAGTGGCGGCGATCAGTCGCGCGGCTGCCAGTACCTGGTCCTTGTTGAAGCTCTGCGGCGCCTCAACCACCTGCGCCTTGATCTTGCCCATATTCCACGACATGAAGCTGTAACCGGCCTTGCGGAACTTGATCATCTCCTCCGGTTTCAAGGCTTGCTGAGCCAAGGCGGCGCCGGTGACGGCAGCAAGCGTGAGCGCAGTGGCGATCTTCGTTCTGATTTTCATGGGTTTCTCTCCGTTGTGATTGAGGTTCATCAGGTCAAAACTTTGTTCATGGAAATTATTCCATCGGGGAAAACAAAGCAGGCAAAGTGTATCATCGAACGCTAATATACGTGAAATTGATCCAACTCATATCGACCTGCCAGCGCAGCCATTAAGATCAATGGCTTACTGCACAGAACCGTCCTCGGGAGAATGCATGCCGGCAGTTTGCCCCCAGCTACTTGAACCTATCGAGCGCGCCAGCCGTGACGAAATTGCAGCCCTGCAAACCGAGCGCCTGAAGCGCACCCTGGCCCACGCCTACGCCAACGTCGCCGCCACCCGCGACAAGTTCGATGCCGCCGGGGTACACCCCGATGACCTGAAGACGCTCGACGACCTCGCCAGATTCCCGTTCAGCGCCAAACAGGATCTGCGCGACAACTACCCCTACGGCATGTTCGCCGTGCCCATGCGCGACATCGTGCGCATCCACGCATCGAGCGGCACCACCGGCAAGCAGACGGTGGTCGGCTACACCAAGAACGACATCGATATGTGGGCCGGCATTATGGCCCGCTCGCTGCGAGCCGCTGGTGCAGGCCCCGACGACATCGTGCAGGTGGCCCACGCCTACGGCCTGTTCACCGGCGGCTTCGGCGTGCATTACGGCGCTGAACGCCTCGGTTGCACGGTGATCCCCATGGGTGGCGGCCAGACCGCCAAGCAGGTGCAGCTGATCCGCGATTTCAAGCCCACGATGATCGTTGCCACCCCCTCTTACGCACTCAACATCGCCGACGAATTCGTCCGCCAGGGCATCGACCCGGCATCAAGCAGCCTGCGCATCGGCTGCTTCGGCGCCGAGCCGTGGAGCGAAGGCATGCGCAGCGAAATCCAGACGCGGTTGGGCATCGACGCCATGGACCTCTACGGTCTGTCGGAAGTGATCGGCCCCGGCGTTGCCTGCGAATGCATCGAGGCCAAGGATGGCCCGGTGATCTGGGAAGACCACTTTTACCCCGAGATCATCGACCCGCAGACCGGCGCCCTGCTTCCCGACGGTGAAACCGGCGAACTGGTGTTCACGTCGCTGACCAAGGAAGCGCTGCCGATCATCCGCTACCGCACGCGCGACCTGGCCCGCCTGCTGCCGCCGACAGCGCGCTCCTTCCGGCGCATGAGCAAGGTCGCCGGCCGCTCTGACGACATGCTGATCATTCGTGGCGTCAACCTTTTCCCCGGCCACATCGAGGAGCTGATCCTCAAGCAGCCGCAACTCTCCGGCCATTACCTGCTGGAGGTTTACCGCGAAGGCCCGCTCGATCAGATGGAAGTGCTGGCCGAAGTGAAGCCGGAGTTTGCGCACGCCAGCGGCGAGGTCAAAGCCGGCACGGCGCGCGACCTGCAGCACGAAATCAAGGGCTGGCTGGGCGTCACCACCCGCGTGCGCATCCTCGACCCCGGCCACCTGCCGCGGCCGGAAGGCAAGGCACGGCGCGTCATCGACAAGCGCAGCAGCTGACAGACAAAAAAAGCACGCCTCACGGGCGTGCTTTTCGGTGTTTGCCCGCCTTAAACGGCGAAGACGTGCTTGACCCGCAGCGTGACCTTCTTCTCGACCAGTTCGAACAGGCGATCGATGTTGGCATGCTTACCGGGATGCAGGCGCGCATCCTCGGTGTGCTCGGCGTACAGCTCCAGCCCCTTCTTCGCCGCATCCGGGGTGATGGCACCATAGGTCTGGCCGAGGTGGTTGTACACCGACAGCGAACCCTGGCTGCCGGCCTTGTTCTCGATCGTCGCCACGACAATGCCTTCGGCGTCGATCAGGTTGAGCGCCGAGAGGTGCGAGACGCCGGGAAGTTTCTTCAGGTTGGCCTGGAACTGTGACATGGCGATTCTCCCCGATCAGATCCGCTTGGCCAGTTCGGCGGCCTTGCCAATATAGCCCCACGGGGTCAGCTGCAGCAGCTCGGCCTTGGCCGCTTCCGGTATTTCCAGCGTGGCGACAAAAGCCTGCATGCCCTCGCGCGAAACGCGGTTGCCGCGGGTCAGTTCCTTCAGCTTCTCGTAGGGGTTGGCGATCGCGTAGCGGCGCATCACCGTCTGGATCGGCTCGGCCAGCAGTTCCCAGTTGGCGTCGAGGTCTTCCAGCATGCGCTCGGGCACCGCTTCCAGCTTGCCGAGACCGCGCAGCAACGAGTCGTAGGCCAGTTGCGCATAGCCGAGGCCAACACCCATGTTGCGCAGCACGGTCGAGTCGGTCAGGTCGCGCTGCCAGCGCGAGATCGGCAATTTTTCCGAAAGGTGCTTGAGCACGGCGTTGGCCAGCCCGAGGTTGCCTTCCGAGTTCTCGAAGTCGATCGGGTTGACCTTGTGCGGCATGGTCGATGAACCGATTTCGCCGGCTTTCAGCTTCTGCTTGAAGAAGCCGAGCGAGATGTAGCCCCAGACGTCGCGGTTGAAGTCGATCAGGATGGTGTTGGCGCGGGCGAAGGCGTCGAACAGTTCGGCCATCGCATCGTGCGGCTCGATCTGGATGGTGTAGGGGTTGAACTCCAGGCCCAGGCTCACGACAAAGCGCTTGGCGAAGCCTTCCCAGTCGTAGCCGGGGTACACAGCCAGGTGGGCATTGTAGTTGCCGACCGCGCCGTTGATCTTGCCAAGCAGGCTGACACCGGCGATTCGGGCACGGGCACGCTCAAGCCGATAGACGACGTTGGCCATTTCCTTGCCCATGGTCGTCGGTGTGGCCGGCTGGCCGTGCGTACGCGACATCATCGGCACCTCGGCCAGCTGGTGCGCCAGTTCGCGCAGACGGGCGGAGACCTTGTCCAGCGCCGGCAGCAGCACTTCCTCACGCCCGGCCTTGAGCATCAGGGCGTGCGACAGGTTGTTGATGTCTTCCGAAGTACAGGCGAAGTGGATGAACTCGGAGACGCGCATCACTTCCTGGTTATCGGCCAGCTTTTTCTTGATCCAGTATTCGAGCGCCTTGACGTCGTGGTTGGTGACCGACTCAATTTCCTTCACCTCAGCCGCGTGCTCCGGCTGGAAATTTGTCACCAGCGCATCGAGCGCAGCCACGGTGGCCGGCGAGAAAGCGGGGATTTCCTTGAAATGCGGCTCGGCAGCCAAAGCCTTCAGCCATTCGATTTCCACCTGAAGACGGCGCCGGATCAGGCCGTACTCGGAAAACTGCGGACGCAGGGCGTCAAGCTTGGCGGCGTAACGCCCATCGAGCGGAGAAAGAGCTGTAAGCATGGTGAAAGGCATGGAAGACATCCTGTTGCGAGAAGACCGCTATTTTACCGCTCCGTGAAATCCTCCCGCAAACTGCGTGAGGGCCGGATGCTATAATTCGACTCCCAATACCGTTCGAGAACCAGATGAAACTGATCGGATCGCTGACCAGTCCGTACGCACGCAAGGCCCGGGTTGTTCTGGCCGAAAAAAAGATGGAGTACGACTTCGAACTCGACTCCCCTTGGAACGCTGATAGCGGCGTTCCCAACCTCAACCCGCTCGGCAAGATTCCCGTCCTAGTGCTGGACGACGACACTGTATTGTTCGATTCACGCGTAATCGTCGAGTATCTCGACAACGTCACCCCCAACAACAAGCTGATGCCGGCACCGAACCGCGAGCGCATTCTGGTCAAGCGCTGGGAAGCCCTTGCCGACGGCGTCTGCGATGCGGCCACCACCGCTTTCCTCGAAGCCAAGCGCCCGGCCAAGCTGCAGGACAAGGCCTGGATCGAGCGCCAGCGCGGCAAGATCGCCGCCAGCCTTGAATTCATGGCCGAAGAGCTGGGCGAAAACGCCCACTGCATGGGTACGCACTTCTCGCTGGCCGATGCGTCAGTTGGCTGCGCCCTTGGCTATCTGGTGTTCCGCTTCCCTGACATCAACTGGCAGGAAAGCCACCCGAACCTGGCCAGGCTCTACGACAAGCTGATGCAGCGCCCGTCGTTTGCCGAAACCGTTCCGCAGGGCTGATCCTCCCTTGCTCGCAAAAAAGCCGCCCTCGGGCGGCTTTTCCATTTCAGAGCGACAGTTTCTTGAAAATCGGCTCCGGGATATGGCGAATGATCGCCATGATCAGGCACCAGAAGCCGGGTAGATAGACCTCGTTCCTGCCGCTCTCGATAGCGGCCAGAATGCCGCGCGCAACCGCATCCGGCTGCGCCCACAGCGCCCCCTTCTTGAAGGCTGCCGTCATCGGCGTATCGACAAAGCCCGGCTTGATGGTAAGTACCTGCACTCCCTTCTTCGCCAGGCGGTTACGCAAGCCCTGCAGGAAACGGGTGACCATGCCCTTGGCGGCGCCATAGACATAATTGCTCTGCCGGCCACGGTCGCCGGCCACCGAACTGATGACGGCGATACTGCCCGAGCCCTGCGCTTCCATCCGGTTGGCCAGCCGCGTCGCCAGCGCAATCACCGACAGGCCGTTGATGTTGATCTCCTGCAGCGTCAGCTCGACCGAGGCTTCGCAGGCCTTCTGGTCCGGCAGCGTGCCGTGGGCGATCAGCGCGATATCGATGCCGCCCAAAGCCTGCTCTGCCGCCGCCAGCATCGGTTCGTGCGCGGCCATGTCGGTGGCCTCCATGACATGCGTTGTCGCCAGCTTGGCGCCACGCACCTGCAGATCGGCAGCGATGGCCTGCAGTCGCTCAGCCTTGCGCCCGACCAGAAACAGCGAGGCGCCCTGCGTCGCCCACTGCCTTGCGGCCGCCTCCGCAATCGCCGAGGTTGCGCCAATGATCAGCACCCGTTTCATTTATTGCTCCATGACACGTCGCCAGAAGCCGGAAGAGAACTTCGGGTCGACAAAGGATTGAAAGGCCTGCCACTGCGGATAGCTGTCGCGGAACATGGCAGACGGCATGCGTGCGTCCTTGGCGGCATAGAGCCGGCCACCGGCAGCGCGCACGATGGCATCGAGCCGCTCGAACAGTTTCAGCGTCGGCGCCCCGCGATTGGGGAAATCCAGCGCCAGCGTGGTGCCGGCCATCGGGAAGGACAGCATCCCCGGCGACGATTGCTTGCCCAGCGTTTTCAGCACCGCGAGGAAGGAACCCTGCCCGCTCTCGGCAATGGCTGCCAGCATCTCGCCGGTGGCCTCACGCGCTGCCGCCTGCGGCACCACCGACTGATACTGGTAGAAGCCACGCGGACCGTAGATGCGGTTCCAGTGGCCAATGGCGTCGAGCGGGTAGAAATACGGCTGGTAGTGCACGGTCTGCACCGTTGGCCACGGCTTGCCGTAGTAGGCCGCATTGAAGGCGCGCAGGCTGGCGTTGTTGATCAATGAGAATGGAGGCGTCAGCGGCACATTCTTCTCGCCGCTTGGCGCGTCCAGCAAGTCTTCGGCATGATCGCCCGCCATCAGCACCCCGCGCGGCGTGCTGGCCATGCAGTCGATCCAGGCCACGGCGTATTCGTGCCCGGCTTCGGCCTTGCTGTTGAGCGTGAAGAATTCGTCCAGCCCGGTGAAGCGCTGATTGCGCACGGCGATGCTGTTGCCGGCAATGCGGCGCAACTGCAGCTCGGCCTGCGTGATGACGCCGGTCAACCCGAGGCCGCCGATGGTGGCGGCAAACCAGTCGGCGCTTTCAGTGTTTTCGCCGGGCGAACAGCGGCGGCGCGAACCGTCCGAGCGCAGCAGTTCAAAGCCACGCACATGGGCGCCAAAGCTGCCGGCAGCGTGATGGTTCTTGCCATGCACGTCGTTGGCGATGGCGCCACCTACGGTGACGTAGCGCGTACCCGGCGTCACCGGCAAAAACCAGCCACGCGGCACGAAGACCGAAAGAATGTCGGCGAGCAGCACGCCGGCCTCGCAGGCCAGGACACCGGTGGCTTCGTCAAAGGCGATAAAGCGATCCAGGCCGCGCATTTGCAGCAGCGTGCCGCCGGGGTTAAGACAGACATCGCCGTAGCTGCGGCCATTGCCGTAGGGCAACAGGGAACCGGCAATTTCCGGCAGGGCTGCAGCTCGATCAGCAAGACGCACTTCTTCAGCAGCCGGCGGCCAATCCAGATTGCCCCATGCCGACAGAGAAGCGTTCGCCATCAGCGCACCCGCGTCATGAAGCCGGCGCCAAGCGCCACGGCGAACCACAAGGTGGCCAGACGACAGATCAGCGTTGCTGAAACAGCAGCCGCTTCTGGCAGGCCGTTCATCACCAGCAGGCCGATCATCACCGCCTCGTTGGTGCCCAGCCCACCGGGCAGGAAGGAGAGGCTACCAACCAGCATGGCGAAGGCGTAGATGAACACGGCCGTCTGCAGATCGACCGAGTAGCCGAGCGCATGCAGCAACCACCACAGGCCGAAGCCTTCGGCGAACCACGAGACCACCCCGAGCAGCAGCCCCATCGACAGGGCCGGCAGTGAAAAGCAGCGGCGGAAGTGCAGCACGATGGCGCAGAGTTGCGAGAGCAGTTTCGCCGCCCGCCCCTGTTTGGCAAGTGCCCAGCGGTCAATGGCGGCGATGAAGGCCGTCCACTGCACCAGCAACAGCGCAGCAAGCACGAAGACCAGCGCCGCACCGACAATCGGCCGTGCCGGCGCATACGACCACAAGCCGAAGGCGGTGAGCACGAGAATGGCCAGCAGGTCGCTCGCACGCTCGGCGAAGAAAGCAGCCAGGCTCTCGGCGGCCGGTACGCCATGCGGTTTCAGCAGCACACTGCGCAGCGTCTCGCCGAGCTTGCCAGGGCTGGTGGTCAATGCGAAGCCGGCGAAGTAGATATCCAGGTTGATTCGCCATGGCACCGGCGTGCCGAGCAGCGCCAGATAGCGCCCCCAGCGCACAAAGCGCAGCAGGTAATTGACGAGGGAAAGCCCAAGAAGGCCAAGCAGCACCAGCGGCCCGATCTGCACCACCGCCGCCACCACCTCACGCCAGCCAGCCCATAGCGACAGGCCGACATAGCCGATAGCCGCCAGCACCACGCACCACAGCGCAGCGCGAATGACGCGCTGGCCGCCAGCGGCTGCGATCAGGTCAGGTGTCACGCGATGATGCCGCCACCGAGGCACACGCGGGACTCATACACCACCACCGATTGCCCCGGCGTCACCGCCCACTGCGGCGAGGCAAAGTTGATGGAGCAGCTTTCGGCATCGACGCGATCAATCTCGCACGGCGCGTCCGGGGTGCGATAGCGGCTTTTGGCGGTATAGACCCAGTGCGTATGCGGCGCCCGGCCCGACACCCACGACAGATCCATGGCTGTCAGCGACCCGGCCTGCAGCGCCGGGTGTTCATGGCCCTGCACCACGTAGAGCGTATTGCTTGCCACATCCTTCTTCGCCACAAACCAGGCATCGTGATCGCCCGAGTTGCCTTCCTTGCCGCCCTTCAGCCCGCCAATGTGCAGCCCCTTGCGCTGGCCGATGGTGTGGTAGGTCATGCCATCGTGCTCACCAAGCACGCGGCCGCTGTCCAGCTCGCGGATCTCGCCCTTCTTCGGCGGCAGATAGCGCATCAGGAATTCCTTGAACGGCCGCTCGCCGATGAAGCAGATGCCCGTCGAATCCTTCTTCGTCGCCACGTGCAGCCCGGCCTCCTCGGCCATCTTCCTCACATCGCGCTTGTACAGGTCGGCCAGCGGGAACATCGTTTTCGACAACTGCGCCTGATTCAGGCGGTGCAGGAAATAGCTCTGATCCTTGGTGCCGTCCTCGGCCTTGAGCAGCTGGAATTCGCCATTGAACTCGCGCACGCCGGCATAGTGGCCGGTGGCGATCTTCTCGGCGCCCAGCGCGATGGCGTGGTCGAGGAAGGCGCGGAACTTGATCTCGGCATTGCACAGCACGTCCGGGTTCGGCGTGCGACCGGCCTGATACTCGCGCAGGAATTCGGCGAAAACGCGCTCCTTGTACTCCTTGGCGAAATTGACCACCTCGACGTCGATGCCGATCTTGTCGGCGACGCTCATCACATCGACCAGATCCTGGCGCGAGGAACAGTACTCGTCGGTGTCGTCGTCTTCCCAGTTCTTCATGAACAGGCCGATCACCTTGTAGCCCTGCTGCTTCAGCAGCATCGCCGCCACCGACGAATCGACGCCGCCCGAGAGCCCCACCACGACAGTTTTATTCGTATTCAACATACTCGACATTCGGTCCTTCCCAATCCAGCCAATCGTCCAGCGGCATCACCACCGCCGGCTGCCCGTTATCGTAAAACCAGCTATCCACCACGTAGTGCTTGCTCGTCCGCGGGTTTTCATCCCGAAACGGTGTCTTCGGCGCTTCCTCAATCACGGCCGACCAGTGATCGAAAATCAATACCCGTGTTCGAACCTGCGGCTCCAGCACCCGATGCCAGTGCAACAGGCCGCGACGCGCCAACATTTTCAGCAAACGGGTCGTCGTCGTGGCATGGTCGATGCAATCCATGCCGCCATAAACACCCGCATCCGCATAATTGCCGCCGCGATCCGTCCCTATCGGTGATTGTTTTCCGGCCCAACCGAGCAGCCGACCGATCACCACCGCAATCAGTTCGCGCTCATGTGCCGCATTCACCGCATCGTCAAGCAAGTCGCGCACCTCGGCCAGCTGACGTTTGCTGAAAGTGACCTTCGCCGAGCTCTGGCAGCCGTAGTTGTAGCAGACAACAATACTTTCCTGCGCACCGGCCGCCATGCAAAACAGCGCCAGTCCCGCAAGCAGCCATTTTTTCATCCGTAGTGCGTCAGCAATTCCAGCGGATAGCGCTTGCCGGCCTGCCAGTCCTCAATGCAACGCACGATCAGCGGGCTGCGATGGCGATCGGCCGAAGCGCGGATTTCCTCGGGCGTCAGCCAGCGTGCGGCAACGATGCCTTCATCCAGCTTGCGCTCAGGTTCATGCCCGGCGATTTCCCCGCCGAAGGCAAAGCGCAGATAGGTCACATCCCTGGCCTCGTTGCGCCAGCTGTAAATGCCCACCAGATAGCGCGGCACGAAATGGTAGGCCGTTTCCTCCAGCGCCTCGCGCACCACCGCATCGGTCAGCGCCTCCCGGCACTCCAGATGCCCGGCCGGCTGGTTGAAGCGCAGACCGTCATCCGTCTCTTCCTCGACCAGCAGGAAGCGGCCGTCTTTTTCGATGACAGCGGCGACGGTAACGTTGGGTTTCCAGATCGTGGCGTTGGACATGAGCGCAGCGGCAAGCGGGTTCAAAGGCGCCATTTTACCGCCAAGAAAGGGGCGAAATCGGCTAGAATTTCGCCTTTCGCGAATTCAATATTCGCCCTCTGGCAATCGAAAGTACAGGAGACACAATCATGTCGATGGCTGACCGCGACGGTTTCATCTGGATGGACGGCAAGCTGGTGCCCTGGCGCGAAGCGACCACGCACGTGCTGACCCACTCGCTGCACTACGGCCTGTCAGTGTTCGAAGGCGTGCGCGCCTACAAGACAGTGAATGGCACGGCCATCTTCCGTCTCAAGGAACACACCGAGCGCCTGATCAACTCGGCGCACATCTACATGATGAAGATCCCGTACAGCAAGGAACAGCTGATGGAAGCGCAGCTTGAAGTCGTGCGCGCCAACAAGCTCGAATCCTGCTACCTGCGCCCGATCGCCTTCTACGGCTCCGAAAAGATGGGTGTGTCGCCGCGTGGCGCCGCCGTGCATGTTTCCATCGCCGCCTGGCCGTGGGGCGCCTACCTCGGTGAGGCAGGCCTGGAGAAGGGCAGCCGCGTCAAGACCGCCTCGTTCGCCCGCCACCACGTCAACGTCACCATGCCGCGCGCCAAGGTGGCCACCACCTACGCCAACTCGATCCTGGCCAACCTCGAAGCCACGCAGGACGGCTACGACGAGGCGCTGCTGCTCGACACCAGGGGCTTCGTGGCCGAAGGTGCCGGCGAGAACGTGTTCATCATCAAGAACAGCAAGATCTACGAACCGCAGATCACCTCCGGCCTGTGCGGCATTACGCGTGAAACGATCATCGCGCTGGCTGCCGACCTTGGCTACGAAGTCATCTCCAAGCCGATC
>Ga0172380_10006240_pt1 | contig 13965 bp, 9 predicted proteins | sample Leawe162metaG_FD_119747 | JGI IMG/M metagenome (GOLD analysis project Ga0172380, IMG submission 119747) | Leachate microbial communities from a municipal landfill in Southern Ontario, Canada - Leachate well 162 metaG | ecosystem: Engineered > Solid waste > Landfill > Unclassified | place... | reverse complement strand
GAACTGATCGACGAACTTCATCTTTAGAAAAGGAGGATACGACATGACTTTAAAAAACATCATCATCGCCGCAACACTGACCCTCTCAATTGCCGCAGCCGCCTTTGCTGAAGAGCCGAAGAAAGCTCCTGCCGCACCCGGCGCAGATCCTGCTGTTTCTGCGCCTGCAGCTTCTGTGCCTGCGACTCCAGCTGCATCTGTAGCCGCAGCCCCAGGCTCTGCAACACTCGCTCCTGCACCGCTCAAAAAGAAATTGGAACTCAAAGCTAATAAAGCAGTTACCCTCTCGATGTTTGCCATTATCATCGGTATTACCATGGCCGTTGTCGTATGGGCCGCCAAGCAGACCAAAACCGCCGCCGACTTCTATGCCGCCGGCGGAGGAATCACTGGTACCCAGAATGGCTGGGCCATTGCCGGCGACTATATGTCGGCCGCTTCCTTCCTTGGGATTTCCGGCCTGATCTCTCTGTATGGCTATGACGGGTTCATGTACTCGGTCGGCTGGCTGGTCGCCTACATTACGGTTCTGCTGATCGTTGCCGAGCCCTGCCGCAACGCCGGTAAGTACACACTAGGGGATATTCTCTCTTTCCGTACCGACCCCAAGCCGGTTCGCGCGCTGGCTGCGCTCTCTACTGTAGCTGTTTCCACCTTCTACCTGACTGCCCAGATGGTCGGCGCAGGCAAGCTGATGGCCCTTCTTGTTGGGGTGCCGTACAAAACCGCTATCATTGGCGTCGGTATTCTGATGGTCGGTTACGTCGTTTTTGGCGGGATGACTGCCACGACCTGGGTTCAGATAATCAAGGCCGGTCTGCTCATGTCAGGTGCGTTCCTGCTTTCGTTTCTGGTCTTGTTAAAATGCAATTTTAACCCATTGGCTTTCTTTGATTCAATCGTTAATAGCCCAGATATTCAGGATCACGTTTCCAAGCTAGTTCTGAAGGATGGAATTACTCTTAATGGTGTAGACGCCGGACAGCGTTTCCTTGAGCCCGGCCTGTTCCTGAAAAACCCGCTTGACCAGATTTCACTTGGTATGGCTCTGGTACTTGGTACCGCCGGTATGCCGCACATCCTGATGCGTTTCTTTACGGTTCCGACCGCGCAGGCTGCTCGCAAATCCGTTATCATCGCCATGTTCATTATCGGCGGCTTTTACGTTCTGACTACTCTTCTCGGTTTTGGCGCTGCTATTAACCTGACACCACAAGGCATCATCTCGGTTGATCCGGGCGGCAACATGGCTACTTTGATCCTGGCTCAGGTAATGGGCGCTGAAATCGCACCGATCCTGGGCGACTTGTTCCTTGCTTTCCTCTGCTCCGTTGCTTTTGCCACCATCCTGGCGGTTGTTTCCGGTCTTGTTCTGGCAGCTTCGGCAGCCATTGCCCACGACATCTATGTTAACGTGATCAAGGACGGCCATGCCGACCAGCATGAGCAGGTCATGGCTGCCCGCGTTACCTCGCTGGTTGTCGGCGCTGTCGGCATCATGATCGGCCTCATGGCTGAAAAAGCCAACGTTGCCCACCTGGTTGCCCTGGCCTTCGCCGTTGCTTCCTCCGGCAATCTGCCGGTTGTCGTGCTGTCGCTGTTCTGGCGCAAGTTCAACACCGCCGGTGTCATCTCCGGTCTGGTGGTCGGTACGATTGCCTCCATTGGCCTGGTCATGGTCTCGCCCAATATGACCTATCCAAAGGTTGTAGCTGCCGGTGCCAAGAAGGTGGTTGCCGCCATGGAAAAGAAGCAGGCTGAACTGCCTGCCGGTGCAACGCTCTCTGAAAAAGATGCCAAAGCGCTCGCCAAGGCTAAAGTTGATTCTCAGTTAGACGGCACCTCCATGATGGGTCTTGACAAGCCGCTATTCAAGCTGAAGAACCCAGGCATCATCTCCATCCCGTTGGGCTTTATCGCCGCAATACTGGGGTGCCTGATGTTTCCCAACAAGCGCTCTGAAGAGATGTTTGATGAAGTTTATGTACGCCAGAATACCGGTCTTGGCATGGCCAAGGCAATTGATCACTGATCCCTTATATTCTGCACATTGTAGTTTTGAGGGGATGGCTTCGGCCATCCCCTTTTTCATGTGGGGGAGTTCCCTTGAACTATACGGATTTTCGAGTAGAATTTACGGCGGGGAAACACTCCTCGCCGTCTTTTCATTGAACAGGGGAATCGATGCTAATAGATGATATGAACCGGCAGTGGCACACCATGACGGAAGAGGAGCTGTTCCACCGGCTGGAGACCTCTTCAAATGATGGGCTGGATAGCTCTGAAGTTGAGCATCGACGCTTGTTGTTCGGATTCAACCAGATCACCAGAAAAACCGGCACCAATCCGTTGCTGCTCTTTCTCATGCAGTTCCACCAACCACTGATCTACATTCTGCTTGGTTCTGCCGTCATAACAAGTTTTTTGCAGGAATGGGTCGATGCCGGAGTCATCTATGGCGTTGTGCTGGTAAATGCCGTCATAGGCTTTATCCAGGAGGCGAGGGCGGTCAAGGCCATTGAAGCGCTGTCACAGTTATTAACCTGTTCAGCCACGGTGATCCGGGGCTGCAAGCGTCTTATTATACCGGCCGGGGAACTGGTGCCTGGCGATATTGTTCTGCTTCAATCCGGGGACAAGGTTCCTGCCGATCTGAGGCTGTTGTCGGTACGTGAACTGCAGATAAACGAGTCGGCCCTTTCAGGAGAATCACTCCCGGTGCTGAAGAATTGTCTCCCCCTTCCCGGTGATACCCTGCTTCCTGATCGCAGCAACATGGCATTTTCATCATCGCTGGTGACGTCAGGAGTTGCCACCGGTGTGGTGGTTGCTACCGGAGACCGTACCGAAGTCGGCCGGATCAACGAGATGATCGCATCAGCCGATATCCTGGCAACGCCACTCACCCGGAAACTTGCCCGCTTCAGCTCCCTGCTGCTGTATGTCATCCTTTCTCTGGCCGCGGTCACCTTTGTAGTCGGTATTCTGCGTGGAGAGACGTGGCTTGCCATGTTCATGGCGGCAGTTGCCCTCGCCGTAGGAGCAATTCCCGAAGGGTTGCCGGCTGCGGTCACGATCACACTTGCCATCGGAGTAGCCCGGATGGCAAAACGCAACGTAATCATCCGCAAATTGCCGGCAGTCGAAACATTGGGCGGCACCACGGTCATCTGTTCCGACAAGACCGGCACCCTGACCCGGAACCAGATGACGGTTCAGGAAATCTACGCAGGTGGAGTTCATTTTCAAGTTTCCGGTAGCGGCTACGAGCCTGCGGGAAGTTTTGCCTGCGATGGCAAGGAGATACAGCCCGATCAATACCGGCCGCTTGTTGCCAGCCTGGCTGCAGGTCTCCTCTGCAGTGATGCCATCATGAAACAGACCGAGGGGCAGTGGTTGATTGAAGGCGATCCGACCGAAGGAGCCCTGGTTGTAGCCGCCGGCAAGGCGGGACTCACAAGGGAGTGCGTTGCCGCGGCATACCCACGCCTGGATGCAATTCCATTTGAATCACAGCATCAATACATGGCAACGCTGCACCGTGATGGTGACACACTGGTTGTCTATCTCAAAGGGGCATTCGAAAGCCTGCTGCCCCGTTGTAGTCATGTTTTGTCGGACCAGGATAGCCTGACTCCGCTGGAGAGCGATGTCTGTCATAGTCAGGCGGCACACATGGCGAAAAAGGGGCTGCGGGTGCTTGCGCTTGCACGCATCGAACTGCCGGATTATTCCGGCGCGCTGCGGCATGAACATGTGGCCGGAGGGTTGACCTTTCTGGGCTTGCAGGGGATGATGGATCCTCCTCGTCCGGAGGCCGTGGCTGCCGTGAAGGTCTGTCAAACAGCCGGAATCCAGGTCAAGATGATAACCGGTGATCACGCCATAACGGCCGCCGCCATTGCCCGTCAGTTCGACCTGCAGGGTGAGACCGACGCTGTGGGACAGCTGGTGGCTCTTACCGGCAGGGATATCCAGGCCCTTTCAGACAACGAACTTGCAGCCGCTGTCGAGCGTACCGCTCTGTTTGCACGCGTAGCGCCCGAGCAGAAACTGCGCCTGGTTGAAGCGCTGCAGACAAACGGGCATATTGTTGCCATGACCGGTGACGGGGTAAACGATGCCCCGGCGTTGCGTCAGGCAAACATCGGCGTGGCCATGGGGATGTCCGGCACCGAAGTTGCGAAGGAAGCGGCAGATATGTTGCTGATCGATGATAATTTTTCCTCCATTGAAGCGGCGGTAGAGGAGGGTCGCGGTGTGTTTGAAAACCTGGTCAAGTTCATAATATGGACCCTGCCGACCAATCTTGGTGAGGGACTGGTGATCCTGGCAGCGGTCTTTGCGGGCGTCCAATTGCCGATTACACCGCTCCAGATCCTCTGGATCAACATGACCACCGCGGTTCTGCTGGGTCTGATGCTGGCCTTTGAACCAAAAGAACCGGGCTTGATGACTCGCCCCCCTCTTGATCCTCGCAAACCACTTTTGACCGGTGAATTGATCATGCGAATCGTACTGGTCGGATTCCTGTTGCTCGTCGGTTCATTCGGCATCTTCGAGTGGCGGATGGGGGCGGGGAGTGATGTGGCGGTAGCGAGAACCTGCGCGGTCAATATTTTCGTGTTCGGTGAGATTTTCTATCTGTTCAACTGCCGTTCGTTGCGCCAATCCATGTTCAGAATAGGCCTGTTCAGCAACCGATGGGTTCTTGGAGGCGTTGGCCTGATGGTGTTGCTTCAGTTGCTGTTTACCTATCTTCCAGCCATGAACGGAGCATTCGGCAGCAGACCGATCGCTCTGAAGGAGTGGGGAGTGATTATCGGCGCTTCTAGTATCGTTTATTGTGTGATTGAGTGTGAAAAATGGATCAGGCGGAAGCGGGAACAGCCAGCCTCTCCATCAAATCTTAACTAATACAATCCTGATCAAAATTTCAAAAACCCGCCGCTCAGACAGCGAAATTCGTGGGCCATGGTCGGATAATCCCGGCAGATGTCCGGCTTTGTCTCGTTGATGCTGCAAACCCAGCGCTGTTGGTCAGCCTGTACCAGAAATGGACAGGGGTCCAGCAGTTGTTTTGTTTCAGGATCAACCCAGATCCAGCCGAGACTATTGACCCGGCTGAGCAGGTCTTTGCGCCCCTGTTGTTTCCATCGTTCAATATCATGAGCCGAGGCGTGCAGATGTCCGCCAAAATAACGGCAGCATTTGCCGCAGCAGAGGCAGCGGGTTTCCTTCTGTGCTGCAGCGGACACGGATGTGCCGAGATGCAGCCAGCCTTTCAGTGTATCGAGCATACGAGCATCTCCTTTTACGGCATACGGCCGTAAGACGAAGAACCTGAAAATCAGACAAGGTGTAAGGTTGCCGGTTGTCGGAACAGATCAGGCTGGCGGTGCTCGACTGGGTGAGGTGATGAAGATCAGGATTGCGGGAGGGCTGATAGGAGCGGGGAGGGAAATGCACTGTGCTGGTGCGGCAGGCTTGAGCAGGATAACGGGCGGGGAACTTTGGCGGACGACGGCCGTACGTTTGGATTTGATGAAGCAATTGGCTGAAACAGGGCATTCGTACGTAAAGTTGGTGACCTTGTCCGTTGAAAATGACAAAGGAGAGATCAGCAGGAGAATAGAGATCAGCAGTTGTGATAAGTATCGGTACATGCTGTGGCCTGTTTTTCCGAATCTTAAAACGGTTCAGCAATGGCGGCGAAAATTAGATCCATGCTGTCGTAGCCGGAGCCCTTCTTGTTCATATGGTCCTGTATCGCCAGCAACCGCTGGCGGATGTTTTCTTCGGCTAGTCTGCGCAACTCGGCGACCAGTTTACCGAACTCATCTCTGTCGGCCGGAGGCATCTCCTGCGGTACGGGCGACAGTTCGTTAGTGAGCCGGCTCCTGAAAAAACTCCGTAGAAGTTGCAGGTGTTTTTCGCCGAAGTAGAAGACCTCCGGAACCAGCGAGGAGAAACTGCTGACCGGCAGAACATCCTTGCCCAGCAGCCGGTAGGCGTCGAGCACCTCCGGTTCCAGGTCGAGGTAGTTCTGCACCGGCATATACATCCGTTGAAGATACTGCAGGACTTTCTCGGTCTTTTTCCGATGCCCGCCGATGATCACCGATGCACCGATTTCCCCCTTGCGCGCACCCTTGATCCAGGGAGCGCCGGTAATGCCGAAGTCATTCAGCACCGGCAGGTTGACCAGCACCGAGAGCGTGTTGATCGCCAGGGCGAAACCTGCCGATGGACCGCCGACGCTATAGGAGGCGGAGAGCAACTGGTGGTGAATCGAATAGCCCTCTAAAAACTCGCCCAGAAGAAGCGACATGTTGATCTGCGGCAGCAGCGATTGCAGGTAGCTTTCAACCAGGGTCAGCGCCTCCCGGGAACTCTGGTGGGTCATCTGTACCGCCAGATCCAGCTCCGCGCCGGGAGCGGAACTGGTCGAGACGGCGCCGGTCACGACGATCTTCTCCGGGTACATCCGGTAGACCAGCGTCGAGGCGATCGGCAGCAGTACGCCGCTGGTATCATTGGCGCCGACCCCGACGACAAAGCCGACCTGCGGCTCTCTGGAGAGCTCGGTTTCCAGGAATTCGTCGAGTTGCTGCTTTCCCTTGCGTAGCGGGCTGGCAGCCAACTGCTGGCGGGCGTTCTGCAGGTGCCAGCGCGTGATCGGAAAATCCTTGTCGGTTTTGATCTTGGAAAAACAAGCGAAGATCTCTTCAAGCCGTTCGAGCATTCCCTCTTCACCCAGCCGGGCCTTTTGGGTTATGGGGCTGTTCGGCAGCAACCCCTCCAGCAGGCCGAGCAGAATCTTGTAGTTGAAACGGACAAAGCGGGTTTTTTCTTCGCTGGCGGCAGTGCTGTTGCTGAGTAGTTTCTGGATAACCTCCATTTCAGTGGTGCGCAGGGAGCGGACTTTTTCGGCAAAGGCGGTATAGTCTGCCGGGGTTTCGCAAATGGAATTGCTCTGGCGGGAGATTTCCTCAATTGTCAGCTCGTCAGCCAGCGGGATTCCTGCAAGCGCCTGGATGATGATCTTTGAGCGGTCCTCGTCGCGCAGATGGCCGGTAACGTTGAGAACTTTCAGCCGTTTTGAACGGATCAGCGCCGGATCGATGATGTCCAGCCGGTTGGTGGTCAGTACGGTAAAGACCCTGTTCAGCGGGGACTCGCCATCGATGATCGAGAGGAACTTGTTGGTGATCTTGTCATAGGGGCTGCCCCCCTGCTGCGAACGTCGCGGCGCGACAGCGTCCCCTTCATCGAAAAAAACAAGAGCCGGGGAGATCATCTTGGCGATATCATAAATCTTTTCCAGATTCGCGATCATCCCTTCGAGGGGGGTGTTGAAATCGGTCAGATCCGAAAGACTGGCCGAAATATCCTGAACATCATGGTTGTTTCCCAACCAGGCGCGCACCAGAAAGGTTTTTCCCGAGCCGGGGGGGCCGGTCAAAACAACCCCTTTCTCCTCGTTGATGTTGTAAAACAGTGCGTTGTTGGCCATTTCGGAAAATTCGTTCTTGATACTGCCGATGTACTCTTTCCAATCGATGCTGCGGTCAAGTTCTCCGACCACCTTGTTGTAGAGCGAGCCATGGGCGTTGCGCGCCACCGACTTGAGGGCGTCGCGGATCAAAAGCTGGTCATCCAGGTGCTCGGCAAGAAAATGCCCCTTGATGGTAATCAGTGAAGCTATCAGCCGCCGGACATAGGCCGGGGTAATGCGCAGGCTGCGCTGGCGGAAGATCGGGTAGAGTTTCTGCACCGCACGATCGAGTTCCTCTTCCGAAAGGTGCGGCGGCGGCTCGGAGAGAGGATCCTGCGGATGATTGCTCCGGCGCAGCTCCAGACAGACCACCTCGCGTAAATTGGCCGGGTCATCCCAGATATCGTTGACGTCAATGATCAGTCCACGGTCCGCAAAACGGCGGTAAATTGCCGGATCGAACTGTTCCGGCTGGTCGGTGGTGGCGATTACAAGGCAGTCGCGGCGGCCATAGGCGATCTCATCAAGGATAATGTTCGCGGCATCGACCAGAGTTGCCTGCTGTCCCTTGATGGAACTCCGCTCGTCGGGGCGGCCGAATGCCGAATGCGCCTCTTCCAGGTGACGAATCGTCAGCTGCCATTGCTCCCCCATCGCCTTGCGCAGGTAGTTGCCCGGCTCCCCGGCCCAGGCGGTCTGGTAGTCGTTCGGGGTAATGACGCCGTAATCGACCTGGACCCCCTCTTCATCGACCGTGGAAAGGGCCTGGCTGATCCGGTTGCGGAAAATGTAGCGGATGATCGGCACCCGCGAGAAGAAACGCAGCCTGGCGCGCTTGCGGCGCCGCTCAATACGGATCGCCAGCTCCGGATCAACTTCGGTCAAGCTGCGCCAGAGGGGCTGATCGGCCATCACCTCTTCCCGCTTGGCGCTCAGATCGACCACCGGTTTTACTTCAGAGGAGAAGAAAGCCTCCTCGATCGCCTGCTTGACCGTGGCGCTCTTGCCGCTGCCGGAGTTGCCGATCACCAGGACCAGCGGGGCACGCGGAATCTGCGGGTCATCGCTGTATTCCTTGAGGATAAAGGCGTGATAGAGCTTGTCGAATGTCTCCTGAATCGACTTCGGCACAAACGTGTCAACGGTTTCTTTCTCAAGCAGGAAGGTCAAATACTGGTGGTCCTGGGGATCGAGCTCTTTGGACAGGATATGATTCCAGGCGGCAGTGGCGTCATGTGAGCCCGCAGCCTCAAAACGCTGGTGCCAGTCGTTGAGCAGGCTCGGATTCTGCAGCAGTTTGAATTCGTTCCGTTCCGGTCTGAAAATCCGGTGCAGCCATTTACGAAACCGCTTCAGCAGCGAACGGTTCGGTTTGTACTGGTGCAGACGGCGCAGGATGAAGCGGCGGGTTTCATTACTCCAGCCGCCCACGAGGCTCTCGATCTGCCGGATCCGCGTTTCCGAAAGGCTGACGTAGATTGGTGTCCTAGTTCTTCGTGTTTGCGGCATCGCGTTTTACCGGAGCTTGAGGCTGAACGCCAATGGGGGAGGGGAGGGTCACCGGAACCGTCGAGGCGGTATTGTTCAAAACGAAGGTGTTCTGCCCCTGCTGGTTCTTCTGGTAAGCCGACGCCCACTTCTGCTGATTGAGAAAATCCAGCAGATAGGGTTCGTTGCTGCTGCTTATGCCGAGCGCATGGCGCATCTCCCGGATCGATTCGGTGTAGGCGGCATAGAGCTTTCTGGTCTGGCTGGCTTCCTGGTCGGCTGCGTAGTTATCAGCCTCGGCGATCAGTTCGCGGCGTTTTTTCTCTTCACTGGCTTCGGCCAGTTTTTCGCCGTAGCGTGTATCCCGGAGGACAAAGGAGATGATTTCAACACCGTACTTCTGTCCGAGGGTCAGCCCCCCTTCGTTGATCGGCTGGTTTTTGAGGGTTTGATAAATCTGCTCCTTGATCCGTACCCGGTCGGAGATCAGCGCGTTGATCGATTCACTCTGCATCACGTCCTTGACGATTCCGTCGAACTCGGTCTGCAGAAGTGTCTGCGGCGAGCGATTCTCGATCCCCCAGCGGTTGAGGTCCTTGATCCGAAACGTCAGCATGGCGCTGGTCCAGAGTGCGACATTTCCCTTCGACATGATCCGCTGCGGTTCGATGCTGTTACCCAGGTGCAGTTCCTGATTCATCAGTGGAACTTCAAGTTCCAGACGGGTGAAGAGCGGTAAGCGCAGATGCCAGCCGACCTCGGTGATTGCGATCCGTTCCCCGGACAGGGTTTCGAGGATGACAGCATAATTCTTGCGGATTTTATAGATGGTCCTGGTGGCATAAATCATCGCCACGCCGCCGTAGATGAGGACAATGGTGAGCAGAAGCAGAACGATATTTTTGAGGAGATTTTTCAGCCTGGCACGGTGAAGCAGACTTGTTTTCTGTACCTGATTCACAAAGGGCCTCCGGACATAACAGACTAAATGTCATAACTTCGGCTGCAATTAGGGGCGAAACATGAAAACGATACCAAGTATGCCGATAAAAACGATGGTGAGGACAAGCCTCGCTTTCCCCTTGGCCAGATAACTGCACACCCAGGTGAGCGCGTAGGCGCCAAGCCAGCAGAAGCCGAGCCGTACAAGTCCGGTCAATTCTTCCTGAAAAGCCGAGATGAAAACAAAATAAAAGAGCAGAAAATGAGTGGTAAACATGAGCGCGTTCAAAAAAACGCCTGTAGCCTGATGCTCCAGCAGTCCCGGCAAACGTATCTCTTTTTTTGCAGATCGGCTCAAAATCAATGGAATAACCTGTACTGGACAATATAGGCTGCAATCCCGCCAAAATAGCCAACCAGCGCCAATCCGCTAATCCGTTTGACATACCAGAAGAAGTGAATCTTTTCGAGGCCCATGGCGGCAACGCCCGCAGCCGAACCGATGATCAGGATTGAACCGCCCGTTCCGGCGCAGTAGGCCATAAATTCCCACAGAAAGCTGTCGGCAGGATACTGGGCCAGGCTGTACATCCCCATGGAAGCTGCAACCAGCGGTACGTTGTCCACGATGGCGCTGACCATGCCGATAATGGTGACAATCACGTCCTCGCGACCCACGGTTTTAGTGAGCCAGCCGGCCAGATTGGTCAGGATATGGGTGTGCTCCAGGGTGGCAACCGCCAGCAGAATGCCGATAAAGAACACGATCGAACTCATGTCGATCTGTTTCAATGCCCGCACCAGAGTCAGGTGTTCTTTGGCCTCGTCATCCTTTTTGCTGTGGATTAGTTCACCGGCCAGCCAGAGGATACCAAGACCGAACAGGATCCCCATGAAGGGGGGGAGGTGGGTGATTGTTTTAAAAATGGGGACACAGACCAGGATGCCGAGGCCCATGGCAAACATGAAGTTCTGCTCGAACGGAGTAGTCTTGGCCCTGTGGCTGTGTACCTCCACGGCCTTTGCGGGAGAAACGACCATTTTCCCTTTAAGGAACCAGCTGGTGATGGCCAACGGCACGATCATGTTAATCATTGAAGCGAGAAAGACTCCCTTCATGATCGCCAGGGTGGTGATCTGGCCGCCGATCCAGAGCATGGTGGTGGCGACATCGCCGATGGGTGACCAGGCTCCGCCGGCATTGGCGGAAATCACGATGATGCCGGCAAAGAAAAGCCGGTCGTCATGCTTATCCAGCAGTTTTTTGATCAGCGAAATCATCACGATAGTGGTGGTCAGGTTGTCCAGCACGGAACTGAGAAAGAAGGTGACAAGCCCGATGAGCCACATCAATGACGACAGCTTGGTTGTCTTGATGCGGGAGGTGATAACATCGAAACCGTTATGTGCATCCACCACCTCGACAATCGTCATGGCTCCCATCAGGAAGAACACGATCTGGGCCGTACTCATCAGGGATTCGCCCAGCTGCTCGCTCACCAGGTGATGGTCGCCGGTGGACATGGCGTAGATCGTCCAGAGCAGTCCGGCGCCGATCAGGGCGGAAGCGGACTTGTTGACCTTGAGAGGATGCTCCAGGGCAATGGCGGCATAGGCAATTATAAAGATTACGATGATGGCGGTCAGCATGGTGACGTCTCCGAAACTGGAAATTTTCTGAAAAAGGAAGATGCATAGAAATTCATAAAGAATGTTCCGATGTTACATAGGGGCAAAGCAAACGAATCACCTGCTTTGCCCTTGCTGGCATAGAGTTCAAAGACGGGCGAAGCAGATAAATCCCTACTTCTGTAATTTCTTGAATATTCCCAGGTCGCCGATACATCCGGTCGGGGCATCGGGATCGTTTTCATCCACGGGCGGGCTTCTGAAGGCATCGGCAATAAGCAAGCCGGCGAAAGCGCCGTAGAGCAGCGCTGCTCCACCGGCGGTAATCAGCGTGTTTATTTCGGTATTGATCCCGACGCCTGTAACAATGAGAGCGCTGGCACAGCCGACTAAACCGAGAATTATGGCGCCAACTTTCTTATCGCCGATCTTTTGTATCGACCGGGCGCCAAGCCCCCAGATAATCATGGTGTAGACGGCAAAGCCGCCCAGCTCCCACCGTGCCTGAAAGCTGTCCATCGTGCCGGTATATTCCATGGCGGTGGGGATGATGTTGGCGACAAGGCTCAAACCGCCAAGAGCGCCAAGAATGGTTGCGCCGATCGTACGGAGCTTGGTGGTCAGAATGTATTTCAGAACGGCTGCGTTAACTCTGCGAATAAGTGCAAGAATCATGTTTTCTTTGTTCTCCAGTGTGTCCGCCGATATACGCATTAATAACTCCTTTTTACCGGTAACTGCAATCGTAATGGTTGGCGGCTGCCGCTTTGGCAGCCGCCAACACCTGCCTATTTGCTACAAAACAACAATCTTCATTATTTAGTGTTCTACTGGGGGTGCAACCAGCTTGCCGGGGTAGCGGAGGCTGCCGACCAGATCCTGAATCTCCTGGGGAGGCTCAGGAGTGAATTTGCCGACGATCCACATGGTGGCGAAGTTAAGAGCGGCGCCAACTGTACCGATACCTTCCGGTGAAATACCGAACCACCAGCCATCTTTGTTATTGACGGCCGGGTTAATGAACTTGAAGTAGCTGATGTAGACGGCAACGAACACGATGCCGATAAACATACCTGCAAGAGCCCCTTCCTTGTTGGCTTTCTTGTTGAATATCCCCATCAGGATACAGGGGAAGAAAGATGCCGCCGCCAGGCCGAAGGCAAAGGCAACCACCTGTGCCACGAAACCGGGAGGGTAGATGCCGAACAGACCGGCGATGCAGACTGCCACACCGGCGCCAGCTCGTGCCCAGAGCAATTCTTCTTTTTCGCCCATGTCCGGTTTCAGCATACCCTTCATCAGGTCATGGGAAACCGCGGCGGAGATAACCAGCAGCAGACCAGCCGCAGTGGAGAGTGCGGCCGCAAGACCACCGGCGCCGACCAGGCCGACAACCCAGTTGGGGAGTTTGGCGATTTCAGGGTTGGCGAGAACCATGATGTCCTGGTCGATCTTGACCTCGTTTTCACTCTTTGGATTATCCCAGGCACCTTTACGAATTTGCATGATGCCGTCGCCGTTCTTGTCTTTCCAGGCGACCAGCTTGGTTTTTTCCCAGTTTTTGAACCAGGAGGGTGCTGCATCATACCTGACGTTATTGATCGATTTGACGAAGTTGGTGCGGGCAAAAACAGCGATTGCCGGTGCGGTGGTGTAGAGGATGGCGATGCAGATCAGCGCGTAACCGGCTGAGGAACGGGCGTCACGCATCTTTGGTACGGTGAAGAAGCGGATCAGGATGTGCGGCAGACCGGCGGTGCCGATCATCAGCGACATGGTGATGAACCAGACGTCGATGCGGGGACGGGCACCATTGGTATAGGCGCCGAAGCCGATATCCTTCTGGATACCGTTCAAAACATCCAGCAGGTATTTCCCTTGGGTTGCAGGGTCGTTGAGCAGTGCCGCACCGGAGGCGGTGATGGTCGAACCCATGCCGAGTTGCGGGATCGGATTGCCGGTGAACTGCATTGAGATGAAAACAGCCGGAACCATGTAGGCGCAGATCAATACGCAGTACTGGGCAACCTGGGTGTAGGTTATCCCCTTCATGCCGCCGAGGGTGGCGTAGAAAAAGACCAGCGCCATGCCGATGATAACACCCATGTTAATACTGACCCCCATGAAGCGGGAGAACACCACGCCGACGCCGCGCATCTGGCCGGCGACGTAGGTGAACGATACGAAGATGGCACAGAGAAGCGAAAGCAGGCGGATGGATTGGGAGTAATAGCGGTCTGCCATGAACTGCGGGATGGTGAATTTACCATACTTACGCAGGTACGGCCCAAACAGCATGGCGAGCAGAACATACCCGCCGGTCCACCCCATCAGGTAAAAGGAGCCGTCACGTCCCATGAACGAGATCAGACCGGCCATGGAGATGAAGGAGGCGGCCGACATCCAGT
>Ga0172380_10006239_pt1 | contig 13965 bp, 9 predicted proteins | sample Leawe162metaG_FD_119747 | JGI IMG/M metagenome (GOLD analysis project Ga0172380, IMG submission 119747) | Leachate microbial communities from a municipal landfill in Southern Ontario, Canada - Leachate well 162 metaG | ecosystem: Engineered > Solid waste > Landfill > Unclassified | place... | reverse complement strand
TATTGCCCCCGCTGCGGCACTTCTCTTTCCAGCCATGAGCTGGCGCAGGGCTATAAAAAAGTTAAAGAAAATTCGGTCTATCTGAAATTTCCGATCAAGGGGCAGGAGAATGCTTTCTTTTTGGTCTGGACGACGACTCCCTGGACCTTGCCGGCCAACACCGCTCTGGCCGTAGGGGAAAAGATCCAATATGCTAAAGTTGAGTTCGAAGGGCAAATATTGATCTTGGCGCAAGAGAGATTAAGCGTGCTTGGAGAGCATTACCAAGTCCTTGAAACATTCACAGGAAAGGAATTGATCGGGAAATATTCCGAGGGTTATATCCCTCCTTTTTCCGAACTGTACTATAACGATCAGAACTTGCGGGATAAAGGCGCGTGGAAAATTTACGCCGCCGATTTTGTCACGACCCAGGACGGTTCCGGCATTGTCCACATCGCACCCAGTTTCGGTACCGACGATTATCAGCTGTCGCAAAAATACGGATTTCCCGGAATATTCACGACCGTTGACGAGCAGGGAAAGATGACTGCCGACCTGTCCAAGAGCAAGGACACGGAAAATATAGTGGGGAAATTTGCCAAATCGGCCGATCCTCTTATCGTAGAAAATTTAAAAGAGAGGAACATTCTTTTTAAAGAAGAACCGTACGAACACGACTATCCTTTTTGCTGGCGCTGCGGCACTCCTTTGCTGTATTACTCCAAGGAAAGCTGGTTCATCAAGATGACATCGTTGAAAGACAAGCTGATCGAAAATAACGAGAAGGTGAATTGGATACCGGAAACTTTCAAAGAAGGAAGGTTCGGAGAATGGATAAAAGACGTTAAAGATTGGAATTTATCGAGAGAAAGATACTGGGGAACGCCTCTGCCTGTTTGGGATTGCCCTAAATGCAAAAAACAGATCTGCATCGGAAGCATCAAGGAACTGAAAGAAAGATCCGGCAAAAAATTAAAAGACCTTCATCGTCCCTTTATAGATGAAGTGGAAATAAATTGCGAATGCGGAGGAAAAATGAAGCGTGTCAAACCGGTGATAGACTGCTGGTTCGATTCGGGCAGCATGCCTTACGCCCAATGGCACTATCCTTTTGAAAATCAGGAGAAGATCGATAAAAAAGAATTTTTCCCCGCGGACTATATCGCCGAAGGCATCGACCAGACCAGAGGCTGGTTTTATACCTTGTTGGCCATATCGACCGCTCTGGACCTTGGTCCGGCCTACAAGAATGTTGCCTGCACAGGGATATTGTTGGATGAAAAAGGACAAAAAATGTCCAAGTCCAAAGGTAACATCGTGCCTCCGATGGAAACGATGGAAAAGTACGGCGCCGATCTGGTCAGGCTTTATCTTTATACCGTCAGCCAAATAGCCGAGGCCAAGATATTCGATTTCAAGAGTTTGGAAGATCTTTACAGGCGTTTCTTTATGACCCTATGGAATTCGGTGGTGTTTTTTGAAACCTATACCAAAGGAATGAAGTTTACCGATAAAGTTGTTGCAGGGAAAAATCCGCTGGACAAGTGGATCATTTCCAGACTTAACAATTTGACCAAAGAGGTCACCGAAAAATTGGAACAATACGATGCCGTTTCAGCAGCCAGATCCCTTGAAGGATTCTTGGCGGAAGACCTGTCCAATTGGTATATCCGCCGTTCGCGCAAGCGTTTCCAAAAGCCGGCCAGCAAGACCGAGCTGAAAGAGGCGGGCCAAACCCTTTATTACGTTTTGATCAATTTTTGCAAGATCGCCGCCCCGTTCACGCCGTTCATCAGCGAAGCTGTCTACCAAAGAATGAGATCCAAAAAAGATCCGGAGAGCGTGCATTTGTCTTTCTATCCTCAATTTGAAAAGAAGCTGGATAAAAAAGAATTGGAAGAGCAGATGGCCAAAGTTAAAGATGTCGCAACTCTGGTTTTGGCCGAACGCGCCAAAGCTAAGATCAAGGTCAGGCAGCCGTTGAGCTTGCTTAAAATAAAAGGAGAAAAAGGCAGCATCGCCAAAGGCTTGCTCGATATAGTCAAGGAAGAAGTGAACGTTAAGCAGATCGTTCTGGCGCCCGATCTGGTTTCGGCTTTTGAACTGGATACCAATATCACTCCGGAGCTTAAAGAAGAGGGAACCATCAGGGAAGTTCTAAGGCAGATACAGCAGATGAGAAAAGAAGCGGGATTGAAGCCGGAAGATATAATTTCCATCAAATTTAAAGGCGGCGATATTTTGAACTCCGTTCTCTCTAAAAATGCCAAGAACGCGGCCAAAGAAGTTGTTGCCAAGTCTTTTGATCTTAAAGGGGAGAAGCCGGAAAAATTCAAACTGGAAAAGACCGTCAAAGTTGACGGGGAAGAATTATGGCTGGGCATTAAAAAATTGAATAATAAATAGACCCTGCGTTCTGCCGGGTAAAGGCGGATCGCAGAAATTCCCGGTTTTCGCGCCCGGGTTATCCGCAGAGATCTTTTGAAAATATCTCTGGGAATATGTTCTTTTCCTTTCCGCTTTGAGGCTGGCATCCCATCCTCTCCGTGGCGGAAGAACAGAGCACCAAAAGAAAATGAGCAAAAAAATTATTTTGATCATTATAGCCATTGCCGCGGTCCTGGCCGGCGGTTTTCTGCTATGGAAGCAAAGCTCTTATTCCAAAGAGATCATAAAGCTGGAGATATTGGGTCCGCAAAATACCGGGTTGGGGGATGAGGTCCAATACGTGGTCAAGTTCAAGAACAACGGCAATGTGAGAGCCGAAAGTCCGGAGCTGTCTTTTGAATTCCCGAAAAATTCGATGCTGGAAGAGGGCAAGGACAGGATACAGAGAATGTCCTCCGACCAACTAGGCGGAGATCTTTATCCCGGCCAAGAACGCAGTTATACTTTTACCGGCAGGCTTTTGGGGAAAGAAGGGGATGCCGAAACCGCCAAAGCGACTTTGAATTTCCAGCCTAAAGGATTGAGCTCCCGCAATGAAGTTTCAACAACGTTCACGACCGTGATCAACAAAGTTTCCATTAACTTCACTCTTGATTTTCCTTCTTCCGAGGTGTCTTCCGGAAAGAATTTTACGTTTAAAATAAATTATTGGTCCAATGTTTCTTATCCGCTGAACGATCTGACCTGCAAGGTGCAATATCCGCCCAGCGGTTTCCAGTTCGCTTCGGCCAAGCCGCAGGCCCTGGACCAGGATCAGGGGAATGTATGGAATATAGCCAATCTCAACGAAGGCGAAGGAGGCAGAGTGGAAGTGACCGGGTCTGTAAGCGGGGAGGCTAAAGAACAAAAAGTTTTCAAGGCGCAGATCGGTATTTGGCGGGAGGGAGAATTCATTGTTTTGAAGGAGGTCTATAAAGGAGTCGAGATCGCCGCTCCGGACCTGTATATTTCTCAAAAGGTAAACGGCAGCCCTCAATACGTCGCCGTTCCGGGAGATTTGTTGCACTACGAAGTGTCTTTCCGCAATATGGGCGAATATCCTTTGACCGATCTGGTTTTGATCTCGAGGCTTGATGGCAGCGGGTTGGATCTGCAATCGATCAGGGCGCCGGAAGGAGATTTCCATTCCGGAGACAATTCCATAATTTGGGACGGCAAGAAAATTTCCCAGCTTCAATATTTGGACAAAGGAGAAGAGGGAAAGATCGAATTTTGGGTGAAGCTTAAAAGCAGCTGGCCTATGCAGACGCTGGCCGATAAAAATCCGCAAGTGCTGAACAAGATCACCATCAACCAGGCCGGCGAGAGTTTTGCCAACAAGATAACCTCATCGCTGATCGGCCAAGGAGAGATATCTCTGGATAAATATTTCACCAGCTCAGGATCTTTGCCGCTGGAACCGGACAAGAGCAACACGTTCGCAGTGGTTTGGAAGATAACCAATTCTTACAATAAAGTCGGCAACGTAAAGATCAGGGCCACATTGCCCGAAGGAGTTAATTTCACAGGAGAAGTTTGGCCGCCGGAAAATTCAGGGATCACTTTCGATTCGGTTTCGCGCGAGATATTGTGGCAGGTTGGCGATCTGGAAGCGGGATCGGGAGTACTGACAGACCCTAAAGTTTGCGCCTTCCAGCTGGCGGTCTCTCCCGCAAGCCAAGATTCGGGCAGAGAGCTTTTATTGCTGGACACCGCCCAGATATCGGGCGAAGACCAGTGGACCAGAACTACTTTGAGCTCGGAAATAGGCCAATTAAAAGCAAGGGTCAAATAACATCAATACAGGATCAATAAGCAAAAAATAATATAAACCCCCTTGAACCTCTGATGTTTGCAAGACGATCTTGAGAACAAGAGGAAAAGGATACAAAGGCTATGGAAGATACAACAGCAAAAATTCTTTCGTTGATCAAAAGGCGGGGATTTGTTTTCCCGAGTTCAGAGATATATGGAGGTTTCGGCGGTTTTTTTGACTTTGGTCCTTTAGGCGTGGAGTTGAAAAATAACATAAAAAAAACCTGGTGGAGAGCCATGGTGCAAAAGAGGACGGATATGGTCGGGCTGGACAGTTCCATCATTATGAGCCCGAGGATATGGGAGGCTTCCGGGCATACTACCGAATTTTCCGATCCTTTGTCCGAATGCAAAGCTTGCCATAAAAGGTTCAGAGCCGATCATTTGATGGAAAAATTAAGAGACGCCGGAGAGCTTAAAAAACTCGGGTTTACGGACGAAGAAGTTAAGGACACAGCCGATATCGATCAGATGGCCAAAGTTTTGGCCAGCGCCAAATGTCCCGATTGCCAAGGAGAGCTGGCCGCTCCGCGCAAATTCAATTTAATGTTCCGCACTTTTGTCGGTCCCGTGGAAGACAATGCTTCTCTGGCTTATTTGAGGCCGGAAACCGCCCAAGGAATTTTTGCCAGTTATAAGAATATTCTTGATACGCAGAGAGTGAAATTGCCTTTCGGCATCGCCCAGATCGGCAAAGCCTTCCGCAACGAGATCACTCCCGGCAATTTTATTTTCCGCAGCAGGGAGTTCGAACAGATGGAAATGGAGTATTTCGTAAAGCCTGGGGAAGATGAAAAAGCTTTTGAATATTGGACCAAGGAGAGAATGCGCTGGTATGTTGAAGATCTCGGTTTGAAAGAGGAAAATTTAAGATTCAGGCCTCATCGTCCCGATGAATTGGCCCATTATGCCAAAGCTTGCGTTGACGTCGAATACAAATTCCCTTGGGGATGGTCCGAGATAGAAGGCATCGCCAACCGTCGGGATTTTGATCTTGGCAGGCACCAGCAGCATTCGGGAACCGATCTGAAATATTTTGACGATTCGGATAAAAGTTCTTATGTGCCGTTCGTGATCGAACCTTCCTGCGGAGTGGAAAGATTATTCTTCGCCGTGCTCTGCGACTCTTTTGAAGAGATCCAAGGCGGCCGCACCCAGACCACCGAATCCGTTAAAGAAGCGGAGACGGTTTTAAGATTCAAAAACAGACTGGCTCCGGTCAAAGTAGGAGTACTTCCTTTGTTGAAGAACAAACCTGATTTGGTCGCCAAGGCCAAAGAGGTTTTCGATGCCCTCAAAGAATATTTTGTATGCAAGTACGACGAGGCCGGCACTGTCGGACGCCGCTATCGCAGGCTTGATGAAGTCGGCGTTCCGTACGCCGTCACCATCGATTTCGACACATTGCAGAACGGCGACGCGACCGTTCGCGATTGCGACACAATGACCCAAGAAAGAATAAAGATCAGCGAGCTCGTGAACTATCTTAGAGAAAAAATAGGGCAATAGCCCAGCCGGTACGGAGCGATGGAAATGAAGCGAAAAATTTTTAATTTACAATTTTTCCTGCCTGCCGTCAGGCAGGAATTTTCAATGAAATTCCAATATCCCGATGCTCCAACCGCGATATAAAATTTTTTGCAACATTGGAAAATTGAAACATTCATTGAAAATTGCTGTATCGGTTTCTGGCAGGCAGCGCCAGCAGGAGGTCATTCAAGTTTTATTTATTTGTCGGTAAAAAATTGGAAGATGTTCAAAAAAACAACGCTTAGCAACGGGTTGAGGGTCATTACCGTGCCGCAAGAGAGCAGCAAGACTGTTACGGTTTTGATATTGGTCGGAACCGGTTCCAAATACGAGAGAAAAGAGATCAGCGGAGTCTCTCATTTTTTGGAGCATATGCTTGCCAAGGGCACGGTTAACCGCCCGACAGAAATGGATGTCTTCGCCGCGATGGACGAAGCGGGAGGAGTGTTCAACGCTTTTACCGGACCGGACTATACGGGCTATTATGCCAAGGTGGAATCTTCAAAATTTGATATAGCTTTGGATTGGACCTCGGACATTTTTTTGAACGCCACTTTGCCTCAAGAGGAGATAGCCAAAGAAAGGGGCACCATCATCGAAGAATTGAATATGTTTTACGATAACCCGGCGCGCCATATTTCGACTGTCTGGACGCAGGCTTTGTATGGCGACCAGCCGGCAGGCTGGGACATCGGCGGTACGAAAGAAACGGTGTCCAACATTAAAAGGGAAGACCTTTTGAGCTATCGCCAGAGCCAGTATGTGGCGTCCAACACTATCGTTTGCGCCTCCGGAAATTTTAACGAAGCGCAGGCGCTGAAGAATATCGGTAATTATTTCGCCGGCATTTCGACCGCAAAGCCGTCAGCCAAAGCTCCGGTTATAGAATTCCAGCAAAAACCGCAGGTTCTTATATATCCCAAAGAGACCAATCAGACCCAGCTTGCTATGGGGGTGAGAGCTTACAAGTCTTCGAACGATAAAAGATACGCCGCGGAAGTGCTTGATATAATTTTGGGAGGGATGATGACTTCTCGTTTAATGGAGGAGGTAAGGATAAAAAGAGGCCTGGCTTATTACGCCAATACCGAGATGCTTGCCGATCCTGATGCGGGGTATCTGATGGCAAACGCCAATCTTGATACGAGCAGGCTCAAAGAAGGGATCGGAGTTATCCTCGGAGAATTTAAAAAAATAGCGTCAGCTAAAGTTTCTCCCGAAGAACTCAAACGGGCCAAAGACAATTATATCGGCAAGGGATATATCGCCTTGGAATCTTCCCATGCTTTGGCGTCTTTTTACGCCGAGCAGGAGTTGTTGGAAGAAAGAGCCTTAACCCCCGGCGAGATATTTGCTAAAATAAAAGCAGTAACCGCTGATGACGTTTTAAACGTCGCCCGCGATATTTTTAAGCCCGAAAAATTGAACTTGGCTTTGATAGGACCGTTCGGCGACAAAGCAGAGTTTGAAGAAATATTAAAATTATAAAATATGGCTGACGGAAAAACTTTAGATATTTCTTGGGCGTCTATTCTGAAAGTAGGTTTCGGCTTGTTTTGTTTTTACCTTATTTACCTTGTTAACGATATTCTGACCTTGGTATTTTTTTCTTTGGTCATCTCGGTCCTGTTCAACCCCGCAATCGCGTTTCTGCAAAAAAATAAAGTGCCGAGATCAATGGCGGTAGCCTTTGTTTACCTGCTGTTTTTTATAATGATCGGAGGGTTCATTTATTCGACGGCCGGAACTTTTCTGGCGGAATTTTTGAATCTTAATGAGCATCTTCCCGTTTATTTCGAAAAAGCCGCGCCTTTTTTGAAAAGTTTGAATTTGGAGCAGTTCCAAAGTTTTGAAGTTTTCCAGGGCTACCTTCAGACTTTGGTGATAAGCGCGCCTTCCAATATTTTTAGCGCCGCTTCAACCCTTTTTGGAGGGTTCTTTACGATGGTGACGATTTTTACCATTTCGATTTTCCTGTCTCTGGAAGAAAAATCGGTGGAGAGGTTCATATACCTGGTTACGCCCAAGAATTATGAGAACTATATTTACAGCCTTTTTTCCAATGTCCAGACCAAGGTTGCAGGATGGTTCGCGACTCGCGTTCTGACTTGCGTTTTCATCGGCATTTTTACCTACCTCCTGCTCAGGGCATTCGATCTCCACGAGGGAATATTGACCTTGTCTCTTTTTGCGGCCGTGACCAATATCGTGCCGATCGTCGGACCAATGGTGGCCGGCCTTTTTCTCGGCATATTTTCTTTGGTTGAACTTGGCTGGACTGCGGCTTTGATGATATTGGCAGGCTTTGTTTTGATCCAGCAAATAGAAGGGAATATTTTGACGCCGATGCTTACAAAAAAATTCATCGGGATCCCGGCGGTGCTGGTATTAGTGTCATTATTGATAGGAGCAAGGCTATGGGGGATGTTGGGAGCGATATTGGTTATCCCAATGTCCGGAATAGTTTACGAGGTTGTGAAAGAATTTCTGGAAAAGAAAAAGGAAGAGATCCGGCCCGTTCCGTAGGGGACTGCGTTTTTTTGAGGGATTTCCTCCTCGCCCGGAGAGAGAGCGATTGCCAGCCGATATTGCTTCCCCGTTTTCAAGCTCATTAACTGTTTTTATAACTAAAATAAACAAATAAAATGCTAGAGTTTTTTATAGCGTCAGGATTTTTAAACGCCTTTGCTTTTACGGCAATTTTCTTTTTTGTTCTTTTATCCAGCCCTCAAAAAAAGCTTAACCAGCTTTACGCTCTTTTCAGCCTTGCGATGGCTTGCTGGGGGATAAGTTATGTTTTCTGGCTGCAGTCCGACAACTACGGTTCGGCCATGCTCTGGACCCAAATCATAAATTTTTGCGCTATTTTCATACCGGTTTTTTTCAGCCATTGGCTCCTTGCCGTGCTGGGAGTGGAAGGCCAAAAGAAATTTAAAAATTTTTTATTTTTTTCATACGCCGCCAGCTTCTTTTTCTCCGCGTTCGCTTTTACTCCGTATTATGTCAAAGACCTGGCCCAAAGGATGTTTTTTGATTATTGGCCGGTGCCCGGAGTTTTGCATCCTTATTTTTTGGCAATTTGCTGGGGATTCATTGTCTGGTATCCCATTTGGGAGCTATTCAAGGCTTGCCGGTCCAGTTCAGGCTATCGAAGGGAGCAGTTGAAGTATCTTCTTCTTACGGTTGCCATCGGATTCGGAGGGGGACTGACCAATTTTTTGCTTTGGTACGGAGTGTCCGCTTTGCCTTGGGCCAATATCTCAATGTCCTTATGGGGGGCGGCGTTTCTCTACATCATTTTCCACTATCGTTTTATGGATTTTAATTTGATCCTGGGCCGGGTGGGTATCTATTTGGCGTCGCTGATATCGATCGCGGCGTATGCTTGGACGTATTTTATCTTTAGAGATGCCGTTCAGGGGAGGAGCTATATTCTTTCAATGGATATTCTGTTCGCTTTCGGCGCCGTAGCTTTGTTCAATTTCCTGTTTAATTTTTTTGAAGAGGTCGCCGGAAAATATTTTTATTACACCTATTATAATCTCAAACAAAAAGCCGCGCTTTTGAGCGAAAAGATGAACCAGATGATCGATCTTGAAGAGCTTTCCGATTTTGTGGTTGAATCTCTGGCCCAAGCAATGGCCGTTAAAAGATCGAGCGTTATTTTAAGAAGCGTAAACCAGAAGAATTTTTACATAGAAGAGATCAGCGGGTTCCTTCCTGGAGAGATAGAGCCATTTTTGGAAAACCAAAAAGAATTTATCAATTTTTGGTTCAAAAAGACCAAAAAAATATTGGTCGGCGAAGAGATAACTTTGACCGTTGACCGGCTGGAAGCCGGCCCGGAAAAAGAGACCGTCAAGGAAAAAATGCTTGCTCTCAAAGAAGATATGGATAAGATCGGAGCTACCGCGCTGATGCCCTTTTTCGTCGAAGAAGAATTGATCGGATTTATAATTTTCGGAGAAAGGGTTGGCGGCAAGTTTTATACTTTTCAGGAATTGGAGGTGTTGGAATCTTTCGCCATCCATGCTTCGGTAGCCCTTAACAATTCTTTGGCTTACGACCAGCTGGCGAAGAACAAAGCGGAACTGGAAAAATTTAATAAGCTGGTGATAGATAGAGAGCTGAAGATGATGGACCTGAAGAGCAAAATAAAAGAATTAGAGGATAAAATAGCGCAAAAAGCTTAAAGATACTTTATGCTGCTGGATTTTTTCATAGCGTCAGCCTTCATAAACGCTTTATCCTTCATAGCGATAGGTTTTTTCGTGTTTCTTATCGGATATAAAAACCGGTCCAACCAGCTTTATGCTTTTTTTAGCGTTTCTGTGGCCTTATGGTCTGCCAGCTATGTTATTTGGTTGAGATCGAGCGATGCGGTCTCCGCGTTGTTTTGGGCAAGGATGCTTAACTTCTGGGCGATCTTTATCCCGATGTCTTTTTGCCATTGGGTTTTCGTTCTTTTGGGGATAGAAAAACAAAAAGCCCAAAAATTGTTTTTGATACTGGCCTACGGGGCGACGGCATTGTTCGCTATTTTCGGTTTTCATCCTTATTATGTGGATCATGTGGATCAGAAGCTCTTTTTCCCTTACTATCCCATGCCCGGGATATTGCATCCTTTTTATCTGCTTATCTCTTGGGGAGTTATTTTGGCTTATTCTTATATCCAGCTTTTCAAAGCTTGGAAGGCAAGCTTCGGGTACAAAAAGACCCAGCTCAAGTATCTTTTGATCTCGATGCCTATAGGGTTCGGAGGAGGGTTCACCAACTATTTCTTTTGGTACGGATTGCTGATCCCGCCCTGGGCCAACATATTGGTTTCCGTTTGGGGGCTTTCTTTCATTTATATCGTTTTTCGCTATCGGTTTATGGATATCCGCTGGATATTGGGCCGGACCGGGATATACCTTCTGTCTTTCACTCCCGTCATGATATGGGCTTATTTGTTCTCTCGTTTTGCCGTTATTCCGCAGAATAGTCTTTACGCCCTTTTATCTTATGCTCTTTTTTCTCTGGTCGCCATTTCTATATATGGCAAGTCTTTCGCTTTTTTTGAAAGGATCGCCGGAAGATATTTATACTATTCTTTGTTCAATCTTAGGGAAAAAATATCCGCTCTTTCCGAGAAGATGAACCAGATGATCGACCTGGACGAGCTTTCGGATTTTATGATCGATTCTTTAACGGATGCCCTGAAAGTCGAGAAAGCCGCTTTGATCTTGAAAAATTTGGAGAAGCTGAATTTTTACGTCCAAAAGGCGGCCGTTTTTCCGCAAGCGGGGATGGAATCGATCTTGGCCGGACAATTATCGTTCTTATTATTTTTGTTCGGCCGAGATAAAAGAATATTGGCCAGAGACGACATACCGTTCATAAAAGATCGGTTCAAGGACGACCAGGACAGGGCCGGGATAGAAGCAAAATTGGTCTTGCTGGAAAAAGATCTGGCTGTGGAAGAAATATCCATTATAATTCCTTTTTTCGTGAAGGATAACCTTATAGGGATGATAATTTTAGGCGACAAGGCCACGGGAAAACCTTACACGGCCCAAGAGCTGGATCTCTTGAAGTCTTTGATCTCCCAAGCATCCGTAGCATTCAACAATTCTTTGTCTTATGATGAAATACAACAGAAAAGAGTCGAGCTCGAAAAGTTCTACAAGCTCACCATCGGCAGGGAACTGCGCATGGCCGAACTGAAGGAGCAGATAAAGAAGATGGAGACAAAGGGTATTGATAAAAATAATTTGCAGAAATAAATGCCCCAGCTTTATATTGTCGCCACGCCTATCGGGAATTTGGAGGATGTTTCTCCCCGCGCTTTGAGGATCCTTTCCGAGGCCGATTTGATATTGTGCGAAGATACCCGCAATACGCAAAAGATACTTGAGCGGTTCGAGCTTAAAAAACCGCTGATGAGCTATCACCAGCATTCCAATATCCAAAAAGTGGAATATATCATTGATCTTCTCAAACAGGAGAAAATTTTGGCTTTGGTTTCGGATGCCGGCACTCCGGGTGTTTCCGACCCCGGCAACAAGCTTATCGAGCTGGCGCTGGAAGCTTTGCCGGATCTGAAAGTCACTCCCGTTCCCGGTCCTTGCGCCCTGGCCGCCGCGGCCAGCGTCTGCGATTTTTCGATGGACAAGTTCGTGTTCTTGGGATTCCCTCCGGTAAAAAACAAGAGGAAAAAATATTTCGAGGAGCTTTTGGCCTCGCAGTATCCGGTCATTTTTTACGAATCGATCTATCGGATAATAAAAAGCCTGGAAGAGATCGCGGCGCTGGAGTCGCAGACGGAGAAGCCCCGCCAGATCGTGGCTTGCCGCGAACTTACCAAAAAATTCGAAACCATTTATCGCGGCACGGCAAAAGAAGTTATAGGCCAGCTGAAAAAAGACATCACTAAAGGAGAGTTCGCAGTAGTCGTCGGTCCGAAAGACTAGCCCAGTCAAAATAGGCATTGTCTGCGGGTAAAAACATGCACAGGTGTCACCTGTGCATGTTTTTTATCTTGATGCGGGCGGTTCGTTTGAAATAGGGCGGGGCTTATGATAATTATAAGCTATGGATCCTAAAAAGTTTTATATAACCACGACCCTTCCTTACGTCAACGCCGCTCCGCACGTCGGTTTTGCTTTGGAAATCATCCAGGCCGATGTTCTGGCCAGACGCCAGAAACAACTGGGAAACGAAGTGTTTTTCAATACCGGCACGGACGAACACGGTTTGAAGATATATCAAAAAGCGCTGGCCGAGGGCAAAAACCCGCAGGCTTATTGCGACGAATACGCCGCCAAATTCAGCTTGCTTAAAGAAAAGCTGAGCCTTTCTTATAATAATTTTATCCGCACCACCGATCCGCATCATATCGCGGCCGCCCAAGAGTTTTGGAAAAGATGCGAAGCCAACGGAGATATTTATAAAACAAGTTATAAGGCCAAATATTGCGTCGGTTGCGAGCTGGAAAAAACCGATTCCGAATTGGTGGACGGCCGTTGTCCTGTCCATCCCAATAAAGACCTTGAAACCATCGAGGAAGAAAATTATTTTTTCCGTTTTTCCAAATATCAAAAACCTTTGCTGGACCTTCTCGATGCCGATCCTGATTTTGTTGTTCCGAAAACCAAGCAGAATGAAATATACAGTTTTATCAAGGGAGGCCTGCAGGATTTCAGCATCTCAAGGCTTAAAAGCAAAATGCCGTGGGGGATAGAAGTGCCCGGCGACGAAGACCATGTAATGTATGTTTGGTTCGACGCTTTGGTAAATTACGTCTCTTGCTTGGGCTGGTTCGAAGAATTGAAAAAATTCGAAGAATTTTGGGGGACTAAAGAAAATAGGAATGCTATCCAGGTTGCCGGCAAAGACAATCTGCGCCAGCAAACGGCGATGTGGCAGGCGATGTTGATGTCCGCGGGATTGCCCAATTCCAAACAGGTTTTTATTCATGGATATATCACTTCCGACGGGCAAAAAATGTCCAAGAGCTTGGGTAATGTTGTTGACCCGATAACCTTGGTGGATAAATACGGCACCGACGCTCTCCGCTATTATTTATTGCGTGAAATTCCCGGCTGGGACGACGGTGATTTTTCAAAAGAAAAGTTCGAGCAGAGATACAACGGAGACTTGGCGGGAGGACTTGGAAATTTATTGGCCAGAACATTGGCGCTGGCAAACAAGCTGAACGCTTCACTCAGCCTTACTGATGATCAGCTTGGACAGGCCATCAAAACGGCTAAAGAAAATTCTTCCCGATCGGTGGAGCTTTATAAATTCAATGAAGCGCTGATAGCGATCTGGGATTTGATCGCTTATTGCAATAAGATCGTAGAGAACGAAAAACCTTGGGAGCAGGGAAGCGAGGAGCTGGTTGAGAAAAATAAAAAAGTTGTAGGCAATTTGCTCTTTGCCCTGAAGGAGATCTCCGATATTATCGAGCCGTTCCTGCCCGGTACTTCGACGGCCATGGCCGAACAGCTAAAAAGCAAAAGCTCGGTTCCCTTATTCCCCCGTTTAAAACCATAACAATTTATTTTGATATATTCCACAAACTTGCACAGGCGACACCTGTGCAAGTTTTTTATCCGCGCGAACCTTACACAGGTCGGACCTGTGTAAGGTTATCCACAGGCGGCGTTGTCTATTGACAGATTTTTGGGGGCTTGATAACTTATAATAAACTTATGAACACATTAGCCG
>Ga0172380_10006238_pt1 | contig 13966 bp, 33 predicted proteins | sample Leawe162metaG_FD_119747 | JGI IMG/M metagenome (GOLD analysis project Ga0172380, IMG submission 119747) | Leachate microbial communities from a municipal landfill in Southern Ontario, Canada - Leachate well 162 metaG | ecosystem: Engineered > Solid waste > Landfill > Unclassified | place... | reverse complement strand
CCACGACGCAGGATCGCGATCGACTATCACCGCTGGCACCTGGACATGGTCGAAGCCGAATCGCTCGAGCAGGCCGCCAAGCTCGAGGAGGCTCGCGGGGTGTGCGCCCTCGTGGTCCCGACCCGCCGAGCCCGCCGGGCCGGCGTCGGCGACCGCCCGACCGTGCCGCGCAGGCAGCGCGACATGTCCGATCCGCTCGAGCGGGGCAAGGCGCTTCTGGTCTCCGCCCGGGCCGCGACATGGGCGGCCCTGGACCAGATGACCGAGGGGGAGATCCGGGCCGCCTTGGAGGACCTGCAGCGGCGGATCCGGACGCAGGAGCAGTTGCAGAGGGTCCGGGATCCGGCCGCAGACGGAGACGACGCAAGCCGGGGTTGACGATCGAGCCCCGGCGACCCCAGGGTGCGCCCGGCTACGGATCGGGCATCCTGGGGCATCCTGGGAGCTCGGCGATCTTTAGTTGCACAGTGGCACGCACCGTGTTACTGATGCAACACGAACGAGACGGAGGTCGAAATGCTGGTGCTGGTGGTGCTGGGGTTGTTCTGGGGTACGTGGTGGCTCGCCCGTAGGGCGTAACGCAACACGCAACACGAAGGAGGAAGAGGAACATGGGAAACGACGGACGAGGGAAAGACGACCTGGGGATGCCGAAGGAGGAGCGGATCGGCGACGCGCCGGCCGCCGTGCCGCTCACCCGCGAGTTTCCGCCGACGGACGCCGAGCTCGAGCTGCTCGACAAGCTCCGCCGCGCGGAGCACACGGGGATCGACTCCCTGATGCTGGCCGTGATGAACGGCAGGGACATCGCCAAGCCGTTCGTGATCAACGCGTGCCTGGACCTGATCCAGCACGTGCGGCGGCTCGAGCAGCAGTCCGGCGCGGTCTCCCAGAACGCGAGCCGGCAGATCGCCGCTACCACCGAGCGGATCGCCAAGCTCGAGAAGGCCGCCGACGAGGAGTTCGAGGAGCTCCACCGATCGGAACGGGACGTGCGCAAGATCCTCTCGGATACGATCCAGTGGCTCGGCCTCGCCTGGTCCAAGCGCACCCGCTCGAGCCTGCCGAAGATGCCGGAGCCGAGCGCCGTCACGAAGGCGCAGGCCGGAGGGGGTGCCCCGTGAACCTCGCCGATCTCACCCCAGAGCAGCGCGCCCATGCTGCCGCCGCCGTGGAGTCGATCCCGCGCACCGTGTTCGACCGCGCGATCGAGCTCTGCGGCCAGATCGCCAGGGCGTTCGAGGTCGCCCGCGACACCTCGACCAGCGAGCAGCGGCTCGAGGCGATCGCCAACGCCGTGACCCCGCTCGAGGAGCTCGGGCGGCTGTTCGGAGGGGGGCCGTCGTGAAGGAGGTTCTACACACCAGGATCGCGGAGGAGGTCGCCCGCTGGCTCGGCTGGCCCGACGCCTCCGCGGTAGGAAAGGGAGCCGCCGCGCCGGACCAGATCGAAATCTTCACGGTCCCCGGCATTGGTACACGGTTCGCCGGGTACAACGTGTCGTGCCTGACGCACTTCGCCGGCTACAACCTGAACATGGACGCCAGCATGCGGCTCGAGCTCCCCAACGTCGACATCCGCTTCAACGCCGGAGCCTGGCCGGACATCCCGATCGGCATGGAGCACCAGGAGCCGCTTTTCCAGCTGCTCAACGTGCAGGGCTACACCAAGGCCTTCGACGAGATCGCCTACCCCGCGGCGTGGTCGTACGCCGACTGGCTCGAGGCGTGCTTCATCCGGGCGTGCTTAAGCACCTACGACGCCACCGACGCCAGGCAGCGCGATCGGTGCCTCGGGACGATCGCCGGCTACGCGCTGCACTACGTACAGGACATGACTGTCCCGCACCACCGGCACAACATCCTGCTCGCGGGTCACTCTTCGTTCGAGGCGCAGTGCCTCGAACGCTGGGAATCCATGACGGCGGCGGATCGCGCGATGTGGGTCAACGACGAGTGCGGCAAGGCCGCCCGGTGGTCCGCCCGCGGAGCCGCGCAGGGGTGCATGGTTCAGGCGGGCAAGCTGCCGTCGCGCTGGTCCTGCCGTCGCCGGAAGGACGTTGACCACGCCATCAGGCAGTGCGTGCGCGTGACCGCCGGAGTGCTCAAGCAGTTCAAGGAGTACCTGTGATGATCGCGATCCTGATCGCGTGGATGGTGCTGATCGGCCTGCCGCCCTTCTCCGCGGAGGACGCGGCGGAGTCCGCCGGCGCCGAGTGCCGGCTCGGGTGCATCGTCGGCGAGGACGGCTGGGTGAGCGAGCTTGACCGCCGCGACGTCGAGTGGCTCGCCCGTGCCGTCGAGTGCGAGTCCGGCGTGTACGGAGACGGCGAGGGGTCCGCCGTTGCGTGGGCCCTGGCGCAACAGTTGTACCAGTGGCACCAGCGCAGCGGCGGAAACCCGACGCTCGCAACCGTCGTGCAGTCCTACTCGTCGTGCTGCAGCCAGAAGTGGGCGACGGGTGGCAGCGCGTACCACGAGCGAATCACGGCCCGGGCCGACTACTACCGCAACCTCGATTGGGGCGACATCCCGATGAGGAGTAGGGCGTTCGTGGTCAACTGGCTCAAGGGGGACTACCGGAACGAAATGCCCGGCGTCGTCTGGTGGCTCGCACACGGGTTCGAGAAGCACGCCCCACGGGAGACGATCGGCCCGTTCTACGTCGAGGGCCCCGAGAACCGCGGCAACGTGTACTTCAAGATCAAGCCGACGGTGTTCTGGAAGACGTGGACCGTGCGGCTAGTGCCCGCAACACAGGAGGTGACATTGTGAGGGTTGCAATCCTCGTGCTCGGCGTCCTGTTCAGCGCGACGGGATGCTGGCCGCAGAAGGAGTCGTACACCGCATGCTGCGGGACGTGCCAGGATCTCGCCGCGATCTGTACCCAGGGCGCCTCGACCTACCGCGACACCGATCCGGCTGTCGCCATCGCAGCGTCGAAGGAGTGCATGCACGCCTACGCGGAGTGCAGGGGAGCGTGCCAGCCGTGACCGCGCGTCGAACGACCAGCGTCCGCTACCCAGACGAGATCCTCGTTCGGTCGGAGCGGCTCGCCGAGGTCTACCGATCCAACCGGCCGGCGTTCCTGCCGCCGTCGTCCCGCGTAACCCGCTCCGACGTGCTTCTGCTCGCGATCGAGCGGGGCCTCGAGGTGCTCGAGTCCCAGGTACAGCAGGCCGCCACCGGCGGCCGGGAGGTCAAGGCGTCATGAGGTGCCCCCACTGCGGCAAGAACATCGCGATCCCGGAGAACGCCGCGCCGCTGCTCGACGACTCGCAGATGCGCACCGTGCAGGCGATCTCTTCCGACTGGATGCGCCGGCTCGACAGCGCCGAGCGTGCCCTGCTCGTCCTGCAGAACGACGCCGCCGACCGAGCGAAGCAGATCGTCGAGCTCCGTGCCGAGACCAAGCAGCTGCTCGCGTCGATCGCGCTGCTCGAGGAGGCGACCCGTGGGAAGTGAACGGGTCGTGAAGGTTCCGGACCGCTACCGTGGTGGTCTCGCCGAGGAGGCCTACCGCGCCGGCTGGACAGCCGGACGTCGATCGAAGGAGCTCGACACCATCGGCCTGTCCGTGATGATGGAGTGCACGAGCGAAATCGCGCAGAACGGAATCGGGCGGCTTCTCTCCGTCGAGGGGGCAACCGAGGTGATGAACCGACTCGGGAAGCGGCTCGAGAAGTTCAAGAAGGTCAAGAACGAAGTGGGGTTCGCAGATCGGCTCCGCCGCATGGAGGCCGAGCAGAAGAAGAAGGGAAGGTCAACGTGAAGCGCACCGTGAAGATCGGGACCCTGGACGCGATCGCCGTGGTGGCGATCATCGTGTGCTGCGTGTCGTTGCTGGTGTCCAGCACGGCATGCAACGGGCTCGCCACGCGCAGCACCAGCGCGTCCGACATCGAGCCGACCCGCGAGGAGGCGTGCATCGAGGCCTGCCGGCCCTACGACGACGCCTACCTGATCGAATACGCCCTCGGGATGGTGTTCAGCGGCACGACGGCCGCCGCGGGAACCTCCGGCGTGTTGTCGGCGACCCTCGCCGACGAGCAGGGCGCCGACATCGCCCTCGCCGCAACCGCCGCCGGCAGCGGCATCGCGACGGTGGTGCTCTGGTGGCTCGCTGGTGAGTCCGCCGAGCGCTACACCGAATGCGTGGAGAGGTGCAGGCCCGTCGCAGCGGCCGACCTGGTCCCGTAGTTCCGCGGCCGGCGACGCCTTTCGGTGTCCCGGCCGGCTTGATGATGCGGGCGCAACGCCCGCGGACGGGTGGTGGTGGACATGAGGATCTACATCCGAGGGGAGACCGCCCGCGTGGTCCTGGCCGTGGACCAGATGGCGAGCGTGTACTTCTTCGCCGACGAGGACGAGAAGGACAGGAACACCGCGCCGATGATCTACCCGATCATCACCGGGCACTCGAAGCTGACGCTCCCGGACGAGGCGTACCCGCAGAACGGACAGACGATCGAGCCCGGTCCGTGGCTCGACTTCGTGGTGCGCGGTCTCGGCTACGAGGCGAGGCGGCGCCGGCCGAGGAAGGTGCGTGGGTGATGCGCAGCTGGTTCATGTGGTTGGTGCGGTGGGCGGCGATCTTCTCCTTCTACTGCGCCATGGCCGCCGTTTGGTGCTGGTTGACCGGCTGGTCTGTCGGCGACGTGTTCGGCACCTTCGCCTTGGGAGCAGTTGTCGCGCAGCACGCGGATCGATACAGCAAGAAGGAGAGACCATGAAGATCATCGGCGGGCTGGTTTTCACCAGGACGCGCACCGACGACATGAAGCCGGAAGGCGAGGCCGACGGTCTCCTTGTCGTCGGGGATGCCAAGAACCGCACGGCGAAATGGATTCCGAGAGACGGAGCACCCCGCGCGTTCCTGTTCGCGGATCCACGTGTGGAGGTCCACGAAGACGTCGTGGCGTTCGTGGTCGACGTCATCCAGGGAGACGACGCGAACGACGTCGTGGTTTCTGTCTCCTGCGTCACGAAGCGCGGGTACGTCTCGTCTCGGTACACGCAGAGCCTCGGTAGCAGACGGTCCGCTCCGATCGTCGACGGGTTCGTTCCCGGATCTCGCGTTGTCGGTCTGCCGACCGTTGCCGACTCGGAGGGACCGCCGAGGTCCGAGTTGCGGTTCAAGGAGAAGACGCCATGACGAAGCCGAAGTTGCCGAAGCGGTGGAAGCGAGACGGTTCCTGTGTCTACACCGGAGGCGAACACCTCAAGCTCGGGAGGTTCAACTACGGGAACAACGGGGAGAGCATCTGCCTGTTCATCGGAGATCCACCAGGCGATGTTCACGTCGCGATCTCAACCGGCTACGCGATGCCACTACGGCTCAACAACCGCCGCATCATCCGCGCCGTCGAGCTTGCCGCGATCCACGCGGGGCTGGTGGAGGACAGGGACCGATGACCAACTACAAGCCCAGGTGCCCGAAGCGCCGCATCCTCCGCGACGACGACGCGATCCGTGTCGTGAGGGCGAGGAGGGTGCGGCTGATCGACCGGACGGTGGACAGGTTGGAAGAGGCCGTCGTTCGCGGGTGGTCGACAACGAGGTCGCAGTTGAAGGCGGAGTTCCGCGCCATCTTGGAGGACGTGCTGTGAGCAAGCCCAGGCCTCCCGCGTGGATCACCGACCCCGACGCCGTGAAGCAATGGGAGCAGGGCTACCGGGAGGAGAAGAAGCGCCGCTCGGGGAAACGCCGTCGCCGAAGCGGCCCACCTGTCGGCTTCCACCACTACGCACAGGGCAAGATCGACGGAGGAGGAAAACCATGACCGAGAACCGAAGACCGACCGTCGCCGAGTTGCAGTCGTTCCCCAGCACGACCCTCATGGATCGGCTCCGGGCACACGTCGAGTTGCTTCGTGCGAGGTCCGCCTCCGAGTTGGAAATCGGAACCGAGTCCCGTGTCTGGGAGATCGCCGCCAACTCGTTGGAGGACATCCTCGACGCGGCGCCCGGCGAGGGCCCCGTTCCGGCCCCCACCGGGGGCATGACCGTCCGCCTCGTCGATCCGAAGACCGGCGACCTGATGACCGAGGGCGAGGTCGCGTCGATCGAGGACGCGAAGCACCAGCTGCTCGCGCTGACCGACCACTGGCTCTACATGTCGAGGTTCACTCCGGAGATCGACGTGGTGCAGCAGGCGTTCTGGCTCGGCACCCTGTTCTGGAAGATCACCGACGCGACCGGCAACGTGCTCGAGCAGGGCACCATCGCGGACATCCCGCGCGAGGATCACGAGTACAGCGCGGAGGAGTTGGACAGAAGATGATCACCAACGAACCGTGCTGCGACAACTGCCCGCACTACATCGTGAAGGAGCAGGGGTCGGTAATGAGAAAGCGAACGGGGGTGTGCGGGTGGGAAGCCGCACACGGGACCTGCGATCCGACGCATCGCTGCGGCAACCACCCGTGGGTTGCCAGGGTCACGAGAGAGGCCGTCGCGAACTACGCCGCTTCCTGGCGGGAGTACATCGACGATGTTCCGTTGCTGATCGACATCATGGCCGGCGGCGGGACAGGATCGTGCGACGCCAAGCCGAAGCGATCCGACGCGGAGAAGCTCGCGTTCGCGCGCGGGGCGCTGACGATCATCCGGTTGAAGAAGGACATGTTCGACAACACGGAAGACCGCATGGAGGAGCGAGACCTGGTGATTGCGATGGACGACGCCGCGGAGGCCGCCCTCGAGATCATCGACGACGAGGACACACCCCCTGACGACGAGGAGGAGGACACCCCCCGATGAAGGATCTCACCGAGCGGCAGCGAGAGGTGTGGGAGTTCCTCGCGAGGTATACCCAAGAGAACGGACGCCCTCCGGCCTTGCGGGAGATCGGAGCCCACTTCGGCATGCAGTCAACCAACGCCGTGAACGACCACCTGATCGCGCTCGAGCGCAAGGGCTACATCACCCGCGACGCGATGACCGCGAGGGGCATCCGGCTGTTGAAGAAGAGCGGCGCAAGCGCCCCGTGTCTCGACGACGTACTCGAGAAGATCCGATACCTGCGCCGCGCGTACTTCCGCTGTGGATCGAAGGTGACGATCACCAACGAACCGATGTTCATCGCCGACGTCAGAAAGGCATTGGAGGAGGTGCTGCGATGAAGGCTCTCACTCTCTGGCAGCCGTGGGCCGACGCGATCCGCTGCGGCGCGAAGATGTTCGAGACGCGGTCCTTCGCGACGCGCTACCGCGGGGAGCTCGCCATCCACGCCAGCAAGCACGAGCCGTCGTGCGTGACGGAGCACGTCGCCGTGTCCGAGGCGGCGCAGGCGATCGAGCGGGCCGACAAGAGCTCCGGCTGTACCCACGCCCACGGCGCCATCATCGCCGTTGCGTCGCTGCTCGAGTGCTACCCGGCCGATGCGATCCCGGACGTGTACTGCTGGCGCATGTCCAACAAGTACGTGCGTCTCACGTTGCAGCCGTTGTCGAACGAGGAGCACGCCCTCGGCGACTTCTCCGCCGGCCGGTTCGCGTGGCTCCTTTGGGTGGTCTCGTCCGTGGACCCCGTCGTCCCGTGCAAGGGCGCCCAGGGTCTCTGGACGGTGCCGACGGACGTCGAGCAGCTGGTGCGCACGAGGGCGAGGCTCCCATGAGCGGTGGAGCGAACCACGAACGGGTCCCAGGGTCGGACGCCGAGCCGTTGATCGGCGTGGAGACGTCCGACGCGCTGTTCGGGTGGTCTCTGGTCGTGCGGCTGTTCTGTCCCGGTGGCGGAACGCAGGAGGTCTTCCGGCGGACCTACTCCCAGGAGAGCGACGCGACAACTGCCGAGGCGCGGCTGCGGTTGTCTCTCCGGTACGCCCCCAACGGCGACGTGCGACAGGTACTCCGAAGGTGGAATGCAGACATCGAGGACTGGCCGGACTGGTGGACCTGATGGGATGGTCCCGTCGTCCACCGTGGCAACAACGGAAGGGTGGTGTGGAATGTCAGAAGATCGCAGCGGGCTGATGAAGGTGGCGTTCGAGGACATCGAGGTCGGGGTCGTGGACAACCACCGGACCGACTTCGGCGACCTGGCGGGGCTGATCAACAGCATTGTGGTGGACGGATTGTTGCAGCCGCTCGTGGTGCTCCACAAGCACTACGGTGGCAACGGGTGCGTCCGCCCCGACGGCAAGAAGGTGTTCAGCCGGTACATCCTGGTCGCCGGACACCGTCGCCTCCGGGCGATCGAGCGTATCCGGAAGCAGAAGCCCGGGTCGTTCGAGCAGATCCCGGTGGTGCTGTTCCGCGGCAACGAGACCGACGCCAAGCTCGCCCAGCTGGCGGAGAACATCGAGCGCAAGGCGCTGAACTACGTCGAGCAGGCGGAGGCGTTCCGCGGTCTCATCAACTGCGGCATGTCGTCCACGGAGATCGCCAAGCGGATCCGGATGACCGAGCGGTGGGTGTCGCAGTTGCTCTCCATCCGCGAGAAGTGCTGCACGGCCGTCCTCAAGGCGCTTGCCGCCGGCGAGATCACCGTCGACATCGCCACCGCCATCGGGAGCATCGAGGGGGAGGCCGCCCAGGTCCGGCAGCTGCAGAAGTACCTCGGCACGAAGCAGGAGAAGGGGAAGGGCGAGGCGAAGCGGGAGACACAGAAGGACACCGGCCGGAAGTCCCGCCCCGCCTTGAAGAAACTCAAGGCCCTGTTCGAGAAGGCCGCCTCGACGATGCGCAAGAACAACGCGAAGGACGCCGACCGGGCGACCTGGCTCGGCGCCTGCCGCGCGATCGACTGCGCGATGGGCGACGACGAGGATCTGCTCGAGGAGGCCAGGACGATCATCGGAAAGGATGCGGAGGAGTAGGCCCTCGACGGCGCGATAGGTTGGTGATGGCAGAGGCAAAGGCAAAGTGCCCGAAGTGCAACCAGTGGTCCCCGGTGTACTGGTTCAGCGCGTTGCCGCCCGGAGGCTACTGGTGGAAGACCGCCGGCTGCCCGAAGTGCGGCGCGATCGTGCTGGTCGAGACGGAGTGCGACATCGTGGAGCCGAATCCGCTCGAGCAGGATCCGCCGGCCGAGGACGAGGAGAAGAACCGATGAGCGTGCGCGAGTTCAGCGACGACGACCCGTTCAGCGGCGCGTGGCTTCCGAATGAGGGCGGACACGATCTCGTTAGCCTTGGGAGTCCGGCGAACGGAACGGCCGACGAGATCGCCGAGATCGTCCGGTGTCGGACGTGCGGTCGCGAGTACGGGATCCCGCTGTTGTGGCTGTTCAAGGGAGACCTGTCCAAGCCTCCACCGGGTTGGCGGGAGTTCGTCGAGGCGGACTGCGTTCCGGAGGTGAAGTGATGGGCGACGGATCACACTTCGGAGGGACACGTGACCCTGAGCGCGACCGGTGGCTTGCCGTGGCAGACCGCGAGCGGAAGGAGCGCGAGGATCGCAAGGAAGAGTTGGCCGCCCTCCGCGCCCGCGTTGCGGAGTTGGAGGGGGAGGTGGGGAGGCTGCGTGAATCCCTGCTGTCGCGTGAGGGCGGCTCGTGAATGAGCGGCAACACCAGCGACTCAACCGATATCTCCGAGCGCAGTTCGGAGTGGCCGAGGTCTACGCCAAACCACACAAGCATCGCGCACAGATCATCCGCGAGGCGTTGGAGGTAGTAGCAATGGGAAACGGATCAGACGAGGTTGCCCGGTTGACAAAGGAACTGGCGGCGGCGAACAAGGAACGAAACGTCGCAAAATCACAGCGGGGTGCGATGCGTGTCCAGCGTGTCGCCGCAATCGCCCGCGCCGAGGCAGCGGAGGCACGCGAGGCGAGGATGCGGGAGATTGTGTGGGCGGCGCGGTGTAGCCTGGACGAAGCATCTGCGTCGGTGGCGCTGCGAGACGAGAAGATCGCGCAAGCGCGTTCTATTCTCGACTCCCTCGCCGCCGCGCCCGCGAAGGAGGGGAAGCCGTGCGGATGAAAGAGCACCGCCCGTTCCATTCCGAGGAGGCCAAGGCCGAGCTCAACTTCGCTCGATACCTTGCCAGGGCCCACGTCGTCCCGGACCTGATGCGGGCCGCCGACGGACTGGCGATCGACCACCCGATCCTCGGCCTCGTGACCGCGGCGTGGGCCCTCGTCGTCGAAAGGATCACCCGATGAGCATCCTGGTCGCACCGCGCATGTTGTGGATGATCTGGGACAGCCTGCACGCCACGAACCGGGCCCTCGACATCTACATGGTCGTCCACCGCGACCTGTTCGCGTTGGTCATGGCGGTGTGGCCCGGGGTGTTCGACCAGACGGCCGTCGTCGCCCGGAAGTTGAAGATCCGGCCGCTGCCGGACCGGAATACCAGACAAGGAGGAGGTTGAGGATGGAGAGACTCAGAAGCGACGGGAAGCGCTCCCAGATCAACTGGCACGCGGACGGTGAAGGACGATGCCACGCCGAGTGCCAGGCGTGGGGCATTCGGTTCGACAGAGAGGGATGCGTGCTGCTCGACGTACTACCGTGGGAGGTCTTCGCCGTGCCGACCCCAGCTTTTTCCGAGTGCCCCTTCGCCGTGCTGCGGGAGGTGCTCGGGGTGCAGGAGCCGACGCCGAAGGTCGAACCCTTCGATCGCTTGGAGCAGTGCAAGGGATGCAGGTGGAGCAGCATCCGGAAGTGCGCCCCGCCGCTGAACGGAGGACCGTGCCTGGACCGGGAGGTGGACAATCCGCCCAGGCCGGTCCGGGCCGATCTGACTCTGACCGCGCTCCGCCTGGATGCGCTCCGGCTCGAGGGCGTCTTGCGGAAGGCCAGCAACGACATCTGCGAGATCCTCTACGCTCCGACTGACGAGGCCCGCAACTGTTCCGGCGATTGGGGCAACTGCACGTGCATGCGATGCAAGCTGATGAGGTTGCGGGACTGGATCCTGCGAAGAGCGAAGGAGACGATGCCGTGACGGGCAGCCCGTGAGCGGATCGTAACACACCGACCCCACCACCGTTCCCGCCGACCACCACGACACCCACCGCTCCGCCAAGCCGTCCAAGGCAGGCTGCCCGATCTCCCTTCCGGACGCACCTGGACCCGTCCGTGGGACATCGGCAATCCTGGGGCATCCTACGCGGTGTGTTACGGTTGAAGAGTCGAAGGACGAAGGTCGGCGGAGGTTCTACTCGACGGGGTCGGCAGCCGGCCGGCGCGAGCGGCGGGGTGGCTTCGAGCGGGGGGACCCGTACCCCTCCCCACCCACGTACACCGGGCGGTCGCCGACGACGTTCCGGCCTTCCTTCTCGACCACCTCGCCGCGGACGGCCTGGAAGCCCTCGTCACCGGACGGCAGGCGCTTGAACCGCCGCTTCGCGAGCCGCTTCATTTCGCGGGCCATGCGTTTCTGGGCCCGCTTGAAGTCGGCCGTCGCCTTCCCCACGTCCTTGCAGGCGTCCCCGTCGCAGACCCGAGCTTGGTAGCGGCGCTTCGCCACGGTTCACCCCACCAGCAAGATGCCGGCCACGGAGCCGGCGAACGCGAGGGCCCCCGCGACGATGCCCTCGGTCTGGACGGCCGGCGACCCGTAGGCCACCCCGCCCTCGCAGCCGATGACGTACATGTCCACGGCGTTGAAGATCGAGATCGTCCGCTTCCAGGTCGCGGACCCGTTGCCCTCGCCCTTGAGGAACGCGAGCAGCTCGTGGCTGTCGGAGATCGGGGCTCCGATGTGCGCGAGCAACGTCTGCACGATCGGGATCAGGGCCGGAACCTTCATCGGAGCCAGCACCAGATCCGTGACGAACTTCGCCGTCCACGCCGGGGCCTCACCCCACGAAGGCATATCCTTCATGTCGGACGGCTCGTCGATCCGGCCGACCCACTCCGTCATCGCCTGGTGCGTCGCGTAGTCCCACACCCCGGTCTGCTTGTCCTCGGGCATCCCGAAGAGCTTCTGGCAGCCCGTGACGTAGAGCCCCACCGGATCGGCCGCCTCGAGGATGTTGCCGGCCTCGACGCCGGCGCCGAGCCCCTGCATGTTCATCCCCTTGCGGTACGCCCCACGGTTCCCGCCGGCACGCTTCGAGAAGTCCGTCCGCAACCGAAGTCCCGTGTTTCCGTTCATCGCAACATCCTCCCGATCTCCGGTGCCACGGGGATCGACGACGCCGTCATCAGCCCGAGCACAGAGACAACCTTGCCAGCGTTCCCGGGCACCGTCAAGACGCGGGGGTCCACCACCCGCACCGACCACTCCGCCACCCGACGCCCGAGCTCATCGTAGGCCCGGGTCGAGAAGTGCACGTCGTCCTCCCCGACCCGCTCGAGCCCACGACCCAGGATCAACCCGTCCGCCCACCGCACCGGCACCCACGCCCGAATGTCCATCTGCCGCTGGTCGTGCGCCGGACCGGCCCAGGGGGAGATCCACCCGACCACGTCCGTCACCGTCCAGATTTTCCGCATCAGGTCGGCGATTCCAGATCGGAATCGCTCCGCCTCGCCGATGCCGTAGGGGTTCGTGCCGAGCGCCACCACCACCGCACGGGGGCGCTTCGCCAGGTAGCCGAGGAACTGCCGGTTGACGAGGGCGCCCTCGACGTCCAGGGAGACCGCCGCCACGATGTCCGACTCCTGCCCGAGCGACAGCATCGACCGGCCGAGCGACTCGGACATGCCGACCGTGATGCTGTCACCAAGGAAGAGCCAGCGCGGCATCATCCACCCCTCGATGCCAGCCAACCGAGGAAGCCAAGAACACCAGTCGCAAGGACCACGGGGCCCGCTGCGGACGACTTGGCCCGGCTTGTCTTTCCGGCGTACCCGGAGTCGACCGAGAAGTCGGAATACGACAACCCCCACTCCGACAACTTGGACGTGATCCACGATAGACGGGATCCATCGAGCCTGGTGTACACGGTAAGCGTTCGACCAGGGACAAGAACGGTTGATCCACCGGAGACAACACCAACAACGCGAGGGGACCTGTCGGACGCGGCAACGATCGCTGGGCCACCGGAATCACCAGGGGTCTGGCGACCAACCCCGCCGACGAGATCCCTCGTCACGAACGATGTCCCAGTGTCCGGAACGAGAGTCACCTGGACGGTGGCCCACGAAGTCGAACTCGAAACAGGAACCTCGCCAGGGACACGCACGCCACCGTACCCGGAAACCTCAACCTGGGACCCAATCGCAGGACACGACCCGAGCCGAATAGGCGAACACCAAGACGGAGCAGGATCACGGAGAAGCAGAAGGGCGAGATCGTTGTACTCGTGAGACAGGATCTCCTCACCGCTGTCGCTTGCGCTCAGTCCGGTGTCGAGAATGGATCCCTCGACGATGTGTGAAATGGTAATCCCTTCCGATTCATCGGCAAAGATGCGTGTCGCGTACTGGCCGGTCCCGAAAAGAACACCCCTTCCCCAACGATCAACATAGGGTGCACCATGCGAAAACCCGGTGATCGCGACGTGACCTGCCGTTAGCACGACCCGCGGATGGATCAGCACACCAGATCCATGCACCCTCGCGCTTCTCCAACAGAGAGGATCGCCAACTCCGCACAGCTCAACATCCATGATGCGGCAAACGGCCACCATCTCCTGCTGGGTCATGTTCAGGCCGGGCAGAGAAGGCGTGGAAGAACCACCGATGAGACCAAGACCGCCGCGATGCGTCATCACGACGTCACCGCATCCCGCGGTCGAGGATCCGTCGCGACCGGCTTGTCCCTGCGGTGCATGCCGATGCTGTAGGAGTAGACCTCGCCCTTCCGGTCAAGGACGTTCCGTCGAGACCGAGCCCCGGTCAGCGCACCGATGCGCAGGAGGTTCGACCGACGGATGCTGCGGGACATGCTCGACATGGGATCACCACCTCAGCGCATCCGGTGCGCTTTGCCCTTGTCGTCGATCCAGAACTTCACCGTCCGCCTGGCGTCCACCTTCCGGCCGACCATCGGAGCACAGGCGCAGGCCGGACGCTTCCGGCCGCGGATCGGCTTCCGGCTCTGGCCGCAGCAGCAGTACCAGGTCTG
>Ga0172380_10006237_pt1 | contig 13968 bp, 11 predicted proteins | sample Leawe162metaG_FD_119747 | JGI IMG/M metagenome (GOLD analysis project Ga0172380, IMG submission 119747) | Leachate microbial communities from a municipal landfill in Southern Ontario, Canada - Leachate well 162 metaG | ecosystem: Engineered > Solid waste > Landfill > Unclassified | place... | reverse complement strand
GAATATTCCTTGAATTTTTGGATTGCCACTATTTTTTAATATTTCTACCGACTGTCGAACGGCCGTGCCGGCGGTAATAACATCGTCGATCAGAACAATATTAGTATTTTCGTTTAAAGGTGAACCAATCATGTCGTCTTTTTGACCGTATGTTTTAGCTTCCTTACGATTGAAGCAATAGGACATATTTATTTTGAAATCGGAGTAGAGCACCGCGGTGGTGGCTGTGGCCAACGGTATGCCTTTGTATGCCGGGCCGAAAATTACATCGGCCTGAACCTTGGAATTAATAAAAGACTGCGCGTAAAAACGAGCCAGGTTGTATATTTGTTCGCCTTTGTAAAAACTGCCTATATTCAAAAAATACGGGGCAATTCGGCCGCTTTTTAAGGTGAATGTTCCAAATTTTAAAGCGTTTGCCTTTACCAAAAAGTGAATAAAATCTATTTTATATTGTTCCATATATTTATTTTCTCTTTTTTAAATTAAATAATTTAACGGATGAGACACTATTTTGTTTGGCAAAGATTGTTTTGTGTCTGTATTTTAACATATCCTTTACCCGTTCAACTTGTTTTAGTACCACATGTTTAGGTAATTTGGATAATTTAAAATATTTGAAATCATCTACCTCGTTGGATAGTTTTAGTTTGCCCTTGATAATTTGGCATTCAAAAGAGAATACCAAGGCGTCATCTCCGGTTTTGTAATATACTCCGGCCAGGCGTTTCATTTTTATAGTAACCTTCAATTCCTCTTTCATTTCACGAATAACCGCTTCTTCGGGCGTTTCGCCATACTCCATTGCGCCGCCCGGTAAATTCCATAGGTCATAATCGCGCCGGTGGCACCATAAACTGCGACCTTGTTTGTCGAAAATTATACCAAATACCGCAACGAGAAATTTTGCTCTTTTGCGCTTGTATAACATAGGTTAAGGGATTCTTCCTGCCTGCCGGCAGGCAGGCGCTTCGCTCAGAATGACAAGTGAAGCGTTTACAATGACACGATAGCTCCGCTTTTATCGCGGTGGTATTTACCAAACTCTTTTATTCTATTCGCCAGCTCGCGTTTTACCACCGGGCCCTCTTGGCACAGGCAAATTCCTAGTGGGTCGACCGCGCACTGCCCACATACTCCCACACCGCACTTCATATAGCGCTCGATACTTACCTCGCAATCCACATCGAATTTATTACAGATATCCAACACTTTTTTCTGCATCAGTTCCGGGCCGCAGGTGACAACGAGCACGCGCGAGTTGTCATCCTGAGTCCCGCCACTGCGGGGCGAAGGATCACTCTTACCGTTTGTTAAGGGACTCTTCGCTTCGCTCAGAATGACAGGCAACAAGTCGGTCACATATCCCTTGTGTCCTTCGGAGCCATCATCAGTGGCGATATGTAATGTAGAATTTTTAATTTTTTCCAGCCGTTTTTGGAATAGTAGTAGGTCCTTGTTGCGCGCGCCGATAAGAAAGTCAATTCGTGTATTGTCATTCCCGTGTAAACGGGAATCTGCGATTTTGCGGGGCAGATCCCCGCTTTCCTGCCTGCCGGTAGGCATGGCGCGGGGATGACAGTTGGCGAGTGCTTCGGCAAGGTTTCCTAGTGGCGCCGCTCCATAGCCGCCGGCAACCATAATATAGTGCAGTTTGGGATTGACGGTAAAAGTGGTGCCGTATGGGCCGGAAATACCAATGCGGTCGCCAATTTTCATGCCAAACAATTTTTCCGTCGCTGGCCCGCGTTTAAAAATTGTTAGGCCAAAAGTATTGCCATCGTCATAAGCAATAGAGAATGGTTTTTGATCTAGTCCTGGAATCCAAAGCATAACAAACTGACCGGGTTTACTTTTTAATGTGTGTTCAAAATAAAAAGTTTTGACGAACGGATTTTCGTCAACTATTTTTGATATTGCCATTGCTTGAGGTATATGGTCGGTAATATTTCTCATAATTGATGAGTTGTAAATATATTACTTATATATTACACCGATAATTTCTTTTAAATTATTAATTTTTTCTTCGGCCATGAATTGTTCTATTTCCTCGCATATTTTTTGAAAAACTTCTACACCGCGATAATAAACAGCAGTGCCTAGTTCCACCGCCTGCGCTCCGGCCATCATCATTTCGATAGCATCACGACCGGACTCGACACCACCACATCCGATTATTGGGATTTTGACAGATTTATAGATATCGGAAATGCAGCGCACCGCGATTGGTCGTAAGGCCGGGCCTGACACTCCGCCTATTCCGAAGTGTAATACGGGAGCACGCAATTTAATGTCAATATACATTCCCGGCCCCATGGTATTGATGGCGGTGATGCCGTCGGCGCCGCCAGCTTCGGCGGCCTTGGCGATTTCACCGATCGGTTCACTTTGAGGCGACACTTTAATAAAAAGAGGCAATTTCGTTTTTTCTCGTATTGCACGGGTAATTTTTTCGGTAGCTTCCGGTGTTCCCTGGCCTGCCAAGGTGCCATAGCCCGGAGTGTGAGGGCAAGACAGTACTGCTTCCACGGCGGTGAACTCATCGCTTAAAAAATTTTCTGCCATGTAGGCGAATTCTTCAGGGGTTTTTCCGATAATACTGGCGATGACCGGAGCACCGACTTCTTTGAGGTTGGAAAATTCTTTTTTAGCCGCGTCAATTCCCGGATTGGAATATCCGACGGCATTCATGAAGCCACCTTCTATTGGATGCATATTGGGTGCGGCATGACCGGCGCGCGGTTCGCGGCTTATTGATTTGATGACGCAAGCACCGGCGCCATTTTTGGTTACATTAATTAGCGACGCTCTGGATACACCCAGAATACCCGAAGCTAAAATAGTGGGGTTTTTTAGGTTAATACCAGCAAAGGAAACGGAAAGGTTCATATTAAATTTTAGTGGTTAGCAAATTCTGGCTTTGTTTTATTTTTATAAATCAATAATCCTAATCCGGTCGCAATAATTAACAATCCTCCTACCACCATATTCCAAGTTAGTTTTTCATGAATTAATATTATGGCTGCTAAAATACTTGCCGGAACTTCCCAATAACTGAAAAGCGAATAATGGTTCATCTTTAATCTTTTCAATCCATAAAAGAACAGCAGAAATGCGCCGACGCCAGTAATAAATCCTTGAAAAATAATCGTAACTGCCACCGGTGCCAAGGAAAACGATTTTACGCCCGTGATCAATATTATCGGCAGAATTATGATTACGCCGGCGAAATTTTGATAAAAAACTTGTTCTGCCTCGGTATAATAGTTTGATTCCTTTTTAAAAATAATAGCCACGAAGGAATAAATTATAGCCGAACCCAACATGGCCAGCATGCCCACATAATCTTTGTTGGTAAAAGAAATATCTTTGTTTATGTACATGATTATTATACCAACAAAGGCGATTAAAATCAGTGCAATGCTTTTTTTGTCCCGTTTTTGTTTGAGTAATATTATATCCCAAATGGCGGCAAAAATTGGCCAAGAAAAAAGGATAATTACGCCGTTGGCGACAGAGGTATAAAGAAAGGCCAGATAATATAGAACCAGCCGGATCGCATTGAGCAGAGACGCCATCGTCATCAGATGATAATTTCCTTTTATAATTTTAATTTTTTTCCATTTGAGATAAACAAACAAGATTAGTGTTGGTACCGACAAGCGAATAAAAGTTGTTTCCAGCGTTCCCAAGTCAGCCCATTTGGTAACTACGCCGTTGAGACCGCCGATCGTGGCAGCTAGGATTACGGCTAAGTAGGGGCTAAAACTCATATTGAACTAAACTTTTTTTCCAAGTAACCACAAAATAATCGCCTTCTGAATATGTTTGCGGTTTTCGGCTTGATCAAAAATTATCGCATTTTTGTGGTCAATGGCGTCGCGGGAAATTTCGTAGCCAACATGACAAGGCATGTCGTGCATAATTTTGGCATTAGGTGCGTATTTGTCTATCAAAGCGGCATTGAGTTGAAATGGTGCCATTACGGATTTGCGGCGTTCATATTCGGCCCGAAATTCCGGAATCACCTTGCCATCCTTAAAAAATTCCATATCGATAAAGGTGTCGGTGTGGACATAATCGCTTCCATCCACGGCTTCGGTGGGATTTTTGGTGTAAGTGATGAGCCCGGTGTCATCGGCCATTTTATTAAGTTCCGCGTCTACGCTTGGAGCATTGGCTTCGGCGGTTGATACGACTACTTTAATACCGAGTTTTGAGCAAGCGAGTTTAAGAGTATTAGACACATTATTTTCAATGCCGAGCCAGGTAATTTTTTTAACATTTTGGAGTCCACCGGAATGTTCGGACATGGTTAAAATATCCCCAAGCGCTTGGCAAGGATGATATTTTTCACTGCACGCGTCAATTACCGGGATTTGATTGTACGAAGCGGCTTTGATAACATCGGCGGCGTGCAGAGCGCGGAACATTAATACATTTCCAAAGCGCATCACGGCTCGGATTTCATCGCCGAAGTCGGTGAGGGAAAATTGGGTATTACGAGCGTCCAGGTAGATTCCATGTCCGCCTAATTCGGTCATGCCGGCCTCAAACGATAGGCGGGTGCGGGTGGATGTTTTTTGGAAAAGCATTATTAGGGTTTGATTTGGTAAATAATTGGCAACCCTACCGGCTTTGTAGTCGGCTTTTACTTTTTTGGCAGTATCCAAAATTTCTAAAATATCCTCCCTGGTTTGCTCTTTGAGTGAGATGAAATGACGCATAGTAATTTGTCATTGCGAGCGACCGTAGGGAGCGAAGCAATCCCAGTGTCGAAGAGATTGCTTCGTCGCTTCGCTCCTCGCAATGACATTAAGATGAGTAAGTTTTATTATTAGTAATTATAGCAACAGGCCAACCCTTTAATTTCATTCCAGCATAAGGCGACCAGCCGCATTTGGTTTTTTGGTCTTCGTTTTTGATAATTTTTTCTTTGTCTAGTTCCACAATTACCCAATCGTCATTTTTCGGCAAATTAAATATTTTTTGCGGGTTGTTGTGAGTCAATTCAACGATTTTTTCTAGCGATATTTTACCTTTATTATACGCATTTAGCAAGAGGGCGAGGTAGTTTTCAATATTAGGTACGCCCGAGGGAGAAGCGGGGTATGGTTTGGCTTTTTCGGTGAGGGTATGAGGAGCATGATCGGTACCGACAGTATCAATAATATCTTCATTTATGGCCTGCCAGAGCGCGTTTTGGTCTTCGGGAGTGCGCAGGGGCGGGTTCATCTGTGCCAGCGTTCTCAGGGTTTCGTAGGCGCTTTGGTTTAGGAATAGATGGTGCGGCGCTACCTCGGCATACACCTTAACTCCGCGCGCTTTGGCAGCTTTGATGATTTCGATTTCGTCCGCTGTGCTGACATGACAAATGTATAGTCGCGTGCCGTATTTTTCGGCGATGGCAATGGCTTGGGACACCGCTTTTATAGCGGCCGAACGCGAACGGATTTTGGAGTGGTCGGATATTTTTAAACCACTCCCTACCCCCTGCCTACCGGCAGGCAGGCCCTCCTTCGTAAGGAGGGGACAGTTTTTGATTGTTTCTTCGTCTTCGGCGTGTACGGCCACCAACATATCCAATCGCGCCGCTTCGGCAAAGATTTTTTCCTGGTCGGCTAGTTTGTCCACGAGTAAATTTCCAGTGCTGGCACCCATGAATAATTTTATGCCAATCACCTCGTCGCGGCATTTTTCAAATTCGGTCCAGTTGGCTGGTGTCGCACCCAGATACAAATAATATTTTAACGCTCGGCCGCTTTGGGCGATTTGTTCATCAATTATTTTTTTCTTGGCCATCAAACTAGCGTAATCCACTGCCGGTGGATTATTATTGGGCATATCAATTACGGTGGTAATACCACCGGCAATAGCGGCCGCTGACCCGGTAACCCAATCCTCTTTGTATTCAGCCCCGGGAGTGCGAAAATGTACATGTGGGTCAATAAGCGCCGGGAGAGCGACTAGGTTGTTATTGGCTAAATCCACATCTAAACTCACCTCAATTTTTTTACCATTGTAAGTTCTAATTTGCATAGAAGTAAACAGTAATTAGTAAATAGTAAAATTTTTTGGTTACTGATTACTGTTGTCTGCTTACTTTTTACTAATTATTTTTGTATTCGCTGATCTCGTTCTGCTTAAATATTTTTTCGCAGTAATGGCATTTGAGTTTTACCCCATCTTTTTCTTTTATCACATGAAATTTACTACACATGTTTTCATGGTTGGTGATGCATTTGGGATTGGGACAGACCACCACATAGTCGATCGTTTCCGGCAGTTTGACGGTGAATTTTTTGGCCACTTCGTAATTTTTTATGATATTAATGGAAGCGATAGGCGCCAAAATCGCTACGCGGTCAATTTCTTCCGGAGTAATTTCTCGACCCTCGACTTTAATTAAATCTTTTAGTTTCATGGCACGGCTGGGAAGATTCAATCCGACTGTTACTACATTGTTATGGCTGGCTAAATTCAATAGGCGGATGATTTTTAGGGCCGCTCCGGCGGCGATGTGGTCAATTACCGTGCCATTTTTAATGGCGGCGACCAAAAGTTGTTTGGGAGCTTTGTTGGGCATATTTTATTAATTAATGAAAATAGATTCTTCCTGCCTGCCGGCAGGCAGGCGCTTGCGCTCAGAATGACAAATTATAATTTTCCAAGTACCAAACCGAGTAGCGCCTGGCGTACATACATCCCGTTTTCCGCTTGTTCGAAATAATACGCGTGTTTGGTTTTATCCACATCGGTGGCGATTTCATTTACGCGCGGCAGGGGATGCATAATGCGCAAATTTGGTTTGACGCCGCCGAGCATGTTGGCACGCAGTACGAAGACATTTTTTACTCGTTCATAATCCATCGGGTCGGCAAACCGTTCGCCTTGGATGCGCGTGATGTAAAAAATATCCACTTTATCGAGCACATCTTCAATTTTTTGGTGCATGCTGTATTTTAGTCCTTTGGCCTTAAGTTCGTCGCAGATATAGTCGGGCATTTGGAGAGCATCGGGAGCAACGAAATACAAGCGAGCGTTGAAGTGGGTCAGGGCCTGCGCCAAAGAGTGAGTAGTGCGGCCATATTTTAAATCTCCCACGAGGGCGATATTCAGCCCTTCTAACTTTTTTTGCGTTTCCAAAATGGAAAATAGATCCAAAAGGGTCTGAGTAGGATGTTGATTGGCGCCGTCGCCGCCGTTTAAAATCGGTTTATCGGTAGCTTCGGCCGCTCGGCGCGCCGCACCTTCTATCGGGGAGCGCATGGCAATGGTGTCGCAATATTGGCCGATAATTTTCATGGCGTCGTATAAAGTTTCGCCTTTTTTGGCGCTGGTGACGGCCGGATCGGCGAATCCAATCACCCGTCCGCCCAGCCGTTGCATGGCGGTTTCAAAAGACAAACGAGTGCGAGTGGACGGTTCAAAAAAACACGAACCCATCACGAAACCATCGAGCATTTTTGGCTGCTGTTTTCTTTTGAGGGCCTGGGCATGTTTGAGTACATGCAAAATTTCGGCTTTACTAAGGTCGGTAATCGAGATGATGTCCCGGCCTTTGAAGTTGAGTTGAGGCATAGGTTTGATTATATTGTCATCCTGAGCCATGCCTACCGGCAGGCAGGCGCAGCGAAGGATCTCTCGTTGTAATTAAATTAGATTCTTCGCTTTGCTCAGAATGACAGTGATTAATTAATAAATTTTTTCCAAGATTTTGTCGGCAGGTTTTTGGTATCCAGTTCGGTGAGGCAGCGCAGCAGCAGGCCGGCGGTTTGCAAATTGGTCAAAAGCGGAATGTGGTGGTCAACGGCTAAGCGGCGGATGTTGTGGCCATCGGTTAATACGGTGGGCGTGGGGCTGCTGGGGATATTTACGATCAAATCCACTTCTTTATTGGCGATTAGAGCGGCGGCATTAGGCTCCAGATTGTCGCTGACTTTATAGATAAAATTGGCGGCCACGCCATTACGGGTGAGAAAATCGTGGGTATGTTCAGTAGCATAGATTTCCCATCCCTGTTCTTCCAGCCGCTGGATCGGCTCTAATAATTTTACCTTATTTTCGCCGCCAATGCTAATCATCACGCGTCGACCTTTGATATTTTGTTCAGTAGAGAGCCAGGAAGCGTAAAATGCTTCCAGAAAGTTGTCTCCCAAACACGCCACCTCGCCCGTTGAGGCCATTTCCACATAAGCCACCGGATCCGAGCCCTTGAGCCGTTGATAAGAAAATTGCGGCGTTTTTACCCCCACGCGATCCATCTCCAATGTTTCATATTTTTCGGAAAATTTTTCACCCAGCATGGCGCGCGTGGCGATATTGATAAAATTGTGGCCGGTAACTTTGGAAGCAAAGGGAAAAGAACGCGAGGCGCGCAGATTGCACTCAATTACTTTTACTTCATTGTCTTTGGCGATAAATTGGATGTTAAATGGGCCGGTGATGTTTAGCGATTTTACAATTGCTCGTCCGATATTTTTGGTTTGTCTGATTGTTTCCAAATACAATCTTTGCGGCGGTAAGACAATAGTGGCGTCACCTGAATGCACGCCGGCGTTTTCCACATGTTCGGCAATCGCCTCAATAATAATGTCGCCGTTTTGTGCTACTCCATCTAGCTCTAATTCTTTGGCGTTGGTAATAAACTGAGAAATCACCACCGGATGTTTGGCTGATACCACTGCCGCTTTTTGTAGGTAGTCAGCTAGCTCGTCATCATTATATATCACATTCATGGCCGCACCCGAAAGCACATATGATGGGCGAATGAGCACTGGGTAGCCCACCGTGCGCGCAAATTTTTTGGCAGAAAAAATATCTTGGGCGCGCTGCCAAAGGGGCTGGTCGATTTTTAGTTGATTGAGCAAAGAGGAAAATTTTTCTCGGTCTTCGGCGCGGTCAATCGAATCCGGACTGGTGCCGAGAATCGGATAGCCAGCGCGCTTTAGTGGTATGGCTAGGTTGTTGGGGATTTGTCCGCCTACTGAAATTACAATGCCGGCGGTATTTTCAAAATCAGCGATGTCCCGGATGCGTTCTTGGGTCAATTCCTCAAAATATAGTCGGTCGGATTCATCGTAATCGGTCGAAACGGTTTCGGGGTTTGAATTTATCATTACCGTTGGTTTTTTCATTTGGCGTAAAGTGCGAGCGGTGTTTACGGCGCACCAGTCAAATTCTACGGACGAGCCGATACAATATGGACCCGAACCGAGAACAATAATTGGTTTGATTTTTGATGGAGCGATATCGTTTGTATTGGCGTGGTAAGTGGTATAAAGATAATTAGTTTCTGCCGGAAATTCTCCGGATAAAGTATCAATTTGTTTTATAAAAGGTTTGATGTTATTTTTTAAGCGCATTTGTCTGATTTTGGTCTCGGTTGTGTTTTTTATTTGAGCGATAGTTTTGTCGGCAAAGCCCATTTTTTTGGCAGACTTGAGAAGTGTCGGATTTAAAGTTTTATTTTTTATTTCTTTGGCTTTTTTGACAATATTATTTAGATGGTGTAAAAACCAGGGATCAATTTTAGTAAGTTCGTGGGCCTCGTCCACAGTTTTGCTTTGCGCGAAAAATTGCGCGAGCGCAAATAAGCGGCGATCGGTGGGGTGAGACAGCTCTTCGCGCAGATTTTGAATTTCATCGGGGTAATCGGTTAGTCCGGATGGGCCAATATTTAACATGCGAATGGCTTTTTGCAGGGCTTCGGGAAAACTACGGCCAATCGCCATCACTTCGCCCACGCTTTTCATTTCTGAACCAATAGTGCGCACGGGTGAGCGGAATTTATTTAAATCCCAGCGGGGGATTTTTACCACCAAATAATCTAAGGCCGGCTCAAAAAAAGCCGTGGTTTTTTTGGTGACCGAATTTTTTATTTCTGATAATTTTTTCCCCAGTGCCAGTTTAGCGGCCACAAAGGCGAGTGGGTAACCGGTAGCTTTAGACGCCAAGGCCGAAGAGCGCGACAACCGGGCATTGACTTCAATAACGCGGTAGTCGCCAGTAGTTGGATTTAGGGCGTATTGGATATTACATTCGCCGATAATTTCCAAGTATTTTATGGTTTTGATGGCGATGGCGCGCAGACGATGATACTGCTCGTTATTCAAAGTTTGCGAAGGTGCTACCACAATGCTTTCACCGGTATGGATCCCCATGGGGTCAAAATTTTCCATGTTGCAGACGGTGATGGTATTGCCCCCGCAGTCGCGCACCACTTCATATTCAATTTCTTTCCAACCACCCAGATATTCTTCAATCAAAATTTGCGACGCGCCGTTTAGAGCTTCGCTCGTGCGTTCTTTCAGGTGTTCTTCGGAATCAATTTTACCCGAACCAAGTCCACCCAAAGAATATCCGGAGCGAATCATCAGTGGGTAGCCGATTTTTTTACCGGCTGTAAGAGCGTCTTTGATCGATGACACGGCGTAACTTTTTGGAGTTTTAATTTGAATTTTTGCCAGCGCTTTTTTGAATAATTCTCGATCCTCAGTGATTTTTATAGTTTTGACTGATGTTCCCAGCACCTGCACGTCGTATTTTTTTAATATCCCTTTCTCTTCTAGCGCGAGTCCCAAATTGAGCGCGGTTTGCCCGCCAAATCCAAGAAGTATGCCGTCGGGTTTTTCTTTGGCAATAATTTTTTCTACAGTTTCGATATTGAGCGGTTGTAAATACACCTCATCGGCCAGCCCGGCGTCGGTTTGAATGGTGGCGATGTTGGGGTTGATGAGGATGGTTTTGATTCCTTCTTCTTTGAGGGCTTTAATGGCTTGCGAGCCGGAGTAATCAAACTCGCCGGCCTGCCCGATGCGCAGTCCGCCTGATCCGAGGATTAAAATTTTAGAGATTTTATTCATGTTTTTATTGTCATTCCCGCGAAAGCGGGAATCTGCGACTTGACGGGGCAGATCCCCGTTTTCCTGCCTGCCGGTAGGCATGGCACGAGGATGACAGTATTAATTTGTAAAATTTTTCAAACAGCCACTCCATATCGGTCGGGCCGGGCGCGGCTTCGGGGTGAAATTGAACCGCGAAAAACGGTAGGGATTTGTGTTCAATGCCCTCCACCGAATCATCATTCAAATTGGTAAAAGTTACTTCCCAGTCAGCTGGCAGTGATTTCGCATCGGCCGCAAAGCCGTGATTTTGGCTGGTCACAAAACAGCGGCCGGTTTTGGTTTCAATACAGGGTTGGTTCTGTCCACGATGGCCATAGGGGAGTTTGTAGGTTTTACCGCCGGCAGCCAAAGTCATTAGTTGCAGACCCAAACAGATGCCAAAAATCGGTTTTTTGGAATTCATCACTTTTTTTAAAATTTTTATAGAGTCAGCGCACATCATCGGGTCGCCCGGGCCGTTGGATAAAAATATGGCGTCGAAATTTTCTTGGGTATAGTCGTAATTATATGGTACGCGCTTAATGGTGTAGGGATATTTTTTTAGTGAGCGTAAAATATTTTCCTTCATGCCGCAATCCACAACAACCACCTTCTTTTTCCCACTACCATAAGTTTGTGGTTTAGGTGTTGATACTTGCGCTACCAGATTTTCTTTGTTTGGATCAGTGAATTTTTTTACCGAAATTTTTTCTGTGGCAATCGCGCCGAGCATCACACCGGCCTCGCGCAATATTTTGGTAAGGGCGCGTGTATCCACGCCGGTAATAATCGGAACCTTTTGTTCTTGGAGCCAATCCAATAGAGATTTTTCTCCATCACTATGACTCCAGTTTTCACAGGCCTCGCTTACCACCACTCCGGCGGCATGGATTTTTTTGGATTCCCAAGTTTTGGAATCGGGTACGCCGTAGTTGCCAATCAGGGGATAGGTAAAGGTGATAATTTGTCCTTTGTATGATGGGTCGGTAAGCGACTCCACATACCCGGTCATGCCCGTGGTAAAAACTACCTCACCGCCAAAAATACCCTTCTGCCAAGCAGGGGAAAATCCAGCGAATTTTACGCCGTTTTGGAGAGTGAGTTGTGAGGGGGTAAATGTCATAAAAACACCACCCTTGAGGGGTGGTGATACATTAGAAACGATAAAATTTTAGATTGGTCCAGTCGAAGTTGTAGGGGTTCTGTTGCATAGTCGGGGACAGTATACCAAAAGGTTTCTGGCCTGTCAAAGGGGGTTATCCACAATCACTTAACAGTTAGATTATTTATAAAATCCAATTAGTTCAACTTTGGTGTTAGGATCTATTTCTTCGTAAATAGATTGATTGTGTGTCCATTGATCTTTCTCATCTTTATAGATTTCTGTAATTCTAGGATGGTCAACACTATGATCATCCCTACAAAACACTGGCCCGTCTGGATTGGATTTACGATAAGCTGGGCTATCCCAAGCACTTTTTTTACCGGGGATGCGCAGTATAGCTTTGTCGGATTCAAGTATTTCGTTAATTTTGTATTTTTTTCCAATTTGCAATGGTTCCCTTTGTTGTATGAATTCTCCCATATATTCTTATCTTAATTTTTCTCGGAGCAATTTTTCCGCCACTACCGGATCGGCTGACCCCTCGGTCGCTTTCATAACCATACCTTTGAGAAATTGCAAAATTGGTTCTTTGCCGGACCTGAATTGCGCGACTTGCGCGGGGTAACTTTTTATCACCTCGTCCACCACCTTACCCAAAGCCCCTTCGTCGCTCACTTGGCCATAGCCCTTGGATTCCATGATATGGGTAGGATCCATATCCACGCCCGATTCAAGCATTTCAATGAGAATTTTTTGCGCGTTGGTGGAATTAACGCGATTGGTGTAAATAAGGGCAATAAGCTCGCCAAAATTTTCGGGTTTGATTTTCAAAATACGAATATCAATTGATCGTTCGCTCATAGCGCCCATTAATTTGGAAGTTATCCAGCCGCCAGCCAGCTTGGCCAACGCGGATTTTTTGGCAGCGATAATATTGGTCGCGTCTTTGCGGGTTTCGGGTAAATTTTCTAACCACTCATACAAATCGCTCATCACCCCTTCGGTGAATTGCGTCCAATTTTCATCGGCTGAAAGCAAATACGCGTCGGCGTAAGAAAAACCGTATTCTTCGTGAAAGCGCGCACGGGTAGTTTGCGGAAGTTCGGGTAAATCAATTTCGCCGGCAATTTGGAGCGGATGAAATGGCGGGATATCTGGTTCGGGGAAATAGCGATAATCGGCCGAGGTTTCTTTTTCGCGCTGAAGTACGGTTTCGCCTTTGGGGTCATCCCAGCCGCGGGTTTGTTGAATCCAAGTTTCGCCTTTATCGATCATCTCGGTCTGGCGTTTGATTTCAAATTCAATCGCCTTTTCCACCGCGCGGAACGAATTAATATTTTTTACTTCCACTTTGGCATGCGGGGTGTACCCGGGCGCAAATTTTACCGCACTGCCCGCAATTTCAAATTTTCCCTCCTCTTGTAATGAAATGTTGGCCTCACAGCGCATGTGACCCTTTTCCATGTCGGCGTCGCTTACATGCAGGGCGCGGAAAATCATTTGCAGTTCTTGGCAATACATTTTGGCTTCGGCCGCGCTTTGGATGTCCGGGTCGGAGACGATTTCCACTAGTGGTACGCCGGCGCGATTAAAATCCACGAGCGTTTCGTTTTTTAATCCGTGCGTCAGCTTCGCCGTATCTTCTTCCAAGTGCACGCGGGTAATGCCAATGTGGGCCGTGTCGCGGTGGTTCTTGCCATTTAAAAATTGTAAATCAATAAATCCGTTTTGTGCAATCGGCTCGTCATACTGCGAAATCTGGTAGGCCTTGGGTAAATCCGGGTAAAAATAATGTTTGCGATCAAATTTGCTCAACTCATTAATTTTACAATTTAAGGCGCGGCCGATTTTTACCGTCCATTTTATTGCTTCGGCATTGGGTACAGGCAAAGTCCCCGGATGTGCCAAACAAATTTCACAGACATTGGAATTGGGCGAAGCGCGATCAGGATCGTTTTTGCACGAACAAAACATTTT
>Ga0172380_10006236_pt1 | contig 13972 bp, 9 predicted proteins | sample Leawe162metaG_FD_119747 | JGI IMG/M metagenome (GOLD analysis project Ga0172380, IMG submission 119747) | Leachate microbial communities from a municipal landfill in Southern Ontario, Canada - Leachate well 162 metaG | ecosystem: Engineered > Solid waste > Landfill > Unclassified | place... | reverse complement strand
CTTGCTATGAATTGGTAAAAAGATTAAATTAGCAGTCTAAATTTTTAATGCTGGCTTAGCTCAGTTGGTAGAGCAGCTGATTTGTAATCAGCAGGTCGCGGGTTCGAGTCCCATAGCCAGCTCACAAAAAAGCCTCAAAACACACAGTTTTGAGGCTTTTTGCTTTTAAACCCTCCTACCATATCCGAGATTGTGCTTTAAATTGTGCTTTAAATGACATTTCGAGTTCCCTATTTTCTTCTGATTTTAAAATTGCGGGTAACAATAAAAATATCTAATTTATAACTTATTAAGTCTAATAGGTGTTTTATTACATGAATAAAATATTTAATAAGGAATTGCTTCAAAACAAGAAAATACTATACTCTCTAGTAGTATTTATTACTCTTTTTTTCATTCATCAGATAATTAATAATTTTACTATTATTAATAATATTGTAAAAATAGTAATCGATTTAGCGATATTTCTTGCTGCAATTGTAACAATTATTAAATATTACAAAGAGGATGTTAAAAATAAAAATAGAATTGAGATTCCCCCTTCCGAAAACAATAAAATTATTGAACCGACTTCATTATCTACTTCATTTGTTAAAAGTACCGATGACTTAAATAATTTAGCAGATACATCATTCTTAGAGACACCTCTTTTCCCAACTTATAATAAACACTGGGACTATATTTACTCAAATGAAATTTATTTTGATGAAAAAATGAAAATCGAGTTATCCGATTCATACTCATTTTATTTCATTAAAGGAAAGCCGGGGGCAGGAAAGAGTACTTTTTTACTTTGGACTATTTCCAATATCTTATCTGATGACAATAACCAATTTAAACAGGTTATTTTTTTAAATCCAGTAAACTTCTTAAATGATCATTCATGGATTAAAAACATAAATAAATTCGATAATACAAATACTATTTTAGTTATTGATGCAATTTGGCGCGGTTTAGAGAATAAAGATATTGTGGTGCAAAAAATGAGTCAGTTGTTTTCGATTGTTAAAGGAGAAAAAGAAATTGATGATAAAATAGTAGGTCCTTTTAATATACTTATTACAATCCGAGATGATGAATTTGAAAGCGTTCTTAGTCATTCTGAATTGGCTTCTATTCCTCTAAGTATAATTAAAAGTACTGATATCAGCAATGATGATAAAAAACTAAAAAGTATTATTGAAAAGTATATTGAGAGTTATGAAGTTAAGTATAACGACAAAAATGAAAATACCATTAATAAATTAATTTATAAAAGCGATTCTAATCCATTTTATATAAGACTCGTTTTTGAAGATATTAAAAAGACACAAGCAGTTTTTAATGAAGAATTGGTTGATAACATCCCAAAGGGTTATCACAATTATATTTGGAGAATAATTTCAAAAAGCTACTTAAAAGAAGATGACAGTACATTCCCTTTTATTTTATTATTACTAATAAATAGTACGTATAAATTTTCCTCTGATTTATTTCATTTAATTGATAAAATAGTAAATAAGAGAAATAAAAACCGTGAACTAATAAATAATTTTATTAATTCCTTCTGTATATACTCTAATCATTCAGAATTGAATTTCCAGTTGAAAGAGTACTCAATAGATATCCATTTTAAATCTGCGATTTTTGAAGCAATGAAAAACTCTACGATGGTAGATTTAAGTTTTAGAAGCTCCGTAGATAGATTCATAGAAATCAATAATTCGCAATTTAATACTACTAAAGAAAGTATAGAATTAAAACTTGAAACCCATTTAAAAGATGGTTTAAAAGAAATTACGGATATTAATTATTGTTATGATTTTGCAAAACTCTCACCAGAAAATTTAGAAAAAGCAATAAACATTTTTGTTGATAAAAGAAAAGAGACAAAACTAAATAATGAATTATTGGAAGCACTTTGCAATAAACTCTATTTGTTATGTATTGAACATGCAACGAAGGCAAGAAAAGATTATAAAAATGATGAGGTACAAAAATATTATGAACTTGCCTTTGATAAATTAGATCTGAAATCTGAAAAGATTGATCTAACAGCGTATTCAGGGTATATAACTAAGCATATCATTTATCATCATAAGAATAATTCCGATGAATTCAATTTCTGGAAGAATAAGGTAATCGAATTAATTAATAGTGCTTTAGAAATTGATGACACGGATAAAATTATCTGGCAGACCAAAGCATTATTTTATAAAGAAATAGGAATGTTTAATGAAGCTGATGATGCATTTAAAAAGACTTTAGAAATAGACCCAGAGCATATTCCATCGATTAATGCTTATGCTTTATTTCTTAAGCAGCTTGCCAAGTTCGAATGGGTTAGAGATCCTAAAAAATCAAAAGAGTATTTTGATAATGCAGAAGAACAATTCAATTTAGCCTTACTAAAATTTAGTGAATTAAAAGATGTTGTAAATAATCCTCAATATCAGAGGATTGAGATGCAGTTGAAAAATTCCTATGCTAATTTTTTACAATCCAAGACGGAATGGTATAGTAGTTATACAGAAAGAATTGAAATAGACACAAAAGTAGAAGAAGTTTTTGAAGAAATATTAAATAAATATCCTGAACATGGTCATAGCGTTAATAATTACGCCCATTTTCTAATTAATAAAGCAAAAATTTTACCGAAATACCGTAGAAATTTTGACAATTTAATTAAAGCCGAAACCATGCTTTCGGATTTTATTAAAAATGAAAGAAGTAAGAAAAGCCTTTCCTATTATATGGCTTTGCATTTATTAGGCAGATATTTATATACTATCAAGGCAGCTAAAATTAAGAGTAAACCGATAGATTTCAACTCGGCAATTAATTATTTAAAAGAATCGGGTAAAAGCTTTGAAATAAAACATAACTCAATTGTTTTAAATGAATTAGGGCAACTTTATCTAAAACAATCATTGGGTTCACCAGATAGAGATAATTTACTCGAATTAGCAAAGGATTCTTTTAAAAAATCGATTGAAATATTAAAGGAGAATAAACATAATGCGCTTCATTTAGGAAAAGTATTTTTGAATCTCGCTAAGATATATAGTTTTCAATCGGATACCAAAAGCTCATTGGACTGTATAGATAAATCGATAATAATTGCTGATAAATATTCCTGCCTTCCATTTGATTATTATTTCACTTTAGTAGAGCTGGCGAATAATTTCTTTTATGAAAATGATTATAGTATGGCAGTAATAATTTATAATAAAGCGTTAGCTGTTTATAACGATCTACACGGTGAAGATACAAAATTAGATCCTTCAATAATTTATTTGCGTCTAGGAGAACTCTCACTTAAAACAAATAATTATGAAAATGCAGTTCTGTATTTTGACAAAACTTTAGAGAACTGTAATGAAGCAATATTTTTTACAAATATCCGTTTGTCAATTAAAAAAATAATGAAACGAATTCAACAATCAAGGCAGCCGGAGCTCTATAATAAACTGCTTTCAATGCGATTATATTGTTCAATGCAAGCAAAGTTAATTGAACCGGAGAATTATAAAAATTACGTGGATTATGGTATTGATTTAAATTGGTCTAAAAAATATTCTGAAGCTGCGGAAGTTTTTTCAGAAGCCATTTTATTATTAGAACAAAAAACCTCCGATAATCCATCTTCTGATTTAATTGAACAAATTGGAAGATTTTATTTCGAAAAAGGATTTTCTTTTAGTGAATTAGGCGAATCAGAAAAAGCCGAAGAAGCATTTCAAAAAGCTCTAATTCTTGATAAATCTAGTATCAGTTATTTTAGATATACGAAATATCTTCTTAATAAAAACAAATTAAAGGAAGCCTTTAATGCGTTCGAAAATGTAATTCGACTTTACGATGATTTAAGCGAAATTAAAAAAGAAAAACTTTTTGAAAGTTTACGTGAAGTAATAAAAGATGTGGCTTATGCTTATGAAAAATCAATGGATAATATCAATTCTTCTCATTTCTTTAAATTGTGTGCCGACCTCTATTATTACGATCATGATTCAAAAAAATCTGAAATACTTGGGACCATAGCACAAAAATTTAGAGATCATGGTAACTTAAAAACTTCACGTAGAATATTTATACAATCTTTAAGGAAAGATTCAGCAAACGTAAAAAATTTAAGCCAGTTAGGAAAAGTATCCTTTGATTTGGGTCTCTATTTAGAATCCGCACAATTACTTCATCATTCTTTAGAATTAAGAAATGGTATAGAGAAACAGGAAAAATGGTTTTATGAAAATGATGAAAAACTTCATCAGAAATGCTTGTCAAAAATTAAAGAAAACCATTCATACTCAGCAGCTAATAATTTTTATGAATCAATAATTAACGATTCTATTCTTCTCGAATTTGAAAGTAATTATAAAGAAGCAAAAAATAAGATAAATGAATTTTACGATGATTTTAGGACAAATGTAAGTAATGATAGTCTCACTTCTGAGGTGTTAATGTTAGCCGCAGATTCGTTGTGGGGTCATTGTGAATTCGAAAAAGCAATTAAAATAAAAGAATCTGTTTCCCAAATTGAAAAAGGGAAATTAGAATCAATCGTTCTTGATGCAATTATCTGGAAAAATTTGGATTCTTAAAATTCAATATGACTTACGATCAAGCAAAAATAATTTTTGATGCACTCGATTGCACTAAGTTGCATTCTTTAAGAGATGATCTTATTGAAAATGCAATTCGCTATTCTGAAATTCGTGTAAAATGGTATTTTGCTGATGATGATACGAAAAGGGAAATTGATGAAGAGCGCACTCGAATCCATAACCTATTTATCGATAGTTGTAATATTCTAAGTCGAGCAATGATTAAAGAAGGGGAGAATGCAGATTGGAGACTTCATCTCGGTAATGATAGAAAAGTAATCGGTGATTTTGCGTGCTACATTCATCTTTTTATCGGACTAAAGAGCAGGTAAGAAATTTACGCTGTAAAATCTAATTCCGGAATTATTGTAATAATTAATAATGACCTGATAATTTTCTCAAAAAAGACCCTGCTAAAATCTCAGCAAAGTCTTTTTTAATCTAATATTTATGGGTAATATCCCTATCTCATACCGCCGCCACCTTGTCTCATTCCACCACCTTGTCTCATACCGCTGCCGCGTTTATCCATCATATCTTTCATTCGTTCTTTCATTTTTTCAGCTTGCTCTTTTTTGTACTGTTCAAAAATCATTTTTTGGTTTTCATCTAAAACTGTTTCAATTTCACTATTCATTTTTTCCATATTTGCTTTACGAGATTGAATTTGATCTTTTCTATCTCCGCCATTAGCGGCTCTTTGCTGCTCCATCTGTTCTTCATATTTATTTAGAATTTTAGAAATTTTTGTTTCTTGCTCCGGCATTAAAGTGAGTTTTTCCTTTAGTGTTTTCAACTGGTCTTTAACTCTATCTCCCCCTTGGGCTCCAATTATAGAAACGGAAAAAAGTACAATAATTATAAACATACTTAAAACTGATTTTTTCATAACTGCCTCATTTTGTTTATTGTTAGACAAGGGAATGCGCAAAAAGGATTCATTAGAAATAAAATTTGCTAAATAATTATTTCTGTTAAAATAGTAAAAGGGGGAAGCTCTTCTCTTATTCTAACAATTTTTCCAAATGGTGAAGTTTCAAAATCTATGCACTCACGAATGATTTTATTCTGATGCTTCATAAACTGTTCAAATGGCAAAGTCCCATCCCACTCAAGCTGAGACTCGTAAAGAATATACTCGAAACTTCACTAAATTGATCTATTAACGCCTTTAATATAAACTCTCTTTGGTCTTCACATAAATCTTCCAATACATCCATTATATCCATAACTATCATCGAAGTCTCGTCAGTTTTCTAACAAAAACAGCAACAAAGAAAAATCATTTCAAGATAGAAGAAGTAAATAGATTTCATTACTTTTGCGGCGGCAGAAATTAAAGAAAAGGATAATTTTAATTTATTTCAGATGCTGAAATGACACATAAGAGAATAGAGTATAATAGAAGAGATTATTAAAGAGACGGACACCTTCTTCTCATTCGATTGAGGATTGCTTTCAAATTTTTATTATAGATAATCAAACCGTAAATCCCAAAGTAATAAAGTATTTAACAGACAGTATAAAAGAAAATCATCGTTTGGGTGAATTATTTGAAAAATGAAATAATATTTAACTGTTGCGGATGTATGAATGACTTTACATCTCCTTTATTACAAAAGTGATTCAACGGCTTTTTTTAGTATTTTGTTATTAACCGGTTTTGTTAAGAAAATATCAGCTCCGGCTTCGATTGCTATATGGCGCATTTGCGGCTGTGCGTGAGCGGTTAAACATAGAATTGGCGTACCTGTATATACCGGATCTTTTTTGATCTGTTTCATTAATTCCAATCCATTTATATTCCCACTGATTGATATATCCATTATTATTATACTATAATTCGTTTTACAGTACTTTTCATAATATTCCTGCGATGATCTACAAATATCAATTTCAAAATCAGATTTAAAAATCAATTTTAATATTCTTACGGATAAATCATCATCTTCAATAACTAGCATTTTTTTCATTTTGAAGACTCTCCAATACTTTCGTTAAAAATAACTCTAAAAGTAGACCCTGCATTTTTTTCACTTTCAACCTCAATAATCGCATTATTTATTTTACAGTAATTTTTTACAAGCAATAATCCCAATCCATTTCCATCAAAACTCCTCGTATAACCTTGTTCTTCCTGTAAAAACGGTTCAAATAGTTTTGTTAAGAATTCGCTGCTTATTCCAATTCCCGTATCTTTTACTTCGATCATAATGTTACCTGACTTGTTTTTTCCTAAAATGATTTCAACCTTTCCTTCTTTTGTGTACTTAATAGCATTTTCAATTAGATTGGAAAAAATCTGCTTGATGCTGTACATATCTGCAATTACAATGTCATTAGTTAATTCGCATTTGTAAATCAGTTCCAATCCTTTCCTTTTGGCGGAAAGTTGATGCTCTTGATACAAGCAAGTTAGAATCTCTGAATCGAGATGGATATTTACATAATTAGGATAGTAGCCGCCGGTTTTTAATTCTGACACGTTAAGAATTAAATCTATAGTTCTTATAATTCTTTTGGAAGCTAGTATAATACTTTCAAAAGATTCGGTCGCCTCATCATTATTATTATCAATAAACAATTCATTAAGGAATTCAACATTTCCTTGTACAGCATTTAATGGCGTTCTAATTTCGTGAGACATTTGAGCCAAGAATTCAGTTTTCAGTTTATTCGATTCCTCTGCCTTTTCTTTTGCCTCAATTAATTCCCTCTCAATAGCTTTCCTCTCGCTTATATCTGTTGCAATTCCTATTAGCCACAATGGTTTGTTTTCTCTATCGTTTATTTTCGTTGTAGAAAGATATACCGGGAAATCACTTCCATTTTTCCTTTTGTTCCATATCTCTCCATGCCATTCTCCTTGCAGCGTTGCTAGTGATATTTCTTTTAATTCCGATGAACTGTTAGGTGAGCGAACTATATCAATATTTTTCCCAATGAGTTCGCTATTATTATATCCATAAGTTTTTGTAAATGATTCGTTAACAAATATTATATTATTATTTAAATCGGTTAAACTTACGCATTCATTTATACTTTTTAATGACTGTGCAAGCATTGTATTTTCTTCTTCAAAATGTCTTCGCTCAGAAATATCTAAGCAATGACCGATATAACCGATAAATTCACCTTTAGAGTTATAACGGGGACATCCGTCATCAAGTATCCACCTATATTCACCATCGCGTCTTTTCAGACGATACTCCATGCTGAAATTCTCTCGTCTATCAAATGCAGTAGTATATATATCGAAACACCTTTCTATATCATTGGGATGAACCCCTTCAACCCAACCATTACCCATTTCTTCGTCAAGTGTGCGTCCCGTAAATTCAAGCCAGACATCATTAAAATAATTACACAGTTTGTCTATTCCTGCCGTCCAGATTAAGGCTGTCCCGGAATTAGCAAGAGTTTTATAATTTTGTTCAATCTCTCGTTTTGATTCTTCTGCAAGTTTACGTTCTGTAATATCCCTAATATTGCATTGAATTACCCTTTTATTATTTACCAAATAAATATTGCTAATAAATTCTACATAGAGTTTTCTGCCATTGGCAGTCTCAAGTGGCAAATCTTCATAACGGACATATTTATTTTGCTGTAATTCAAGAAATTTGTTTTTATTGGCAGCTATATCTTTAAAAAATCCAAGTTCCCATAGTTCTTTCCCAATAAAATTTTCTATCGAATAATCCAGCAAATCAATTAAAAAAGGATTAACATCTATAATCATTCCAGTGTCAGCATCAAGAATAATAATGCCATCTTTTGCTGTTTCAAAAAGACGACGGTAGCGGGTTTCTAAAATCATCAATGTTTCCTCTGCCCGCTTATGTTTGGTTATATCCTGCGCGATTGTTGCAACAACTTTAATCCCATCTTTATCAAGGATATTTGTTGAGTTCCACAAAATTGTTTTGAGTTCTTTATTTTTTGTCTGAATATCTAATTCAGTAATTTCGTCATCCTCACTCAATAAATTGTTTTTTAACAATTCAATTATAAGTTCAGCTTTCTCTTGCAAGAAGAGAAAACGAAGATTTTTATTCTTTATTTCTTTCCAAGTATATCCGCATAATTTCTCAAAGGAATGGTTTATATGCGTTATTGAAAATAAAGAATCCCAAATAATTATGGGGATATGAGTGCGATTGAAAAGAATATCCAAATATTCTTGTGTCAGTCTATTAGATTCACTTAATAATTCTTCCTTGTGTTTTCGTTCGGTTACATCTTCTATAGCAAGAAGAATCATTTGTTCTTTTAATTCTCCTCTTTGAATTTTCCGGGCATTCAAAAGCATAATGCGTTTACCGATTTTCGGAAACACGTGTTCAACTTCATAGTTATTAAAGGTTGTTTTCTTTGGTAGGATTTTCTCCAATAGGTCCCTAAGTTTAGGAATATCCCATTGGCGATTTCCGAGATCATAGATAAGTTTTCCTATTGTTTTATTAGAGGTTACTTTAAAAAAATCATAGAATGAGCGGCTGGCTTTAACTACTCTTAATTCACTATCCAATAATAGTAAAGGTTCCCGCACTGTATTGAATATTTTTTCAGCGAAATTACCCGCTTCATCCGGGAATTTAATTTTATTTTTTGAAGAAGATTCATTGTTTTTTAATAATATTTTTTCATTTTTGCTATTCGTTTTCATCTTCATTCCTTCCCTTAAGAGTAAAATAAAATGTGCTGCCAACATTTTCTTCACTCTCAGCCCAAATATTTCCTCCGTGTAATTCAATAAATTCTTTGCATAATAATAAACCTAGTCCTGTGCTCGTTTCTCCTTCGGTACCCAGCGAACTTACTTTTTCCTCCACCTTGAAAATTCTCTTAACATCAATTGCAGATATCCCAACGCCATTATCGGCAACCGATATTTCTATTGCACCATTATCAAAACGTTTGGATTTTAGGAGTATCTGCCCATCTTTCATTGTGAATTTAACTGCATTTGATAAAAGATTTCTAAGTACAGCTCCAATCATTTTTTCATCCGCAAAAACTTTTTGAGAATTACCGATTTCGTTTATAATTGTAATTCCTTTTTGATTGGCACGTTGGTAAATTGTATCAATACTTTGCGAAACTATTTTTAATAAATCAAAATATTGAGGAGAAAAATCTATAGACCCATCTTGAACTTGAGCCCATTGCAACAAGTTTTCTAAAAGTTTATAAAGATCTTTTGCAGCTTTATTCATCGATTTACTATGTTCAACAAATTCTTTATGAGAAAAATTTTCAGTACTATCTGCCATTAGTTCAGTTAGATTTATAAAACCATTAAAAGGACTTCTTAGATCATGAGCTATAATAGAAAAGAATTTATCCTTAGTGGCGTTGAGTTTTGTCAACTGTTCATGGCTTCTCATTAATTCTTCTTCTGCAGCCTTACGCTCTGAAATATCAAAATATATTCCGAGTACACCGATAATTTCTCCTTCAGAATTCAGTAAGGGAATCTTACTAGTAAGAAGTGTGATGTTGTTCCCATCCGGAGTATTTTGTGGTTCCTCGATAAGAAGTTTGGATTGACCACTTTCGATAACCTTGCGGTCGTCTTCGCGATATAGTTCCGCCTGATTATGCCACCCCATCTGAAAATCATCTTTCCCGATGATTTCCTTCGGATCTGTAAATCCGGCGTCAAGTGCAAATAATTTGTTACACCCCAAGAATACAAGATTCTTATCCTTCCAAAAAACTCTTAAAGGTATTGAGTCTATAATTTCTTTTATTATTTGATTTGATTCGCGTAAAGATTTTTCCGAATTTATTCGATCAGTGATATTTAGAGAAAAACCAATTATGCCTACAATATTACCCTCTATATCGATATAAGGAACTTTATCTGTCTGTACCCAAAAATTTCCTTTTGGAGATTCCATCAATTCAATAATATTTAATTTAGGTATGCTTGAAGTAAGCACTTCCTTATCATCTTTTGAGTAAGCTTCTGCTTGGTCCTTTGGGAAAATATCAAAAAGAGATTTACCTTCTAATTGTTCTATTGACATTTCCATTACATCAGCAAAAGTCTTATTAACACGAATAAATCTATTTTCGGTATCCTTATAGAAAACCCATGCAGGTATGTTATCTAGTAATATCTGTTGTTCTTGCTGAAGCTTCTTCAAATAGCTTGCCGCTAATTTGTGTTTCGCATCTTCTTTAATGGTATATATCTTTTTGTTTACAAGCAGCCATGTAATTATTGTAAACAGAATACTTAAAATGATTCCAACAATTCGAATTGTGCTTGCTGCATTATGCCCCATTCTTAACTCTAATTGCGGTGTATATTTAACGAGAATGGTCCATTTGTTTCCATTAAAATGGATTTCTTTCTTTATCTCCGGAGCTTCATCCAAATTATTATCAAGTTGTTTGGAATCATACATCTTTGTTTCGTTTGTGATACTATTCCAATCATAAATTTCAACATGAATATCCTCGCCCCGTTCACCAAAAAGACCTTCCATAAAATCACCCATTCTGAAAGGAGAATAAACCCAGCCAATTATATTCTTACGTCTCTCGCCAATGGTTAAATTAGTTGTACCGTTTTTATATATGGGTAAATAAATCAGGAAACCGACTTGTACTTTATTTCCGGTTTCCTGCACCAGATTTACTTTTCCGGATATAGTAGTTTTATTGGAATCAAGTGCAGTCTGCATAGCCTTTTTCCGAACAGGTTCAGAAAACATATCATATCCAAAAGCACGTAGATTAAGTCCTTTGAATGGTTCGAGATAAATTATAGAAGTATAAGTTTCCCGTTTACCTTCAGGCCAAATCTTGTATTGAGAAAAACCTTCATTCTGAATGTCGGCTATATGTTCTTTTATTTGATTGGTGGGGATTAATATAGAAAAGCCAATACCTTGTATTCCCGGATAGTTCTTATCAATATCAAGAGAATTAAAATATAAACTGAACTCTCTGCGGTTTACATTATCCGATGCATAAAATAAACCGCGTATATTTCTTAGTATTTGCTCATAATTTAAAATCCTTTGTTCGATTCGGTTATAAACGTCATTAGAGCGATATTCAAGATATGCATGTAGTTCACTTTTTCTATTTGTAACCGCAATATTCCAGATCAGATAAGTAACAAATAAACAAACGATAAAAGTAAATGAAGGAAGAATTATTCTATTACAAAATACTTTTTTCATTAATAATTTTGTACGCTTAGTAGTTAATCCTATTTTTCCCTTTTCATCAAGCTTTTTCATATTAATTGTCCATGTATGAAAATATATTAAACTATCTGGATATGAAATTCAATCGTCTAATGGGATGAATAACGAACTACATCTTTAGGATGAGTAAAAAGTCTAACAAAAATTGTATTATACAATCAGTTAATTAACAGTTATTTCTAAATCATTGGGTTACTTTACCATGAAGGAGGAGTTGTGGATGGGATTGAATCATTTTTTGAGAGCATTGTTAAGTTTTTAAGTGTACCTGTATTCTCGATGGGTAAATCCACCATCACGATCTGGACAATGAGTTATCTGCTGATTCTTATTATTGTTTTTTATTTTATCACAACCAAGTTGAGTAAAATAATTGTTTACAAGGTCTTAGCTAAAAGTAAAATTGAATTAGGTGTCCGCATTGCTGTTGGTACAATAGTACGGTATGCAATTTTAACAATTGGATTTATAATTATTGTTCAAACCGTAGGCATTAATTTGAATAGTCTGACAGTTCTACTTGGTGCTCTTGGTGTTGGTATCGGTTTCGGTTTGCAAAATATTACCAATAATTTTGTAAGTGGATTAATAATACTATTTGAAAGGCCTATAAAAGTTGGAGATAGGATTGAGGTTGGTGAAGTGAACGGTGATGTAATAAATATATCTATGCGTGCAACAACCGTTTTAACGAACGATAATATTTCTATTATAGTACCAAATTCTGAGTTCATTTCCTCAACAGTAATTAATTGGAGCCATATCGATAAAACTGTGCGTTTTGCTTTCCCTGTCGGAGTTTCTTATAAAGAGGATCCCGAGAATATTAGGAATATTTTACTCACAATAGCCGAAGCCAACCCTGATGTACTGAGTGATCCGCCACCGGCAATACTATTTAAGGAATACGGGGATAACGCATTGATATTTAATTTAAGTGTGTGGACAAACACTTATTCCGTTAAACCGTCTGCGTTGAAGAGTCAGCTTTATTTTGAGATATTCAAAAAGTTTAAGGAAACCGGCGTTGAAATCCCATTTCCTCAACGTGATTTGTACATTAAGGAGATGCCTTCAAAAGAAAAGTTATTAGATTAATTAAGTGATAAGAGTGATGCATAAAGGTCTTGGTTCTGTTGTGGATTGCGTTCAAATTATGATTTACTGATAGTCGAGTCATGTTTTTCAAAGGGTTCGATTTCAACTCCTTTATTTGTAGGTTGAGGAGTACTCTCAAATCTACTTACACAAATGTTTTACCGGGCTGCAATGCTTGAACTAACACTAAAATCCTTTTTGTTTTCTATTTGTAAGTAGAAAAGATTACATTTACTATTGAGTTTGGGGGTACTGCAATCGCGGGTATAAAACATAAATAAACAAATCTTAATTACAAATATTGATAAAAATATTTCGCGAAATAATCAAACGAAAATGGTCAATTTGAGTGATGATAAATCAAATAAATGATATAACCGGCATCGACCTCTCGATTTACAACATGTGTTTACGCCGGAAGCATCGATTAAAATCGGCTGGTATTTTTAATAAATAAAACAGAAGTTTGATTCACACATGATTAATTCTAAAGTAAAAAAAATAAGATGATTAAAATATTTTTCATATTCGTTTTTTTATCCATAATATAATTTTACAATGTGTTTATGTTTAGTGCTTCATTCTTTACGCATTTTTTTTTCATAATAAACCTTTATATTATTACTTTTTAATCTTTGTTTTAGCCAATTATTAATTTTCGTTTTATCAGAATTTCTAATTATCGTATTAGAATACAAAATTACAATTGGTTTTATGTGTGGTGATTTAAGTGAATCACTAAAGTCTAATGATTCAGAATATAAACAACTATTAATTTGTTGAAATAAAGGTTTAATCTCATTTAATATTTCTATTCCGAATTTTTGTTTATTTCTTATACTGTCGATTTCAGAATTCTGCTTTTTTAATAAATCATTCAGATTTATAATCTGCTCTTTAAGCTTGAGTGATTCAATATTTGCATCATCAATATTGCTAAAAGTTAATCCTTGTTGGATACTAATTGTAGCATCTTTAATATTAAAGTCATTCGCTTTTTTAATTATTTCATTTTTCTGATTTTCGGATAGTGTTGAGCCTCCATAAATTAGAGTAATT
>Ga0172380_10006234_pt1 | contig 13977 bp, 18 predicted proteins | sample Leawe162metaG_FD_119747 | JGI IMG/M metagenome (GOLD analysis project Ga0172380, IMG submission 119747) | Leachate microbial communities from a municipal landfill in Southern Ontario, Canada - Leachate well 162 metaG | ecosystem: Engineered > Solid waste > Landfill > Unclassified | place... | reverse complement strand
TGCGAGCGTAGTTCAGTGGCAGAACACCAGCTTCCCAAGCTGGTTATGTGGGTTCGATTCCCATCGCTCGCTCTGATAACGAGAATTACGCGTCAAAAGTGATACGCGAAGTGGGTTTCCGCCGCTGTAAGCGGTAAGACATTGCCTCATTCACCTGAAGGCGAATTAAAGAATTACGCGTTACTAACAAAACGCGCCGTGGGTTTAGGATCATTAGTTTTAAACATCATTCATCCGGCCTTTTAATGCTTTATAAACTTACAGTTCTGTTTTGCATCACTGCGCTATTTGGCTGCGCTACAGTGCAACCTCCGACTTCAGACACAGCTAAGACTGTGGTTTCCCCTGTCATCCCCAAAGAAGCCATTTATCACATTGTACAGAAAGGCCAGACACTTTGGCGAATTTCCAGGATATACGACATAGATCTGGATGAAATTGTACGAATAAACAATATAGGCGGAAATACTTCACTCTCAATCGGTCAAACCCTCGTCATACCAAAATCAGCATATAATCAGTCAAAATCAAATTTTTCAACCCAAACCTATGCGGATTTTATCTGGCCCGTTAAGGGAACGGTTGTAACTCAATTCAAACAAAGATCATCCGGCGTGCTATGCAAAGGTATTGACATAACTGTTGATCCTGACGAAGATATACTGGCCAGCAGGGAAGGTAGGGTTGCCTACATTGGCGACCTTGCAGGCTATGGCAAAACTCTTGTAATTGACCATAAAGACGGATTATCCTCCGTCTACTGCGGCAGCAGTTCTATTTTAGTCAAAACAGGAGATGAGATAGAACAGGGAATGATCATAGCCAAAGCCGGGCAATCTCCAAGAGCGAAAGACGATTGCATACATTTTGAAATCAGGAAAAATCACAGGCCTCAGAATCCATTATTTTATCTAAATTAATATGGAATATAATTCATTCTATAATCTACACGGCGATACCCTGGAAGGCCTTAAAAAACGAATTAACAATTTTAAGGAGGGCTACCGGCAGAATATCGCGCTATTAGGCGATGAGTTCAGCGGAAAGACAACGCTCCTTAAACAGCTCGCTAGCCAGATCCATGACGAAAAACTCGCTTTTATTTACGTAGATATTGCGCCATTTGAATTCCAGCTATTCTTAAAACGCTCTTTAAACAGCCTTCTCTATGGCCATCTCAAAAGCCGTCAGCTTATATCCGCGCGCGAAAGCTTAACAAACCTTGTCAAGATCGCCAAAGAAACACTTCCCCAGACCATGCTGTTAATAGAAACGTTCCTATCCCGTATAGACAAAGACAAGGCTGAAAATCTCTTCAGAGACCTATTCGGCATAATTGAATCATACTCCGCGGAAACAAAAAAAAGCTGTGTGATAATATTTGACGAGTTTCATCATATCAAGGAATTCGGGCAAAAGAATATCTGGAATGAATTAGGCAAAAAACTGATGTTCCAGAAAAATTCTTTGTTCATCTTTTCAAGTTCATGCAAAAATGAGGCAAAAGAGATATTCAGCAATGAATTGGCCCTGCTATTCGGTAATTTTGAAACTATAGAATTAGCCGCTCTTAAAAATGATGAAGCCTCAAACCTGATAAGGCATTACCTGCAGAATGTCCAGGCCGAAAAGGAACTTATCTCTTTCCTGATCAACTTCACCGGCAGCAATCCGTTCTACCTTAAAACGATCTGCGAAGCAGCGAGACTTGAGAGCACACTCGCGAAAAATACCTGTCTCAACAAACAAACCCTTGTAGATATTTTAGAAAACCTGCTATTCAATGAATGGGGGGTCTTCAATCTTAAGTTCGCGATCTCGCTTTCGCAGATCACATCCAGCCGGAACAAAAATGAATATACATATATTTTGTCCGCGATAGCACGCGGGAAAAACAGGCTCAAAGACCTTACATCCCACCTGAGACGCCCGAAACAGGAACTCAATCAAAAATTAAAAAAACTTCAAGACCAGGGAATAATATTCAAAAGCGGGACTTTCTATTCACTTTGCGACAGATTGATGAGCTTCTGGCTGAAGTTTGTATTAAATGAAAAACTCTGCGCCTTAAGCCCGGACTACACCGAACAGGCTTTACATTTCAAAAAGATGATTGAATCCGAAATAGAAGAATTCATTCAGGTATCAAAAACCGGTTTTGCGGACAGAATGCTGGATCTCTTTAACCATTTTGAAGGCGACGACGTGCAATTTGAAAAAAAGAGGTTTCAGCTATCCGCGTTCAAAGAGCTTAAGATCATCCATTTTGAAAATCCTGATCTTAAAGTCGGTATATTCGCCAAAGCTCAGGACAGCCTGTGGCTGGCGGCGGTTAAAGAAGAAGGGCTTAACGAACACGACGTAAATGAATTCATACAGAACGCGAAACGCTATAAACACAAAACTATAAATAAGCTGATTTTGTGCCTCGGAGATATTGACCGTAACGCAAGGCTTCTTGCAAAAGAATCGCATATCCTCACATGGGATCTTGCAAGCATCAACAACCTTATGGATATCTACGGTAAACCGAGGATAGTAAAATAATATGCGAATCCTTGTTATATCTGACACCCATATACCGGATCGTTACGATAAATTACCTGCCGCCATACTCAAAGAATTTAAAAAAGCTGATCTCGTTCTGCACGCGGGCGATTTTACAAGCGTAGAATTTTACCAAGAACTCAAAAGTATGAAACCCCTAAAAGCCGTGCTTGGAAATCTCGATTCTCCTGAACTCAGAAATTTCATTAAGGATAAAGAGAGCTTCACTCTGCAGAAATATAAGATCGGCATCATGCATGGATGGGGCAGAGCAGAGGGAGTCCTTGACTTGGTTAAGAAATCGTTTGATAATACCTATAACCTGGTTATATTCGGCCATACTCATCAACCCTTGATAGAAAAAATAGGCAAAACAACCTATCTGAATCCAGGCAGCCTGACCGACAAAATATTCGCTTCTGTAAATTCATACGCTGTGGTTGAGATCAACAGAACGCTAAAAGCTGAAATTTTCAAAATATGATATCCGACAAGATCTGGGCTCCATGGAGAATCACCTATATTAAGAATCACAAGAAAGAGAAAGGATGCCTTTTCTGCCGCGTCCTCAGGTCTTCCAAAGACAAAAACAATCTCGTCATCTTCCGCTCAGAGTTTTCCTTATGTATGCTCAATCTTTATCCCTATAATAACGGTCATATCATGGTTGCGCCAAAGAGGCACACAAGCTCACTTGAGAACTTAAACGAAAAGGAAACAACAGATTTGATGAACTCCGTAAAAAAGGCAACGCGCCTTCTGAAAAAAACCTTAAAACCTCAAGGATTCAACTATGGCATCAACTCGGGCCGCGTAAGCGGCGCAGGCATAGAAGGGCATCTTCATGTTCACATAGTGCCGCGCTGGCAGGGAGACACAAATTTTATGCCCGTTGTTTTTAATACCAAGATCATCTCACAGTCTTTAAGCGCCCTTTATCAGGCACTGACAAAAGCTCTATGAACTATTACGAGTTTGAAGATATGATGCTCAAGCCCTACGCGATGAAATCAAAAGAATCGCGGGGCCGAAAATTCAAAGAAGACGAACACCCTTACCGCAGTCCTTACCAAAGAGACAGAGACAGGATAATCCACAGCGCCGCGTTCAGGCGGCTTGAATACAAAACACAGGTATTTGTAAACCATGAAGGGGATTATTACAGAACACGCCTGACACATTCACTTGAAGTATCCCAGATCGCCAGGACTATCGCTAAAACCCTGAAACTCAACGAAGAACTCTCCGAAGCGCTTTCTTTGGCGCACGATCTGGGGCACACGCCTTTTGGCCACGCGGGAGAAGAGATTTTAAACGAACTCATGAAGGGGCATGGCGGCTTTGAGCACAATCTGCATACACTAAAAATAGTAGAGGAGCTCGAAGAGCGTTATCCTGATTTCAAAGGGATGAACCTGACGTGGGAAACGAGAGAAGGCATAGCAAAACATCACACTGAATACGACAAAGCAAAGATCCCAAACGAACTTGAACCAAACCTTATGCCGACTTTAGAAGCCCAGATTGTTGACATTGCTGATGAAATAGCATATGATAATCATGACTTAGACGACGGTTTGGCATCAGGGTTGATCCAGGAAAACGATCTTGAAAAAATACCACTATGGCAAAAGGCCCAGACAGAGATTGAGCGCGCTAATCCCGGAATAGGCCAACCTAAAAAACGATACCAGGTGATCCGGAAACTCATCGCTTTACTTGTAGATGATTGTATAAAAAAATCAGAAGCAAGAATTGAGGCCAACACCATAAAGAACTTATCCGACGTGCGGAATTTTTCTTCCAGGCTGATAGATTTCAGCGATGAAGTAAAATTTATGCGCAAACCCTTAAGAGACTTTCTGCAGAACGGCCTCTACCGCCATTATCGCGTAAACAGGATGTCGGCAAAGGCAAGGCGGTTTATTAAAATGCTCTTTGACGCCTATATTGAAAACACTTCAATGCTACCGACAGTATTCCAGGATAAAATTAATTCAAAAAATGACAAATATAGTGTAGTATGCGATTATATCGCAAGCATGACGGATAGATTTGCCTTAGATGAATACGAAAAATTATTCAACCCCTACAAAAAAGTATAAGTCGCTTTTATCGGCGCTCCATTCGGTTTACAGATTGATCAACACAACTTACGATCTGACCGATCTGACTAGCCGGCTTACAAAACTTCTTTCGCAGATATTTAAAGCTGACGCCTGCTCATTAGCGCTCTTGGATAATTCCAGAAGCTGCGTTACAATACGCTCAAGCATTGTAAAGAATAAACGCACGATCACCCTCAAAAAATCACCCCTTAAGAACCCTTTAGAAAAAGCAATAGTTTCAAAAGGAACGGCTTTCAGGAAAGACTGTTTTCTTGCCGCGCCTCTCATCGGTGATGATGTCATAGGTTTTGTCACCATCAAACGCGAAGCAAAGACATGTAAAAAATCCGAATGCTTTGATTATTTTGACCTTGAGAACCTTATGACAGTCTCAGGCCAGATGGTCATGGCGGTCAAGAATATACAGCTTTACACCGAGCAGGAAAAAATAATAATGGGCACCATCAAATCGCTTGTCACAGTCCTTGATTCAAAAATGCCTCCTGCCTATACGCACACGCCTTATTTCTCAAGATTAGTCAAAGCGCTCGGCGAAGACATGAGGTTGAGCAAAAAAGACATAGACAGCCTTAAATATGCCAGCCTTCTGCATGACGCGGGAAAAGTCAATATACCTACGGAGATCCTGACCAAAGCATCGCAACTTACCGGGGAAGAATATGACATTATAAAACGCCACCCCGTAAAGAGCGCCGAGATCATAAAACATCTTCAGATCTTAAAACCTGTCGTTCCGATCATCCTTCATCATCATGAAAAATTTGACGGGACAGGATACCCTTCTAAATTAAAAAAGAATCAAATACCGATCGGCGCGCGAGTAATGTCGGTCGCCGATGCGTTTGATGCCATGGTTTACGGCAGGCCATACAGAGAGAGGGTAAGCGTTGAAGACGCCTTGGAAGAGATAAAAAAATACAGCGGCACACAATTTGATCCAACAATAGTAAAATCACTCATAAAAGTTTTTCATAATAAAAAATTAAAAAAGTACTTGAATTTAACGCACTAAATCATATAATGAAGAGCTATGAATAGCGCCTCAAAAAACCAGCAAATAGAGTTTGAGGTTTTCCCGAAAGATAATAAAACAAATTATTCTTATCTTTCCGGCATACAGGGCGATACCGCCCGCGAGTCATCGCAAATAAACGTCGTTTTTTCTCATCAAAGCGTTATTGTAATTTTTATTTGCGCCATAATGCTTCTTGTGGCAAGTTTTTCCTTAGGCGTTGAAAAGGGAAGACTGATGACAAAGAGCGCGATACCTCAGGAAAAAGTAAAAACCGATGAGGGGCTCAATACCGCGATAGCACAGGCACAGCCTGAGATTAAAGCACCTGCTGTTACGGCTGAAAAAATTGCGCAAAATAAAGCAAGTGTCGCGCAAATAACCGCAAAGACTGAAATAGCGCCTGTTCCTGCAGCGCCAGAGAATACGCAGAACACTATTACAGCGGGAAATTATTCAATACAGGTTGCCAGCGTAAGATCAGAATCAGCGGCGAAAAAACTATCCGAGACGCTTGCAGAGAAAGGTATCCAGGGCTTTACCCGCACATCCGGGAAATATACGATAGTCATGGCAGGCAGTTTCGCCAGCAGGGAAGATGCACAGGGCACTTTGAGAAAACTAAAAAAAACATACACAGACTGTTTTATAAGGAAGATCTAAAATGTCAATCCATCCATCATTAGGGGCCGCGGTCAAAGGTAAACAGCAAAAATCGGTATTGAAGAGAACTGAACGTATCAAGCATTTGATGTCAAAAGGTCTCTGGAAAGAAGACTCACGAGTCTTCGGTTTACCGAAAATTAAAGCTCTCCGCATCAAGATCAAAAAAGAAAAAGCGGAGAAGACGACCGAGGAAGGCGCTGCAGCAACACCAGGCTCAGCCGCTCAAGCACCTGCTGCCGACCAGAAGAAAACCGCTTCCAAAAAGTAACCTTCTTTTGCCTTTAACTAAAGGCTGAATATGGGAATAGTACTGTCGCTTGCGATATTTTTTTCTGCTGTCATCATCCATGAATACGCTCATGCCTTAGTCGCCTTCAGGCTCGGCGACCCTACTGCAAAAAACCTTGGCAGGCTGACTCTAAATCCCATAGCCCATATTGACCCGGTCGGCACGATACTTTTGCCATTGATGCTTATCGCTATGCGCTCAAGCGTGTTATTCGGATGGGCAAAACCTGTCCCGATTAATTTCTCAAGCCTCCACAATCCAAAAAAAGACATGATATGGGTAGGTCTGGCCGGCCCAGCAGCCAATCTGCTTTTTGCAATAGCCGCGTCTTTGCTTTTAAAAACCAGCCTTCTGACAGGCGATACAGCCGTCTCGGTAGCGCACTCCATTATTTTAATTAACGTAGTGCTTGCGGTGTTCAACCTCATCCCGATACCACCGCTAGATGGCTCAAGGGTTTTAATGGGATTACTGCCTGTTCCGCTTGCCATAAAATTAGTAAAACTTGAGCCATATGGATTTATCATTCTTTTTGCGCTAATATATATCGGTCTTTTTGACAGGGTCGTCTGGCCCATAGCGGCCACAATGATCAGCTTTATCCTGAGCTTATGAAGCATACTAAAAACCTTATCTTAATAAATATAAACTTACAGCCTTAGCCAGATAAACCATTTCACAGGAGACATCCAAGCGAATGAAAAAAATAAAAGTTTCAATACCCGATAAAGCATACTTCATATACGCCAAAGACGGTGCCATTAAAGAACTTTCCGGGCTCATTAAAAAAACAAAGTGCGGCAATGACGCGATAGTCATAACAACACCCAGACTGCTCGCATTGCATGGAAATAAATTAAAGGCTGAATTGATCAAGGCCTGCAGCAGCTTCCTGGTGCTCACAGTGCCTGATTCAGAAAAAAGCAAAAATGCCCAAGTCGCCTTCAGACTGATAGAAAAAATAATTAAATTTGATAATAAGAAAATGCTTTTTTGTGTCGCCTTCGGAGGTGGGGTGGTGGGAGACATAACAGGATTTATTGCCGCGATATACAAAAGAGGCATACCCTACATACAGATACCGACATCTCTGCTAGCACAGATTGATTCATCTATCGGCGGGAAAACGGCCGTGGATACATCAGCCGGGAAAAACCTGGTTGGAGCATTTTATCAGCCGAAATTCGTATTGGCGGATACCAGCCTTCTGAAGACACTACCGCCAAAACAGATCAGCGCCGGCCTGTCAGAAGCCATCAAATACGCTGTAATAAAAGATAAGGGACTTTTTACTTTAATTTCTAAAAATTTATTAAAAATTAAGAAACTCAAAAGCCCTTATATTGATGAAGTAATAACAAGATGCGCCAGGATCAAAGCAAGCATCGTCGCGCTTGACGAATTTGACAAGAAAGGGATACGCATCATCCTGAATTTTGGCCACACTTTCGGCCACGCCATAGAAGCAGCCTCGCGTTATAAGACCTCTCACGGTGATGCGGTAGCCATAGGCATGAACTGCGCCGCGGCACTGTCCACCAGGCTGGGTATATTAAAAAAGGGCACAGCGTTTGAAATAGAATGGCTGCTGAAACAGGCAGGACTGCCGACAAAGATCATGACCAAGGATCCATCGCTCGTTTTTTCCGCTCTCGCGCATGACAAGAAATTCTTGAAGAACAATCGTTTTGTTCTGCTTGAGAAAATAGGTAAAACAAAGATTGTGGAGAATATACCGGAAAAACTGATCAAAGAAATTATTCAGAAAGAATCGCTTTAAGGCAGGTTTTACTTTGAACGAAGTATGATCTTCTGTCCCTGAAACACTAATTCAACCCTATCTTCAGAGATCTTTATAAGCCTGGCGCCTTCCACATCGCCACCTTCACGCACGATCCGGCCGTTTATCAGAGCTATGCTTCCTTCGGCACCAAATAAAATACCGCTCAATGCTAAAGAGGGGATAGGTTTTTCTTCAACAACAACGTCTTGGACCTCTGCAACCAAAGATGCCTGAGGCATCGGTATAACTTCCATAGGGACAAACTTGGAAATAGCAGATTCAGAGCCCTTGACTGCGGCAGGCTTGCGTTGCTGGCCCTTATCTGAGACAGAAGCCTTAGAAAGATACGCGTAAACCACAGCCGCGGCTACAAAACCTATCACAATAAAACCAACTCGCAAAAAAACAGGCATAGCCGGCCTTTTGGGACTGCCGGATTGATTGAGGACTCCAAGAGGTGCCTGCTGATCCTGCGGCTCTTTTATTCCGTCTGTACTATTTTCCACACTTTTCTCCTTGAAAATTACCACGCAAATTATATCATCAACAAAATCTTTGTAAAGTAAAAATGTTTGACACACAAGAACTTATGTGATAATCTTAAACCGATTCAGCGAGGGAAAAATGGAATTAGATGAAAAACGATTATCCAAACGGTTAAAAGTCAATCTTCCGGTGAACTTTGAGCAGACAACAGCTCCAAGGAACTTTGGCGAGACAACAACCAAAGACTTGAGCGTTACGGGCTTAAGGATGAATATGTCCGGGTTTTTCGCGCCTGAGACAAACTTCCTCATCAAGCTTCGTTTCCCTGAAATAAACCGCATTATTGAAGCCGTGGCACGCGTGGTATGGAGCCATAGAATATCGTATTCGGACCAATATCAGGCAGGTTTTCAATTTAGCGAGATCAACCCGATGTTCAAGAAGTGGCTGGAAGAATACATACTTGTCAACGAAGCTTTGGGCAAATAAATAGGAAAGGTTAAATTCATGGCTGACAAAGAATCAAAGAAGATAAACTGCGCGAAATGCAACAAACCTGTAAAGCGCATTAAACGTTACTACAGGAACGGTAAATTTTACTGCAACAGAAAATGCTTTGCCAATGCGACTAAAAAAACAGACACAGCTAAAGAATGAGCATTCTCAGGAACGCCGGCGTTATGCCCGCGCTTCTAAGAACATCGCAATAAAATTAAAAGACAAGGATGTTGACTTTGTCACGGAAACAAAGAACATCAGTTGCGTCGGCGCCTATTGCCTGATAGATTCTTATCTGCCTATTTTGACAAAGCTTAAAATAACCCTGCTATTGCCCAGGCCAAAAGGCCTGAAAGTAGGCAAACACGTTACCTGCGAAGGCACAGTCGTGCGAATTGAACGTTCAAGCGACCCTATTGAGTCTAATAAATACAATATCGCCATCTACTTCAACGAGATATCCAAAGGCGACATGAAGTTCATCGATACCTACGTAAAAAGCAACCTCTCTAAATTATCGCAACAAAGTGCGTCCTCTTAAAGTTCTTCCGGCCAAATTCATCGTCGGACTGATAGCCGGCGATCCGGAACTATTCAAAAAAACCGCTCTGATACTCGCGAAAAAATTCGGCCCGATAGAAGAAACCAGCCCTCTGTACGATTTTAACCTGACGAATTATTACGAAAAAGAGATGGGTGCCGGATTAAAGAGGCAGTTCATGATCTTTAAAAAACTGCTCCCCGCGGAAAAGCTGGCAGGCATAAAAATATACACAAATAAATTGGAATTCCTGCTATCTCATAAAAAAATTAAGCGTGACATAAATATAGACCCCGGATATATATCCTTATCAAAACTTGTTCTTGCCACGACAAAGAGCTTCGTCCACCGCATTTACGCTGGCCGCGGGATCTTTGAAGAAGTAACCCTGTATTTCAGGGGCCATACATTCTGCCCCGGCCCATGGACATATCCGGATTTTAAAAGTGAGACGCACATAGCATTTTTTAATCAAGTGAGAGAAAGATACTACAAAGACCTGGAAAAAAAATATGGCTTATCCCAGTTATATAGATGCGTTTAACTCGGGCTTGTTAAAAGAAAAGGCTGAGCAGGCGATGGAGATGCTCAAAAATTGCGCCATATGCCCCAGGCGATGCAAGGTCAACCGCCTCATGAATAAAACCGGTTTCTGCCGCACAGCGCAAAGAGCCATAGTATGCAGCTATTTCGCGCACCACGGCGAAGAACCGCCGATCTCAGGAGAGAATGGATCAGGCACGATATTTTTCGCCAGGTGTAACCTTAAATGCGTATATTGCCAGAATTATGAATTCAGCCAGCTAGATGAAGGCAGAGAGGTAACGCCTGAAGAATTATGCTCCTACATGCTTGAACTTCAGGGCATGAACTGTCACAACATCAATCTTGTCACACCAACGCACATAATGCCGCAGATACTAGAAGCCTTGTATTTGGCTGCCGGAAAAGGCCTTAAATTGCCAATTGTTTATAATACATCAGGCTACGAATTACCTGAAATGATCAAATTCCTGGAAGGTATCGTGGATATTTATATGCCGGATATGCGCTACTCACAGGCAAAAACGGCTGGCGAATACTCATCGGCCGAAGATTACCCTCATTTTAACCAGGGATCAGTGGAAGAGATGTTCAAACAGACGGGCATTGGTGTGTTTGACAAAGATGGCATGATGAAGCGAGGGCTCATCATACGCCACCTTGTCCTGCCTAACAATTTAGCAGGGACAGACGCGATATTAGCCTTTATATCAGAAAAACTATCCCCTGAAATACATATCAGCCTGATGAGCCAGTATGAACCGGTATTTAAAGCAGGCCAATACCTGCCGATCAATAGAAAGATAACGCTCCAGGAATACGAAGAGGCTGAGTCACTTTTAAAAAAATATGGGCTGAAAAACGGATGGGTACAGGAATCAGGTGGCCTGAAACGTTTTGAAGGTACTAATATAAAAAGAAACATCTAAGATCAGATGAAGATTAAATCCAGGCCGGAAGATTTTTTTGTGGAAGAGATACTTGGCACACCTATTTTAGCGAAAGGCGGGCACGCGCTATATGTGCTTGAGAAAAAAAGTGCCAACACATTAAGTGTCCTTGAAATATTATCCCAAAAATTAAAACTACCGATCTCATCTTTCGGTTACGGTGGAAGAAAAGACAAGCACGCGCATACAAAACAATACATAACGATCAAGAACAAGAGGAGCTCAGGGGAGATCAAAAGCGCGAACTGGTCCCTGAAACCAGCCGGTTTTTTAGACCGGCCGATGGGCCCGGACCTAATAGGATCCAACTCATTCAATGTTGTTGTGCGCGACATCTCCGGAGAAGAATTAAAAATCTATGATGAATGCCTGGAGAAGATCGGGCAATATGGCTTTATAAATTACTTTGACGACCAGAGATTCGGCACATTAGACCCTATTCAGGGCTTCCTGGCACAAAAGATCCTAAAAGGCCATTTCAACGGCGCCCTTAAGATCTACATAACACGTGTATCCTCGGAAGACAACAAAGAGGAGATGCTCAGAAAAAAAAGTATCTTTGATAAATGGGGCGACTGGAACGCCTGCATGCTAAAAGCCAAGACCCAATTTGAGATCATGGCTTTCAAACATTTACTGGCCAAGCCCAAAGATTTCATCCCGCCTCTGAGAAAGATCCCAACGCATGATCTAACACTTTATTTCAGCGCTTATCAGGCGTATCTATGGAATGAAACAACAAGAAGGCTGGCAGCTCAAAAGATAAACGACCCCGTTAAAACCCATGGGGTTGCCGGAGAATATGTATTTTTTAACTCCCTCAATACGGCAGACCTTGATTACTGGCAAAACCTTACAATACCGACCGCAGGGTCAAAAATGGAATTCAGCGATCCATTAGTTGAAAAGATCAGTGCCGAGATCCTCAGCAAAGAAGAATTAAAACTGCCTCAGTTCAATATTACCAAGATCCGCCAGGCTTATTTTAAAAGCACAGACAGAAGGGCGGTTGTCATACCTGTCGGCCTTAGCTTCAAAGCGGAAGATGATGAATTCAACCCGACACGTTTCAAACTAACCCTGAAATTCCTGCTCCAACGCGGCAGCTACGCGACCATGCTCTTCAAACGCCTGCTGGCGAAATGATCTCAAATATTGCGAAACCGGATCCCGCACCATGCTCATCATCCGATTATTACGTGAAAGCATTGACTTATCTCGCTATTTTAGATAGACTTATATCAATAATACGGAGGTATGATGAATAAAAAACAGGGTGTTATAATTTTCTTAGCGGTTGTCGCCATAGCTTTAATAGTAGTATTCACTCCAAGATATAAGATCTTCTGGATAGACGCAGACAATTTCGTCAAAACAGAACAGACGAGCTCTCTATACAAAAGATCCCAGGGTAAGGAACACCTTTATTGGGACAAAGTCGCACTTTATTCAGGCTCTGCTGTTATCGTGGCAGGCATATTCATCTTCACTCTAAGGAATAAGCGTGGATAAATTTTTCGCAGTAATTTTTGAACAGATCTCATACACAGCCCAGCTCATCAACACTTTTTTCAAAGGCATCAATATCACAACGCTATTACTATCTATCGCTGTTATATATGTGATTTTTTTAAGAAAATGGATGTTGCGTAAAATTATTTCTTTTTCTTCTGTACTGTTTTTATTTTTCATTTTACTTGTCCGAGTGGAGGCATATCTAACAGCCACATTCGGCGCGGAAAGCTCTCAAACCTCTATAGGAATAAGCCGCACCGTATTCCTTATAATCGCCTCGGTTGTGCTTATATACAACACCGCGATCAAAGATTAAAATGCCAAAGAACAAAAAAATCCTGCTGGTCATAGAAGACCAGAACCTTGATAAGATCCTGACATATCTCTTAAGGGCCTGGAATTACGACTGCATCCTCTGCCACGACGGAACAGAAGCTTTTAATATAGCCGCGCAAAAATACCCCGATCTGATAATAATTGACGCACACCTTTCAAAGATCGACGGCCTCAAGCTCTGCAAGATATTGAAATATGATTTTATAACATCCTACATACCGATCATCATTCTGATTGAAAAAAAACAGCTCAGGCGCAACCTCCTGGATATAGAGCAGGGGGTAGACGACTTTCTTATCAAGCCTCCTGACCCTATAGACTTAGAGATCCGCATAGCTCTTTCCCTGCGTAGCGCGGACCATCAATTTCACGCCAACGCTCTAACAAAACTTCCAGGCAATAAATCCATAGAAAAGTTCATTAAAACAAATATTGAAAATGACTTGATATTCTCTTTGGCATACCTTGATATCAACAATTTCAAATCCTTCAATGATAAATACGGCTACATAGCAGGGGACAGAGTGATACTGCAGACCGCCAAGATCATCACTTCGTCCGTGAAAAAGCTTGGGAACGCTCACGATTTCGTCGGACACGTAGGAGGGGATGATTTTGTTTACCTGACGACACCCGACAAAGAAGAGATCATTGCCCAGGAATGCATCAACGAATTTGACCG
>Ga0172380_10006233_pt1 | contig 13978 bp, 11 predicted proteins | sample Leawe162metaG_FD_119747 | JGI IMG/M metagenome (GOLD analysis project Ga0172380, IMG submission 119747) | Leachate microbial communities from a municipal landfill in Southern Ontario, Canada - Leachate well 162 metaG | ecosystem: Engineered > Solid waste > Landfill > Unclassified | place... | reverse complement strand
TCACCTTCCGCGGCCGCTGCGCCATCGGCCGCTGCGCCGGCGAGGTCGAGGTCATGTCCGGCATCCGCCTGCCCTCGGCGATCAACGACTGCACCCTGGTCGACTGCCAGGTCGGCAACGGCTGCCTGATCGAGAACGTGCGCTTCGCCGCCAAGCTGGTGGTCGAGCGCGAGGCGGTGATCCTCGATGTCGGCGCCATCACCTGCAGCGGCGCCGCCACCTTCGGCTGCGCCCAGGAGCGCTCGCTCGGCTGCGAGACCGGTGGCCGCGAGGTGCCGTGGTGGTGCGGCATCACCGTCGATGACGCCGCCATAGTGGCGCGCGAGCGTGGCGACCGCGCCGGACTTCAGCTCGTCCGCGCCGCGCATCAGACCTACATCAAGGCGCTGACCAGCACGCTCGCCTGGGTGCGCCGCGGCGCCCGCATCGTCCACACCGAGCGCGTGCACGACGCCTGGATCGGCGCTGCCGCGGTCATCGACCACGCCCTCGAGGTCGAGGACGTCGCCGTCCTCTCCAACCCTGAAGAGCCGACGCGCATCACCGGCGGCGCGGCCGTCACCTCCTCGCTGCTGCAGCCCGGCGCCCACGCCACCGGCGGCGGCATCGTCCGGCGCAGCGTGCTGTGCGAGCACTCGGCGGTCGAGGAGCACGGCTGCGTCGAGGGCTCGCTGATCGGGCCGAACACCCTGATCGCCAAAGGCGAGGTCACCGCCTCGCTGGTCGGGCCGTTCGTCGGCTTCCACCACCAGTCGCTGCTCATCGCCGCCTACTGGCCGGAGGGCAAGGGCAACGTCGCCTACGGCTCGATGGTCGGCAGCAACCACACCGGCCGCGCCCCCGACCAGGAGATCTGGCCGGGCGAGGGCACCTTCTGGGGCCTCGGCTGCGCCATCCGCCTGCCTGCCGACTTCAGCGAGGCGCCCTACAGCGTCGTGCAGATGGGCTGCTCGACCCTGCCGCAGAAGGTCCGCTTCCCCTTCAGCCTGATCAGCGTGCCGGTCGAGGCGCTCGACGACCAGGACGACCGCGTGCCGCGCGCCTACAACGAGATCGTTCCGGCGTGGGGCCTGTGGGCCAACGCCTACGGCATCGTCCGCGCCGAGCTGAAGTTCGCCAAGCGCGACCTCAGCCGCCGCCACAGCATCGACTACAAGGTGCTGCGCCCGGTGATCATGCGCCTGGTCAAGCAGGCGCGCGACCGCCTGCACAATGTCATCGGCATCAAGCAGGTCTGGCTGGAGGAGGACATCGAGGGCCTCGGCCGCAACTTCATGCGCGAGGAGAGCCGCAAGAAGGCCATCCGCGTCTACGACCAGGCGCTGGTGCGCTACAGCCTGCGCATCCTCCTCGGCGAGCGCGAGGGCCGCCTGACCATCCCCGGCTCGGCCGAACTGGCGCATGAACTGGCCGACGAACTGATGCCCGCCAGCACCTTCGAGGAGCGCATGCGCCGCCTGCTCGCGATCGAGCAGGAGAACGCGACCCTGGTCGAGGAGAGCAAGCGCCGCGACGACGACCGCGGGCGGCGCATCATCCCCGGCTACGCCGACGCCCACGTCGCCGCTGCCGAAGATCCGGTGGTGCGCAGCGCCTGGGAGCGGGTGCGCAAGACCACTGATCGGGTCGGCAAGGTCCTGGGATGACCACTGGCGCGTCCGAGGGGACCTTCCAGTTCGGTTCCGCGACGGTGGTGCCGGCCGATGCCGCCCTGCTCATCCTCGACTGCTTCGAGACCCTGGTCGAGCTGCGCGGCCGCCAGTACATCCCGCGCCACGGCATCCCTGAATTCCTCGACCATTTCGCACTCAAGCGCCAGGTGCCGGTGACCGTGCTGTCGGACGGCGAGCAGGGCGCGGTCGAGGCGGCGGTGGCGCAGGCCGGGGTCGGCGGGCGGCTCGCCGCCGTGGTCGGCGCGCCCGATTCGCTCGGCCAGCTGCCCGACGGGCGCGTGCTCAAGCGTCTCGACCTGCTCATCGCCCGCTTCGCCGTGCCGCTGCAGCGCACCGTCTTCATCGGCGACAGCCCGCTCGATGCCCAGGCGGCGCAGCACCACGGCGTACCCTTCATCCGCGTCCCGCGCTCCGAGGACGATTCCTTCTCCTTCGCCACCCTGATCACCGGTCCGAGCCGCTACCAGAGCACCGAGTTCTCGGCCGTGTTCCTCGAACGATATCAACGCAAACCGTGAGCCCCAAGACCGGATTAACCACCCAATCGGCCGCCGAGGGGCGTTCGGCGGATACAATGGGCGAAGCCCATCCGCCGACGCTTTCGCCTGCGCCGCAGGCGAAAGCGAGCCCCGACAAAGGCCGGGGGGCAGGCCCGCAGGGCCGCGGGGGCGAAGCCCCCGAGCAGATAAGGATCCGCAATACACCGACGCTGGCCGATCTCGCCCACATCGTCCTCGGCTGGAGCATCAGATACTGGCTGCTGATCTGCTACCGCGTCACCGTGCGCAAGCCGGGGCCGCTGTCGCATGGCCCGGTGCTCTACGCCTGCAACCACCGCGCCTTCCTCGATCCGCCGATGGCGGCGATCTGGGGCAAGGTGCCGGTGTGCTACTTCGCCCGCGCCAGCCTGTGGAAGAATCCGATCATCGGTCGGGTGCTCGACATCTTCAGCGGCATCCCGGTCGATCGCGACAACCCCGGACCGAGCAGCATGAAGGGGGCGATCGAACGGCTGAAGGCCGGCAAGCAGGTGCTGGTCTTCCCCGAGGGCACGCGCACACGCAGCGGCCGCCTCGGCCGCTTCAAGGATGGTCCGGCCCTGTTGGCGCGGCGTGCCGGCGTGCCGGTGGTGCCGGTCTACGTCTGGCGCACCGAGTCGTGCTGGCCGCGCGCCAGCCCGCTGCCGCGGCCTTTCGGCTCGCGCCTGGAGGTGCGCTATGGCCGCGCCCTGGTGCCGCCGGCCGGCCTGCCCCCGCGCGAGCAGGACCGTTGGGTGATGCGCCGCCTGGAGGCGTGGATGCGGCTGCAGGAGCGGCAGTTGATGGGGCCGGCGTCGCCGCATTGAACCCGGCGCCCGTTCCAGACCATCCCGCCATGCCCGATCCCGGCGTCCAGCCCGCAGCCCCGCCACCGCCGAAGCGCGAGCGGTTCTGGGAGATCGTCGGCGCCACCGATGATCCGGCGGAGCGGCCGCATGCCGAGTGGCGGCGCCGGCTGCACCGCTTCTGCGAGAACTGGATCTTCGCGCTGGTCATCGCCTTCTGCATCCGCCATTTCTGCGTCGAGCTGTTCCGCATCCCCTCGGCGTCGATGGAACCGATGCTGCTCGGTGATCCCGGCCTGACCAAGGGCGATTTCGTCGTCGTCGACAAGCTCACCGGCCGTTGGCGCGATGTGCAGCGCTGGGATGTGACGGTGTTCCAGTACCCGGTGCCCGAAGTCGAGAGCGACAAGGGCGGACGCGCCCGCCCGGCGCAGTCGGCCGAGGGCAACCGTCTCGACCATCCGCTGTTCCGGCCGCTGCTCGGCGGCAACTTCGTCAAGCGCGTGGTCGTGCTGCTGGGCGAGGAGTTCTACATCCGCGGCGGCGACGTCTTCCTGCGCCAGGGCCAGGCCTGGACGGTGGCGCGCAAGCCGGCCGAGCTGCAGGAGCACCTCTGGCAGGCGGTCTACCGCGCTGGCGACCAGCCCGGCTACCGCCCATGGAGCGCCGCCGGCGGCGCCGCCGTCGAACTGGTCGGCGACCGCCTCGAGGTCAAGCCGGCGGGCGGCACGGTGCGCTTCGAGCAGCCGCTGCGCAACGTCTACATCAAGGACGGCTCGGTCGGCGTGCGGCGGATCGGCTCGTCGGATCCCTACGTGCGCATCGACGGCATCGGCCTGACCCGCCCGCGCTTCGCCTGGACCGGCGGCGAGGAGGGCACGATCTGGCAGCTCGATCGCTGGGAATTGCGGCGCGTCACCAGCGCCGACATGGATGACCCCAATCGCGGCACCGAACTGAACCCGCTGATGACCGACTGGGTCGGCGACCTGCGGGTCGGCGCGCGGATCGAGAAGCTCGACGGCGAGGTCGTGCTCAGCCTGCTGGCGCAGGCTCCCGGCACCCCGGCGCCCGAGCGCGGCCTGTCGCTCGCCCTGCGCTCCGACGGCTGGAGCCTCACCGGCGTCGGCCTGGCCGCCGGGATCACCGCCAAGGGCGCCCAGCCGCCGACCGGTCGTCGCGTCGACCTGGCGCAGATCGACGGGCAGGTGGTGGTGCGCATCGACGGCGTCGAGGTGCACCGCGGCGACCTCGCCTGGGCCGATCCCATGGTGCATCGCCCCGGCCTGGTCATCGTCGGCGGCGGCAGCGCCGTGCTCGCCGGCCTGACTGTCGAGCGCGACCTCCACTACACCTACCAGGGATTCCTCCAGCCGGCGCCGCTGGCCAAGGATCCCGAGTCGGCGCTCAACCAGGCGCGCATCACCACCAACGATGCCGAAGGTCGGGATAACCAGTTCGCCGGCCTGTACACCATGCCGCGGGAGGTCCGCGCCCAGCTGCTCGGGAAATCCGCCGACGACCTCACCCGCCAGGAAGCCAGCGCCGCCTACGCCACCGGCCCGGACCATCCGGGGCGCGCTCCGGCCGGCGGCTACCTGATGCTCGGCGACAACAGCCCGCATTCGCTCGACGGCCGCTCGTGGGGCTTCGTACCGGTGGAAAACCTGCGCGGTCGTGGCTGGTTGGTGGTCTTCCCACCACCGCGCTGGAAGATGATCCGATGAGCCGGATACCTGCCGGAGTGGACCTGTCCAGCCTCGGGCGAGGCCGGCATCTGACTGGTTTTCCACAGCGGCTGGTTGATGTAGATCTGGTCAAGATGCGGTCAGCTTCCGACGACGGCGCCGCAACGATTGAAACGATATTCCGCAAGAGTAGAATCAGCAATGTATTACATGAAATAGGCTTATCGGGAACGCGCGACTCCTCGATGCAGATGATGGTCCCTCAGGCCTGACCCAACGGGTTTTCCACAATGTCATTTTTTCGCGTCCAAGGCCTCTCGAAACGCTTCGGTTCCCGCACCGTGGTGCAGGGTTTCACCATGCTGGTCGAGCCTGGCGAGATCGTCGGATTGCTTGGTGCCAACGGGGCAGGCAAGAGCACGACCTTCCGCATGGTGGTGGGCCTCTACCGCCCCGATGCCGGGGCGATCATCTTCGGCGACCGCGAGGTCACCGACCTGCCGATGTACGCCCGCGCCCGCCTCGGCATGGGCTATCTGGCCCAGGAACCGACCGTCTTCGCCGGTCTCAGCGTCGCCGACAACGTCAACATCGTGCTCGAGGAGCACTGCCCCAAGGAGCAGCGCGCCGCCCGCCTCGATCAGCTCCTCAACGAACTCGGCCTGGCCCATCTGCGCGACGCTCGCGCTGCCGGGCTCTCCGGCGGTGAACGCCGCCGCCTGGAGATCACCCGTGCCCTGGTCGTGCAGCCCAAGCTGGTGTTCTTCGACGAGCCCTTCGCCGGCGTCGATCCGAAGAGCCGCGGCGAGATCGTGCGCATCATCCACGATCTGCGCGCCCGCGGCGTCTCGGTGCTGATCACCGACCACCACGCCGAGACCATCCTCCGCCTGGTCGACCGCCTCTACGTGATGAAAGACGGCACCAACTTCGCCGCCGGCACGCCGACAGAGATCGTCAACGACCCGGCGGTGCGGCAGGCGTATCTGGGGGAAGACTTCAAGTTATGACCAGGTCGGCCTTCCCATGCTGAAGCTGCGCGCCGTGCTCGGCGGAAGCGCCCGCCTGCGCGACGAGGCCCTGCAGCCGCTGCTGGCGGCATGGAGCGGGCCGGTGAAGCGCGCGGTCGATCCGGCCGACCTCAGTTCGATCCTCAGCGATGTCGATACACCAAGCCTGTTCGGTGATCCGACGCTCTGGCTGGTGCGTGGCAGCGACGCCTGGGTCAAGGCGAAGGCCGCCACGCTGCTGCCGCTGGCCGGGGTCGAGGCCCTCGCCGGCGGCATCATCCTGGCGGCGGAGGGCATCGACGGCCGTCTGCCCCTGGCCAAGGCCCTGGTGGTGGCGCACGCCGTCACCGATGCCGACCCGACGTGGGCCGGGCTCAAGCCCTGGGAGGCCGGTCCAGCGGCCAAGGCGTGGATCGCCGAGCGCCTCGGTGCCCATCCCGCCGGGGTGCAGCGCGCCATGCTCTGCGCCGATCTGCTGCATGGGCACGCCGGCGAGGATGCCGACGCCCTCCTCGCCGCCATCGATGTGCTGCGCGCCTTTGTCGATGACGCGCCGATCACCCCCGAGGCGGTCGAGGCGGTGGTGGTCGGCACCGCCGCCCGGCCAGCATACGAGTTCAGCAGCGCCGTGCTCGCTGGCGAGGCGGCCAAGGCCCTGGCCCTGCTGCACGCCGGCCAGGGCATGGAGCCGGGGCAGGCCATGTCGGTACTGCACAACGAGGTGCGCAAGCAGATCGCCTGCCTCGATGCCGCCGATGATGCCACCGCCGCCACCCTGGCCGGGCTCAAGGGCCGGGCCAATCTGCGCCAGGCCCGTCGGCAGGCCCAGGCCGTCGGCCGCCCCGCCCTGGTCCGGCTGCTCGGCGGCATCCTGAAGACCCAGCGGCAGTTGCGCGGCGGGGCCGAGGATCCGGTGCTGGCCGTGGAAGTGCTGGTGCTTCACGCACGCCAACTGCTTGCGGCCGGGAAACGCTGAGAGCAGTCCGGTGCTCCAGCTATTCTGCCGTCCTCAGGGCAGAAATGGACATCTACTACTGCGACGAATGCGGCACCCGCGTGACCGACCTGGACCTCCGGGCGGGACGGGGGATGCGCAAGCGCCATGAAACCATCTGCTCGGGCTGCGTCGACCAGGGGCTGGCCGGCGCCTGGCTGGCCCGCTCCGGCCAGGTTTCGGCGGCTTCAGCGGCCAAGGCCGAAGGTGGCAGCGCCAGCGCCGCTCCCGCTGCGGTCGCAGTCGCCGAGGCCCCCGATCCGATCTCGCTCGGGCGCGATCGGGCGCAGACCCAGTCCGAGGATCCGTTCGGCGTCGATGAGCCGGCTCCGCTCAAGGCGAAGGCCAGCACCAGCCCCGAGACCGACGCCATCCCCGCCAAGCCGCCCAGCCGCCAGACGCCTGGCGACGACCTCGCCGCCGCCGGCGGCGGCTTCGGCGCCCTGGTCGGTTCGGCCATGCCGTCGCCGTCAGCCGAGCTGGTCGATGACCCTGCTGAGTCAGCCGAGGGAGCCGTCGCCGGCGCGAAGGGCGGCGAGGCCAACGACGTGCCGGCGGGACCGCTGCCGCCAGCGCCGGCCGAATCGCCGTTCGACTTCGTCCACCCCAAGGACAACAACAATCCCGGCAAGTCCGAGACCGAGGAGATCGCGGCGGTCGGCCCGAAGGACGAGACGCGGGCCGAGGAGCGCCCAGCGCGCACCGCCAGCGGTCGGCAGGTGTCGCAGAAGCGCGGTGCGACCGGCACCAGCAAGCGCACGCCGGCCAAGGCCGCCTCGACCCGGCGCTCCGGTACGGCCCGCGTTCCGGGCAACAAGGTCATCGTCCTCAGCCTGATCAGTTGCGCCGTCATGCTGATCATCTTCACCCTGGTGATGGTCAACCGCCAGACTGGTCCGAAGACCGGGCCGACCCAGATCACCGAGGAGCCCTACGTGCGGCTCAAGGATGCGACCACCACCGCCAAGAACGCCTGCGGCCTGGCCCTGAACGCCGATGACATGCCCACCATCCTGCACGCCATCGTCACCGGCGAGGAGATGATGCGGGCCTTCAACGACTTCGAGAAGGCGGCGCGCAAGCGCGGTTGGGAGGAAGCGAACTTCGAGGAGGCCCTGCGCATGATCTCGTTCAACGAGGTCAAGAGCATGCTGGTGCAGGTGCGCCATCGCCGCGGGATCGTCGAGCAGCGCAACAAGTGACCGTCGACCGCCGGCCGGCGGCCGAGGATCCGCGCACCGCAGCCCTACGCGCCCTGCTCGCGCTCGAACGCGGTGTCATGCCGCACCTGTCCGACTGGGAACCCGACGGGCTGGAGGGGGCCGATGCCGGCCTCGCCCGCGAACTCATCCTCGGCTGCGCCGCCCATGCCCGCCTCTACGACTGGCTCGCCGACCGCTTCCTGCGGCCCGGACCGCAGCCGGCCGAACTGCGCATCGCCCTGCGCCTGGTCGCGCACCAGCTCTTCGCTCTCGATCGCGTGCCGCCGCATGCCGCCGCCTCCACAGCGGTCGAGGCGCTGAAGCATCTCGGCCGTGGGCACCTGGCCGGCGTCGCCAACGCCGTCGCCCGGCGCATCGCCGAACTGCGCTGCAGCGAGCGCGCTGGCGAGGGCCCCCTCGGTCGTCTCTCCAGCGACTGGCGGCCGGAATCAGAAGCCGTGCGCCACGGCCTGCCCGATCTGCTGGTGCAGGACCTCGGCGACGCGTTGGCCGAGCCGCGCGATGCCCAGCTGGCGGCGCTCAACCGCCGGCCGCACCTGTGCACGCGCACCCGCTTCGGCGTGCCACCGCCAAGCGGGGCGAGCATCCTCAAGCGCGACGGGATGTGGACCTGGTGGGGCAGTCCGCAGGAGGCCCTGCATGGTCCGGTCGCCGATGGCCGCTGCGTGGTGCAGGATCGCGCCCAGGGGCGGGTCGCCGAGGCCGTGCTGCAGGTCGCCAAGGCGGGCCGCGGCGACGTCGTCCTCGACCTCTGCGCCGCCCCCGGCGGCAAGTCGACCGCCCTGCACGACGCCGGACTGGTCGTGGTCAGCGCCGACGTCTCGACGGCCAAGGCCGCCGAGCTGCCCGACGGCCTGCGCCGGGTGGTCAGCGACGGCCTGCAGCCGGCCCTCGCCGCCGGCTTCGCCGTCGTCGTGGTCGACGCGCCGTGTTCGAATACCGGCGTCCTCGGCCGCCGGCCGGAGGCGCGCTTGCGCTACGACCGCCGGCACCGCGATGCGCTCGTCGAGCTGCAGGGCCGCCTGCTGCGCTCTGCCGCCGCGCTGACGGCCCCGGACGGCCGCCTGGTCTACGCCACCTGTTCGGTCAGCCCGTGCGAGAACCAGGCCGTCGCGCACGGCCTGGACGGCTGGCGCCTGCTCGGCGAGCACGTGAGCTGGCCGGGGGAATGGGAAGCCGGCGGATATTTCGCGGTGTTGGTGCGGAACTGATCATTGCCCCTGGGGGTCGGGGGTCAGGGGTCGGGGTCGTAGACACGGGGCTGGGCCGGCATCCGTGCCGGTCCGAGAAATGACGAGGCCGTGGATGCACACCCACGGCCTCGTTCACACGACCCGGACCCCCGATCCCCGACCCCGAGGGGCAATGGGGGAGGGTATCAGATCGAAATTCTATACGCCTTATTGGGCTTCACCGCCGCGACGATCTGGTCGAAGACCGGGGCCGGGACGGGATCGTCGAGGGTCAGCAGCACGAGCGCGTCGCCGCGGCCGTCGATGCGCGAGACCTCCATGCGGGCGATGTTGATCTTGTTCTCGCCGAGCAGGCTGCCGTAGCGGCCGACCATGCCCGGACGGTCGGGGTACTCCATGATCAGCAGGTGGCCGCCGATCGGCAGATCGATCGGGTACTCGTTGTACTGCAGCACGCGCAGCTGCTTGCCGATCAGGCCGCCGGCGATGACGCGCTCGCCGTCGGCGGTGATCGCCTTGACCGTCAGGCTCGGGCCGGTGCCGACGTCGCGCGCCGAGCTGGTCATGCCGATGCCGCGCTCCTTGGCGATCTGCGCGACGGTGACGAAGTTGACCACCTGGTCGCTGATCTTCGACAGGGCGCCCTTGAGCGCCGCCACCGCCAGCGGCTTGATGTCGTACTTGGCGAGGTCGCCGGAGGCGATCACCTCGATGCCCTTGAGCGGGCTGTCGAGGGTCTGCGCCAGGGCGGCGCCGAGGCTCTCGGCGGCGGCGAGGTAGCCGTCGATCGCCGGGTCGACGCGCAGCTGCACGTTGACTGCGTTGATGATCTTCCCGCTGGCGAAGAAGGCGTTGAACTGGTTGGCGATGTCGACGCTGACCTTGGTCTGCGCCTCCTCGGTGCTGGCGCCGAGGTGCGGCGTGATGATGACGTTGGCCAGGCCGTAGAACGGGCTGCCGGCGGGCAGCGGCTCCTCGCCGAAGACGTCGAAGGCGGCGATGATGTGGCCGGCCTTCACCGCCTCGATCACCGCCACCTCATCAGCGATGCCGCCGCGCGCGACGTTGACGATGCGCACGCCCTTCTTCACCAGCTTCAAGCGGTCGGCGTTGATCAGGTTCCTGGTCTGCGGGGTCAGTGGCGTATGCACGGTGATGACGTCGGCGCGGGCCAGCAGGGTGTCGAGGTCGACGCTCTCGATGCGCAGCTCCTTGGCCACCTCGGGCGAGAGGAAGGGATCGAAGGCGACCACATCCATGCCGGCCGCCTGCATCACCTCGGCGACATGCTTGCCGATCTTGCCCAGGCCGATGATGCCGAGGGTCTTGCCATGCAGCTCGACGCCGACGAAGGACTTCTTGTCCCACTCGCCCTTGGTCAACTTGGCGTGGGCCTGCGGGATGTGGCGGGCGGCGGCGAAGATCATGCCGATGGTGTGTTCGGCGGCGGAGATGATGTTGCCCAGCGGCGCGTTCATCACGATCAATCCAGCGGCGGTGGCGGCTGGCACCTCGACGTTGTCGACGCCCACGCCGGCGCGGCCGACCACCTTCAGCTTCGGCGCGCCGGCCTTGATCACCGCCGCGGTCACCTGCGTGGCCGAGCGGATGACCAGGCCGTCGTAGTCGCCGATGCACTTGACCAGCTCTTCGGGGTTGAGCTTGCGGCTCTCGACGGTGTGACCGCCCTGCTTGAGGATGGCGAGGCCTTCGGCGGCCATGCCGTCGGTGACGAGAATGCGGGCCATGGGATCTCCTGCGGTTCGGGGCGCGTTGCGGTTGGGTGAGGTCCCGGACCGTGGTTGGCGGTGCCTGGGGAGCAACCCAAGCCTATGCGTCAAGCGATGGAGTTGGGAGATCCGGGCTTGGATCCATGCCCACGATGCATCCATGCGCCCTTCAAGATGTTCCAAGCGATGCAACGGGCCCTTGCACCGCCCGCACCAGCCAATAGGTCTGTATAAACCAATGCGCATCCGGGACGAGTCCGCGATGCCGCTCCGGGGCCACGATGTCCACCTACGAGATCCGCGATCCGATCCATGGCACCATCGTCATCGATGATGTCGAGCGCGTCGTCGTCGATCATCCCTGGGTCCAGCGGCTACGCCATGTCCGGCAGCTCGGCTTCGTCAATCTCGTCTACCCAGGCGCGGTGCACGACCGCTTCCAGCACTCGCTCGGCGTCATGCATCTCGCTGGCGAGCGCTTCCGTCGTCTGCGCCCGGGTTTCCGCGAGTTCGCCGAGGCCGACCTCGACCACGCCTGGCGGGTGGCGCGCTTCGCCGGTCTGCTGCACGACGTCGGACATCCGCCCTTCTCGCACACCGCCGAGGTCTTGCTGCCGCCAGTCGAGCGCTTCCTCCTGTCCGACGACTGGTATCGCCCGGGCATGAAGCCGGCCGGCCGCCAGGCGACGCACGAGGACTGCTCGTTGGCGATCATCGCCGGGCTGGCCGAGTGCGGCGCGCTCGACGACGGGCTCGCCCGCGATGTCGCAGCCGTGCTCTCGCCGGCGGTGCGGCGCGGCCCGCGTCTCGCCAGACTGGGCAGCCTGGTCTCGTGCCTGCGCTACCTCGTCTCCGGCGAGGTCGACAGCGACCGCTGCGACTATCTGCTGCGCGACAGCCACTTCGCCGGCGTCACCTACGGCATCTACGATCTCGACCGCCTGCAGGCCTGCGAGATGGTCCTGCCCGGTCCCGACGGCCCGGAGATCGGCCTGGACCTGCACGGCGTGTTCGCGCTCGAAGGCCTGCTGATGGCCCGCTACCACATGTTCCACCAGGTCTACTTCCACAAGACCCCGCCGCCCTTCGAACACTACCTCGAACAGGCACTCGCCGAGGGCGAGATCGATCTGCGCATTGACGGTCTGTCGGCGCTGGTCGAACTGCGCGACGACAGCGTGCACGCCCGTCTGCATGAGGCCCGCGCCCGTGGCGGCGCCTGGAGCCGGCGCATCCTCGACCGTGAACCGTCCAAGCTGGTGCTGCGCGAACGCGTCGGCCTCGACCAGCCGGAGAACTTCCTCGCGCAGCAGGTCGTCGATTCGCTCAAGAATGCAGGGTGCCGGGTCTTCACCCGCCATTCCCGGCAGGTCTTCACCAAGCTTGCGGGTGCCGGCTCGGCCGCGGAGGGGGTGCGCCTGATGTGCGAACGCCGCGTCCTCGGCCGGCAGTTGATCGAACCGGTGGCGGCGCACAGCGATCTGCTCGCTGCGTTCAACCGCCCGATCGACCTGCGCCACACCTACGTGCTGCGCGATGACGCCGCCAAGGCGGCGTCGGTGATGGAGAAGCTGCACGCGTTCTGACGGTGGCAGAGCCGGTTCCCGGTCGGAACCCGCCACGGGCCTCGTGCGGGCGATGAACTATGGGGCGGCGAGCACGATGACCTGGAGGTTGCAGGCAGCCATCGGAACCGCCGTGTCCTAATAATCGGACAGTATCCCATCTCGACACCACCGGAAACCGGGTATGCCGGAGGTGTGAATAAAGTCACTACCAGGCGCGTGAATAAGATCACAGCAGGAACGGCCCTGCTCCAGCCCGCAGGGCGTCGGAAGATCGCCCCCTCCGAGCCCCACGAGTCGCGACGGCAGACGCCGCCACCGCAGCCGGCCACGCTGTGGAACGCCTGGCTCAGCCGCTTCGCCAAGGTCGAGCAGTTCTCCGCCGATCTCACCCAGGTTGCCGAACGCATCCGCACGCGCGCCCGCATCGCCGATCCCGTCGAGGGCCGCCGTCTGCAGGACCAGTATCTGAACCTGTGGATGGAACTGCTCGAGACCTTCGATGCCGCCGCCGGATCCGAGGTCGTCGATGCCCTGCGCCGCGACTATCTCGCCTACCTCAACCTGCGCGTCGGCCTGATCCGCGCTCTCATCCGCCGCTGCCTCGCCCCCAGCGATACGACCGTGACCCAGGTCGAATCCGCGATGCAGGCGCAGCAGGACTTCATCGCCGCCAGGCGGCGCAGGACGTAAGCTGGCTGCACCCACGCCGCCCGCACGTCGTTCAGGTCCCGCCGCGCCGTCGCCAGTCGGCCGGGCTGGCGCCGGTGCGCTGGCGGAACCAGCGGCAGAAATGGCTGGGGTCGCCGAAGCCGAGGCGCGAGGCCACCGCCTTGACCGGTTCGGCGAGGTCGCCGAGCGCGGTGCAGGCGTCAGCGAGCAGGCGATCCTCCGCCCAGGCACGCACGCTGCGTCCGCAGTGCCGGCGGAACAGGCGATCCAACTGCGGCCGCGACAGGCTGGTGGCCGTGCGCAGTTCCGACCAGGGCAGGGCGGCAGGCGAACGCCGCGTCAGCAGCAGGCGCTGGGCGGCGGCGACGCGCGGCTCGACCGGAGCGGTGTCGCCGGTGATGCCCAGCCGGACGCAGGCGTGCGCGCACCAGGTGATCACCGCTGCCTGCCGTCCGGCCCAGGCGACGAGATCGTAGCGCCCATCCGCGCGCTGCGACCGGGCGATGGCGTCGGCGGCGGCCTCGAGGGCCGGGTCGGGCGGCAGGCGCAGCGGTGGCAGGCCGACCGCCGGCGGCTGGCCGTCGGCGGCGAGCACTTGGCAGCGGATCGAGCGGATGGCGGCGTCGTCGCTGAAGCGGTGCCGTCGCGCCAGTCCAGGTGGGATGAGCAGCCAGTCGCCCGGCCCGGCGCGCAGGCGTCCGCCAGCGTGGACGAGGTCGACGCTGCCGCGGCGGAGCTGCCACGCGGCGATCAGGGAGTCCCATGTGGCGAAGGCCCGGTTGGCGGCGGCGACTTCGTGATCATAGTACATGGATAGCGTGAATCGCCAACGATCCCACGAGTCTCTGCTGGGCATGCCGGATCATCAGAGCCGTCCAGACATGAGCAATCCATACCATAAGACAG
>Ga0172380_10006232_pt1 | contig 13980 bp, 12 predicted proteins | sample Leawe162metaG_FD_119747 | JGI IMG/M metagenome (GOLD analysis project Ga0172380, IMG submission 119747) | Leachate microbial communities from a municipal landfill in Southern Ontario, Canada - Leachate well 162 metaG | ecosystem: Engineered > Solid waste > Landfill > Unclassified | place... | reverse complement strand
CGACACGATGCACCGCACCGATACCGCACGTTGCTCGCTGCATGCCTCGGGGCCGTCTGCGGTGCGCTCGTCCTCATCCTCGCGCCCGCCGTGCGCGAGCCGATGCTCCTCGCCGCGCTCGCGATGGCGGCGCTCGTCGACCTGCGCACGAGGCGTGTGCCGAACTGGCTCACCGCCGCGGGCAGCACGTTCGCGCTCGCGAGTGCCGCTGCTGCGCCCGGCGTGCTGCTCGGTGGCGGCGTTGCTGCTGCGGTCGGCGTCGCGATGCTGCTCACAGCGCGCGGCGCCTACGGCGTCGGCGACGTGAAGGCGATGGGGGTTGCGGGCGCCACGGTCGGCCTCGCTCACGTGCTGCCGCTGCTGTTCTGGATGGCGATGGCGGGGGGTGTCGGCGTGCTCGTGCTCGCGCTGCGCGCGCGTCGTCTCCGAGGCGAGACGATGCCGTACGCACCGGCGATCGCCGCCGGCGCGGCGCTCGCGCTCCTACTCGCGCGCTGAGGCCGACTCCGCCTCCACAGGGCGAGGCAGCTCCCGCACCCGCGCGCGCACGTCGCCGATACCGAGGCCAATCGAGAGCATCGCCACGATCCCGGTCAGTGAGATCCACGTGACCAGCAGCACGTGCGACCCGACCGCGTACTGGCTCACCGCGCCTCGCTCCGCGCCGAACAGCACCAGCAGTTCGCTCACCACCAACTCATACGGCCCCACGTTCCACGGCGTCAGTGGGATCGCCGTCGCGAGGTTCGCGGCGACCGTCACGACGAGCGTCTGCGCGAACGAGAGGTCGATGGTGAATGCGCGCGCCAGCAGCCAGTACGTCGACACCTCGAGCAGCCAGCCGACCACGGACACCCCGAGGCCGATCAACACGTCGCGCGTCGACCGCAGCGTCGCCATGCCCGCCAGCACGTCGCCGACACGCGCCCGCACGCGTCGCGGCAACCGCCCGAGGAAGCCCACACGATCGCCATCGGGACGGACGCCGCCACGAGCCGCGCCGGCCCCGATCACGAACAGCGCCACCACCGTCATCGCACCAGCGATGAGCGCTGGTCGTAGCACCGGCGGCATGTCGATCAGGAGGAGGGAGCACAGCAACAGCAGCACGAACGACATGCCATCGAACAGCGACTCGACGATCACAACGTTGCTCAACAGCTCGGTGCGCGGCACCCCGAAGCGGCGACTCGGCAGCTCCACGCGCAGCACATCACCCAGGCGGAACGGGATCACCGCGTTCACGAAGTTCGCGACCAGGAAGAGACCGAGCAGCCAGCGGTACGGCAGGTCGGGACGATGCCGGAGCAGGAAGCGCCACCGCGACCCGTGCAGCACCTTCGAGGACGTGAACGCAAGGAGCGCGACGGCAGCCCAGCCAACGCGCAGGTGCGGCAGCCCCCGCAGCGCATCGAGCAAATCGTTGCGCGCGAACAGCAGCACGAGCGCCGCCCCGCCGAGCAGCGCCTGCAACGCAAGCACGCGACCGAGGCGTGTGACGTGCATGAGCCTCCGCGTTCACGATACGCGCGAGCGCGTCACCTCGGCACACTCAGGCGGTGGGCGTCTTCGCAGCACGGTGCGCGACCAGTGCCGCGATCGCGGTCGTGAACGGAACGGCAGCGATCAGGCCCATCCCACCGACCAGGCTCCGCATCACCTCGGTCGCCAGGTACTCGCGGTTGATCTGGATCGATAGCGCCTCACCCTGCACGACCAGCAGCATGAGCAGCGGCAGAGAGGCGCCTGCGTACGCCAGCACCAGCGTGTTCACGGTCGCCGCGATGTGGTCGCGCCCCACGTTCATCGCGCGTCGGTAGAGTTCGATGGCCCCCAGCGCCGCGTTCGCACGGCGCAACTCGAACACCGCCGACGCCTGCGCGACCGTGATGTCGTCCAGCACACCCAGCGTGCCGATCACGAACCCGCCGAGGAGCACACCCGCGGCATCGACGTGGCCCGCCGCCAGCACCTGCAGCGTCGCCACATCCTCCGACGCGATGCCGGAGATGCGTGCCATGCGGATCGAGAGCGCCGCCAGCAGCACCGTCGCCACCAGCGCCACGCCCGTACCGATCAGCGCCACGGTCGTCTTCACGCTCACACCGTGCGCCAGGTACAGCGTCGTCCCCATGATCACAAACGCCCCAATCGAGGCGATGACGGCCGGGTCGTACCCCGCCAGGATGCCCGGCACGATGAAGCGCACAATCACCAGCAGGCTCGCCGCCAGGCCCAGCAGCGAGGTCAGCCCGTGCCGCCGCCCCGTCGCCAGCACCATCGCGACGAACGCGACCGCCAGCACCAGCAGCGCCTGCGACCGCACGCGATCGACGATCAGATACGCATCGCCCTCCGGACCGGGGACGCGCGCCACCAGCACACGGTCGCCCGGCTCCACGTGCAGCGTGCCGATGTCCTCCGTGCTCCGGCTGCGCGACACCGTCACCGTCGCGCCGCCCACCTCGACCGCCAGCCGCTCCTGTTCGATGGTGCCGCGGCTGGTCTGGATGCTCGTGCGCTCCAGCACCTCCATCACGCGACCCTCGACGGTCTCAGCGGCGCCGGGCACCTCCGCGCGCGGCGCGTCGAAGCGCGCAACCGCGGGCACCAGCACGGTGACGACCAGCAGCGTGGCGACGATGCACCAGAACACGATCGCCTGCGCGAGCGACGGACGAGGCAGCCTCATGCCTGCCAGTCTCGCCCGCGCGCGGCGTCCCCGCCACCCGCCCGCAGCACGTCGCCGCTCGCAGCGCCAACCGGGAGGCAGCGGTAGAATCTCGCTTTCCGCCCGACCACCGAACCGGAGTCGCACGTGCGAGGTTTCAAGCGCCCGTTCTACGGCTGGTGGATGGTCGGCGCGGCGATCGTGCTGCAGGCGCTGCCTTCCGGCCTGCTCCAGCAGGCGTTCGGCGCGTACGTCGTGCTGCTGGAGCGCGACTTCGGTTGGAGCCGCACCGTCCTGTCCGGGGCATTCTCCGTCGTGCGCGTCGAAGAGGGCCTCCTCGGCCCGCTGCAGGGCTGGATGATCGACCGCTTCGGCCCGCGCAACGTCATGCGCATCGGCACCATCGTCTTCGCGGCCGGCTTCTTCATCTTCGCGAACATCAGCTCCGTGCTCGGCTTCTACCTCGCCTTCATGGTGATGGCGATCGGCGCGTCCCTTGCCGGCTTCCTCTCGATCACCACGGCGATCGTGAACTGGTTCGACCGCAAGCGCTCGATGGCGATGGGCATCGCGCTGCTCGGCACCGCCGTCGGCGGGCTGCTGCTGCCGGTCGTCGTCGTGGGCCTGGAGATGTGGGGCTGGCGCACTGTCGCCAACCTCTCGGGCGCCATCGTGCTCATCCTCGGCCTACCGATGGTGCAGGTGATGCGCCGTAGGCCGGAGGATCACGGCATGCTGCCCGACGGCCGCGACCCGGTCGAGGCTGCTGCGGAGGCCGCCTCCGCCGCCGCGCGCGGCGACGTCAGCGACGAGATCAACTACACCGCCCGCGAGGCGCTGCGCACGCGCGCGTTCTGGTTCATCTCGCTCGCGCACGCGGCATCCGTACTGGTGGTCTCCGTGGTGACGGTGCACTTCACGCCACACGCGACGGGGAACCTCGGCTACTCGCTGTCGGCAGCGGCGGGCATCGTCACGCTGCAGACGATCACCAACCTGATTGGCCGCCCGCTGGGGGGTTGGCTGAGCGATCGCATCGGCTCGCGGGCCGTGATCATCATGTGCATGATCGTGCACGCGGTCGCGCTGCTGCTGCTCGCGTTCGCAAACGCGCTGTGGATGCTCGCGAGCTTCGCGCTGCTGAACGGCCTCGCATGGGGCGCGCGCGTGCCGGTGATCGTCTCCATTCGCGCCGAGTACTTCGGCGCGAAGTCGTTCGGCGCGATCATGGGCATCTCATCGTCCGTCGTCACGGTCGCCGCGGTGATCGCCCCGGTGCTCGCCGCGATGGCGTACGACTCGCTCGGCAGCTACACGCTCTCGTTCGTCATCCTCGCGGTGATGGCGGCGCTCGGCTCGCTGTTCATGGTGTTCACGCCGCCACCGCAGGCCCGAGCGCCGCGCGCGGTCGAGGCCACGCTCACCCACTAGGCCGCACGCCTCCCCCGCTACGGACGAGGCGTGGGAGGTGTCGCGGGCGGGTGGCCGTTCCACTCGCGGATGTCGCTGCGCTGCAGGAACTCGTACAGCCAGCGCGACTGCTCATAGTCGCGACCCCGCTCGTGGGCGTCGCGCAGCGCCGTTTCCTCCGGGCCTGGCCGCAGACCGCGCAGCGCCTCGTTGTCGACCTCACCCAGCAGGTAGCAGCCGACCCACGGCGCCTGCGTCTCGCGATACGCGCGTAGCGCCAGGTAGTCGTCGCCGACGATGAACACGTCGTCCTGCTGGTAGGCAACGAGGTTCGGGTACGTGCCCTGCCGCATCCGCTGCACGACGTCTCGATAGACCGGTGCCCACGTCGGTGACTGCGAGGGATCGTAGGTGGCGTCGTATGCGCGGATGAGCTCACGAGGGACGCCGGCCCACTGCCGCGTCACCTGCCCGGCGTGGTAGCCGTCGACGAGTCGGGCGAGCGTAGGGTCGAACGGCGCACGCAGCGGATCACCGCCGTGCACGGGCTCAATGCGCTCAGCTGGCTCGCGTTCCACCACGCGTCGATGCTACCGCAGCACGGAGCCCCACGCCTCGCCCGCTCACTGGACGGGTGGTCTCACCCGCGCGCCCACGCCGGCACCGCTGGCCGCCCGCTCACCCGGTCGCGGTACACCGCGCCGGGAATCACCTCCACCACGCGCCCCGCCTCCATCCGCCACACCTCGTCGGCGAGCGCAGCCTCGTCCAGGTCGTGCGTCGCCATCAGGACCGTGCCTCCGTAGCGGCGCAGCACCTCGTGCACCATCGCCCTCGTCGCGGCATCGAGGCTCGCGGTCGGCTCATCGAGCAGCAGCACCTTCGGTGCTCCCACCAGCGCCCGAGCGAGCGCGATGCGCGCAGCCTCGCCCGTGGAGAGGTTCGCGCCATCCTCCTTGATCGCCGCGTCGAGCCCGCCGGGCAGCCGCGCGATGAGCTCGTCGAGTCCGCACACGCGGATCACGCGCGCCAGCTCCGCCTCGGGTGCGGTCGGCCAGCGGTACGCGAGGTTGCGTCGTAGCGTGCCGCGCATCAGCGGGAGCTGGGGCCCCACCATCGAGATGCGCGCCGCGCACGAGCGCAGCGTGCACGCCGTCAGCAACTGTCCGTCGACGCGCACCTCACCCGCGTCCGGATCGGCGATGCGCGCGACCACGGAGAGCAGGCTGCTCTTCCCCGCGCCGTTCGGCCCGACGATCGCAACGATCCGCCTCGGCTGCGCCACCGCGCGCACCCCATGCAGCGCGCCGCCGAGGTGCACGTCGCGGAACTCGATGCGCCCACCCGCGATCTGCAGCTTCGCAAGCTCCGGCCCGAACGCCTCGCGGTACGGGCGGCGCAGGAACGCCGCGATCTTCTCACGCGAGATGCGCGCCGCCTGCCAGTACTCGTGCGCGAGGCCGAGCGTCCGCACCGGCCGGATGAGCTGCCGCACGACGATCATCGCCGCCACCACCGCACCCACCGAGGTGCGCCCGAGGGCCACGTCGATCGCACCGGCGAACAGCACGGCCGCCACGGCAAGCGTCGCCGTCGCGCCCGCGATCGCGCGGAGCAGCGCACGCACCATCGCGTTGCGGAGCAGGTGACGGGTCAAGCGCGCGTTCTGGCGACCGAAGCGCTCGTACTCACCTCGCGCGTGCCCCATCGCCTGCACGACCGTGAGGCCACCGAGCTGATCCGCAAGGTTCGTCGCCAGGTTGGAGCGCTGTCGTCGCGCACTCCGCGTCGCGCGTCGCACCTGCCGCCCCTCTGCCAGCGACATCGCACTGCCCACAATCAGCACCACCGAGGCCGCGACCACCATGTGCGGGTCGAAGTGCCCGATCACCGTCAGTCCCGCCGCGAGCGTGCAGACCGCGGCGATCGCACGCCCCAGCCCGCGGCTGACCCATGTGCGAATCGTCGTCAGATCGCCCAGGAAGCGCAGCAGCACGCCGCCGGTGCTGTGCTGGAGCAACGAGCGCCGAGGCATGCGCTGCAGCTGCGCGTACATCGCCATCCGCAGCTGCGCCACGTAGCGGTAGCCCAGCCACTCGGAGGTCGCAAACTCGGCGGAGCGGACAGCCGCACCCGCGAGTGCGACGACTGCCACGCCGCCGACGAGCGGGGCCATCGTCCTCACATCGAGTTGCCCGGCGATCAGTGCGTCGACCGCGGATCGCAGCAGGAACGCGTACGCGATGATCACCGCGCCCTCCGCGGCGCCGATCAGCGCCAGCAGCGCAGTCCAGCGAGTCGCCAGCTGCAGCCGAGCCGTTCGCGGCAGTGTGGGAGAGCCCTCGCGCGTCCCGTCTGAGGCGTCGTCGTCGAGGTCGTCGAAGTCCTCAACGTCGATGTCGGTCGGCTGCCCGCTGAGGTCGAGATCGGGTTCCTCGCGTGCCCACATCGCGGGGCTCACGAGGCGATCAGCGCGTGCGCCCGCAGGAGCATCGTCGCAGCCTCGGGGTCATTGAGCTCGTCGCGCGTGAACACCGGCACGTCGACGGCCGCGCGTGCCTCGCGCAACGGGAGCGGCGAGGCGGTGAGCAGCCCCGACACGCCCGCGACATCGAACCCCGCGGCCCGCAGCAGCGCGACGCCGCCCGCCGCCGCCATCGCGTCGACCGCGGCAAACAGCACGCGATCCACCAGCGAGTGCAGCACCTCGGAATGCAGCAGCTCGGCGGTCTCGCGCTGCAACAGCCCGTCCGCGATCTCCACGACGATACGGTCGCACCCGCTGGCCGCCAGGTGGCCGATGAGGTGGATCCCCACCTCCTCCAGCACCGGCAGCGGCGTCATGTACGTCGACACCAGGCCCGCATCGGTGAAGTCCGCCACGATCGCGGCGCCCGCGTCCACCATCTGCCAGTAGTCGTTGCCGGATCCCGTGCCCGTGAGCTTCGCGTAGCCGACACGGTACCCGGCGCGTTCGAGGCCATGGATGAGCGCGCCCGCCGTCGTCGTCTTCCCGGAGTTCATCGCCGTCCCAAACACCGCCATGACCGGCGGCCGCGGGCCCTCGACGCGCGGCTCCGGCAACGCGAACCGTGCGAGGTTCACCGGGACGCCGTCATCGTCCGCCAGCAGGCCCAGCAACGTAACCTCGGTCGCGGGGCGCATCCCGCGCGCGCGCTCGACCATCGTCGCGGCGACCCCGCCACCGGCGACCAGGTGCGCCGCACCCAGCGACTCCGGCACGAACGCCTCGAACTGGTCGGAGGCGTAGCGGTTGCCGCATGCCACGATCACCTCATCGCCCGCGTGCAGCGTCGCGCGCCGCCCGGTTGGGAGCTCGATGCGCGGGTGCTGGCGCACGCGTTCGATGCGCGCGAGCACCAGGTCGCCCGCACGCGGACGCACGGCGCCGCTGACCAGCGTGCGGAACGCGTGAGGTGGCACCCGCCGTGTCGAGAACGCGCGTCGCGCCCGTGCCAATCGTGTCGGTTCCAGCGCCTCCACGATCGCGCGACTCACGCGCCCCGCGGGGGGCGCGGATGGCACGACAAGCGCGTCGTCCTCAAGGGCGACCACAGCGGCCTCGTCACCGTCGACCACCGTGGCACCCAGCGCGGCCAGCGCGCGTGCGACACGATCCTGTACCCCAGTCATGAACTGCCTCCGCGCACTGCGTCCGGTCGTACGGACGGCGGCAGCGTGGCGCGGGCGGCATTGCAGAACCGCTATCGTGCGCGCCTCCATCGCAACGAAGGCGCAGTTGCACGCTAATACGACCGAACGCCGTGCGCCTGCGTGCACCTCGACCGCAACAGTCGGTCGAGGTGCACGCGTCGGCGCCGAGGTTCGCTGTGACGTGCTACGGCAGCAGCGCAGCCCTGCCGGCCGCCGACCCGAACATGGACCGGGCCTCGTGCCCCACGCCGGGAACGACCGACAGTCGATGCTGCGCGGTCACACCTTCCCCGAACACCATCGACAGGTGTCGGTGGAACTGCTGTCCACGCTCGAAACGGCTCGCACCCTGCAGTGCCGCACCGCACGTGACATCAAGGTCGGCCGCGTTCGGATCGGTGTCCAGGGCGCCCAGGAGATACGTGACCCGCGCGTCCCGATAGCGTGAGGTAAGGGCGCTCGCACCGACCTCCGCCATGTATGGCGCGTCGTCCGCCAGATCCTGCAGTCCGTACTTGTAGTGGTTGTAGGAACTGCACCCGCTCGCGGGTACCGCGAAGCCGCCACCCTCAGTCGGGCGCTCACGTCCGAAGTAGAGGTACGACGAGGGATTCGCCACCACGAAGTGCATGCGTGCATCAACGTTCGTCGCGGCGTACCGCTGCACAAACTGACCGCCCGCGCTATGCCCCGCCACCACGATCACGTCCAGGTCGGGGAAGGTCGTGCGCAGATCACGCACCACCTCGTCTGCCGCCTCGAAGCTGCTGATGTGCCACGGGCGCGTCCCGGTCGACTCGCCGCCCTGCTTCCACCCGCTGCTGCTCCAGAGCAGCTCGGTCGAACGCGGTGCGTCGCTGCTGGTCTTGAAGCGCGGCGCCACAACGAGCACGTCGGCGGGCACCGCAGCGCTCGCGTAGTCGAAGTAGTCGACGGCGTTGCGGTTCGTGCCGTGGATCATCACCACCGCGCGCGTCACGCCCGCCACCGGCGCACCCAGCGGCAGCGAGGTGAACACCGGCAGTGTGAGCGTGCTGCCGGAACGCTCGATCGTCACGTCCTGCAGGTACTTGCCCCGCTGCGGCGCGACGACCGGCGCCGCGGCCGGCGTCGAGGTCGGGGCCGGCACGGGCGTCGCCGTGGGCGGCACCGAGGTCGAGACGCTGGTGGGCACCGCCGTCGGTGTCGGCGATGTCGCAGTCGGCGTCGCGGTCGATGCGGGCGTGGCGGATGGCGTCGATGTTGTCGGCACGGTGGAACTCGATGAGCACCAGTAGATGTGTCCGCTCCAACCGTAGCACGCAGCAGTCGCGTGTCCCGGTGGTGCGGCGACCAGCGTGGTCGCTGTGATAAGGATGAGAACGATGGCAACACGCAGCACGATGACCTCCTGCCCCCGCGCCCACGTCGGGGCGCTTCTCGGAGTGGCAGCAGGACATCGCATCACGCGCGTGCGCGGCAACAGCAATGCAACGCCGGATGCGCGCGTGTATGCGCGATTGCGAGGCAGGCGAGGTCGCCCATCGTGCCTCAGCGCATGAGGAACGAAATCATCCGAACGCGAAGTGGCCTCGACGCGATGATGCATCGAGGCCACAACGCTCAGCCCTTGTCGATCGTTACTGGAGGTAGCGATCCAGCGTCGCACCCACCTCCGCGCCCTTCGGGAAGAGCGTGCCGCTGGCGCCTGCCGCGAATCGCTTCGTGCTCGCCTCGTACAGCTTGTCGGAGAGGGCGACGTAGCCGACCTCGCGCGTCTCGATTGCGGGCGTGAAGCTCTTGCTGAGGTAGAAGTTCACGTACGCCTTCACCTCGGGCCGCTCCGCGACCGACTTCCGCACGTAGATGAACAGCGGTCGGCTGAGGGGCTGGTAGGAGCCGTCGCTCACCGTCTTGATCGAGGGCTCGATGCACTTGCCGTCGCCCTTGCTGTCGATGTGCACGAGCTTCAGCTTGGCGGCGTTCTCCGTGAAGTACGCGAGGCCGAAGTAGCCCAGCGCGCTCTCGTCCGTCGAGACGCCCTGCACCAGCACGTTGTCATCCTCGGATGCCTGGTAATCGCCACGGCTGTCCTTCGCCTTGCCGTTCACCGCCTCCGTGAAGTAGTCGAAGGTGCCGGAGTCGGTGCCCGGGCCGAAGAGCTTCAGCGGTCGATCCGGGAACGAGTCACGCACCTGCTTCCAGTTCGTGACCTTCCCCTGTGCGGCCGGCTCCCAGATCTTCTTGAGCTCCGCAACCGTCATGCACTGCGCCCACGTGTTCTTGGGGCTGACCACCACCGCCAGCCCGTCATACGCGACCGGCAGCTCGACGAACTCGATCTTCTTGTCCGCGCAGGCCGCCGCCTCCGAGGTGCTGATCGGCCGCGAGGCGTCCTGGATGTCCGTCTCCCCGGCGCAGAACTTCTTGAACCCGCCGCCGGTACCGGCGATGCCGACGCTGATGCGGACATCCCTCGCGTAGGCGGCGAACTCCTCCGCCGCCGCCTGCGTGACCGGGTACACCGTGCTCGACCCGTCGATGACGATGTCGCCCTTGAGCTTCGCCAGCTCCGCCTTGTTCGCCGGCTCCTGGTGCTTCGTCGCACCGTCGCCGCTCGTCGCACCACCGTCACCGCCGCCACAGGCGGTTGCGAGCATCGCCGCACTCACCACGATCCCCGCTACCAGCGAGCGCGTTCGCCAGCGTGCAATCATCCAGCTCCTCTTTCGATGATTCACTTCTCGATGGGGAGAGCGTCGGCGTCCACTGTAAACGCGCCATGAACGTCCGGTGAATCCTCGCACGTACCGCCAGACGTGATGCGCTAGGCGCCCAGCGCCTGGAGCAATCGCTCCTTGAGCGCGACGAAGCGTGGCGACGTGAGGCCGTCCGTGCCGCGCGGCCGTGGCAGGTCGACCTCCACGCGCGCCGTGATCGTGCCCGGGCGCGGCGACATCACGTACACCGCGTCCGACAGCACCAGCGCCTCCTCGATGTCATGCGTGACTAGGAGCACGGTGCGGCCATCCTCGGCCCACACCCCCTGCAGCCACTGCTGCATCTGCCGCCTGGTGATCGCATCGAGCGCCCCGAACGGCTCATCGAGGAGCAGCGCGCCGCCCGGCGTGAGGAACGTGCGCAGCATCGCCAGTCGCTGGCGCATCCCGCCCGACAGCTGCGCCGGCCACGCCCGCTCGAATCCCTCGAGACCAAACGCCGGGAAGAGCGCGCGCGCCTGCTCCGTCGCCGTCGCCGTTGGCACGCCGCCCAACGTCGCACCGAGGATCGCGTTGCCCTCGGCGCGCCGCCACGGCAACAGCAGGTCGCGCTGCGGCATGAACGCAACGCGCCCGTCGACGCGCGCGGTGCCGCTGTCCGCCTCGATCAGCCCGGCCAGCATGCGGAGCAGCGTGCTCTTGCCGCACCCGCTCGGCCCGACGATCGAGACGAACGCTCCCGCCGCCACATCGAGCGAGACGTCGCGCAGCACCTCCACGGGCGGACTGCCCGCGAAGGCGTGCGCGACGCCACGCACCTCGATTGGCGCGCCGATGGTCATCGCTTCGGTGCGGCGTCCGGCAGGAACCCGTTCGTGTACGCCGCCTGCACGTCCAGCTGCTGCTTCAGCAGCCCGCCGTGGCGCAGGTACGCCTCGAACGTCGTCCACACCGCGGGATCCTGCTCGCCCCAGCGCTTGCCCGCCGCGATGTACTTCGGCGCAAGCGAGGTAGCGCTGGCGGTCACCAGCTTGCGGTCGAGCTCCGGAACCGCGCGCAGCAGCAGGTCCGCCGCCTCCTTCGGCTGCGCCGCCGCGTACTGGTAGCCGCGCGACGTGGCCGCCAGGAATGCGCGGATGAGCGCGGGATCGTTCTTCACGGTCTGCTCGCTCGCGATGAAGACCGGCGTGTACCAGTTCGGGATGCACTGCAGGTAGTCGGCGAACTTGATCGTGTTCACCGGGCGCCCCAGCACCTCGCGCGCGCGCGTCGCATCCCAACCCTCGAACACCCACACGAAGTCGAAACGGTGCTGATCCATCCCCGCGATGTAGTCGACGTTGCCGACGTCGACGAAGTCGATCTTCGCCGGGTCGCCGCCGTCGCACTTCACGAGCTCCGAGATCAGCTGTCGCTCCAGCTGCCCACCGAATCCGCCGTACTTCTTCCCCTGCAGGTCACGCGGTCGGCGGATCGAGGGGTCGACCGCCATCAGGCTCGAATCGTTGACCGGCATGATCGTCGCGATCGAGACGATCGGGTTCCCCGCCTGCCGCGCGGGCAGCAACGACTCCGCGACCGTGATGCCGAACTCCGCGCGTCCCGCGCCAACGACCTGCGAGGCGCGCGTCCCGGACGGCTCCACGATGTCGAGGTCGATGCCCGCCTCGCGGTACCAGCCCTGCTGCTTGGCCACGTAGATGCCGGTGTGGTTCGTGTTCGGCGTCCAGTCGAGCATCAGCGTTGCCTTGCGCGCCGCCACGGTCGGCGTGGGCGTCGGCGTGCTTGTGGACGATCCGGGTGTAGGCGCGGCGTTCCCGCCACCACCCCCGCATGCGAGGACGAGCGCGGCACACGCCGCGAGCGATGCGATGAGCAGTCGATTCACAGTGACTCCTGTTCGGTGCGCGCACGCCACGGCATCGCCAGGCGCGCGGCGAGTTCAACGAGTGCAAACAACGCCATCGAGATCGCCGCGATCACGATGACGGCCACAAAGACACGGTCGGTGCGGTATCCGGTCTGCGAGCGCGTGATGAACAGCCCCAGGCCGCCTCGCGCGCCCACCCACTCGCCGATGACCGCACCGAAGATCGCGTACGTCGCGCTGATCCGCAGCCCCGCGAAGAACGCGGGCACCGCACCCGGCAGCCGCACGATGCGCAGCACCTGCCAGCGCGACGCACCCATCGTCCGCAGCAGATCGATGAGCTCCGTGTCGGCGTGCAGCAGCGCCTCGGCCGTCGCGATCGCGATCGGGAAGAACCCGACCAGCGCCACGATCAGCACCTTCGGCAGCATCCCGAAGCCGAACCACACCGCCAGCAGCGGCGCCAGCACGATCAGCGGGATGTTCTGCGAAACCACCAGCAGCGGGTACAGCAACCGGCGCACAAGCGGAGACCCCGCGATCGCCAGTGCGATCGCCAGGCCACTCACCGCCGCCGCCGTCAGCCCCACCATCGCCTCGATCAGCGTGGTGCGGACGTGGCCCGGCAGCACGTCGCGCACCTCAACGGCGGCGCGTGCGATGTCCGTCGGCGTTGGCAGCATCCAGCGGGGAGTCGACAGGGCGCGCGGCGCCGCCTCCCACGCCAGCAGCAACACGACGAGCAGCGCGAGCGGCGCGACGTACCGCTCCGTGAACTCGCGCGCCGGCCACATCCGTCGCACGCTCACGCGCGGAACTTCCCGGTCAGGCTGTCGATCGTCGACTGGAGCGCGGGGTCGCGTGATTCCGAGAACTTCACGACGCTCATCACGCCGTCCGCGCCGGAGCGCAGGCATGCCTCGTGCACGGCGCGAGCGAGCGACCAGAGCGCGTCGGGCGGCCCCTCGACCGTTGTCCCCATCGCACCGACCTCGTAGGTCAGGCCGCACGCCTGGATGACGGCGATCGCCGCCTCCACGTGCTTGTACCGATCCTCGGGCGTCCCCACTGGGCGCGCCAGGCACTGGATCTCCATCAGCATCGACAACCTCCTCCGCGAATATGCCGCGGAGGTCTGAATCGATGCCGGTGTGTGGAGGTGGTTGAGGAGATCACGGCGTGCACACCTCGGTCACCCGAGGCTGCACACCGTTCGCCGCATCCCTACGCTCGCATGACCGAGATCAGGTTCAGTGGGTGGTCCCTTGCGGGATCTCAGCCTTGCGGCCCCCCAGCGGCGCACGTGCAGTGCGTGCATCGACGGTAGGCGTGCGGCCGTGACGTGTCAACGCGCCCGGCGCGCGATGCGGGCCACCGCACACGCCGCGAACACCCGGAGGTGCGATCCGCCGCTACGCGCCGCCCTTACCACCACCGCCCGGCGCCCCACCGCCGCCACCGCCGCCACCGCCACCACCGCCACCACCGCTCGACGAGCCACCGCCGGGGTCGCTGCTGCTCCCGCCACCGCCGCTCGACGATCCACCGCCGGGGTCGCTGCTGCTCCCGCCGCCGCCGCTCGACGATCCACCGCCGGGGTCGCTGCTGCTCCCGCCGCCGCCGCTCGACGAGCCACCGCCGGGGTCGCTGCTGCT
>Ga0172380_10006231_pt1 | contig 13982 bp, 12 predicted proteins | sample Leawe162metaG_FD_119747 | JGI IMG/M metagenome (GOLD analysis project Ga0172380, IMG submission 119747) | Leachate microbial communities from a municipal landfill in Southern Ontario, Canada - Leachate well 162 metaG | ecosystem: Engineered > Solid waste > Landfill > Unclassified | place... | reverse complement strand
GTCGTTCTTTGATATTGGGCTCGAAGGTTTTGCGAAGTTCGGGGACGTGACGATGCGCGCGAGTGCGTTGTCGGGTTCCGGACCGAACAAGGCCGATGCGAACAAGAGCAAAGATGGCATGCTTGGCGTGAGTTGGAGGCCGGGCGGCGGAGCGCAGGTGCTTGAGGCAACGGTGCAAAGCGGCGACGAGCCCGATGGGTTTCGCACGCGTGCGCTTGCGCATGGGCGACTCGTGTTCGAGCGAATTGGTGTCGGCGGTGCGTTCCTGGATATTACAGGGGCGTTTCAACGATTGCACGGCGAGGACGGCTGGGGGCTTTCGAGCCTTGCGGTCGTGCCGATTCATGCACACGCAGAAGTTGCAGTTGCGTATGACGCGCTGCGTGTGCCGGGTGCGCATGCGGTCGAGCATGTTATGCGCGAGCAGGTGACGCTTGTTGGTTTTTCGCAAGCGTTGCGAGCGGCCATCATGACCCGTTGGAGCTCGGCAACGGGTTGGATCGGTGATGTGCGACTGCAGGTAGTGTTTTAGGCTTTAGGTTCGCGCGCGATATATGGCGCGATCCGCCCCCTCATCTTGAATTTCGCTGCGCGCGGAGTTGGGTGAGGGTGTTTTTATTTTTGTTGCCATTGCGTTTAAATTAGCGAGAGCGTAAGATTGCGTCATAAAATTTTAAGGGGGGATATGGCGACTATTTTTATTGACGAAAGTGGCCCGTTTATTCGCTGTGGCGGACAAAGCTATTTTGTCGTGGCATCGTTTACTGTGGATAATCCTAGGAGAACTGCAAAAGCGTTTCGTACCTGGCAAGCGGCTAAGTTTCCAAAAAAGAAGCGATTTCAATCTGAAAATAAATTCTCTGATTCAGGGATCACTGATAATTTGCGGTTAAGAACGATACGGTTTATAAGTTCTTTAGATGTTCAAATTCACTATGGATTTTTCCATTGCGAAAACATTTCGGCCGACTATTTTTTCAGAGGGAAAGTTCGTGAAGGTCATGTATATACGCAAATTGTTGGTGAAATTTTGGAGTCTTACTTTCCGATCTCGGGGTCAGAATTTTTTGTTATTTGTGATGAGAGGACTCTTAAAGGAATGCGTCAAGATGAATTTCGTCGTCAATTGATTGCTCGATTGCTAGTAGTCGCACAAATAGGTTCAAAAATAACTGTTCAACAGGTCGATTCAGCTACGGACCCTAATATTCAAATTGCGGACTGGATTGTTGGTGCGCTTGCAGCTTTTTTGAATGGTAAACATATGGGAAAGGAGTATTGGGATGCTTTACAGCACAATATTATAGGAAAACCTATCGAGCTTTTTAAAAAATTGAAGGAACAAAAAACTCAATCCTTCGATTGAGTGTTTTGTTGAAGCAGCGTCTCATGTGGTCGTTCTCTTCGGCTTAAACCCGAGATTCTCCCGGGGAACACCGAAGCGCCTCATAAGTTATTATTGCATGCTTCAAATGGAATATAACATGTGTGATACGGGCTGTCAATTAGTCTGGGTTCTGTGGTTTCATCTAGTCGGAGATTTTCATTTACTGTTTTCGAGACTGATAATATAATAGTTTATATGCAAAAAACAGCAGTAATTACGGGCGCAGGAACTGGTATTGGTTTTGCAACGGTCACGAAGTTTTTGAATGAAGGGTGGAGAGTGTTTGCGGTATATCATGAATCGTGGCCAGATATTGATGGGGACATAATTCGTCAAAAGGTTGATTTGATGGATCATAATTCGATTGTGGTTGCGGCTGCTGAGGTTGCGCGGTATATGCCGGAGATTGATGTTCTGGTGAATTGCGCGGGTGTGCTTTTGGACGGTGATGAGACGGGTGCAGATGTGGAAAAGATGCGCCGGACGTTTGAGGTGAATGTGTTTGGAACAATTGATTTTGCGGAGCGGCTGCTACCGTTTGTTGTTGACGGTGGACACATTATTAATGTGGGTTCTGTGATGGGCGCGTTTGCAGCGCCACCTGCTGATTCGACCGCGATCGGGTATCGCATGTCCAAGGCTGCGCTCCATATGTATACGCGCGCGCTTGCATTGCGTTTGGCCGAGCGTGACGTGTGCGTGTCAGCGTTGCACCCAGGGTGGGTCGACACGATGATGGGGCGGTCAGTTGCAGATGAGGTGTCGCGCCCGAATCGAACCCCCGCGGAGGCTGCGGAGGATATTTATGCGCTTGCGGTGCGAAGTAGTGTGGAGACGGGGATGTTTTGGGAGAGAGGGGAGGTGAGGGGGTGGTAGAGGACTGTTTGGCTGGACTTCTACATGACATTGTCGAGGATGGCGATGTGCCCCTCGAGGAATTGCGCGCGGCAGGGTTTAGCGAGCGCGTCGTGGGGCTCGTGGATTTGTGTTCGCATGATGCGTCGATTGAGGGTAACGATGCGCGCTGGGTCGTTATGATTGCGCGATTGGTGCAGGCGGGCGACTCTGATGCGTGGGCAATTAAGGTTGCGGATTTGGTGGATAATTTGAGGGATTCGGGGACGATGGAGGTGGGGCGGAGGGAGTGGATGGTGAATGTGAAGCGGCCTTTGATGGGGAGGGTGGCGAAGGGGGTGGAAAAGAAACTGATAGAGAGGTTATTTTTGGCGTGACAATGTTTGTAAATAGTAGTAAAATCTCATTACATTAGACCTGCTCAGGCCTTATAGTTACTTTTTCCAAGTTGAAGATTTATATGAATAACAAAGAAACAAATTTAAACATGACTAAAGAGCAAGAGCGTTCAGAGCTACATCGCGCCATTTGGCAGATTGCAAATGATTTGCGTGGAAGTGTAGATGGCTGGGATTTCAAGCAATATGTGCTCGGCATACTTTTCTATCGTTTCATTAGTGAAAATTTGACCAACTATATCAATGCCGATGAACGCCGTGCGGGTAAAAAAGATTTTGACTACACGACACTTTCCAACAAAGAGGCTGAATTTGGGCGAGCCGATACCGTTAAAGAAAAAGGATTTTATATTTTGCCGAGTGAGCTTTTTGTAAATGTACGCAAGAATGCCCGCAATGACGCTAACCTTAACGAGACACTTACTACCGTCTTTCGTAATATTGAAAATTCGGCAAAGGGCGCAAACAGCGAAGAGGACATCAAAGGATTGTTCGATGATCTTGATGTGAACTCTAATAAACTGGGTGGTACGGTTGAAAAAAGAAATCAGAAACTTGCAAAACTTTTTGAATCTATCGGCGACCTTCGTCTGGGTAATTACTCTGACAACACTATTGACGCCTTCGGTGACGCCTACGAATTTTTGATGACAATGTACGCCTCAAACGCTGGCAAGTCTGGGGGCGAGTTCTACACTCCTCAAGAAGTCAGCGAGCTATTGGCGGAAATCACAACCGTTGGCAAAACAGAAGTGAATAAGGTCTACGATCCAGCCTGCGGTTCTGGTTCTCTACTCCTCAAATTTGCCAAGGTGCTTGGTAAAGAAAATGTTCGGCAAGGCTTTTTCGGACAAGAAATCAATCTCACTACCTACAACCTTTGCCGTATTAACATGTTTTTGCACGACATCAACTATAATCATTTTGATATTGCTCACGGTGACACGCTTACTGATCCAAAACACTGGGGTGATGAGCCGTTTGACGCCATTGTTTCCAATCCGCCGTATTCTATTAGTTGGGAGGGTGACGCTAATCCGCTTCTTATTAATGATCCGCGTTTTTCACCGGCTGGAGTACTGGCGCCAAAGAGCAAGGCAGATCTTGCTTTTACTATGCACATGCTCTCGTGGCTTTCTACCAGTGGTACGGCGGCGATTGTTGAATTTCCCGGCGTTCTCTATCGTGGTGGTGCGGAGGGTAAAATAAGAAAGTATTTAGTAGATAACAATTATGTTGATACAGTGATTCAGCTTCCTCCCGACCTCTTTTTTGGTACTACTATCGCCACCTGTATTATCGTTATTAAAAAGAGCAAGAAAGATAATAAAACACTTTTTATCGATGCTTCTGCCGAGTTTGTGCGTGGTGGTAATAAAAACAAGTTGAGCGAAGTAAATCGCAAAAAGATTTTGGATGCGTTCACTACTCGCAAAGATGCAGAGTATTTTGCTAAGCTGGTTGATAATAAAACCATTGTTGAGAACGAATACAACATCGCCGTTTCAAGTTATGTAGTGAGTGAGGATACTCGCGAGGTGATAGATATTACAGAGCTCAATGAAAAAATAGCCAAGATTGTCGCCAGACAAAATGAACTTCGCACGGCGATTGATGAGATCGTGGCGGATATTGAAGGAAATAAATAAAAAGCTATGAAAAATGGTCCATTAAAAAAAGAAATTAAAAATATGGCTGAAAAAACACTCCCAAGACTTTCGGAGATGTTTGCCAGTGCAAATATTAACTTTTTATTTGGTTCCGGTATCTCAAAGCCATATTTGCCGACACTAAATAATATTGAAAAAGATATTAATGATGCAAAAACTGATGAGGATAAGGCTGAAAAATATAAAGAATATTTGGAAAAGGTAATATTACCTAATATAAATATTGCTTTAAATGATTTTACAAAGGAAAAATGTTTTGAATGGAAAGGTGTTAAGTGGGAGGTGCAAGGGGATCCAGAGGATAATTATAAAAAAGTTTATGAGGATTATCAAAATTTTCTTAAAACTTTGGCACAACTTATTTTAGATAGAAAAACTACAGTTGTCGGAAAACAAGTAAATATTTTCACAACAAATATTGATATTTTTTTTGAAATGGCTTTAGAAGCTTTAGAATTGCATTACAATGATGGATTTTTAGGGAAAATGAATCCTGTTTTTGATCTGAGTAATTTTAAACAATCAACAATCCAAAGAAGTCGTCATTACGATAATCGATCAGAAATAACAGTTTTTAATCTTTTAAAAATACACGGGTCTGTAAATTGGAAATATAAAGAGTCCGAAAAAGTAAATCCTAACAGGAAAATTTATTTATGTTCAGATTTATTACATCTCGATAAAACACTTTTAATAAAAACAGGAATCGATTTCATAACTGAATACAAAAATAAAATACTAGTTGTAAACCCAGAAGATGCAAAATTTTCTGAAACAGTCTTAAATAAGTATTATTATGAGCTACTACGTTCTTATTCCAGCGAACTGGAAAGAGAAAATTCAGTTCTATTTGTCATTGGTTTTTCAATGTCGGATCAGCATATTCAAGAAATAACAAAAAGAGCAGCAAGATCAAATCCTACATTGCAAATTTATATTTTTGTTCATTCCAAAGAAGGAAAAAATGAGACTGGAGCGAGAGTGGATAATAAGGCGGAAATGGAAAAAATAATGGAAGTAAGTAAAAATCCGAATATTAAAATCATTGCTCCTGAATATGAAGATGGGGATGATGCTTATAACTTTAACTTACAAACTATTACCAATGAGGTTTTTCAAAAAATTACCTTGTTCAAAAAAACTGACCTAAAGCTTTTAACAGAAGAGGTGCGAAAAATAAGCTCTAATCATGAAGCTGATGAATAAAAACGATATGCAAAATCAGCTTACAAAAGAATCAATCTTTAAAATCGGTTCAGTTTCTTCTGTTTCAGGAAGAAATGTAATAATAAAAGTGAATAAAAATAAAAATGCTTCGCATCTTATTTTTAATGGAGATGTTTTAAAAAATATCTCTGTAAATAGTTATGTAAAAATAACCAAAGGGTTTACGAAAATTATTGGGAAGGTTGAGGGAGAGCGTATAGAATCAAGTAAGTTTTTTAATCGTGAATACAATAAAGAAGAAGATATTATTGAGCGATTTTTAGAGGTTTCGTTATTTGGACATTTTGAAGGAAATAAGTTTGAACAAGGCGTAAAAGAAATGCCTTTAGTTGAAAATGAATGTTATCTTTTGGATAGAGAAGAATTTGATAGATTACATCAATTTTACAAAGAAGGAGAAAAAACTATCACCATTGGAAATTTGGCAGATGAACCAGCACAAGAAATAAAAGTCGCCATTAATAAATTATTTGCAAGTCATATTGGTATTTTTGGAAATACTGGAAGCGGAAAATCAAATACTTTGGCAAAAATATATTATGAGCTTTTTGAATTAATGGGTTCGCAATCAAGATTTAAGAGTCAGTCAAAATTTGTAATTATAGATTTTAATGGTGAGTACGGGAAAGATAGGGTAATTACAAAAGATAAAAAAGTTTATAATTTAAATACAAGCAACTCAGGCGGAGGAGATAAAATACCATTACAAGAGAGTGATCTTATTGATATTGAACTTATTTCTATTCTGGCAAATGCGACAGAAAAAACACAAAAGCCTTTTATAGAAAGAGCACTAAGTCTTTATGCAAAAGTTCACGAAAAAGCAGGTGCAGCTAGTGAAACTCTAATTTTAGATCATTTCAAAAACTCACTTAAATCAATCTTGAGAAATATTTTTCTACTCACAACAAAAGAGAGAGCATTTACACTAATTGAATACATGAAATTAGTGCTAGATTTTCCAAATGAAGCGGTAAATGATTTTGACTGGAGCAATATATATAATTATTTTTTTGAAAAAAATTCTGCGCATTCCAAAGGACAAATTACAGAAACCGAAATTATAGATTTAAATTTGTACAAGGCAATTGATTCATACAGTTTTCCAACAGATTTAATATCCAAGCTTATTCACTTTTTGTATCTTCAAATTATTTATGACATTTATAATGATAAAGCTCAAAATGATCATATAGCACCAGCTATTAATAAACTCAAAAGTAGGCAAAAAGATATTGAAAAAATTTTAAATACGCAGAATACAGAAAATTTATTTCCGAATGATATAAATTTAGTAGTTGTCAATTTGAAAGATGCGAATACTGAAACCAAGAAAACACTTCCTCTTTTATTAGTGAAAAAATTATACGAGGAACACAAGCGCGATGAAGATTCTAAAACAAAATCTCTACATATCATCATTGATGAAGCTCATAATATTTTATCAGATAAATCGGACAGAGAAAGTGAAAGCTGGAAAGACTATAGACTAGAAACCTTTGAAGAAATTATAAAAGAAGGAAGAAAATTTAGTACATTTTTGACTATTTCAAGCCAAAGACCACAAGACATATCAAGTACAATGATTTCACAGCTTCATAATTATTTTATCCATAAATTGCTAAATGATTACGATATAAGTGCGATTCATAAAACCGTAGCATATTTAGACAAGCTTTCATTTGAATCAATCCCCATTTTATCCGTTGGAAATTGTTTCTTTGCAGGAGTTGCAACAAATTTGCCTGTAAAAGTGGCAATTGCCACGTTAGATGAAGATAATCGCCCAAATAGTGAAAATGTTGATTTAGAAGAGATTTGGCATGCATAAAATTATGAAAAAACACCAACCAAAAATCGAAAAACTGATTGCCGAACTCTGCCCGAACGGAGTTGAGTTTAATGAATTGAAAGATGTTTTTGACATAAAAAATGGCTACACACCATCAAAATCTAACTCCGAATACTGGAAGGACGGAAAAGTGCCTTGGTTTAGGATGGAAGATATCAGAGCAAAAGGTCATGTTTTGAGCGACTCAATTCAACATATCCCAATAGTAGCCGTTAAGGGCGGAAAACTTTTTCCGGCAAATTCCATCCTTATTGCAACTTCTGCTACCATTGGTGAACATGCATTGATTACCGTACCTCATTTATCAAACCAGAGATTTTCATCATTAGCATTAAAACTCGAATACCAAGATAGATTTGATATGAGATTTGTGCACTATTACTGCTTTGTTTTAGATGAGTGGTGTCAAAAAAATGTATCGAAATCGAGTTTCGCATCAGTGGATATGGGTGGTTTCAAAAAATTTAAAATCCCTCTTCCACCCCTTGCAATTCAAGAAGAAATCGTCAAAATTCTTGATAGTTTTACAGAGCTGGAAACAGAGCTGGAAACAGAGCTGGAAACAAGAAAGAATCAATATGAGTATTATCGTGACAATTTGTTGTTATCTGGTGGTGAACAATCTGTCTGTAAGCTTGGTGATATAGCGAAAAATCTAGACTCAAAAAGAAAACCTGTTACGAGGTCTGCTAGAAAATCGGGTGTTATCCCATATTATGGTGCGTCTGGCATTGTTGATCATGTGAGTGATTATATTTTTGATGGGAATTATTTGCTTGTGTCAGAAGATGGAGCAAACTTGTTAGCTAGGAATACCCCTATCGCTTTTTCTATCACTGGGAAAACGTGGGTAAATAACCATGCGCATATTCTTCAATTTGAAAGTGCTGTAACACAGCGATTTGTGGAGATATATTTGAATTCTATTGATCTCAGTTCTTTTATTTCTGGGGCAGCACAACCAAAGCTCAATCAAGAAAATCTAAATAAAATAGAAATTCCGCTCCCTTCACTACCGGAACAAGAACGAATCGTTTCAATTTTAAACCAATTTGATACCCTTGTGAACGACATATCCATTGGTTTACCAGCCGAACTCTCGGCTCGGAGGTCACAATATGAATACTATCGAGGAAAACTTTTGACTTTTGGAGAGCTAGAAAAATAGTATGGAAGAATTTGAGTCAATTGAAGCTCTTGCTCAAGGAATAAAAGTCAAACTTGATTCTTCTTCTAAGAAAAAGATTTTAGCGTTGTATGCATTTAACGCGACCGGAAAGACAAGGCTAGCAAATGCTCTTTGCGAAATTGATAGTGATAATGAAACAGAAAGCAATGGGGTAAAAGTACTTTGCTACAATGCAATTTTAGGGGATATGTTTAAATGGGATAATGAAAATTATATCCTAACTTTTTATTCAAATTCATGGATTGCAAAACTGGTGCTTGAGCAAGGGCTTGAAAATAGTATTATTGATAATTTTAAAAATATCGTTAATTCTAATATTGAACCCTCTTTTAATTTCACAAAGGGAACAATTACTTTCAATATTGCTTCGGGAGATGATAGTAGTGAGACTAATATTAAAATCTCTCGCGGTGAAGAAAGTATGCTCATCTGGTCTATTTTCTATACTATCTTAGAAACAGCTATCGATGCTTTAAATACTGATGAAGCTAACAGGACAACACCAATGTTTAATGATCTAAAATATGTTATCATTGATGATCCTGTATCATCCATAGATGATACAAAAATTATAACTATGGCTGTAAAGTTAGTTGATAGCATAAGCTCATCAAAAAATAGTACTGTAAAATTTTTAATAACTACTCATCACGCTCTGTTTTACAATGTCCTTGTGAATTCTTTTAAAAGAACTGATAAAGGTAATTTCAAGTCCTACAGTCTTTTCAAAAATAATCAAATGCTCAAGCTTTCAAAACAAGATGATTCTCCATTTTCCTATCATTTATCAGTAAAAGAATTAATTCAAAATGCTATTCAAAACAATAGTATTGAAAGGTATCACTTTAATCTTTTCAGAAATTTATTGGAAAAAACATCTAACTTCTTGGGGTATAATGACTGGACAGATTGTATTGTAAGAGATGATAAGCAAGCCTTTATAAGGCTCCTCAATTTGTATAGCCACAGTAGACTATCAGATTTGGAAAGTAGAGAGTTATCTAATCAGGACAAGACCTTACTGCAAGAAACATTTAATACTTTTATTGCAAATTTTAGATGGAATTCAAAAATACTATGAAGAATAATAAATACAATCTAGTTGCGGAGAACTCACAAAGTACTGTTGTGGGTGAGTATGTACCAGACGGTGTACGCGTTTCTCATTATCAAAGTGAGGCCGATCTTGAGCGTGCTTTTATCGAACAACTGGAATCGCAGGCTTATGAATATTTAAAAATCACTTCTGAAAATGAATTGGTGCATAATTTGCGACAACAACTTGAAAAGCTAAACAATTTTACTTTTACCGATAGCGAATGGGAACGGTTTTTTGCTAGTGAACTTACTAACCCAAACCAAAGCATTGCCGAAAAAACCGCTACCATTCAAGAAGACCATATAAAAAACTTGATGCGCGATGATGGTACAACCAAAAATGTATACCTCATAAAAAAGGACAACATTCACGACAATAGTTTGCAGGTAATCAATCAATACGCCACCGAGGATGGTCAGCGCGCTAATCGCTATGATGTGACGGTGCTGGTGAACGGGTTGCCTTTGGTGCACATTGAGCTCAAGCGTCGTGGTGTGGCTATCGCCGAGGCTTTCAACCAGATCAATCGTTACAGTCGAGAAAGTTTTTGGGCTTCGTCTGGGCTTTTTGAATATGTGCAGCTCTTTATTATCTCCAACGGTACACATACCAAGTATTACAGCAACACTGTACGTTCGGAGCATATCAAAGAAGCTGGCGAGGGTACGGTGAAAAAAGGCAAACGCTCGAGCAATAGTTTTGAATTTACCAGCTGGTGGGCAGATGCTACTAACCGACCGATTACTGATCTGATTGATTTTGGAAAAACATTTTTTGCCAAGCACGCGCTTTTGAATATCTTGACCAAGTACTGCGTGTTCACTACAGATCATCAACTTTTAGTAATGCGACCATATCAGATTGTCGCAACCGAGAGAATACTCAGTCGTATCGAAGTCAGCACCAACTACAAGAAACTTGGTACAGTTGAAGCGGGTGGATACATTTGGCATACGACTGGATCGGGGAAAACTTTGACCAGTTTTAAAACTGCCCAGCTCGTGAGTAAGTTGACGTATGTGGATAAAGTGGTCTTTGTGGTTGACCGCAAAGATTTGGATTATCAGACAATGCGAGAATACGATAAGTTTGAAAAAGGTGCAGCAAATAGTAACACAAGTACAGCGGTTTTGACGCGTCAGCTAGGAGATTCTAATTCACGCATCATTATCACGACTATACAGAAGCTCGATCGTTTTATCGGGCGTAATTTCGGACATGCTATTTTTGATGGTCATGTTGTGCTTATCTTTGACGAATGTCACCGTTCACAGTTTGGCGATATGCACGCCGCTATCACTAAGACATTCAAGAATTACAATCTGTTTGGTTTTACTGGTACGCCAATTTTTGCCAAGAATGCTTCTGCTGGAGGAAGGCCAGAGCTGAAAACGACTGAGCAGGCTTTTGGTGAAAAATTGCACACCTACACGATTGTCAATGCTATCGCCGATAAAAATGTTTTGCCGTTTAAGGTTGACTATGTTTCTACGGTTCGAGAAGCGGAGAACATTGAAGATGCACAGGTGCGAGATATTGATCGTGAGGCGGTGCTGGCTTCACCGGAAAGACTGGCGAATATTGTGGGTTATATTCGCGAGCATTTTGACCAAAAGACCAAGCGAAATAGTTTTTATAAATTGAAAGATCGTCGATTGGCGGGCTTCAATTCCATCTTTGCTGTTTCATCTATAGATGTAGCAAAAAAGTATTATGCTGAATTTAAAAAACAGCTTGAGGGTGCGCCGAGCGACAAGCAACTCAAAGTAGCAACGATTTATAGCTTTGGCGTAAACGATGAAGATGTTGATGGGATGATCGATGAAAACTCTGAGGATACGAGTGGGCTTGATGTGAGCTCAAGAGATTTTCTTGATAAAGCAATTACTGATTACAATGCGATGTTTGGAACATCCTACGATACTTCGTCTGATAAGTTTCAGAATTATTACAAAGACGTGAGCTTGAAAATGAAAAACCGTGAGATTGATGTGCTGATTGTGGTCAATATGTTTTTGACCGGTTTTGATGCTACAACGCTGAACACACTTTGGGTTGATAAAAACTTGAGATTACATGGACTCTTGCAGGCATTTTCGCGCACCAATCGTATCTTAAACAGCGTAAAGACGTTTGGTAATATTGTTTGTTTTCGTAATCTAGAGAAAGCAACGAATGAATCCATCGCTCTTTTTGGCGATAAAGAAGCGGGCGGCGTTGTACTTCTTAAATCATATGAGGAGTATTACAACGGTTTCAAAGACGACAATAAGGAAGTGCGTGGATACGCAAGTTTGGTAGCAGAACTATTGGAAAAGTTCCCTGTTGGCGAGCGAATTGTAGGTGAACAAAACCAAAAAGATTTTATCAAACTCTATGGTGGAATCTTGCGAGTGCGCAATATTTTGACAACCTTTGACGAATTTATCGGCAATGAGATTTTAACTGAGCGTGATGTGCAGGATTATCACAGCATGTACATCGATCTTTACAATGAATTTCGTAAAGGCGCCGAGGTAGAGCAAGAAAATATTAACGACGATCTCGTGTTTGAAATGGAGCTTATCAAGCAGGTAGAAATAAATATTGATTTTGTCTTAGGTCTTATCAAAAGATACCACGAAGACCACAATAAGAATCGAGAGATTTTGGCTGATATCAATAAAGCGATTGATTCAAGTATTGAGTTACGAAACAAAAAGGATCTTATCAATCAGTTCATTACATCACTTGATATCCATTCAGTCGTTGACGATGATTGGCAGAAATTCGTGGACAAGAAAAAGATTGAGGAACTCGAAAAGATTATTGATAATGAAGGTCTTGACCACGATGCAACGTTCTCGTTTGTACGAAATTCTTTTCGTGATGGAAGCGTGGCAACGACTGGTACAGCAATAACCAAAATCATGTCAGTTAGACCTTCGCGTTTTGAGCCTGATGGAGCGTATAGTAAAAAACGTGAAAGTGTCTTAAGTAAAATAACGAGTTTCTTTGAAAGATTCTTTGATATTTCGGGTGGAAAGTTATAAAGCGCGAAAAATATGTCGTCACAAAATAAAACAAACGGCGATGCGGGTGAGCTCGAAGTGGTAGATCTAATTCCGTGTCCAAATTGTACCAAGAAATTAATGGTTTTGCCGCCGAATTATCCATTATATGATGTGCAATGCACCGGATGTTCATTTCGCGCACAAGTCAAAACAAATCAGTGCAAACCAAAAGCTGTTATTTTTGGTGCGGGCTGGGATATTATGGATAAGGTTTTGAAATCTGGATTCATAACGCCCCCGCTTATCGCAAATTTTAAATGGAACGATAAAGAAGGTCGTCATCAGGAAATTCGCTTTTATCCCTTTGTGCCAAAAACCCATCTGAAGAAACATAAATTATCCGAAAAGGCTCAACGCGCAAATTATTGGATGTTTAATTACATTGGGCTAGATAAGTTGCCATACTTTGAGCTTTTGAAAAAATAACTCTCTCTACAAATTCTCCATCCGCCCGCCTTAGATTTGGCATGATCAGTTTGGCGACCCAAATAAAAAGTCGAACGTTCTGGCGCTCACACAGAAGCTGCTCGAGTAGGGGGTGATTCATGAAGAGGAATACATGCGTGGCCTGCATTTTGTAGCTGTTGAATCCACAACTGCTGCAGAGGCCCACGCCCAAACACGCGCGCTCATGCGCAGTGGCGCGGACCTTATGTATCAGGGTGAGATTCACTATAAATCCACTGATATAAAAAAAGAATAGTGGATGTGGCTGATGCTTTACGCGACAATGCTTGAGCATATGCATGGTGTGGTTTCGGAAATTTGTTGATAAAAATATATTGTGATAGTAAAGCTGGACTGGAATGGAAAAAAGAAAAAATAGTTAGTGACTTCGTATGGAAACAATATCTCCTAAAACGACTTCAAGCCACCTTTCGGTGGCTCGTTTACGAATTTCTGCCCCTTAAACGTTCGAGTGAAGTGGGAGTACTTTAACGATAATGCTAATCAGTGGTGTTGTCAACTGTGTGCAAGTAAACATATATTCAGAAAATTTGTTTAAAATTTTGTGTTGACAATACAAAAAATGCGTCATATAATTTATTCACGCATCGCCGTTAGGCGTCCACTCCTCCTCTCAAGGGAGGAGTGTTTAATTTTAAGGAGTTGTGAACAAAAAAAGTTTTCCACAATCTATACTCTTGACATAATTTATAAATCAAGTCACCCGGTGTTATAGACGACTCGTTGTTAGATGGTCTAGTAGCGAGTCGTCTGAACCTGCAGAGCAAATCGGAGGCTCCAATGG
>Ga0172380_10006230_pt1 | contig 13982 bp, 10 predicted proteins | sample Leawe162metaG_FD_119747 | JGI IMG/M metagenome (GOLD analysis project Ga0172380, IMG submission 119747) | Leachate microbial communities from a municipal landfill in Southern Ontario, Canada - Leachate well 162 metaG | ecosystem: Engineered > Solid waste > Landfill > Unclassified | place... | reverse complement strand
CATGGCCACAAACATTCCGCCGCATAATTTAGGCGAGATCTCGGATGCCCTCTGCCTCTTGATCGATAATCCTGAGGTTTCACCTGACGAGCTTTCCGAGATAGTCAAAGGTCCTGATTTCCCGACCGCGGGCATAATATACGGCCGTGAGGGTATAAAGAATGCCTACGCGACAGGTAAGGGCAGGGTCATCATCCGCGCCAGACATTCGATCGAGGAGCTTGCTAAAGGCCGCCAGCAGATAGTTGTAACAGAACTCCCCTACCAGGTAAACAAAGCGGCGCTTGTGGAGCGGATATCAGACCTGGTCAAATCCAAGAAGCTTGAGGGGATCACCGAGCTTCGCGATGAGTCGGACCGCAACGGTATGCGCGTGGTCATTGAGCTGCGCCGGGGCATGGAGCCGGAGCAGGTGCTGAACAACCTGTTCAAACATACCCCCATGCAGACCGCTTTTTATCTTAATATGCTGGCCCTGGTAGATGGACAGCCCAAGGTCATAGGTTTGAAAACAGCCCTTAATCAGTATATTATCTTCCGTCAGGATGTCATCATCCGCCGCACCAAGTTCGATCTGAAGAAGGCTCAAGAGCGGGCGCATATATTAGAGGGCTTGAAGATAGCGTTAGACAACCTGGATGAAGTAATAACTACCATCAGAAATTCGCACAGTGTTGAATCAGCCAGAAAGAACCTGATGGAAAAGTTCAAGCTGTCTGAGATACAGGCACAGGCCATCCTGGAGATGCAGCTACGCCGCCTGGCAGCGCTGGAGCGCAAAAAGATCAACGATGAATATGCCGAGATTCTAAAAACTATCGCATACCTTGAAGACCTGCTTGCCAACCCGCGCAAGATTCTCTTCTTAATAAAGGAAGACGTCATCGATGTTAAAGAGAAATACGGGGACCAGCGCCGCAGTGAGATAATCGCGGAAGAGCTGGGACATCTGAGCGAGGAGGATCTGGTCCATCATCAGAAAGTTGCTATCGTGCTGACCACGCGCGGTTACATAAAGCGCATGCCTCTTGAAACCTACCGCGTGCAGCAGAGGGGCGGCAGGGGCGTTGCCGGCATTTCCATTCGGGAAGAGGAAACGGTGCGTCGTCTGCTGGTGGCCGACACACTCGATACATTATTGTTCTTCACTAACCTCGGCAGGGTTTATTCATTGAAATGTTACAAGGTCCCTCAGGAGACCTCTCGTATCGCTAAAGGAACACCGCTGGTCAAACTCATTTCGATTTCTGAAGAGGAGCGTGTTACCGAGGTGCTGCCCGTCACGGAATTTATTCCGGGCTATTTCCTGCTCATGATGGCCAGCAAGGGCGTAATAAAGAGGACCGCCCTTGAAAACTTTGCCTCCGTGCGCTCAAACGGAATAATCGCTATGAAATTACCTAAGGGCGACCAATTGATATCAGCCCGTATAGCTAAGAATGAAGATGAGGTCATAATAATATCCGAGAAAGCCCAGGCTATAAGGTTTGCAGTATCAGAACTGCGCATCGCCTCCCGCACCAGCGGCGGCGTCAGGGGCATGCGCCTGGCGCCTGAGGATAGAGTTGTGCAGATGGATATCATACTTCCTGATGCCAGCGTCCTTGTGCTGACAAAAACAGGACAGGGCAAATGCAGCCGCCTGGCCAACTACCGCAAGCAATCGCGCGGCGGCAGCGGCGTCAAGACGCTGAGCGGCAAGGTGGGGCCTGTTGTGGCGGCCAGGGTCATCAACGATTCCGACGAGGTGATGATCCAATCCTCGCAGGGCGTTGTCATACGCATGAGGGGTGACGTCATCCCCGTCCAGGGCCGTATCAGGCGGGGTGCCTCCATAATGAAACTTGATGAGGGCGATGAGGTTATGTCAATAGCCGCTCTCCGCGAATGATTCCGAACGTCTACCAAAGATGGTTTATATTTAATAAAGCTATTGACAAGCAAGGGTATTTTAGCTAAATTGTTGTAACAGATATTGACATACGTTTAGAGTTGTGTTAGTATCTACCAATTTAATTAAAACAGCAGGCGGTCTGCTCTAGCAACAAAGTTTGCTTGGTTAGGTTTGAACCGCCTGACTTTATCGTATAGAAGCGAAAGGAGAAAGGTTTATGAAGAAAAGGTTTAACCTAACCTGGCGCATCATGGTGGCACTTATTCTGGTATTATCATTAGTGCCCGCCTTGATCGCCACCACAGGAGGGGTTGCACTGGCCGCAGCCCCCACCGTATGGCTGGACCCAATTCCAGCATTTGTTAACACAGCAGGAGTGCCTGCAACATTTTCCGGCACTTCACTTGCCACAGCCCCCAGGAGTGTGATGGACGTACTGATCCAGATAAAATTCTATGACAGCGTTTCCGCCATGTGGCTTTACTGGGACGGGAGACTAGCTGTCCAAGACTGGACCACTATCTCCGATTCATACAACTATGCAGAAGCTGCGAATCTTATACCTGGAGTATGGGGGACACAGACAGACTGGACGTGGGATGGCACCGGTACCCATGTGTTGCCAGCGGCAGCCGACCTTACCGACGGTCTGACGTACACGGTAACCGTATGGGCCATGGACGACAACCTGGACAAGAGCTCTCCAGTGACCCGCTCCTTCATATATGATGCTACCCTTCCCTCCGGCAGCGCCATCCAGGTCATCGGCGATGCCACTCTGGCAGGAGGCTGGGTGGCCACCACAATCAGCACTATCAGCGGAATAGCCAAGGATACCGCACCCGGCCAAGTCGGGCAGGTTCAGATTTCGATTGATGACACCACAGCAGGTGTCGGCTGGGACGGTACAAATTGGGGGGGAGTGGGACAGTACATCATTGCTAGCGGAACCACATCGTGGAGCATGACCACCAGCACCAATCCCGCATTGCCCACCTGGACCAGCGGGCATGCCTATACAGTTACAATCCATGTATTTGATAAAGCAGGTAATCAGGAAGCATTACCGGCTCCTACACAGGCTTTCACCTATAACAAGATCCCGGCCGCAGGGCTGGCTGTAACCATGGATACCCTGCCGTCATACATGCGGTCGGCTAGCTTTGTAAGTGTTACCGGCTCATCCAAAGCATCCGGCACGTTAAATACCATAATCGACGGCTGGGTTAAGATTTATAACAACGCCGCCAGGTTCTGGAACGACGGAACCCCTGCCTGGGAGGTTGGCGATCCTGATATATGGAACCAGGCATTCCCTCAAGATCTTGCCTGGGCCGCACCTCCCGCCGGCGAGCAGATTGAACCATGGACATATGACATCATAAACGTACCTGCACCGAATTGGCCTACGGTGCAAGATGGTTATACTTACACCATAACTGCCAGGATAGAGGAGTCCACGCTGGCCAAAGCGAACTCTGCATCCCAGAGTATAGTCATAGACGACACGGTACCTATTAATACCCTCATTACTCAGATGGGCATCACCACCTATCTCGCACCTGGCCCCACCGTTTTCCAGGGCAGCGCTTATGAAGCCCTGGTGCAGGGTACCTCCACTGATAACACGGGCGGCGTTGCCAATGGCAAGTTGGGTAATGTCAGAATAACCATCACTGATACTACCGCCGGAACTTCTTGGACCGGCCTTGCTTGGGGCGCACCAACTAACCTATTCGCTACACCAAAAGATGGCAGCTTCAACAGCAACTCAGAAGGGTGGAAGCTGACCAGCTCGACGACCCCTGCCCTGCCATACTGGATGCACGCTCACCAGTATGTAATAACAGCCCTAGCCATAGATGCTGCGGGTAACCCAGAAGCTGCTCCTGCTACATTAACCTTCTGGTATGTAAAGGATCTTTCCGGCACGGCGCCTGTTGTAACACCTACACCTGTACCGACAGCAACACCTGCGCCAACAGTTACACCTACACCGGGACCTGGTGGACTAACATGTTTCGTCACCTCTCCCGCCGCAGGCAATCTCTCAAGCGGGCCTGCTTCCATAAACGGCACGGCAAGCGCTACTGGCACTGTTACCGGAGTAAAGGTCAGGGTCTTTAACGTGAGCTCAGGCCTGTACTGGAACGGCTCGGCATGGATTGCAACACTGGCAATGGCCGACTCTCCCGCGGCTACAGGCACTACTGATTGGTCTTACAGCACCTTGCCCACATGGGGTGAGGGCTCTTCTTACCAGGTAGTCGCTCAGGCGACTGACGGAACAAATACGCAGGATTCTTCAACAGTAACGTTCGGCATAGGCGTAGCTCCTGTTACACCTACTCCAACACCTGCGCCGACAGCTACACCTACACCTGCGCCGACAGCTACACCTGCTCCTACACCTACACCTACACCTGCGCCGACAGCTACTCCTAGCACTTCCGGCAGCGGTTCTATCGGAACCTCGGGCGGAACGGTTGCTACAGGAGACGGCAAGATAGAAGTTGAAATCCCGGCTGGCGCTTTTGACTCTGCTACCACAGTAACTATCACAAGCGCTACCTGTCATGGTGGTACTGACGACTTCGTCGTTGGCAGCACCTGCTTCTCAGTCACACCTGATGGAGACATAGATGGTACAGTAACCATATGCGTTGAGCTTTCAAGCTATGACCTGAGTTTAGGTGATAATCTCACGCTCGGTTACTGGGCGGACAGCACCTGGAACGAGGCCAGCAATATCACTATTTCTGGTAACACGATTTGTGGTGAAACCGACCATCTCAGTGACTGGGCAGTTCTCAACAAGACAAGTGAAGGCTGGCCATGGTGGGTCTGGGTACTCATCGGCGCTGGCGCCTTCATAATCGTCCTCGCAATCGTACTGCTCATTGTCCTTCCAAAGAAAGGCAGCAAGGAAGAAGTTCCTGCTGAGGAGCTCTACGGAGAAGAGGAAGAAGAGTTTTAACTTAGAGCAATAACCTGCACTTGGAGTGCAGGAGCTCTAAACCGCAAGAATTACAGCGACCGAAGCGACAGTCTTCGGTCGCTGTTTCTTTTGTGCTGTTGTTATACTCTTGTTTCAGAAACTCGGAGCTTACGCCTGTATCTATATGATTCCAAGGGAGTACCTCCGCAAGACTGCGCTTGCGGTTGGCGTAAAACGAGGGGGCTATGGAACAATCTTCAAAAGCTCTGGCCCATGTATCGTATTTGAATTCTTCTCTCCACGCGTCAAACTTAGCGCCCAGTTTCCACGCATGATATATGGCTTTGGACAAATGTCGATCGCCTCTGGATAGAACTGCTTCCAGGTGGCTGATTCGAGGCTCCTGCCATGTAAGCCGCATGCCGGATTTTTTTAATCCGCGGCGCAATATATCTACCCTCTCGTTCATCTCTTCCTGGCTTATCTGCCCTACCCATTGAAACGGCGTATGCGGCTTGGGCACAAAGGCCGAGGCGCTGATTTTAATATTCAATCCACCGCCGCGCCCTCTGGAAATAGCTGCTTTCATCTGCTGCGCCAGACGGACTATGCCCTCAACATCTTCCTCCGTCTCCGTCGGCAACCCGATCATGAAATAAAGCTTGACGCTGTTCCAGCCATGCTCGTAGGCAGTCGCTAAAGTTTTAATTATTACGTCATCGGTCAGGTTTTTATTGATAACCCGCCTGAGACGTTCGCTGCCGGCTTCAGGCGCAAACGTCAGGCTTGTCTTTTTCCCAGCGGTGATGGCATCCATCAGTGCCACGGAGAAGCTGTCCAATCGCAGGCTGGGCAGGGATATCTTCAAATTGTCGCCACGGTACTTAAGATTAATGGCCTTTATCAGCCCTTCTATATCGGAGTAATCGCTGGTGCTGAGCGATAGTAGAGACAGCTCGTTATAGCCGGTGTTCTTCAGCAGTTCGTCCATCGCTTCCAGTATTTCAGCACATGTGCGTTCACGAACAGGACGGTATACAATACCCGCATTACAGAAGCGGCAGCCTCTGGTGCAGCCGCGTTGCGTCTCTATCATGGCACGGTCGTGGACCGTGGCTATGTAAGGAATGACCGGACTGGTAACGACAGGCGTAAGCTCAGCAATCATCCTGCGTGCTGCCATAGATGGGATACCGGTGAATTTCGGCGTACAACTCGCTACTGTATTATCATCGTTATATGAAACATCGTAAAAAGCCGGCACATATACGCCCGGTATTTGAGCCAGATGTCGCAGCAACTCGGTTCTGCCCGACCCAACCTCCTTCTTAAAAGAGCGAAAGGAATTTAAGAGCTCCAGCAGAACTTCTTCGCCTTCACCGATAACGAACAGGTCTATAAAATCGGACATTGGCTCCGGGTTAAGAGCACAGCTGCCGCCGGCAATTATGAGAGGATCACTATCGTCACGCTCTGAAGATAAAACCGGTATTCCCGCCAGGTCGAGCATACTGAGCACATTTGTGTATGTAAGCTCGTAGCCCAGCGAAAACCCGATGATATCGAAATCCCTGAGCGGTCGCTTTGATTCCAGGCTGAAGAGAGGAATAGATGCCTTTCTCATCGCCTCCTGCATATCAATCCATGGCGTGTAGACCCGTTCCGCGAGGGCGTACGGCTCTTTATTGACCAGGTGATACAGGATAGACAGGCCCAGATTGGACATGCCTATTTCATAGACATCCGGATACGCCAGCGCTATCCTGATATCGGTAGCTTCCCAATCCTTAACGATGCTGTTCCATTCCCCGCCTGTATAACGTGCGGGTTTTGTCACCCTGGGCAGGATACCATTTAAGTCGGTCATAGCTACCTCGGACCCATTATAACAAAGCTGTCCCCTTTTGACATCTAAATTTGAACGTGTTAAAATCTAATTTCAGTTGTGTTCAATAGAACTGGCAGTGTGATAGGAGAGTCTGGTGGCAGAAACGAAAACGAAAACGAAAAAGAAGGCAGCTTCAAAAATATATGCGATAGTCGAAAGCGGGGGCAAGCAATATCATGTAGCTCCCGGCGACGTCATTGAGGTTGATCGTTTATCCGCGGCTGCGGGAAGCGCTATTGAAATGGATCGCGTGTTGCTTGTGGCTGAGGGCAAGAAGGTCAAGATAGGCACCCCCGTTGTAGAGGGCGCTAAAGTGACAGCAGACGTTGTTAACGACGTCAGGGATAAGAAAATCATCGTTTACAAATATAAATCCAAGACTCGCTACCACAAAAAAACAGGGCATCGGCAGACATATACTAAAATTGCAATAAAAGAAATTATATCTTAAGGTACGGAGAGTAAGGACATGGCTCATAAGAAAGGTGGAGGCAGCACAAGGCTGGGACGCGACAGCAAAGGCCAGCGGCTGGGCGTAAAGCGCTATGGCGGTGAGAAGATACACGCCGGTACGATAATCGTTCGCCAGAGGGGCACCCGCATCCGCCCCGGTGTTAATGTAGGCATCGGCAGGGATCACACCCTGTTCGCTAAAATCGATGGTTACATTAAGTACGAACCGCTAACACGATACCAGAGAAAGGTGAGCGTTTATAACTCATGAAAAAGGATATCCATCCCAAATATGTAGAGTCTGAGGTTTCATGCTCATGCGGCAACAGCTTTAAGACCGTTTCCATAAAACCGGCGATCAGGGTAGATCTATGCAATAAATGTCATCCCTTCTTCACCGGCGAGCAGAGGATTGTGGACACCGCAGGACGAGTAGAACGGTTCCAGAAGCGCTACAAGAAGAAATCAACTTAAACCAGACAAGATAAAACAAAGCGGCTACCGGGTAGCCGCTTTTTATTTTACTTCAGCTAATCAAGAGTTCTGTAGAAACAACTCTCCGCACCGGTGTGGCAGGTCGGGCCTGCGGGATCCACCTGAATAAGTAGTGTATCTTCGTCACAATCCTTGAATATTGCACGGACGTTTAAGTAGTTTCCGGAGGTCTCGCCCTTCTCCCACAGCTCCTGACGGCTGCGGCTGTAAAACCAGACATGACCGGTCTGTTCCGTCTTCTTCAACGATTCCTTATTAATATAGCCGAGCATCAGAACCTTGCCGCTGGCCTGATTTTGAATTATTGCCGGTATCAAACCTTTGCTGTCGTATTTGAGCATAGCTCCTCCAGTAAACAGATGCTATTGAATACTCTTAAGCGCTTTCTTTAAATCGATGTGCCCGGTATAAAGTGCACGGCCGACTATAGCCCCCTCGACACCAATATCAGCCAATTTACGCAGGTGTTCAATGGAAGCTATCCCGCCGGCAGCGATAATTTTCGTATCGACCTTTGCAACCAAATCCTCGATAGCAGCGAAGTTCGGCTCGGTGAGTGTGCCGTCACGGGAGATATCAGTATAGACGAATCGACCAACGCCAATGGCTTTCATATGTTGGATCAATTCGATGGCGGTAACCTTGCTGCTTTCTACCCAACCCCTTGTTGCTACATATCCATCGCGGGCATCCACCCCTGCAATAATACGATCTTCAAACTGTTTGCAGCCTTCCTTTAGCAGGTCCTGATTTTCAATTGCAGCAGTGCCCAGTATCACCCTGTCGACACCGGCATCAATCAGCTTTTCAATAGACTTCATTGTCCTTATGCCGCCGCCGACCTGCACCGGTATCTTCACTGCATCAACAATAGAGGCAATAATGCTAAAATGGCATAACTTGCCTTTTGCCGCACCATCGAGGTCAACTATATGTATACGCTTCGCCCCCAGCGATTTCCAGTGTCTGGCAACATCAACCGGATCTTCCGAGAAGACCGTCTCTTGATCATAATCCCCCTGATAGAGGCGAACGCACTTGCCGCCCTTGAGGTCTATTGCCGGTATTATCTCCATCTTTTTATTCACAGTATTCACGCGATTGATGATGTGCCAGCATTTTGACAGAAGTTGCTTATAAAATCAAGGCGATGTTTTTCACATCGCCCTGAAATACTTTTGGTAGATTAATGTCACTGACTATTATGAAGGCAGTCCTAAACCCCTTCCTGCAATGATGTTGCGCAGGATCTCATTAGTGCCGCCTTGTAGCGTGTATGCGGGAGAGAACAGGTAAGACTCAACAGGGCTCTCGCGGAAAGCCAGCGGTATGCCTTTTGATCCCTGTCGCAGCGTGCCGTATAACCCCGGGATCTGGGTGGCTACCTGCGCCAGCTGCTGCTCGAATGAGGTGGAGAACGCCTTCGCTAATGCGGCTTCCGTAGTCGGCAGTTTTCCCTGATCCAGCACCCAGGCCACGCGGTATGTGAGGAGCCGCCCGGCCTCGAATGATATGAACAGATCCGCAACGCTCTGCCTCGCCAGAACGCTCTTGGATAGCGGCTGACCATGGTATTGTGTCTCTTTCACATATTTAACGATATCCTGAAGCAAGGGGTAGTTAGTCATCAAGCGCTCTACCCCGCTGCGTTCATAATCAAGTTGCTGCGCTATCTGGTACCATCCCTTATTCAGTCCGCCGACCATGGCCGTTTTAGGAATCCGTACGTTATCGAAGAACACCTCGTTATAGTGATGTCCTCCCGTCATATCGATAAGAGGACGAACATCGATGCCGGGTGTCTTCATATCGATAATGAACTCGCTGATGCCCTTATGCTTCGGGACCTCCTGATCGGTACGGGCAATCAAATATATGTAATTGATATGGTGGGCTCCGCTGGTCCATACCTTTTGCCCGTTAATCACATAGTTATTCCCATCAAGCACTGCCTTTGTCCTGATCGACGCCAAGTCGCATCCGGCCTCCGGCTCGCTCATGCCGATGCCGAAAACCAGCTCCCCCTTGGCTATGCGCGGCAGGAAGAAATCCTGCTGTTCCTTGGTGCCATGCCGTATGATCGACGGCCCCATCTGTCTGTCAGCGAACCAGTGTGCCGCTGCCGGCGCCCCATATTGAACTATCTCCTCAGTTATGACAAGCCTGTCAATAAAGCTCTTGCCCTGCCCATAATGATCCTTGGGCCAGCAGTAACCGATCCAGCCCTTGTCACCCATCTTCTTGGAGAAATCGGCAGAATAGCCGCCCATCCATGCATCACAGTGTGTTGTGAATCCGCCTTTGTTTAGTTCATCCTCAAGGAATTCACGAACTTGCTTGCGTAATTTCTCCTGCTCTTCAGTAAATTTGAAATCCATTTGTATTTATCCTCCAGTCATTACATCGACCAGAACTTAGAAAATTTACACATTCTGCTTACAGGTTAATGTTAGAGTATTTTCTTGGCGGCCTGACAACGGTCTTGTTTTCAAGGAGATCCAGCGCCTTATTTATGATCTTCCTTGTATCGCTGGGCATAATCACATCATCGATGAAGCCTCTCTGGGCACCACAATACGGATTTTCGAAAAGCTGGCGATACTCTCCTATCCGCTTGGCCTTCATCTCCGCAGGGTTGCTTGCCTCTTTTATTTCACGAGCGAATATAATGCTGGCGGCTGTCTCCGCGCCAACAATACAAACTTTTGCGCCGGGCCATGCAAACATGAAATCCGCGCCGGTATCCTTGCAACACATTCCAGTATAAGCACCCGCGAAGGATTTCCTAATGATTACGGTAATCTTCGGAACCGTAGCATCAATGTAGGAATAGATCATTTTGGCGCCGTGACGCAGTATCCCTTTCCATTCCTCTGTAGATCCTATCCAGTATCCGGGAACATCATGAAGATTAATTAACGGTATATTGAATAGATCGCAGAATCTTACAAACCTGGCAATCTTATCGGCAGCGTCACAGTCTATAGCGCCTGCAGCAAACGATGGCTGGCTGGCCACGATACCTGCAGAACGTCCGCCGAACCTTGCGAAGCCAACTATAACATTCGGCGCAAAATCCTGAAATATCTCAAAGAAATCGCCATTATCAACGATTTTGTAAATTATCTCGTGCATGTCGAAGGTAATCGAGGCATCGTCTGGGACCAAGTTATTTAACTCAGGAATTTCCCTGTAGGGATCATCGCCGGAATCGCGATACGTTTTTCTACGCTCATCAATCTTGTTGTTGGAGGGCAGGAAATCCAGCAAGGCCTTTGCCTTATCCAAGCAGTCCTTATCGTCTTCGGCAACAACATGAGTCTCCCCTGATTTGATAGCATGCGCATCGGTGCCGCACAGGGTATCGAGATCTATATCCTCTCCAGTCTGGGTCTTGACGAAAGCCGGGCTTGCAATGCCCATTCTGCCAGTGCTCCTGACCTGGAAAACGAAGTCCTGCATCACCGGGTGGTATGCCTGACCACCGATGCATGGACCCATTATAAGTGCAATTTGAGGGATAATACCGGAAGCCAATATCTGCGACTTGAAAAGCCAGGCATAGCTCTGCAGGGTATCCATACCCTCCTGAAGGCGTGCCCCCGCTGAGTCATTCATGCCAACAAACGGTACTCCCATATCCTTGGCCATTGTGATAGCCTCTGAGAACTTCTTGCCATGGTACTCGCCAAAGGTACCGGCCATTGTTGTATAGTCCTCAGCAGCAGTCATAACTATCCTGCCGTTAACCTTGCCAAACCCTACTACCACGCCCTCAGCAGGAAATTCTTTTTTATCAAGCCCGAACGCAGTCGTGCGATGTTTTACAAATAATCCAATCTCAGTAAAAGTGCCCGGGTCAAAAAAATATTCGATCCTTTCCCTTGCAGTCCAGCTACCCTTTTCATGCTGTTTTTCTATTTCCTTTGGGCCGCCCATTTGCAGGATCTTATCGCGTTTCTGTTTATATTCTTCAAGGATGCCCATCCAATATCCTCCTGATGTTACAATGATCTTAACCTGGCACTTGGATTTTGGTTATAGCGAAACCCTATTGAAAGCGCCGATGTATTATAGCATGCGTATCTCTAAATTTCTACCTATAAATGTGAATAAGAAAAGGGCAATCAGTATCAATTCGATTGCCCTTTATGTAAACTATACTGAATCTAGCTATATTATATGATGGATGTTTACTCAATAGCATTTCGTTGACAATAAATTAGCCCGTTGCTACACTGGAATTGCATCGTTGTCATACGTTGGATATAGAGAATCGTCATTTGAGTATTCATTCCCAATACTGACGCATAGCTGATAAAACGAAATGAGCGACAGAATTTTCAAACATGGCCTTATTCAGGTTTACACCGGCAATGGGAAAGGCAAGACCACGGCCGCTCTGGGACTGGCTATAAGAGCCCTCGGGCATGGCGCTAAAGTTCATATTATCTTCTTTATGAAAGGTAATTTCCCATACGGAGAACGCGAGATACTGTCAAAGCTGCCCGACCTGTCGTTTCAGGTCTTTGGACACGAGCACCTTATTGACCCAAATAACGTAAAGGATGAAGAGAAACAACAGGCTCATGAAGCACTTGAGGCCTCAAAATTGGCGATACAAAGCAGCAAATACGACCTTATAATACTCGATGAAATAAACGTGGCGTCTGCCTGGAAGCTGATCAGCGTAGAAGATGTAATCAATAGCATCAGCAATAAACCTCCTAAAGTAGAGCTTGTTTTAACCGGTCGTTATGCCGACCAGAGAATCATAGAAAAGGCGGATCTGGTCACAAGTATGGATGAAATCAAACATCCGTATCGCAGGGGGATAGAAGCAAGAAAAGGTATAGAATATTAATATAGTGAAAGATGCCCCGGAGATTTTTCAACATTGAGTAAACCCAAGATTCTTCTAGCTACAAATAATCGAGCCAAGGTCAGGGAATATGACAGATTGCTCAAAGGCATACCATATAGAATTGTCTCTCTCGAGGACGTTAACATCAGTGAACAGGTAGAGGAAACGGGGGCGTCATTCGAAGAAAACGCCACCTTAAAAGCCAAGAGATATGCCGAACTGAGCGGGTTAACCACCATCGCCGATGATTCAGGGCTTGAGGTCGATGCACTGGGCGGTGAGCCCGGCGTGCGTTCGGCAAGATATGCTGGTGAAGGTGTCTCGGACAAGGAACGCATCGATTTCTTACTCAAAAAAATAGTCGATGTGCCATGGGAGAAACGCCAGGCTAAATTCAGATGTGTAATTGCTATAGCCTACCCCGACGGCAAAGTTCAAACCTGTCATGGACAATGCAACGGGATTCTGACATTCGCACCTCTGGGTGAGAACGGCTTTGGCTATGACCCCATATTTTATCTCCCAGACTTGCATAAAACCATGGCCGAGCTCTCGATGAGCGAGAAGAACGATGTAAGCCATAGGGGGAAAGCGACTGAGGAAGCACGCAAAATGTTACAGCGATAGGATATAATGAATATATGGTAAGTATTTCCGATACTTTTCATCGACATATTGACTATCTCCGAATCTCAGTTACCGATCGGTGTAACCTGCGATGTATTTATTGTATGCCGGCTGAAGGCGTTAAAAACCTGCCGCATAGCGAAGTTCTTCGTTATGAAGAGATTGTAGCCGTTGCTCAAGCGGCAGCTGCCATAGGAATTAATAAACTGCGTTTAACCGGCGGGGAACCCTTGGTTAGATTAGGTCTGACCGATTTAATAAAAATGCTTTCTAGGATTAAAGGCATAGATGATATAGCTTTAACAACAAATGGAACTCTATTGAAGCAATACGCATCTGAATTAAAAGACGCTGGATTGAAACGAGTAAACATCAGCCTTGATTCACTAAAAAAAGACCGCTATCAACGCATCACACGTCAAGGTAACCTCGACGACGCTATGGAAGGAATCGAATTTGCAAAAGAATTAGGGCTTGATCCAGTTAAAATCAATATGGTAGTAATTAAAGGTATAAATGATGACGAGGTTACGGACTTCGCTCGTCTTTCCATCGAGAAAGGCTGGCATGTTCGCTTCATAGAACCCATGCCATTCGTTGATAATATAGCATTCTCTTTTGTCCCAATAAGCGAGATATTAGAGCGTTTAAAAATATTCGGGACTCTGGAACCTTTCCCCTCCAGAAACGGTAATGGCCCCGCAAAATACTTCAAATTAGCAGGATCGACTGGAACCATAGGTTTCATCAGCCCGTTTAGCGAGTGTTTCTGCTCCTCCTGCAATAGATTGAGGCTCACAGTAGATGGAATGCTGCGGCCGTG
>Ga0172380_10006229_pt1 | contig 13986 bp, 11 predicted proteins | sample Leawe162metaG_FD_119747 | JGI IMG/M metagenome (GOLD analysis project Ga0172380, IMG submission 119747) | Leachate microbial communities from a municipal landfill in Southern Ontario, Canada - Leachate well 162 metaG | ecosystem: Engineered > Solid waste > Landfill > Unclassified | place... | reverse complement strand
GGTGGGCTCGTCGCAGATGTATAGCACGCCCATGAGGCCGCTGCCGATCTGCGTTGCCAGCCTTATACGCTGCGACTCGCCGCCGGACAGGGTGCTCGACGCGCGGTTGACGCTCAGGTAATCGAGTCCTACGTCTCTCAAAAACCCGAGCCTGCCGCTTATCTCCTTGAATATCTGCCGCCCGATGTGCATCTCGCGTTCGCTGATCGCGGGCTTAGCTTTCCCGCCGCCGGTGAGGGATTCGACCCACGCTATGGCCTGGTCCACTGACATGCCGCTGACCTCTGCGATGTTCTTGCCGACTATCGTTACCGCCAGCGCCTCGGGCTTGAGCCGCAGACCGCTGCATGACGGGCACGGGCGGCTCATCATATAGCGCTCTATCTCGGAGCGGATGTAATCGGACTCGGTATCCTTGAAGCGCCGTTCCAGGTTGCGGATTACGCCCTCGAACTGCGTCTCGTATTCGTACATCTTACCGAGCTGGGTCTCGTGTTTCATGGTGAGCTGCTGCCCGCCGCTGCCGTAGAGGACGATATCGAGCTGTTCCTGGGTCAGGTTTTTAAGCGGCGTATTCGTCGAGAATCCGAATTTGTGAGCCACCGATTCCAGCATACTCATATACCACGGGCTCAGCGAGCCGGACCTGGTCCACGCCAGTATGGCTCCCTCCGCTATCGAAAGGCTTTTATTTGGTATAACCAGATCGAGGTCGATCTCCAGCTTGATGCCGAGGCCGGTGCATTCCGGGCACGCGCCATGAGGGCTGTTGAAGCTGAATGTCCGAGGCTCTATCTCGCCTATGCTGATGCCGCAGCGCGCGCAGGCGAACTGCTCCGAGAAGAGAAGCTCCTCGCCGTCGATGACCTGCACCAGCACCACGCCCTTCCCCAGTTTGAGCGCGGTCTCCACCGAGCCGGCCAGTCGTCCCTGCTGCTCCTGTCCTTCGATGACCAATCTGTCGATCACGGCCTCGATGGTGTGATTTTTGTACCTATCGAGGGTGATATCCTCGGACAGGTCACGCGTCTTCCCATCGACCCTGACGCGGACGTAGCCCGCCTTCCTCAGGTCGTCGAATACGTTGAGATGCTCGCCCTTGCGGTCTTTAATGATAGGCGACATGATTACGATTTTTGTCTGGGGCGGCAGACCCGCGAGCGAGTCGACTATCTGCTGCACCGTCTGCTGGGATATCTCCTGTCCGCACTTGGGACAGTGCGGGTGTCCGATGCGGGCGAACAATAGTCGCAGATAGTCGTAGACCTCGGTGACGGTGCCGACGGTCGAGCGCGGGTTCCTGGCCGGGCCTTTCTGGTCTATGGAGATGGCCGGGCTGAGCCCCTCTATATAGTCCACATCGGGCTTTTCCATGCGTCCCAGGAACTGGCGCGCGTAGGCCGAGAGCGATTCGACATACCGTCGCTGGCCCTCGGCGTATATCGTGTCGAAGGCAAGCGAACTCTTCCCCGAGCCGGAGACGCCGGTGATGACCACCAGTTTGTCCCTGGGGATGGTGACATCTATATTCTTCAGGTTGTGCTCGCGGGCACCCTTGACGACTATGGCATCCAGCGGCATTTTTGAACCCCCTGAAATCCCCCTTGAAAGGGGGAAACAATAACCGAACCCCCTATATCCCCCATACGTTGGGGGACTTTAATTTTGGGGGACACCCCCAAACCCCTGAAAGGAGAGGATTCTCTCCTTTACCACTCTTTTCGAACGCCCCCTCGACTGGGTCGCTTCCCCCTCTTTTTAGAAGAGGGGGGCAGTGGGAGTTGTCTCAAAACAACTTCCCTCTCCCTCTGTAGGGAGAGGGTCGAATGATTCGCAATCTTCCATTTTAGCACGGAGGAAATGATTAGAATAGACTTATAGCGTTGTTTGGGTAATGGGCTCTACCCCGTTGACAGGTTTTTAGGTTTGTGTATACTGTGATACACGGTGGGCCTGGGTAAAGGTTTCGGCATCATAAACCCATGGAAGCACGGTACCTGTTCTACTAGCGGTCCAGTCCAGTCACGAAAGTCCGGCGTACGGGGGATCGAAGCTGCATCTTCAAGGGAACCACTCGGAGCATCAAGGAGGTCACGTATGGCATTTCAAGACAAGACACTGACGTGTCGGGATTGCGGGAAGGAATTCGTGTTCAGCACGGGCGAGCAGGAGTTCTACCAGTCACGAGGATTGGAGAAGGAACCTGCCCGGTGCAAAGAGTGCCGTGCCGCTAGACGACGCAGCCGCACCGGCGAATCCCGTCCGATGTTCGCAGTGGTCTGTGCATCGTGCAACAAGGAGACCGAGGTTCCCTTTGAGCCCAGGGGAGACCGCCCGGTGTACTGCAACGACTGTTTCCAGAAGGCCAAAGCTACAAAGTAACCATTAATAATATTCGATAAGCCGAGAAAACCATCGTACTAGGTTTTATTTTTTGGAGGGACCTGTGCATGTCGGTACCTGCATTGTGAAGCTGCGCCTGCCGGAGAACGGCTCCCTCAAAGGCAAGAGGCAGGTCTCCAGGTCGATAATCGAAGGCGTGAAGAACAGGTTCAACGTCTCCATAGCCGAGGTTGAGGACCAGGATGCGTGGCAGTCCTTAACGCTGGGGATATCCTGCGTCTCCAACAGCGCGCCGCACGCCAACGAAATCCTCTCAAAGGCGGTTAATTTCATCGAGAACAGCAGGTTCGATGCGGAACTGGTCGATTACGAGATAGAGATCATCGATGCCCTCTGAAATCGAATCCTCTGCATTTCTGTCGCGTCTCAAGGAATCATCCGAATATGCCGCCCGTATCGCACATATCGAGCGCATCCACCCCCGCGCCGCCCGCCGCGGCGAGCTGTCCCGGCCCCTGCACCCCGGGCTGCAGCAGGCCCTGGAGGACGCCGGGCTGTTCCCCCTCTACAGCCACCAGGCTCAGGCGATAGACGCGGCCCGTTCCGGCTCCAATGTGTTTCTTGTGACGCCCTCCGCCAGCGGCAAGACGCTGGGCTATAACGTTCCCGTCCTCGACCGGCTGCTGTCGCATAGCCGCAGCCGCGCGCTGTACCTGTTCCCAACCAAGGCGCTGGCGCAGGACCAGCTGCGCGGCCTGAAGGAGCTGATCGACGCGCTTCAGCCGTCGGCGATCAAAGATTCGGACTGCACCACGTTCGACGGCGACACGGCTAAAGAGGATCGGCGCGAGGTAAAGAAGTCGGCGCGCATCGTGCTCAGCAACCCCGATATGCTGCACCTGGGCATCATGCCCAACCACGAGTCGTGGTCGTCGTTCCTGCGCAACCTGTCCTACGTCGTCGTGGACGAAGCGCACGTGTACCGCGGCGTGTTCGGCTCGAATGTCGCTAATGTTTTACGCCGGTTGCGCCGCTTGTGCGCGCAGTATGGCTCGTCGCCGCAGTTCATCTGCTGCTCGGCCACCATCGCCAATCCCAAAGAACATATCGAGAACCTGGTCGGCCTGCCCTTTGAGATCGTCGACGCCGACGGCTCGCCCTACGGCGGCAAGGACTTCGTCTTCTGGAACCCGCCGCTCGTGTCCGATAAGAAGGGCGGCGAGGCGCGGCGCAGCGCCAACTCGGAGTCCAGCCTGCTCTTCACCGAGCTGGTCAAGTCCGACATGCGCACCATCGATTTCGCCAAGTCGCGCAAGCTGACCGAGCTCATCTATATGTATACGCGCGACCGCCTGCGCAAGGAGGCGCCGCGGCTGGCGGAGAAGATAATGCCCTACCGCGCCGGCTATATCGCCGAGGAGCGCCGCTTCATCGAGCGCCAGCTCTTCGATGGCGGCATCACGGGCATCGTATCGACGAATGCGATGGAACTCGGGGTAGATATCGGCGACCTGGACGCCACGGTGCTCACCGGCTATCCCGGCAGCGTCTCCAGCACCTGGCAGCAGGCGGGGCGCAGCGGCCGTCGCGGCGAGCGCTCGCTATCTTTCCTCATAGCCATGGACGACCCGCTGGACCAGTATTTTATGCGTCACCCGGAGGCCTTCTTCGGCCGGGTATATGAAAGCGCCATCATCAACCAGTCCAACCCCTATATCTTCCGCCAGCACCTGCTGTGTGCGGCCTGGGAGCGCCCGCTGGATAACCTCGATGCTGATATCTTCGGGCCGAAATACGTCGAGGCTCGGAACGAGCTCGAATCCGAGGGACTGCTGCGCCAGCGCGGCGGCAAATGGTACCTCTCGCCGCAGGTCTCGTATCCGGCGGAAGGGGTCAACATACGCTCGGCCTCATCCGACCGATACAGCGTTATCGATGTTGCGGACGGCAACCGCGAGATCGAGACCGTGGACGCCTCCGTGGCCTTCTGGCAATTGCACCCCGGCGCGATCTACCTGCATCAGGGCGAGACCTATCTGGTAACTGAGCTGGACATACCGTCGCGCACTGCTTATGTAAAGCCTGTCGATATCGAGTATTACACGCAGGTGCGCGAGGTCGAGGACCTGTCGGTCAAGAGCGTCGTTAAGAATAAGGACGTCGGCGAGGTGAAGGTGTGCCTGGGCGGCGTCACCGTGACCAACCAGGTCATCAGCTACCGCAAGAAGCGGCAGTTCAGCGATGAGGTCATCGGCGAGGAGCCTCTCGATCTGCCGCCTACGGTCTTCTCCACCGTGGCCTTCTGGTTCGATATCCCGCGCAAGATAGTCCATCAGCTCGCTGAGCTGGGGCTCGATTTCGCCGGAGGCATCCATGCCACCGAGCACGCTGCCATCGCGCTCCTGCCCCTCTTTGCCCTGTGCGACCGCAACGATATCGGCGGCGTCTCCACTCCGCTCCATGCCGACACGGGCAAGCCGCAGATATTCATCTACGATGCTTACCCCGGCGGCGTGGGCATTGCCGAGCGCGGCTATGAGTTCATCGAGGACTTATGGAAGGCAACGCTTACATTACTGAAAGACTGTCCCTGCGAGTCCGGCTGCCCGGCGTGCGTGCAGTCGCCCAAGTGCGGCAACTACAACGAGCCGCTGGATAAGAAGGCGGCGGTGGTTATCCTGGAGGGGCTGGTGGGGGGAAGGTAATTCTATTTCTTTCCATACCACTGGCACATGTTACTTCCCACCAGCTTGATCATCTGTTTTCGCGGCAATATCCGCGCTGCCAGGAAAAGGGTCCAGCGGTTCCTTCTTCCCGGGATTCGGCTCGGCCCTTTGCCCAATGCATTCAATGCTTCGGTGACCGTCGGCTTAGTCTCCATTATCGCCGCTACCGTGTGTGCCGTATTCGGTTTTGAAAGCACGAAACCGGTGGTGCGTGTCGCTCCCGGCATGAAGCCCAGAACGTCAACGCCGTACTCGCGCAGTTCATCCCAGAGGCTCTCCGCCAGAATCAGGTTGTAGGCTTTCGTCGCGGCATAGCTCGCTATATAAGACACACCTTGCAGGGCGGACGCTGACGCAACCATGATGATTCCTCCACGCTTACGGGCCACCATCTTCGCTCCGAACTCCTGCACCAGTATGAGCGGCGCCCGCACATTCACGTCTATCATTCTCAGCTTGTCTTCCAGGCTTTGATCAAAGAAGAGCCCCACCGGGGGATAAGCTGCGTTGCTCACCAGCAGGCTTACCTCTATGTCGCTGGTCTGCTGCCGCATCGTCTCGATGAAATCCGGCCGCGACAGGTCTGCCACTATTGTTCTGATCTCCACTGTGCTGTTACGGCGGATTTCGTCCGCTACCTTTGCCAGCTCATCTGCAAGCATATCGACCAGAACCAGGTTAAGTCCTAGCGCTGCAATCTGGCGGGAGAACTCCGTGCCCATGCCGCGGGCCGCGCCGGTTACAAGCGCCCAAGGACCGTATTTAGATTTGAAAGTCTTTGACGATGACATTTAACCTCTCCTTTGCCCGCGACTCTATCTCTGGAGGCTGCCTTCAACCGCTGAATCCGAGTGGTTATTTTGGATGAGCTGATGATGGAGGTTAAAATCAGTTGCGGGTTTTTCTCTTACGCTGAGTCGATTTGTCTGACGGTTTTCCGGAATTGAACTTAACAAGTTTTTCCCAAAGGATTGATCCCTTTGAATCACAATACTCAATGGCGAATTCTCTCGTGAATTTATTAATTACCTTAGCGTACTCTTCGGCAAATTCGTCGTTTCTTACCTTTGCCTTATGTCCAAGAGGTTCAATAATGTCAATGTAGAGGTTGTCGTCTCCGGAAATGAATTCCCAGAATCTTTGACCGCATAGCTTTAAATAATCGCCTTTATCGGGGTTGTTGTCCTTACCATAGCAACAACCATTGACAGCAACTACTTTGTTTCTTGCTGTGTTAGTGCCGAGAACGCGTTTAGCACGTTTGAAATTATCTCTCATCCTAGTAATTTGTTGGCTATTGCCCCAGTTAGGACCTGATTTGATAGAAACTATGTATCTGGTTTTATCTTTGGTGAATTCAAGATCAAGGCCTTCCGATGATGCTTTTCCACCGCCATATGCTTTGCCACAAATAAATATAGCTAATTCTTCGAGAAAACCGCCGAATATGCCTTCTTCTTGTGATGATAGGTGAGCATCGAGAACAGTCTTAACCAAATCCTGAGCTGTGATTTGATTCTTCGCTCGGAAAAGGTAGGGATTTTTCCGAGCGAGTACCTTTTTGAGCTGAAGCTCAGAGAGGCTATCGAGCCTTCGTTTGTGAAACTCTTGGATGTGAGGCTCGATGAATTTTATGATCTCGTTTCGTTGTATTTGTTTCATATTTGGCCCCTCGCTCGCATAATAAGATTCGTGTCTCCTCCACCTTTTGTTTCGCCATATCAACGTACTCTTTAACGTTATCTATACCTACAGAGTTACGTCCAAGTCGTTGGGCTGCCTCGCAGGTTGTACCACATCCGACAAACGGGTCAAGTACCCAATCATCTTCCTTAGTGAAAAGCTTTATGAACCATTCAGGAAGCGATGCGGGGAATGTAGCACTGTGGTTTTTGTTACTGGTTTCAGTGGCTAAGTGCAGTACATTAGACGGATATGCTTTCTCACGTCCTACCCAATTGGCAATGTTTTTACCAAAGCCACTGCCTACTTGAGAATCGAATCTTATTACGTCGTTCGGGCCAAGATGTTTCAATCGAGTTTTTGCCCAGTCACCCATCTCTATCATTACCGCTTCTTGGTACATGTTAAAATCTTTAGCTTTGTTGAATTGCAGGCAGCGTTCCCATGCGTCGCGAAAACGGTTTGGCCACTTCCCGGGATGGCAATTCTTTTTGTGCCAGACGAACTCCTCAGTCCAAAGCCAACCTTGTTGTCTTAGTGCAAGGATTAGCTCAATGACGTATGTGTGGCGTTCGCCATTAACAACCTTCTCTTTGATATTCAATATAAATGTTCCCGTTGGTTTGAGGACTCTTAAAAGTTGCTCACTTCGAGGAAGAAACCATTCGACATAGTCATTAGGGGATATTCCACCGTAGGTTTTGGTTCTGCAATCCGCATATGGGGGCGATGTTACAATAAGGTCGAAAGAGTTATCAGGATAATCCTGCAACACTTTTAAGCAGTCACCTTTTTTGATAATGCATTCGACAGTTCTCATATGTGTAAGTTATTGTAGCATTAGTTTTGGGGAGATGCTACCAATATCAAATCCCCTTCACCGTATCGCCTTCTCAAACCTGAAGTCATCCATGATGTACCCCCCGCCGATGTCCATCACAACCTCCCCGGCCTTTGCAAACCCCAGCCGCTCGTACCACGCGATGGATTCCGCGTTGTACTTGTTCACCGTGAGCCACAGCTTCCCGATATTGGATTGGCGGCACAGCCCTGCAACAAAGTCCACCGACTCTTTGCCTATGCCTAGACCGCGCAGGCTCTTGCGGAGGTAGAGCTTGCTGAGCTGGGAGCTGGAGCTGAGGGGGTCGGGCACTACAGCGAGGTAGCCGGCGGCCTCGCCGTTGTGGAATATGAGGTAGTATTCGTAGCCGCTGGCGATTTGCGCGGAGATGGCGTGTTTGCTCTGGTAATTCTGCACCATGAAGTCCACCTGCGCCTGCCCGATGATCTTCGTGTAGTGCTCGTTCCATATCTCGTGCGCCAGGCGCGCGGTCTCGGCTACGTCTTTTCTTGATTTGACGCGGGTGAAGTTTGTCATTTTGGTCACTGCTCGGATTAAAGCTGATCAACCCCCTGTATCCCCCACTCATGGGGGAAGAAAAAATGGGGGACACCCCCAAACTCCTGGCAGGAGATTTCTCTCCTGCACCTCTTTTTATCGACGTGTGACAAAGGGCGACGATTATCGCTTGTCAAATACCTGGTTCAGGTAGTTAATCGTGTTGATGTTTATGGGCATGAGGTAGACGCTTGAGTTATAGGCGCTTATCGACTCTATGGCCCGCCGGGCGAAGTCCGCGTTCCATTCCATGTTCGGCTGGAAATCGGGCGGGAAGAAGGCGTTGTTCTTGCTCTCCCAGTAGTTCTTCATCGCATCCTTCAGCACGGGGCTGATGCCCCAGAAGACCTCGTAATCCTTGAGCAGGTCCAGGTATATCTCAAGGAGCCTGACATCGAAGAAGGGCTGGGTGAAGAAACCATCGGCGCCGGCGATCCTCTTGTCCTCTATGTAGTCCAGCTCCTGGCGGAAGCTGTTGCGGTACTGGTCAAGCCCGGCGTAGATCTTTATCTCGGGCGCCTCTTTCTTGAAGATGCGGATGAGCTCAAGGCAGGAGTTGCGGTAGACCATCCTGGTCATGCCCTGCGGCTTGTCGCCGGTGACGATGAGCACGGAGTTTATCTTGTTCTGCTTGAAGTAGGGTATAAGCTTGAAGGGCTCGCGCAGGTTGAAGTCGATGGCGCGCAGGTGCGGCACGACGTTGGTGAAGTATTTTACGCCGATCCTGGCCGCCTCCCAGCTGCGTATCTCGAAGTCCAGAAGGTCAGGGATGTTGAGCACGTCTATATCGGGGAATTCTTTCCTGATGGCCGCGATGTCGTTTTCGAATTTCTCGAATGTGCGCGGCGCTATTTCGATCGATATATTCTTCATGTTTTGACTCATCGTGCCGGATGAATGAATCTTATTGGGCCGGCTTGAGTTTGTCAACCTGGGTTGTCCTCCATGATAGGTGCTATATGAAAGAATTATACAAAAACTCCTTCCCTCTAACTCCCTTCCCTCAAGGAAGGGAGGACTTACGTTCGGCTCTTTGGCTAACCTCTCAATAAATGAGAGGGCTGGGGTTGGCGTGTGAGTCTGATCGCATTTTGATTGTCGCAGCCAATTTACGTATACAGCACTTAGTGAACCTTAGTGTATGTGCACGGACGAAGTGCCGTGCACATACGAATAATTCCGCGCGCCGCAGCTGTAGAAAGTAGGGGTGAGGGTCTCCCATCAATATTAACTTGCCAGCGAATCGTATTTAAATTACAATCCAGATAGAGCTTTGAACTGCCGACATTGAATGGACTGGAGTAACAGAAAGTGCAGATAAAACTGAGTTTCTACGGCGCAACGCGCAACGTCACCGGGTCGAAGTACTATCTTGAGGCCAACGGCAATAAATTCCTCATCGATTGCGGATTGTACCAGGAGCGTTTTTTAAAGGAAAGGAACTGGGAGCCTTTCCCTATCCCGCCTGATACGCTGGATGCGGTCCTGCTGACGCACGCCCACATAGACCACTGTGGCCTGCTGCCCAAGCTGGTGCGCGAGGGCTTCCGCGGGCGCATATACTGCACTGATGCCACCGCGGATATTACCAAGATAATGCTCGCCGATTCTGCTAAATTGCAGGAAGAAGATGCTCAGTTCAAGAAGGCCAGACACAAGGCAGAGGGCCGCAAGGGGCCACATCCCGAGGTGCCTCTATATACAGTGAAGGATGCCGAGGCCTGCTATCCTCTGTTTCACCCGGTGCCCTACAGTAAAACACTGCAATTAGCCGATGGCATCGAGGCCGTTTTCCACGACGCGGGTCATGTCCTGGGCTCGTCGAATCTAATGTTTAAAGTCGATCGTAACGGCGAGAGCAGGAAGATTCTGTTCTCCGGCGACGTTGGACGCCGCAACAGGCCGATATTGAGGGACCCCACGCTGTTCAAAGAAGCGGATTACATCATCGTTGAATCAACGTATGGAGACAGGCTGCACGAGGATGGCGATAAGATCGGCGACGAGCTTGCGGAGGTGATTAATTCAACCGTTGCGGCTAGAGGGAACATCATAGTTCCCAGCTTTGCTCTGGAGCGGTCGCAGGAGATACTCTATTATATGAATGAGCTCCTGGCGGCGCATCGTATACCGCACATAATGGTCTTATTTGACAGCCCGATGGCCTTGAGTATAACAGAGATTTTTGAGGAACATCTGGACCTTTTTGACAAAGAGGCCAGGGCTATCATCAAGAGCGGGCACTCGCCTTTCAGCTTCCCGGGCCTGACCAGGGTCAGCACTACGGACGAATCGAAGGGGATAAACCGGATATCCGGCAGCGTTATGATAATCGCCGGCTCGGGCATGTGCAACGGCGGCAGGATCAAGCACCACCTTGTGAGTAACATCTCGCGACGCGAGAGCACGATCCTTTTTGTAGGCTATCAGGCTATCGGTACGCTGGGGCGGCAGATAGTCGACGGCGCAAGCATGGTTCGAATTCTGGGCAAGAAATATAGAGTGAAGGCTAAGATTGTCCAGCTTAATGGCTTCTCAGCGCATGCCGACAGGGACGAGCTTCTGAGCTGGCTGTCGGCCATAAAGAACCAGCCCAGGGGAGTATTTGTAACGCATGGGGAGGAGGAAGCCTCCGCCAGCTTCGCGGATTACATCAGGGAGAAGCTGGGGTGGAATGTGTCGGTGCCACAGTACAAGGATGAGGTTATCCTGGATTAATCAGTATCTTTTTGTAAAAACACTACTAGGATAGCCGTGAAAGGGCTTTTCTGCCGATGATTTCCTGTTTGAGATACCAGTTCTGAACAGTGTGAGCTACATCTTCCGGGTCATCGCTGACGCGGAGCAGGTTGAAGTCTTTTTCATTGACTAATCCTTTATGCACAACGGTGTCCTTTAACCAGTTCAAAAGTCCTTCCCAGTACGTAGAATTGAAAAGGATCACCGGGAACGGCCTTATTTTGTGCGTCTGCATTAGTGTAAGAACCTCTGTCAGCTCGTCCATAGTTCCCAGCCCACCCGGCATTATGACAAATGCGGTGGCGTATTTTACCAGCATGACCTTGCGCACGAAGAAATGATGGAAAGTCAGGGTCTTTGTAGCGTATTTATTAAAAACCTGCTCTTCGGGCAGCTTAATGTTGAGCCCGACAGATGTCACGCCGGCCCTGGCAGCCCCTTTGTTTGCCGCTTCCATTACACCCGGGCCGCCGCCGGTGATGATGGAGAATCCCATATTGCCAAGCCTGAAAGCGATGTCTTCGGCGTTCTTGTAGGTTTCATCGTCCGGTTTTATGCGTGCCGAACCGTATATGCTCACAGCTGGCTCTACACCGGAAAGCCCGTCGAACCCTTCAACCATCTCTCCCATGATGCGGAACATGCGCCAGGATTCTTCTTTGGCCATTTCGTTGATTTCATATCCGTTAGGCATACAGCATCTCCTTCAGAGTTTGTAAGATTGTACCACATTTGAGAGGGGAATCAAGTGATTGAATATTATGAACCTCCTGATATCCCCCTTGAAAGGGGGGAACAACAACCGAACCCCCTATATCCCCCATACGTTGGGGGATTAAAAAGGATAGGGGACACCCCTAGAACCTTGGCAGGAGAGAAATCTCCTGCACCTCTTGTTTTCATCTATGAGGAACGGCGGTCGAAACTCAATAAATACGAGAGTGATAGATGGAAGCCATGTGCTCGGATATCGTTCGAACGGGGAGATAGGAGGGGGCTATATGAATCGTTCGGGGAAAATGTGACTTGATACAATCTCGCGGGTCGCCTTGAGTGCAGGGGAGTCCGGAAGCTCCAGTATCGATTTGCCCATCAGGTCGTAGTACGCCACCTTTTCGTCCTGAGGGATGAATCCGAAAATCTCAATGCCGATCTCGGCGGCGGCTTTTTTAAGGACGTCCTCGTTGCCGTATACCCTGTTGAAAACTATACCTAGCTTCTCGGTCTTGATGACCTTCTCGATGTGCACCATGTGCTCGATCTGGGCGGCGGTCTTGATGCCGCGGGAGGTGGCATCGCTGACGATGATAAGCGTATCGACCTGTCCCACTACCTGCCGGTTTATCTGCTCCAGCCCGGCCTCGCCGTCGATGAGAATCGTATCGAAGCTCTTGGAGAGCGTGCCTATCGTATCCTTGAGTATGCTGTTGACGGGGCAGTAGCATCCGAGTGTCTCCGTGCGCCCCATGGCCAGGAGGGCGAATCCATCCACCTCATTAAGCGCCTCGAAGGTCATGTAATCGAGCATCTGCGTGACGCGGCGCTTCTCATTTTCCTTGGCTCCCCGGGCGGTCTTGATTATCTCCTCACGTATCTGCCCCATCGTCCTTTTGACGTTCACTCCCAGCGCCAGCGGCAGGCCCATGGCCGGGTCGGCGTCTATCAGGAGCAGCTTGCCTGCCTTACCGCTGTCGAGCAGAACCTTGGTCATCATGGAGGTGAAGGCCGTCTTGCCCGTTCCGCCCTTTCCGCAGGTGGCTACCAACCTCTTGCGCATGGCCGTTGCTTCCGTCATCTCGTCCTCGATCTCGAATTACGATTCTACCTCGGTTTTGCTGTCGCCTTTGGTCTTTTTGCGCACGTTGACCATCTCTTTTATCTCATCGCAGACGGCGCTGTCGGGGCAGCTTGCGCAGTCGAATGTTGAAAAACACTCGATGTCATATCCCTTCGTTTTCCATATCTCCTTTGTCATGTTCTTCGATATCTCGCGGATCTGCTCGCCCAACTCCTCCAGCGGTTGCAGATCCTCCTTGCTGGTGGTGACAAAAAGCACCTCGACGGCCTCGATATCGGGCACAGACGATTTGAATATGGTCATGAGCGCCTTGCCCAGCGTCTCGAAGGAAAATCCCTTGGCCGCGGCGTCCTTGCTTACCCTGCTCCACATCTGCCGCGACATGCTCTTCAGCATGTAGCCCTCTATCTGGTCCGAGACGTACTGCGTGCGATCGATGATCTCGTGTTTATCACTGCTGAGCTTCTTTCCGGCGGCGATTATCACCTGTCCGAAGGGGAGGCTGGCGCCTTCCGAATCGGGGATGTCCGGCCCGATGAGCGTGACCCGGCCGCTTTTCACCAGTGAAGGGTCATCGGTCCAGAGCAGGAATGAAGCTGCTCCGACGTCGGGACTGCCCAGTTCGACGAATGTGTCGCCGCGCAGAATCAGGTCCGATCCGGCCTTGGGTCCCACGCGCACAGGTAATCCCTTGAGAAGGTTATCGGTTGATGCCGGGCAGTCGATCTCTCTGACCTTCCTGCCTTTGCGCCGCAGGTCGGCTATGTATTGGGACACTTTATTTATATAAGGATCGAACAGGGACATAAGTTACTTCCATTTCGATAGTATATCACCGGTTGGGGATAAATTCTGGTCTGCCCCCGCATATCTCTGTGAAGGCAGACCAGAATATGGTTTAAGTTTCTACCCGATGGCTCCGGGGTCAGTACTTCTATTTAACCCCTTCAAGTTCGCGCTTTTGCACTCTCTCCGCGGCGATGAGCGCGGCCCCCAGCGCCCCCGCGATCTGCGGGTCCTGAGGCAGGTGCACTACTTTTACGCCCAGCTTGTTCTCCAGCGCTTTAGCCAGGCCTGCGTTCTTGGCACAGCCTCCGGTCAGGGCAACGTCTTCAATGAGGCCAACCTTTCGCACCATTGAGCTCAGCCTGGAAGCTATGGAGTAATGCAGGCCGGCGGATATATCGGCGAGATCCCGTCCTTCGTTAACCAGTGTCACGACCTCCGATTCGGCGAACACGCTGCACTGACTGGAGATTACGGCGGGGTCCTTGCCTTCAAGTGCCAGTTTAGATAAT
>Ga0172380_10006228_pt1 | contig 13987 bp, 9 predicted proteins | sample Leawe162metaG_FD_119747 | JGI IMG/M metagenome (GOLD analysis project Ga0172380, IMG submission 119747) | Leachate microbial communities from a municipal landfill in Southern Ontario, Canada - Leachate well 162 metaG | ecosystem: Engineered > Solid waste > Landfill > Unclassified | place... | reverse complement strand
TATAGCCCAGATTAGCATATCTCCGGAATTAAGCAGGCTTAAGGTGTCACGACTTTTATATAGATCCAGCCCGGTAGCGGCTGCCATTGTTGGTATGGCTAAGAGGAAGGAAAATTCTACTATCTCTTGACGTTTTACACCTAATCCTAGACCGCCGATGATAGTAGCGCCGGAACGAGAGACGCCGGGAATAATAGCTAAGGATTGAAAGACACCGATGAGAGCAGCTTGTTTATAAGAAATACCATTACTATTAACGAGGCTGACGTTAGATTCTATATTTTGTATCTCTGGAGCACTTTCTTGAGTTTTATTATTTTTCGCGTAATATCTTTCTAGGATAATAATGATTATACCGCCGATAAGAAGCGCTCCCGCAATAATGTAGTTGTTATTTAATAAATAGCTTTTGACTACTTTGTAGAGAGCCAGGCCGATGATAGCTGTCGGAATAAAAGCTGTTATTATTTTATAGATTAAGTCACGACTGCTCCAAATTCTTTTCCAGTAAAGAACGACTATCGCTAAAATGGCACCCAGTTGAATGGAAATATCAAAAGTTTTAAGGAATTCGGAGGAGGGAAGACGGAGCCATTCGCCCGCCAAAATTAAGTGAGCAGTGGAAGAAATCGGTAAGAATTCCGTTAAACCCTCAATAATACCTAAGATTAGACCATGGAGAATATTCATACTTTGAAAAATAATTGTGAAAATATAACACTATTTTATCATACTTAAAATAATAAATATATCCTAACAATTTAATATATTCAGAATCTCTTGACAAGCATGCCTTTAAGATTTAAAATAAGATTATAATTAGCAGTCATATAAGTTGAGTGCTAATAATAATTATTTAATATTAGAAAAAATATGCAACTAAAACCATTATTTAACAATGTAATTGTTAAGCCCGCCAAGAGCGAGGAAATGACTAAATCGGGTATTGTTTTGCCGGATACCGGCGATAAAGAGAAGCCGGAAAAAGGGGAAGTTATCGCTGTCGGCTCCGGTAAAGTTTTAGAGAATGGTACGACCGCTCCGATGACCGTGAAAGTCGGCAATCAAGTAATGTTTAAAAAATATTCTCCCGATGAAGTGAAAATTGACGGAGAAGATTACTTAGTTTTGAGTGAAAGCGATATTATCGCAATTATTGAATAATTTAAATTTATAATAATATGGCTAAACAAATAATTTTTGATGAAAAAGCGCGCTTAGCTTTAAAAAGGGGAATGGATCAGTTAGCTAACGCCGTAAAAGTTACTTTAGGCCCTAAAGGCCGTAATGTTGTGATTTCTAAAACTTATGGCGCACCGATAATTACTAAAGATGGCGTGACCGTTGCTAAAGAAATTGAACTTGAAGATAAGTTTGAAAATGTTGGCGCGGAAATAATTAAGGAAGTTGCTTCTAAAACTAATGATACGGCTGGTGATGGTACTACTACCGCCACGGTTTTAGCGCAAGCTATTATCAACGTTGGTTTGAAACTAGTGGCGGCTGGAGTTAATCCCATAGAAATCAGAAAGGGAATTGAAAAAAGAGTGGGCGAGATAGTGGCCGAACTTAAAAAAATGTCTAAGGAAATTTCCACGAAAGAAGAAATTGCTCAGGTAGCTTCTATTTCCGCTAATGATGAGGAAATTGGCAAAATTATTGCTGAGGCTATGGAAAGCGTCGGAAAAGAGGGGGTTATTACTGTAGAGGAAGGACAGTCTTTTGGTATTGAAAAGGAAGTGGTGGAAGGCATGCAATTTGATAAAGGATACGTCTCCCCTTATATGATTAGTAATCAGGATACCATGAAGGCAGAGATGACTGATCCTTATATTTTAATTACTGATAAGAAAATTTCTGCCATTCAAGACGTTTTGCCTCTTTTAGAAAAAATTGTACAGTCTGGCAAAAAAGATATTGTTATTATTGCCGAGGATATTGATGGTGAAGCTTTGACTACTTTTATCTTAAATAAATTACGTGGGACTTTTAATGTTTTGGGTATTAAGGCGCCGGGCTTTGGTGATAGACGTAAAGCGATGTTGGAAGATATTGCGATTTTAACTGGTGGGAAAGTTATTTCTGAAGAAATTGGCTTGAAATTAGATAAAGCGGAGTTAACTGATTTAGGTCAAGCCAGAAAAGTAGTGGCTTCTAAAGAAACCACTACGATTGTGGATGGTAAAGGTGATGATAAAAATATCAAGGATCGTATTGCTACTATTCGTAAAGAACAGGAATTGGTTGACTCTGATTTTGATAAGGAAAAATTGCAGGAACGCTTGGCTAAATTAGCTGGTGGTGTAGCAGTTATTAAAGTAGGAGCGGCCACCGAGACGGAAATGAAAGAGAAAAAGTTCCGCATTGAAGATGCTTTAAATGCCACTAAAGCGGCTGTAGCTGAGGGTGTTGTGCCTGGTGGTGGTTTAGCTCTAGCGGTCGCCTGTTATGGTTTAAATTTTGCCGCGTTTGAGCAAGAATTGAAGGAGGGCTCAACGGGAGTCGCGGGCGAGAGAATTATTAATCAAGCTATTTTAGAACCGATTAAGCAAATTGCGCATAATGCCGGCGTGGATGGTTCTCTTATTTTACAGAGAACTATAGAAGAAAATAAGGATAGTAAAGAAGTTAGAGGTTATAATGCCGCCAGCGGTGAATTCGTAGATATGGTTAAATCCGGTATTGTTGACCCGACCAAGGTTGTGCGTTCGGCCTTGGAAAATGCCGCCTCAGCCGCCATGATGTTCTTAACCACGGAAGCGGTTATTACCGATAAGCCGGAGAAAAAAGAGGCGGGCGGGCATAGCCCGGAACCGGACTATGGCGGTATGGGCATGATGTAAGAATTTATTAGATATTAAAAGTCGTTCAGAAATGAACGACTTTTTGTTTTTGGCTGGGAGGCCCTTTATGAGGTATTCTATGAAATGACAAGTGTTGCACTTCGAGTTTGAATGTATCGTTACAAGATTTGACAAAATATGACTATTATAATATAACTACATTATAAAATTGACCTTTAAAAACTAATTTGCGAAATTGGTTACAGCCAAAAGATGGTTAATTATTTAGCCGTTTCCTGGCTGTGATCAAAATGGTTATAGTTCCTTCTCGGAATAGAGAAATAATATCGCGCAAAATAGCGCAAGGAGATTAATCATGAAAAGTGAATTTTTAATTTCTAACATCCCAGTCGGCAAGTTGAATGCTGTGATAAAAAATATCATGGCTCAAATAGGCATTACTGAACCAGAAGAAGCGGTCAGAATGGTAAACGCCGGGGAAGTACAAATCACAGTTATTAAAACCAAATGGACTGAAAAAGACGGAGTTATTCTTTTTTCGGTTACATCTGACGGTACAACCGGTGAAGCATGGATTACTCGTTTGGAAAGAAAAAATTTTAGTGTTGGAGACTATGCTAAAAGAATTTTACTTTCAAACAGTTTCAAGCCGACATCAGGAGCGACAACAGAAATTGCTGTTCTCAAGGGAGAAATTTTTAGCGATAATGACAGGACAGCTCAAAATATCCACAAAGAAGCTAAAAACCGTAAATTTATTACACCTAACGCCGAAGTGGCTTGTCTCATCAGGGAAAAATTTTCCGACCAAGAACTGGAAGCCATGGGTTTATATTGGATCGTTGCTATGCACGAACCAATTAAAGATTCTGGCGGCGATCCTAGACTGCTGAGCGTTTTGCGCATTGACAATGGTTCCTGGCTGCACTCGCGCTATGTCGATCCTGATGAAAAGTGGTTTCGTGGCGATGGGTTTGCTTTCGTCGTTTCGCAAGTTTGACCCTTATCCTCTGACCTTGGTTTGTAAACATAGCGTTTATATAATCAAGGTCTTTTTTTTTGTTTAAAAAATTTTAATTTCTCGCTAATTTTGTTATAATATGATTAGTTAAATTATAAACGAGTGTATATGCCAAAATCAAAAAAATCCGCAAAGAAACCGGTAGTAGTAGTTGTTTCCGGCTATTTTAACCCTCTTCATGTTGGTCATCTTGAAATGATTGAAAAAGCTAAAAAGTTAGGAGATAAACTTATTACTATAGTTAATAATGACTATCAGGTGAAACTAAAAGGCAGTGTGCCTTTTATGTCACAAGTTGATCGTTTAAAAATTGTGGCTGCTCTGAGTGATGTAGATGAGGTTTTTTTATCAATTGATCGTGATGCAACGGTGTGTAAATCACTAAGTAAAATTAAGCCTGATATTTTTGCTAATGGTGGCGATAGGCATAGTATTGGTGATGTTCCGGAATATCCTATTTGTCAGGAGTTTAATATTAAAATGATAGATGGCTTGGGAAAAAAAATACGCGCTAGTTCTAAAATGATTGCTCAGGCGACGGCTCGCAAAGCTAAATTAGCTCAGGCGACGGCTCGCAAAGCTAAATGCGCTAAATAGTTTGCTCACAATTTATGGCTAAGCTTTTGAAAAAAATTGTTTTTTTGTTGTTAGCAGTAATTTTGTTTTTTTGCTTGTATTCTAAAATAGTTAATACTCATTCAAGTGATGATGATTTTGCTAATTCTTCTCGGTCCGAGCGTCTGCTTGATCGTTTATTCGGTCGTGAACCGAAACCTGATCCGATTATCCCGGCAGCGGAAATAACTATTAGAATTCCGGAAGGTTGGACTAATGATGATATTGCTACTTATTTAGCTAAAACTGGACCATGGTTAGCAGCTGATGTCCTAGAAGCCGCTAAGGGTAAAGAGGGTTATTTATTTCCTGATACTTATCGTGTTTATGCTAGCTCTACTGCCGCTTCCGTCGTAGATAAGATGTTGAAAAATTTTGACGCTAAATTAACTGATGAGTTGCGGGCGGATATTACTAAACAAGGGAAGACGGTGGAAGATATTATTATTATGGCGTCTTTGATTGAGAAGGAAGCACCAATTAATTATAACAAGGAAGAGGCTGAGGACGCCAGAATTATTAGTGGTATTTTTTGGAATCGTTTAAAAATAGGGCAAGGTTTACAATCGGATGCTACTTTATCTTATATTTTAAAAGATAAAGAAGACCAGCATAGTGGTGCTGATTTACAAATTGACTCTCTATATAATACTTATAAATATCGTGGCCTACCGCCTGGTCCGATTGCCAATCCCGGACTACTGGCTATTCGAGCGGCTATTTATCCCGCTACCACCAAATATTATTATTTTTTAACCACCCCTGACCGTCAAGTTATTTACGCTAAGACCTATGAAGAGCATTTGCAAAATAAATATAAATATCTAAAATAATTTATTTAAAATAAATTTATGTTAGACGAAGCAACTACAATTGTCTCCGACGAGTTAACGAATAATAATTCTTCAACTGATTTTGAGGTAGATTCAGCTCCGGAACAGCCACGTTCGCCTCTAAAAAAAATCATTTTAATAGGAGCTTTAATAGCATCTTTACTTCTGCTCGGTCTGATTATTTTTGTGGTGGTTAATAAATATTGGTTAAATCCCGTGCCGGTAGAAGTTGCTACTTCAACGCCGGCTAGCACGACGACACCCGTTTTACCCGGTTTAGACCAAGCTAGCACAAGCACGGATTCTATTGCCACTTCTACCGCGGCTGATTTGGCTGTAGAGTATATGTCTTTTGCCGATTTTTATGAAGCACCGGATAATAAATTTGAGGCGAAGATAAATGATTATGAATTACCGCTGAACGTCAAAATTGATGTCGTCAATTATTATGATGTTTCCCGTAAAGTAAATCTTGATTCTGGTTTAGAAAATTTAGACAATAACGGTTTTGCCTTATTGGATAATCCTTGGAATCAGACAACACCAGGTTTTTATGGCGCCTATGCTAGTTTAGCTAATAAACAATTGCCGATTTTAATTACTTCCGATTTTATTGTTTATTCTTATCAGAATAGTTTGAAACAGGCGTTTAAAGATATTGAGACTAATGTTTTTTATGATAACTTGTGGGATATTAATGAGAGTTTATATACTACTGCAAAAAATCGTTATGAAACACGCTTAGCCTCTATCGGTGGCGTTAATGATTCTATTTTAGAGGGGGAAAGATTAGAGGCGGCGTTCTTTGCCGTGGCTTTAGAATTATTAAAGCCGACGGCAACGCAAATTTCTTCTTCGGCCTCAAACTTGGATAGTGGCAAGACTTTATCTCAGGCGGATGCCTCACGTTTTAGTTTTGTTGTGCCGCCTTATTTACGTGATGATGTGTTAGCTGAAGTTAGATTAATTAGGGAGGCTAGAACAAATAATATTAAGTCGCCTGTGCTTTTATATAATAGGGATTATCAGGAATTCAGTGTTCCGACGGATTATCTTGGTAGCGCAAAACTTAATAACTTTTATTTAACTGCTAAATGGCTCAATTCGGTTTTTCCTCTTAATTATCGTGGTAAAGATTGCCCTAACTGTTTATTGGATGCTGCTGATTGGCGCGTGAATATGACAGCCGCTTCTTTCATGGCTCGAGACTTTGCTACTTTACCGGAATTAAAGAACAAGTGGGCGAGAATATATAAATTGATGGCTTTTTTTAAGGGTCTGCGGGAAAATTTAAATTATGTTTATTATCGTGATGCTTTAGTGGAGTTATTTGGTGAGGATTATAAAATTGAAGATTTATTCGCTGATAATAATAAAGAGACGGCTGCTAATCTAGAAAAATTACGTCAGAAATTATTAACTTATAGTTTTCCGGAAATTTCTGGTGGCTTTAATAAAAATGATACTAGCGCTAAAATAAAGTTAGGACTTAAGATTTTAGCGGAAGATTATTGGCCTAATAATTATATTTTTACTAATTTAATAAAACCTTCAGTCGGAGTTTATATGGCCACTACGACGACTGCTAATAATTTTACCGCCTGCGTTCACCCGGTGACTAAAGTCATTGATCGTTGTTATGGCCTAGCTTTAGATCCTATTAATCTAGTCTATCCGATTGTTGGCCACGATTATTTTGCGGAGAATACTAATTATGCTAATTATAGCCAACAGGTCCAAAGTTTACGTACGGAACTGAATAAAAGTGATATTTGGAATCTTAATAACTATTGGACATCTTTGAATTTTATTAAAGCTGGTTTGGAAACGGATAAAAATAATTTACCATTATTTGCTCATTCCACTGCTTGGAAAAATAAGAGTTTTGATAGCGCCGCCGCCGCTTGGATAAATTTACAATTGCCTAGAGATAATTTATTTAGACCCAAGCAAGAAAGTAATTTAGCTTCGGCTGCCGGTGCCATGTTAGATAAAAATTTTTATGTTGAACCGAATTTGAATTTGATTAACGAACTTTTGGCTGATAACAATATGTTGTTGGGAATGTTTTCCGCCTTGCAGTTAGATTCGGAAGTGCCTTTCGCTTGGCAGAATTTGAAAGATCTATCTGCCGACCTATCTTCTTTGCGGACTATGATGAAAAAGGAATTGAGTAGTGAGGACCTGGACGCCACGGATGGGGCTGTGATTAATCGTTTAATTAATACCTGGAGTCTAGGGACTCCGGTAGCTTCTAAACAATTATCATTAAAAACCGCCACGGCTCCTAAGGGCTGGCGGGAAGATTTAAGTAATTTAAAACTTTTGATATTAGTGCATCAGTCCGGCACTAGTCCCGCCTTTGCGATCGGACCGGTTTGGGATTATAAAGAAATATATTAATTGTTGCTAGAGGAAAAATATTAGCGATTAATATTTAAAGACATAAACTTCATTATTGATATCCCACCATTCCTGCGCCGTCAATTTGGCAGCGGCAATAATACGATTACTTTGGTACCAATATTTATTCACGATTAAATAGCCGCGTTCTACACCCGCGAAAGCCATGGCCTTAGCCATGGTTTTTTGGTCGGGAGTTTTATAAACCATATCTAAATAATATTGATAGAGTGGTCCGCCGGTAGGAATCGGATAAAAATATATTGCACCGTTAGGGCTGTTATGGTAATTGTCAAAGCCCAGCTCTTTTAAGGCTGCTGCTGAAACCTGTTGATTAGCCAGAGCAATGTATGGCATATTAGCGTCTCTGGCAACTGATTCCACTGCTGCTACGTCATTTTGGCTGGTGCTATAGCCGTGACTGTTCCAATATTTATCAAAACGAGGATAAGAGCTATAAAGAGCCACATTTAACAAACCTAGACCAAAGATTAAACAAATAATTTGAACAGTTTTTTCTGATTGTCGTATTTTTTTAATTAAGTTATATCCGGCTATAAGCCAGAAAGGCAGGAGAAAAATAATAATTATAATCGGTAGGCGGTCAGCATAATCGGATTGTTCATAACTAATCAGGTCGTTAAAATTTATTTGTTTACTTAAAAGATAAGCAATTAATAACGAGGGAATAATAATCGTGATAATGCTAAAAGAGTTTTCTTGATATTTTGTTAAATTGTTTGTTTGTTGATGACTATAAAAATAATAATAGAGTACAGTCGTCAGGCCTAGCAGTATTATGATGAGGGGATAATTATTGGCAAAAAAATAAACGAAGTTTGATAAGAAATCTTCGCGTCCGGCACTGCCGGTATTAGTTAGCCAGGAGTTGAATGATGAAAAAATATTTTGACTACCCGCTAATTTATTATCTCGTCCGGCCGCGAAGAATAAAGTGAGGGGTAAAGCTAAGGAACTGAATAAAAAAATTACTGATTTTATAATTTTTTGCAATTTGTGAGATAATATATTTTTAGTGTTCGTTAGACTGACTACGGCAGCGAATGTTAGGGCCGGTAATCCGGTGAGAGGATGAATAGCGGTGGTGGCTAGAGCCAATATCCAGGTAGAGGCGGGGCGAGGGGAGCTCAATCCATTTAGAACAGTTAAGACTAAAAATAAATAACTTAAATTTTGCGGAGTGCTTAGGATAAAGGGAGAAAAAGTTAGACTGAGTAAAAATAAAATTATTAAAAAAATATTGTTAGATATCTCTTTAGCGTTTCCGGTATTATTGGCTAGCCAGTTTTTTAAAAAATTATAAAAAGCGGTCGGTAAAAATATGGCGGTGAGAACGGGGACTAATATTTTGTTTAAACCGGCAATTGTTAAACCACTGATTTTATGAAGAATAATAATTAAACTATATTCACCTAAATAGTAGGGCGGTTTAGGTAGAACGAAGCCTTTAGTATCTATTAACCGCATAGTCGCCTCATGAACAAAGGGATCGTAGCCGTAGCCAATTTTATAAACAATCACGGCTATACTCAAAGAAATAAAATAATGTGCCGACAACAAGAGAAGTTTTATTTTATTGGAAAAGTCTTTTTTTATTAAAATAAAAACCAGTAGCAGGGAAGCGATGGCATAAAGCCAAAAAAAGTTAGTGGGAATAATGGCCCAGGGAGTAATAAGAGCGCGATCACTGCGACTGGAAATTAGCATGGTGATGGCACTTATGTAACTGGCGAGGTATAGGGCTAGTAAGTAGTATTCTTGGAGAGATGGCTTTTTATCTGTCGTGTCGGTTTGTTCAGTTAAGGGAAGGTCTCCGCTACTACCAGAATTTTGTTTGTTATAGAATTTTTGTAGCCTGATAAAAATGCCAATACTAACGATAAGAGTTAAAATAATACCCACCCAGTTAAGCGCGTAAAAATAATAAATTATTGCCCCATAAATCATTATTAGGGAAATAAAAAGTAGGGAATTATTATGGCAATTTTTTAGTTTGTTGTTGAGGCGCGACAATAAGTTGAATATTTTCATATAATACCTTAATCATAGCAAATTCTTGCTAAAACAGGCAATTTCGGATAACATTAAAATAATGAAAAGATATCTAAAAAAATCAATTAATCTCGTAATTATTGGCTTTTTAGCCTTAGCTTTTTTTATCGCTACGGCCAGTTTTAATGCTTTAACGCAGGATGTAAATTATATTAAATGGTCGTCTCCGGATGAAACTGCTAATTACTTTTTTGCCAGTCGCTGGGCGGAAACCGGACAGCTAGTTTTCTTTGATCAAGCCGCTTTGGTAGGTGATAATTTGGTTATGCCCCGGAGTGTGAGGAATGACCAAGGCGCTGTTAAGCCGGTTAGTTTTTTGGGCCTAATTTTAATTTATGGTTCTTTAGCTTCTTTTTTAGGGGTAGCTATTATTCCTTTTCTGACGCCATTGTTTGCCGCTTTATCTATAATCCTGTTTTATTTTATTGTGCGTCGTTTATTTGGTTCTCGGGTTGCTCTGTGGTCAGCTTTTTCACTTGCTACTTTCCCGGTGTATATTTATTATACGGCTCGCTCCATGTTTCATAACGTCTTATTTATAGTCTTACTTTTAGCCGCTGTTTATTTATTTATTGTAGCTTTGGGCGGGAAGCATAAGAAGTTAGAAGAAAATAAATTACCGGTAAAATTTTTACAGTGGCGCTTTCCTTGGAGTTTTTGGGGGGAACTATTATTATCTTTCGCTTCCGGTTTATTTGTCGGCTTGGCTCTTATTACTCGTACGTCAGAAATATTATGGTTAGCTCCTATTTTTTTCTTTATTTTAATTTTTTACGGACGGCGTTTAGGCTGGACTAAAATTATTTTGATGCTGGTTGGTTTAGCTTTACCACTAGTTCCCATCGCTTATTATAATCAAATTTTATATGGTTCTTTTTGGCATGGCGGTTATAACGAGATGAACCGTTCTTTAGATACCATTGCTCAGAGCGGTGGTGATTTTTGGCAGTTGGCGGCTCAGGGTGATTTTAGCTCTTTTCGTAATTATTTTAGTCAAATTTTTAGTCAGGTGTTTTATTTTGGTTTTAATTTTAAGCAGTCCATCCTGATGTTTATTCACTATGTGATAAACATGTTTCCTATTTTATTTTATGGCGGTGTAGTGGGAGTTTTGATTCTCAGCGGTCAAATGTTTCGTCGTTTTGAAAAAAAATATTTATTTTATCTATTAGGCTGGTTTGTTCTTTCCGTGATCTTAATTTTTTATTATGGTAGTTGGAAATTTAATGATAATCCTGATTTGAGTCATTTTACTATTGGTAATTCCTATACCCGTTATTGGCTGCCGGTTTATCTGGGTTTTATGCCTTTATTTTCCTTAGCTCTAGTTCGCATTAGTCGCGCTTTAACTTGGTGGGGAAATAATAAAAAAAACCCGACTGCGGATAAGCGGCTTCGTTTACAAGCTATCTTTTCTTTGGGCTTGCAAGTTATAGTGGTGATGATAGTAAGTATTTATTCTTTATTTTTTGTCTTATACGGCTCGGAAGAGGGTTTAGTTTACTTATATCATAATTCTCGAGCGGAAAAAGTTAACGCTACTACGGTTTTATCTCTGACCGAACCGGACAGTGTTATTATTACTCGTTATTATGATAAATTTTTTTGGCCGGAACGACGAGTAATTATGGGAAATATCCCAACCGAAGAAATTTTTTCGGCGGCGGCTAAGCTGGTAAAATATTATCCGGTTTATTATTATAGTTTTTATTTGAATGAGGCTGATGTCAATTATCTTAATGAGCGAAAATTGCCACCTTACAATCTAAACATTAGTTTAATCCAGAAAACTAACTTACAGTCCGGTTTATATCAATTGAAACATATTGAGATGGCGACCAGTAGTGATATTTTGGATCTTCAAGAGGGCGGGGTTAAGTAGAGAAATAAAAAAGGTTATTATATATGGCAAAGCAGTCTATCCATCAGAAAAAAGCTAAAATTTTAGTGATTATTGGTCCAACCGCTAGCGGTAAAACGTCTTTGGGGGTGGCTTTGGCCGCGGAGTTTCAGGGAGAGATAGTGAGTGCTGATAGTCGCCAGGTTTACAAAGGTATGGATGTCGGAACCGGGAAAGACTTAACTTCGTATAAAGCTGGCCGTCAAAAAATTAAGCATCATTTAATAGATGTTGTGGACCCTCAGCAAGATTATAATTTAGCTAAATATCAGACAGCGGCGCAGCGGGCGATTGTTAATATTTTAAGTCGTGGTAAGTTGCCGATAGTGGTAGGTGGTAGCGGTTTGTATTTACAGGCTTTAGTAGATAATTATCAGTTGGACATTAAATCAGATAAGTTATCTAAAAATAGAGTTTTAAAAAAATTGTCTGCTGCGGAATTATGGAAAAAAATAAAAGATATCAAGCCGGAATTTGCTGATCGCTTGAACAATAGCGACCGGAATAATTCTCGTCGCCTTGTTCGTTATTTAGAAATAATAGAAGCGGGTGGGGAAGTAGGGATGAGCAAGAAAAAGTCACCTTATGATTTTTTAATAATAGGATTAGATTGGCCGGATAAAATTTTACGAGAGCGTATTAATTTCCGTATTTTGGAGCGTTTAGAAAAAGAAGGGATGATAGCCGAGGTAAAGAAACTACACGATGAAGGTCTATCTTGGGAACGTTTAAAATCATTTGGTTTGGAATATAAGTTTATTAGTCAGCATCTGTTAGGTGAGCTGAGCTATCAAGAGATGATTGATAAGCTTAGTATTGCTAGCTGGCGTTTTGCTAAGCGACAACGAACTTGGTTCAGAAGATGGCAGCGACAAGGCAGAAAGATAAAATCCGTTAAAGATTTAGTAGCAGCCAGAAAAGAAATAAAAAAATTCCTAGCATAACAAAAAGGCTCTGTTTATAACAGAGCCTTTTAAATTTCACTTAAATTTAATCCGTTAACACTAATTTATTTCAAAAATTTTTCCAGTAATTCTTTAACAGTTTTAGGATTGGCTTTACCGCGAGTAGCAGCCATAACTTGGCCAACAAAGAATTGGAAGAGGCTAGTTTTTCCGGCATGATATTGCTCAACCTGTTTAGCGTTATCTGCGATTATTTTCTTAACAATCGTTTCCATTTCCGCAGTATTATCCATTTGTTCTAGGCCCATATCTATCATAATATCTGTCGGATCACCGCCGTTAGCATACAGCTCTTCTAATATTTTTTGTCCGGCGGAGGCAGTAATTTTATCTTGGTACATTAGACAAATAAGCTCCGCGAAGTTTTCCGCCGTCATCTTCAAATCACCAATTTTTTTATTATCAATATTTAAGTGTTTATATAATTCGCCGGTAATCCAAAAAGCGGCGGTCTTAGCTAACCTTTTTTCTTGACGGTCCGCTTCATCGCCATTAGCTTCTATCCAGGCATCTAATTCGGAAATAACATGCTCAGTCCAGTCTGCCAGGGTTTTATCATTAACAATAATTTCTGCAATTTTATCTTGTAAACCATATTCTTTGACAAAACGTAGTTGTTTTTCGTTTGGTAGTTCCGGTAATTCCGCTTGTAGTTTAGTTAATAAACTTTCGTCAATTCGAAAGGGAGGAATATCTGGCTCAGGAAAGTAGCGATAATCGGCAGAAGTTTCTTTAGCTCGTTGACTGAAAGTTTCCGCTTTATTTTCGTCCCAACCGCGAGTCTCGGCCGCTATTTTTTCATTTTTTTCCAAAAGAGCAGTTTGTCTCCGCACTTCAAAATTAATGGCCCGTTCCATAGCCCGGAAAGAATTGATGTTCTTTACTTCTACCTTGGCGTTTAAGGGATGATTCTTTTTTGTAGCTAAGATTAAACCATCCTTATATTCCCAAGTGCCTTGTTCTTGTAGGCTAATATTAGCTTCGCAACGCATTTGCCCCTTTTCCATATCGGCGTCACTGATATCTAGATAGCGTAGTATTTGCTGGTAAATTTGACCAAATTTTTTAGCTTGAGTGGCGTCTTTAATGGTCGGCTCAGTTACTAGTTCCATTAAAGGTGTGCCCGCTCGATTGAAATCTAACAGTGTGCGGTCGGGATTAGTCATGTGGACCGATTTACCGGTGTCTTCTTCTAAATGAATACGAGTAATAAGAACTTTTTCATCCGCTACCTCTAGCCAGCCATCATAACAAAAGGGTTGGTCATATTGCGAAATTTGATAACCCTTAGGCAGGTCGGGATAAAAATAATTTTTTCTATCAAATTTTGAAACATTATTTATTTTACAATGCAAAGCCAGTCCGGTGAGAAT
>Ga0172380_10006227_pt1 | contig 13988 bp, 17 predicted proteins | sample Leawe162metaG_FD_119747 | JGI IMG/M metagenome (GOLD analysis project Ga0172380, IMG submission 119747) | Leachate microbial communities from a municipal landfill in Southern Ontario, Canada - Leachate well 162 metaG | ecosystem: Engineered > Solid waste > Landfill > Unclassified | place... | reverse complement strand
GCAACACGGCTGGTTGACGGGAAGTATCGCGTCGTGGTGGATGGCGTGACGTACAATGTGCGGGGCGCGGCCAATCCTGACACGCGAAATGATATGATTGAACTGGTAATCGAGACTGATGGGACGTAGGCCGGTTGATGGCAATGCGCGCGCGGATTACACCGATGAGCCGCGATGCAGTCATGAAGCGGCTGCGCGAATTGGTGCCGGCGGCTGAGGCGCGGGCTGCGGAAGCGATCGAGAAGGGTACTAAAGAACTAGCTGGTGCTATTCGATCGCGCGCGCCGCGCCAGTATGGCGATTTCGAGGGATCCATTCAGGCCGACTTGCTCGCCAATCGCCCAGACAAGAAAGCAGTAGGAATTACACCAACTAAAGATCCAAACGCGTGGGGCGTGTTCGCGAAGTGGACGTGGCGATTTCTGGAATTTGGCACGCGGCCACATACCATCAAGGCGAAGAGCACGTCAGACTTAGTTTTTTTCGCACACGGTCAGAAGATTGTGACGCAGCAAGTGCAACATCCAGGCACCAAGGCCAAGAACTTCATTTTCCCCACGTACCGTCAGTACAAAAAACGCATTAAACGGCGGGTCGCCGCGGCAATAAACAAATCTATCAAGCAAGCCAAGGCGGCGCAAGACAGTGAGTGACGGTAGCTGGGAACTGCAGGCCGCAATCTTTACTGCGCTTAATGTCACGGACGTGAAGGCATTAGCGACAGGTGGTATTCACGCTCCAGCCCCGCAGGACACGCCGCTTCCATATGTTGAAATTGGTGAATCCGACTCTGTTGCTGCAGATGTGCAATGCCGGCAGGGCGTAAACGAAACCATAACGATCCATGTGTGGACCGCGCCCGGCTCCAACGCCAAGGCCAAACAAATCATCTCCAAAATCCGCGACGTGTTGCACGCGCAGAATTTGACCGTCTCTGGCAGGTCATCGGCTTTTGCCGTGGTTGGAAGCACCAGAATATTCGACGACGAAGACGAGACGTCCATCCACGGCGTTGTCACACTTACAGTAAGTCACTTCTCATAAGGAGGGCCTGATGGCTCAGGAGAATGCTCGCGAACTAGTCATCAAGCGTGGTGACGGCGCCAGCCCCGAAGTCTTTACGTTTGTATGCGGTCTCCGCACGCGAACCTTTACTATGTCCAATGCATCGATCGACACGACTGTGCCGTCGTGCGCTGATCCGTCCGCGCCCATTGTTGCGACTGCAGCGCCGGGCCGCCAGACCCTAACGTTCTCCGGCGACGGACTGTTCGATAACGATACTGTTGGCCTGGCTGTATTCAACGATGCTCGAAACCAGAGCCAAACCAATTATACGATCATCGTCCCCGGCGTGGGTTCGTTCGTTGGGCCGTTCTTCATCTCAGACTATTCCAATAGCGGCGACATGGAAGACAGGATGGCTTTCTCCGCTACGTGGATTCCACTTGATGCATCCCAGCTCACCTTCACGGCTGAAGTCTAATGCCGTTGCCATACAATGCTGAGCGGGGCGAAGTCCCGCTCACTGTGGGCGGGGTCGATCTCACGATCGCCGCTGAGATGGGGCGGCTAGCCGCGCTTTCGGCGCGTCTCGGCTGTCAGAGCTTCATGGAATTGTACATGAAACTTGCCGGTGTTGAACTGGCGGCGACCGTTGCCGCGGTTGAGATTCTAGCCGTTGCAGGAGACCCGACTGCGGCCGTTCAAGCCATGTCGATTGCCGACCTACCAGCCTGCAAGGGTGCTTTTCTTGCTGCGCTCCTTCATCACTCGGACAAAGCAGAGGGAAACGCAGCAGCCGCCAAGGGAAAGATCGAAACGACCAAATCCCCTGGCGGCGATGGCAAGGATTCGCAGTCGTAAGACTGGCGTGGTCCAACGATGAATTCTGGTCGGCGACGTTAACGGAATTCTTCTCCGCGTTTGAGTTCTGGTGCGAGGCAAATGGCATCAGAAAGCATGAAGCTCCGTCCCGCGCACGACTGGATGAACTGAAGAAGAAGTATGGCGGGTGAGTCGCCGTACTTTCTTAGGGTGAATAATTGGCAGATCTTGAACAGTTAGTCCTATCAGTTTCCGCCGACACGCGCCAGATGCAGAAGGCGCTAGCGAAGCTGACTGGCGACACCCAGAAGGCTGCGGCCGATGTTGACGCCGCATTCGGCAAGGCACCGCCGCAGATTGATAACGTAGCGAAGTCGCTTGGCAAGACGCGGTTTGAAACAGCCAACCTCGCTGCGCAGTTTCAGGATATCGCGGTCCAGCTTCAGGGTGGCCAATCGCCGTTTACAATCGCCTTACAGCAAGGAACGCAGATCAGCCAGGTGCTTGGTCAGCAAGGCGCTGGTGGCGTTGTTGGGCTGCTTGGATCGGCGTTCAAGTCGCTACTATCACCTGTTTCGCTCGCTACGATAGGCGTTATCGCCCTTGGCGGGTTTGCCGTAAAGTATGGCCTTGAGGCCATCGGGGCTATTGACCATCTTGACGACAAACTAAAGGCTCACGGCGAAGCAATCAAAGCGCTGAAGGACGCTTACGGCGAGGCGGGCAAGGGCGTCGACACGGCCGTTCATGAAGCCGCCGCTGTCCTAAAGACACTTCTTGACTTTAAGACTGACGATATCAAAAAAGAATTTACGTCCCTTTCTGCGAGCATTTCCAGATCGCTAACTGACGTCAAGACCAACGATCTTGCGCCGGGGATAATCGGACTCGGCCCTATTGTTTTGGAAAATTCGCGGAAGTTCGCCGCGTTCAGCGATATCATTACGACGTTTAAGGAAAGTGTAAAGAACGGCACACCTGATGTGTTGGCATTCCGTCGAGCTATCCAACAGATCGCTGATAGCGCATCGGACGAAAAGACGCGGAAGCTGGCCGACGAACTACTGAAGATGACCGAGAAGGCTGGTACAGCGCAACTAGCCATCGAGGGTACGTCAAAGGCACTCCGCGGGTTCGGCGCCGCTTCGCTTCAGGCTGCAGAGCAGGGCGAGGCATTCTCTAAAGCCATGAACGCGCTTGGCTCAACAGTCACGCCGAATCTTGATGATCGCCAAAAGATCATGAAGAACTACAGCGACGCTCTGGAGAAGGCCGGCGGCACGGAGGAGCGTCGCGCGGTAGAGCAAGTGCGAAACGATCAACTCGCCATTCTTTCCGCAAACGAACGTAAGAAGTCCGGTGAAGACGCGTCCAAGTCTGCAGAGTCGGCCGCGAAACGATTTAGCGGAGCGCTGGATTCGGTTGCCAAGCACAATGCACAGGTTAAAGGGCAGGTCGAAGCGCTAGGTCAGGGTGCCGGCGCTATCGCTCGCCTTGAAACTGAGTACCGCCTCACAGAACAGGCGCAGCAGTCGTTCGGAAAAGTCACGGACGAAACACGCACTAAGATCAAAACGCAGGCGGACGATGCAGGAGCCGCTGCGGACGCGTTGGCTAAAGCGAGAATTGCCGTCAGCACGGACTTCAATATTAAGACGGCATTCCTGACGTCTGAAGATTTACAGATCGCACAGCAGCTTCGCGGTATTTACGGCAACGATATTCCGACTGCACTTGGTAGCGCAGAGGCTGCAGGTATCCGTACCGCAAACGCCCTTCGGCAAATTTCGCAAATTGGTCAGGACATCAACCGGGGGCTGTTCACGGACTTCACCCAACAGATCCGCAATGGTGCGTCTGCCATGGACGCCCTACAAACTGCTGGCGTCAACGCACTCGGAAAGATTGCAGACAAGTTAGCCGGCATGGCTGCAGATAATCTTTGGAAGGCGGCGTTTGGTGGCGGGGGCGGTGGCCTCAATCTCTTCAGTCTGTTGGGTGGTGGCGGCACAGCTGCTCCGACAATGGGCCTTGGCGGTTTGCCAGCGATGTACGCCAGCGGAACTGATTTCGCTAGGGGCGGGCTGTCTATCGTCGGTGAAAAAGGGCCAGAGCTTCTTAATATCCCACGCGGCTCACAGGTCATTCCGAACGACGTACTGCGGCAGGGTGGAGGTGTAGGGGACATCACCGTAGGCGGCGCAACAGTCGTCATACAAGGCGATGCCAGCGAGAAGACTGTTGCGCTTATCAAGGCGGCACTCAGGCAACACGACGCATCCTTGCAGCCAAAGATCGTCGCAGCGGTAACGCTTGCCAAGAAGCAGAGGCAGTTGGCGTGAGCCTCACAGCACCGTTCGATATCCTTGAAGGCTTTCCGGGCTGGACCACTGCTTTCGAGCCACTTTACCGGCAGGAGCAGTCGCGCACGCAGGGCGGCAAAACCTACGTCAAGGACATGGGCGAGCCGCTCTGGCATCTTGCGGCGCAATCGCGCCAGCTTAGTCCCAACGAGTTGGATTATTGGCGGGCAAGGTTGGCCGCTCTGGAGAATGGCCTACAGACCTTCTACGGGCGCTCCATGTCGCGCTGTTATCCGATCCTGTACCCGAACGGATCGTGGCCGACAGGCACGTCATTCGACGGCGTGTCGGCTTCGCTGGCCTCGGTAAACGCAAACCGCAAGGCCGTCACGGTTTCTGGCTTGCCAGCAGCGTTTGTTTTCTCGGTTGGTGATTATCTCGCCATCGGAAACGACCTGCATCAAGTGATGGAGCCTGCCACAGCCTCCGGTGCCGGCCTTACGCCAGAGTTTGAGGTCCGCCCGCACATCTGGACCGGCGTTTCGTCCGGTACGGTGGCGGTCAAGAAACCGTCCTGTCTCATGACTATCGATCCAGGCTCAGTGTCGTCTCAAGCCGACCCGCAAACGGGTTGGGGCGCCGTGTCGTTTACGGCGACTGAGTCAAGGCCGGTCGTTTAGCCACTAGCACCAGAGATACATGACCCGCTCAATCTCCGCAGAGAACAATGCTGCCATACAGGCCGGCAGAATCATCCCGCGCGACTTCATTTGGTTGATTTCGCGCGACCGCACCGATGGCAGTCCTGTGGCCGAAGGCGTGTGGTCTGGCGAGGGGACGTTCACCGCGTCCGTGATTGATCCGCACACGGGCGGCAGCACGGATCGAACGTTCTATGGATCCGGTGCGCTCCTCGCGGTTGGCGACATACCGCTCGTACAGGGCATCACGGTCCAGACTCTCAGCATTACGTTCTCCGGTGTCAACGATGGGTTCAACGATTACGTCCGTACTTATGATTTGAAGCAGGCGGAAATTCAAATCTTCCGCGGCTTTCTTGATCCTGACACGCGCGAGTTGGTTGCGCCCGCCACACCACGTTTCGTCGGCTACATCGACGACGCTCCAATCACGACGCCGAAGGAAAACGAAAGCGGCGCGATTACCATTACCGCGACGTCGAATACGCAGGAACTGACGCGCGCCAATTCTGACGTGTGTTCTGACGCCTCGCAGCGTTTACGATCCAGCACGGACAATTTCTATCAGGATGTTGTGGTGGTTGGCGATTGGAAGGCACCATGGGGCCAGTCGGACGGTGCGCCCGTATCGAATGGAAGTAAGGCGGGATGATTCGCTTAGCTAACGTTGGCGATACACAGCGCGTCGTCGAGATGGTTGAGAAGGCTCACGCTATTTCACCGCTCGCGCCTTACGTCGACTTCTGCGCACCGATGGTTCGGGATCAATTTCATTCCCACCTTGGCTCGGCCGCATCGCTTTGCCTGGTGCATGACGTTGGCGGTATTGCGCAAGGCGTCTTGGTTGCGACCGCGGCAAACTATCCAAGCGCGCCAATCCGTATAGGAGTCGAGGTCGTTTCGTGGGTTGAGCCTGAATACCGCGGCATGGCGTGGTTCCGAATGAAGCGATGGTTTGAGAAATGGTCCAAGGAAAAGGGCTGCCGCATCTCCTCATTGAGCAGCAAGAGCGACGAGCGCTTTGCGGCGGCAATTAAGCGCGATGGCTACCAGTACGCGGAATCGCATTACGTGAAGGTGCTATAAGTGGCGTTTCTCGGCGTTGGCGCGCTTCTTGGCGGCGGTCTGCTCGGCGGTATTGTCGACTTCGGCATTACCATGGCCGCGTCGATCGGCCTGTCGTATGCCGCACAGGCGCTTGCGGGCAAACCGAAGACTACTGCGGAGCAAGCTGCGCATTTCTCAACGCAGATTCAGTTGCAGTCTGGCGGCGTTGTTCCACGCTCGTTCCTTATGGGTAAGACCGCAACGGGCGGGTTGCTCACTTATTTTAATACGTGGGGTAATTCTGGCGAGACGCCGAATGCCTACTATACGCAGGTTATCAAGCTCAGCGACCTTCCTATCAAGGCTCTGTTGGGTGTTTGGATTAATGGCGAGAAATGCACGCTCGGTGCTGATACGGGCACGGGCATGGGATTGCCAGTTGCCGAGTACAACAAGGACGGTGCCGACCACGTTTGGGTCAAGTTCTACGACGGCACGCAAACCACTGCTGACAGCTTCTTAACGACCAAGGTTTCCTCAGCAGCGAGGCCATACGGCTCAACGCGCGTTGGAATCGGCATCGCGTATGTCATCTGCACCGCGTTGGTCGACGACACGCTATTCTCCACCGGAACACCGACCTATAAATTCGAGACGGACGGCATCCCGCTTTACGATCCGACCAAGGATAGCACTAACGGCGGTTCCGGCTCGCAGCGTTATTCTGACCCATCGACATGGGGCGGGGATGGTGACGACCTTCCTGCGGTGCAGGCGTACAACATTCTGCGCGGCATCCAGTACGATAATAAATGGATATGCGGCCTACAGAAGACGGTGCAGGCAAACCTTCCGACCGTTAACTGGAATGCCCAGATTGGCAAATGCCGCACCACGATCGTTGGTGCAGGTGGCGCCGAGGCGACATATCGTTCGGGCGGGCAGTTTGTAGTAAACGCACCGCCGGCCGATGCTCTCGACGCCTTGATGACGGCATGTCAAGGTAAGATTTCCGAGGTTGGCGGGTTCTATAAAGTTCACCTCGGAACGCCGGACAGTTTCTCGTTTGAATTCACCGACGACGATATCCTGTCGACGGAAGAACAAACCTATACACCATTCCTGACTCTAGCCGACAGCATCAACGGGATCACTGGAACGTATCCGGACCCCACACAGGGCTGGAACAATGCCGACGCGCCAGCGATTTATAACGCAGGCTACGAGTCCGAGGACGGAGATAGGCGGCTCCTAGCCAGTCCGTCCTTTGACCTTGTGCCCTACGCGGAGCAAGTGCAGCGCCTTATGCGCTCGGCGCTGTATGCCGCGCGTCGCGAGCGCAAGCACAATCTCGTTCTGCCGCCACCGTTCTGGATGGTTGAGCCCGGTGACGTCGGGCGCTGGAATTCAGTTCGTAACGGCTACACTAACAAAGACTTCGAAGTCCTCGCGATTACAGACAAGGCCAATATTGATGTTGGTGTAAGTCTGCAAGAGGTAAATCCTTCCGATTACGATTGGAATACCGAAACCGACTACACGCCCGGCACGTCTGGTCCCACAACGTACCCGCGTCCCGCACCGCAAGGCATTCTGAATTGGGCCGCCGAAGGTGTGTCCATCTTGGATGCGGACGGCTACGCTCGCCGCCCTGGTATTCGCCTATCGTGGGACGGTGACATGCCCGGCGTTACCGGCATCCGGTATCAGGTTCGCCGCAAGGACGACGCGAATCCTGTCACGTCTGGCAATACGCTGGAGTTGTCGGCTGGCGCGATCATCATTACGCAGTCTCTGCTGCCAGACAACCAATACGAGGTCGCAGGCCAGTACATCCCGAGCGCGCCGCGCGACATGCTGTGGTCGGATTGGATCACAGTAAGCACGCCGGATACTAAGTTCAGCGTTCTGGATTTCGCAGCCGCGCTAAAGGCTGAAATCACGACCCTGAACCAGCAAGTGCAGGATGTGGCCAACGCGACGCTCGCGCTGATTACGTCGCTCGCAGACAATCAAGACGCGAGCGATTGGCTCAGCCGAGATGAACTGAGAACGCAGTTGCGCGCACAGGCCGGTGTGTTGTCGGCGTCGATAACGCACGTGTCTGAGGTTTCTGCGAGTGCAACTGCGGCTGTAGCCAGTGATGTTCTGAGCCTGTTCGCTGGCAACGATAGTGGCAGCGGCACGATCAATGTCACAGCGCAGGCGGTTGCGTCGATCAATGGCAGTCTTGCGTTGTCGTATGGTGCCGATCTCGACGTCAACGGCTACACCATCGGATGGAAGCTACTCAACGGCGGGGCGGGCACCGGAACAACAATCTTTGTTACTGATAATTTCCAAATCGTCGGGACCGGGGCGTCGCCAAAGAACCCGTTCACGATAGGGACGGTCAACGGTTCAACGTCTGTGGGTATTAACGCCGATAACGTTCTGATCGACGCTTCGGTGAAGGTACGCCATTTGGACGTCGGGACGTTGACAGCGATCACCGCAGATATCGGTTCTGGAACGGTCTCTGGTACGTGGTCCGGCGCAAGTGGAAAAATGGTCATGGATTTTACCAGCGACCGTTTTGAGATTCATGCATGACCTTGCAAGGCTTCATTGGAGATTTCGGGGGCGGTACGTATGGCGCGAGGATATCGAAGCCTGGATACGACGCTGGCACGGAACCGTTTGGCTCGCGCAACATCTCACTCGACACACGGCTGTCCTATCTCGGCTCAGTTATTGCGGCTGGACTGATCCAATGCGGCGGAGGGGCAATTAGCTTCGGCGCAACGCTGGATTACGTGCCGATAGTTCAGATCAAGCTATGGGACGGCACCTATCTCCGACGAACGGACTTCGTCAATAAGAATCCAGCACCAAGCGGCGCGTACACTCTTCTTATCGGTGGTTATCGGCACGCTTTCATTCCGGCAGTGGCAATCGTAACCACGTCAACGGTTCAAGTCGTGCAGTATACCATTCCGTTCTACGACACGACGTCGTTCTACAACGCGAACGGTCAATATTATTTCTACACCGTTTATGCGATCGGCTGACCGATGACACGTCAATTATTGTTCGGGAAAAATAGCGCTGGCTCAGTCGTTTTGAAGGTGGCGAAACCAGGATACGACCCGGACACTACAAATCCTGGAAATCTCCTGTTTGATAGCCAATCTCAAGCCTACCAGACGTTGGCAAGCGGAACGCAGTTCATCGAGAATTGTTGGGCTGCCTCGCCAAGCTCGGGCGGCAGTGTCTCCAGATCGGTCACGCTCGGCATCGGTTCATATTCGAACGTCGCTCTGTGGTTCGATGTTGTCGTGAACATCACTTACAGCGACGGATCGTTGCCAAACGACTCTTATGTGAAGTTCATTCAAGAAACGCTAGACCTCCGCGCTGTAGTGAGTGGTGGCGTATTGTTTTTCAGCGCGACTAACGTGCCTTACTACAACCAAACGCAAGTAAAGCCGCAAGTGAACTCAAACTGGTTCGCCTTTAGGAGCCAGTACGCATGACCGTCAAGGCGTCTTACGGAAAGCAGCCTGGCGGCAACATCGGACTTTACATCGCCAAGGCTGGATTTGACGTTTATTCAGCTAATGCCATGCAGATGGCGTTCTCGTCGGATTTCGTGTGTCCAAATCTTGTTGCATCGGGATCGTTGGTGTCTACACCAACCAACGGGGGCATTACGGTCACGACGACAGCAGTCTATTATGGAAGATCAATTTCACCCGCGCCGTTCGTTGCGGCAATAGCAACCGCTTCTAGTTGGCCTTGCCCGACCGCAGACCACGCTTCGCAGCTTGGGTATCTGGCTGGAAATTGGCACACCTTCATTTGGGAATACCCGCCGGATATGACCGGCGAGACGGCTCGTAAAGATACCACATACGGCCCGACCGCGATTAGGCCGGCTCGATACGCCGATGGCGGCAGCGATATTATTGACATCACCTTTGCTTCGGCGCGGTTCACGATGGGCGTGTTTACCGACCGCGTCGAGTTTTACACCAATTGCTATAACAACGTGACCATCAAGTATGTCATCCTGGAGCCTTAAACCATGTACGTGATTTACAACGAGACAGGAGTCATTACGGCAACCATCGTTGGTCCGGATGAAACCTACGGGCCGAACGTACTGGACAAGAACCACCAGAAGTGGATTTTCCTAAAGTCCACGTCATCGCTAGACCCGAGGACCACTTACATTGACGTCGCGACTCGGCAGGTTGTGCAGGCGGCACCGATCCAGCTTGCCGTGGACAAGGCATCGTTCAAGGCTGACGGTAACGATGCGGTCAAGATTACAGGGATTCCGTTGCACGCCTCTGTTGCGGTGTTCTGTAACGGTGCGATTCAGACACAGCAAACGATGGTCGACGATCACCTGGAAATCACCGCTGCGGCTCCAGCGGAATACCGCATTGACGTGTCTTGCCTGCACTATCTGCCCGCAAGCGTCACGATCGAGGCTACAGCGTGAGGATCTCACTGGATCCAATGCCGGCGATGCGCTCCAAAACCGAAGCGCAAGTAAATGCATGGTTCGATGAGCAAGTTCAGCCACATCGAGATGCGGCATGGGCGCGGAAACGCGACGTTGCTAAGGCGGGTGCGCCGTATCCCGACGCCTTCGCGCAGGAAGCGGCGTTGCGTGGCCTAACACCGACCGCGCTGGCGGACCTCGTTCTCTCCAAGCCTGATTCCGTCGCTGCGGCCGACGCCCGCGAACTTCACCGCCAGCGCGTCAATGCCGCGATAGATGCCGCCAAAATGCCAGCCGAACTTGATGCAATCCTCGCGGGGCTTAAATGACCGACTTTCCATCCTACGCCTACGGCACCGTCACTGTTGCCGCCACCGGCACCGTCGTTACTGGCACTGGAACGATCTGGTCTGGCGTCAACGCGCGGCCAGGTGACCTTCTCAAAATCGGGGCTAACATCGTCGATATTGTCGATGTCGTAGATGAAACCCATTTGAAGATCGATGCGTGGCCCTACGCGGCTGTCACCGATGTCGATTACAAGATCGTTAAATGGTCTCCGCTGCGCTTCGTCGGCGCTCAGGCTCGGGCTGACGTGTCGGATTTGCTAGCCACCTTGAATGCCAAGGGTCTGCTTTGGTACCTAGATCCAGCTTACACCGAGCCAGACGACGCAAGGCCGCCGCTGACCGCGGATGAGGGGCAGGCAATTCTAAAGATCGACACTGGCGCGCTATGGGTGATGCAAGGTGGCGCGTGGGTAGAGGCTGGTACGTTTAAGGGAATTAGCTTCAAAGGCGCGTATGATTCCGGCACGACATACAACGTCAATGATGTTCTAACGTCGGACGGCAACGCCTATATCGTCATCACGCCAACGACCGGCAACGCGCCGCCAAACGCGACATATTATTCGCTGCTGGCGAGTAAGGGCGACAAGGGTGACACTGGTACAATCGGTATCGGGACCGTAACGACTGGCGCCGCAGGAAGTTCTGCTACAGTTACCAACTCGGGGACAACTACCGCATCGGTACTGGATTTTACAATCCCTCGCGGTGATCAGGGCGTCCAAGGCATCCAGGGTATCCAAGGCATTCAGGGCCAGGGAATACAGCCCGACGCGTCCGGCACGGCCGCGGATAAAGCCACGCATGATCTTGAAGCGGCAGGGTATGTCTTTCTGCAAACCGACGTTTCTCCGTTCCAGCTTTGGGTAAAAGCGTCTGCAACGTCAGGCGACTGGGCCGGGCCGACCTATGTCACCGGCAATGTCCCGCTCGGCGATCTTGGGTTCGTGACGGATTCGGTCGAACAATCATTTGATCTTGGAGTATTGGCATGACAACGGCTTCTCAGCTTCAGCTCCGCCGCGGCACCGCGGCTCAAGTCGCAGCCTTCACCGGAGCGGCGGGCGAAGTCACGCCAGACACGACGAATAACCGTTTGATACTGCATGATGGCACGACGGCTGGCGGGCATCCGCAGGCGAGTGAGGCGTATGTGGATAATGCGATTGCGGGCGCGGTTGCGACGGCGGGCGTTGCCTCGCTGAACGGTCAGACTGGAGCGCTTGTTCTGAATGTTGCACCTCAAGGCCGATTGGCGCTCGCAAGCGGCGTTCCTGTCATGACGACGAGTCAGGCGGGGGCAACGACGGTTTATTATACGCCATTCGCTGGAAACATGTTGCCGATATACGACGGCACCGACATGATCCCGACCGCGTTCACCGAGTTGTCGCAGGCGACGACCGACACCACAAAATCACCGGCTGCTGTGTCCGCGTCCAAGGTGTACGATCTCTTCGTCTGGAACGACAGCGGCACGATCCGTTGCACGCGCGGGCCAGCTTGGACTAACGACACCACAAGGGGCTACACGCTGACGATGGTCGGCGGGATTCTGTTGAACAATTCGTCCATCACGAATGGCCCTGCGGCTTCACGCGGAACGTGGGTCGGCACGATTAAGTCAAATGCATCTTCCACGGTAGATTATATTCTGGGAGCGGCGGCGTCGGGCGGGACCGCTGCCGTCCTGAACGTCTGGAACGCTTATAATCAAGTCCTCGTATGCCCATCCGTCGTGGATAACGGCGCTACCTACACTTACACCACTGGAACTACACGACAGGCTAGGGCAAGCGCAGGCAACCAAATCTCCTATGTCGTCGGCGCGGCCGGTTCTGCCATTTCCGCCAGCTATGCAGCAGGTGTTAATACGGTCGCCCTAGCAAACTCTTTCGGTCGGTTCGGTATTGGAATCGATAGCACTACGACCATGGCGGGTGTCCCTCATATTGTTTATTCTCAGGCTGCGGCTGCGATGGTAAGCACCGCAAGCATAAGCTATCAATTCCAGACGGCGCTAGGCGCTCACGTCATTTCAGCGAACGAAACGGGGGACGGGACAAACGCCAATACATTCGACAATCTTAGCCTTAATAATTTATCTGCTACTCTGTGGATGTAGCATGGGTCAAATAGGTGCGCATCAACCCGATCCATTCGTTATCGATGACAGCTTTGCCATCTCACTAGGCGCTGGCGGGGCGGTATACCGTAAAACGGCTGGTCTAACGCCACGCGACCAAGCATTTAATCCTGCTCAAAAGACGCTTGTGCTGATCGGGGCAGGTCAGTCAAACTACGTTTCTGTAAATCCTACGCTTTACGTCCCCACGAATAGCTCCGTCATCGACAACTTCAATATCTACGATGGCGGGTCGTATTCCATCGGCGGGCCGCTCGTGGGGACGCAGTACAATTCGGGTTTAGGACCGGGCAACATTCTGGCTCGCATTGCACAGAACGCGATCACGGGCGGGTTTGATCGTGTCGTCGTGGTTCCGATTGCTATAGCGGGCACAGTCGCTGCGGATTGGGCGACAGGTAGTCTTTCCGACCGGATCGGGGTTGCCATGCGGCGTCTGGCGTCGCGCGGTTATGTCCCCGGTGCCACAGGGCTAACGTTTGCCCTCTCATGGGGCCAAGGCGAGACTGACAACGGCAACGGGACATCGCAAGCGTCGTATGCCGCATCAATGGCGACCGTTATTTCCAACGCTCAGGCGGCGGGTTTTACAGGGTCAAGTTGTCGGTTCTTCATCAACAAGCAGACTTGGTTATCAGGTGCGGTTAGCTCGGCGGTGCAGTCTGCACAAACTGCATTGCCAAATGGCACGACCGTTTTTGCGGGCGGCGATCTCGACTCATTGGATGCAACTAACCGGCAAGACAACACGCACTTCAACGACACTGGGTCTGCGGCTGCGGCTTCTTTTATTTGGAGCGCTATGCACGCGAGCGGGGCGCCGTATTAGTTACCATTGACGGTTCCACCACTCTTCCGCGGTTTCGGGACGAGCGCGCGCCGCGATACATTCGAAATTCTTACGGCTGACATCTCGCCGCCAAACGGTAACGAGCCAGCGCAAGGGGATGACCCCCTGGCTAACGACAACGGGATGCCACGCCCACCACAGATGCCAACCGGCACCTTCAGGCTTGTTGGTATAGTCGGTTTCCTGGGCCATCAAACCTCCTACCACACCCCAAAGGACCAATCCAATGCCCAACCTAGCGGCATTGGCCACGCGGTGAGCCACGGCCCGCG
>Ga0172380_10006226_pt1 | contig 13989 bp, 9 predicted proteins | sample Leawe162metaG_FD_119747 | JGI IMG/M metagenome (GOLD analysis project Ga0172380, IMG submission 119747) | Leachate microbial communities from a municipal landfill in Southern Ontario, Canada - Leachate well 162 metaG | ecosystem: Engineered > Solid waste > Landfill > Unclassified | place... | reverse complement strand
CGCACCGGCGAGAAGCGGTAGATGGCGTCGGCGATCGGCGCCATGTGGCGCGAGTCGGTCGCCGCGATCATCAGGCCGGGCGCGACGACCGTGCCGGGAAACAGCTCGCGGATCGTGCGGTTGATCAGTCGGTAGGACGGTGCGGCCGAGGGCGAGATCGGCGTCGGCTCGTTGGCATGCCCGCTGCGCGCGACCGAGATCGCCTCGTTGGCGACCGTCGCCTTGACGTGCGCAGTCACGCCGTTGCCGGTGTCGCCCGGCAGGATGCGGAAATTGACCAGCGCCTCGGCGCGGCCGGGCAGCACGTTCTCCTTGTTGCCGCCCTGCACCACGGTGATGGCGGTGGTGGTGCGCAGCATGGCGTTGGTGCTGGCGCCCTTCTCCAGCTGGCTTTTGACGACGGGGCCGAACAGCCAGAGGTTGGAGAGCAGCACGCGGTTCAATCCGCCCATCTCGGGCGCGATGGTGTCGAACATTTCCGCGGCGACGCCGCGAATGGCGGCAGGCATCTGCCGGTCTTCCAGACGCGCCAGGGCGGCGCTGAGCATGCCGATGGCGGTTTCTGGCGGCGGCATGGAGGAATGGCCAGGCCGGGCTTTCGCCGCCAGCGCCAGCGTGAGGTAGCCCTTCTCGGCGATGCCGATGAGGGCCGCCGGCCGGTCGAGTCCCTTGAGGATGCCTTCGGTGATGAGCAGGCCTTCGTCGACGACGAAATCGAGCTTGACGCCGCGCGATTGCAGCAGGGCGGCGATGGCCTTGGCACCCTGCTCGCCGCCGACCTCCTCGTCATGGCCGGAGGCGATGTAGAGGGTCTGGCGCGGCTTGAAGCCGGACGCGGCGAGCGTCTCGATCGCTTCGAAGATGGCGAACAGGTTGGCTTTGTCGTCCCAGGCGCCGCGGCCCCAGACGAAGCCATCGCGGATTTCGCCGGCGAAGGGATCGACCTGCCAGTCGCGCTCCGTGCCGGGCGCGATGGGCACGACGTCCTGGTGCGCCATCAGCATGATCGGCTTCGCCGCCGGATCGCTGCCCGTCCAGGTGTAGAGCAGGCTCAGTTCGCCCACGACCTCGCGTTTCAGCACGGCATGCGCACGCGGAAAGGATTTCTTCAGCAGGGCGTGCAGCTTGCGGAATTCGGCCGCGCTGGCAGCCGACTGGCCATCAAGGGATATCGTGCGCAGGCGCACGGCGGCGGCCAGGCGCTGCGCAGCGGCGTTCTCGTCGAGCGCGAGTGTCGGCGCCGGCGCCACCTCGATCTGGCGCGAACCGTGGCGCAGGGTGTTGATGGCGACCGCGAGCAGCAGCAGGACGATCAACGCCGCCAGGAAAAGCAGTATCCGTTTGACCATCGTTCCCCCGTGAAAAGAGAAAGGGCGCCGCAGCGCCCCTTCCGCCAGCCAAATTTATACCACGGACTCGAACCGTCCGGCCGACCCATGCCCTGTGCCGATGCACAGGGTGACGGTGCGGATAGCGCCGTTGGCACCGGGCAGATAGTCCTGCGCGAAGGCGCGGGAAGGCGTTGCTACTGTTCCGGCGGGACCTCTCGCTTGCTGCCGTCGGCGTCGACGGCGACATAGGTCAGCTGCGCCTCGGTCACCTTGACGACCAGCGGATTGGTCGGATGGCGCTCGGCATAGACCTCGACATTGATGGTCATCGAGGTGCGGCCGACCTTGATCACCTCGGCGTAGAAGGACAGCACGTCGCCCACCGACACCGGCTGCTTGAAGAGGAACTGGTTCACCGCGATGGTGGCGACGCGGCCGCGCGCGCGGCGGATGGCGGCGATGCCGCCGGCGAGGTCGACGTTGGCCATGACGTAGCCGCCGAAGATGTCGCCGGCGTGGTTCACGTCGGCCGGCATCGGCATCACGCGCAGGGTGGGCTGCTTGTTCGGCAGCGCCGTCTTGATATCGCTCACGCCTTTTCCTTGAGGTAGTTCATCGGCCCGCCGCGGAAGGGCGCGAAGCCGGTGCCGAAGATCACGCCGGCGTCGGCCAGTTCGGCGTCGGCGACGACGCCCTGCTCGACGCAGCGCTGCGCGGCAGCCAGGAAGGGCTTCACCAGCCTGTCGGCCAGTCCCGCCGGCACCTGTCCCACCGCCGCCTTCTGCGGCTTGCCCTGATTGTAGGTGTAAAAGCCGCGGCCTGTCTTGCGGCCGAGGTGGCCGGCATTCACCAGCTCCATCAGCTTCTTCGGCGGCTCGCCGATGCCGCTTGCCAGCTGCTGACCGGCGGCCACGGCGATATCGAGGCCGACCGTGTCGGCCAACTCGATCGGGCCGAGCGGCATGCCGAAGGCCAGCGCCGCCTCGTCCACCACTTCCGGCGCGATGCCTTCGTCCACGCAGCGCATCGCCTCCTGCATGTAGGGCGCCAGCACGGCGTTCACCAGGAAGCCGGGCACGCTCTTCACCGGCAGCGCCAGCTTGTCGATCTTGCGCACGAAGGCCATGCCCCGCTTCAGCGCCTCCGGGTCCGAGCTTGCGCCCTCGACCACTTCCACCAGCGGCATCTTCGCCACCGGGTTGAAGAAGTGGATGCCGATCAGGCGCGAAGGGTTCTTCAGGCCGGCGGCGATGTCCTCCAGCTTCAGGCTGGAGGTATTGCTGGCGAGCACCGCATCCGGCTTGGCGATGGCTTCGATGTCGGCAAACAATTTCTGCTTGGCCTCCAGGTTCTCGAAGATGGCCTCGATCACCACGTCGGCCTGGCGCGCGCCCTGGCCGGACGGGTCGGGGATCAGGCGGTCGAGCGCGAAGCGCACCTGCGTGTCATCGCGCAGCTTCTTCTTGAAGGCCGCCGCGGCACGCTGGATGGCCGGGGCGATGCGCTCGATGTTCTGGTCCTGCAGCGTCACCGTCAGCCCGCGCAGCGCACCCCAGGCGGCGATGTCGCCGCCCATGACGCCGGCGCCGATGACGTGAAGGTGCTTCGGTGCGAAGTCGCTGTCCTTTCCGAAGCCCTTCAGGCGCTCCTGCAGGTAATACACGCGGACCAGGTTCTTTGTCGTCGGCGAGGCGGCGATGGCTTCCATCGAGGTCGGCTTGCCGGCCGGCACGGCCAGCGCATCGCCGCCATGGTTGGCCCACATGTCGAGGATGGCGTAGGGCGCCGGGTAGTGCTCTGGGCGGGCGCGCTTCGCCACCTGCTTCCTCGCCTGCGAGGCAACGAAACCCTTCAGCGGACCGTTCATCAGCTTCTGCATGAAGGGCAGTTGGCGTCGCGGTTGTCCCGACAACACCAGCATGCGCGCGGCGTTCTCCATCACGCGCGGCGGCACGCATTCGTCGGCGAAGCCCAGCTGCTTGGCGCGCTTCGCGTTCAGCGCACGGCCGGTGAGCATCATGTCGAGCGCGGCGGCCGGGCCGATCACCTGCGGCAGACGCAACATGCCGCCCCAGCCCGGCACGATACCGAGCATGACTTCCGGCAGGGCGATGCGCGTGCCCGGCTCGTCCACCGCGACGCGGTAGCGGCAGGCCAGCGCCAGCTCGGTGCCGCCGCCCATGCAGTGGCCGCGGATCAGCGCCAGCGTCGGATACTTCACGGCGGCGAGGCGGTTGAAGAGATCCCAGCCGCGCTGCACCAGGGCCTTCGCGCCCTCGGCCGACTCGATTTTCGTAAATTCCTCGATGTCGGCGCCGGCAATGAAGCCGGCGCTCTTGCCCGAGCGGATCACCAGGCCTTTCGGCGGCTCGCGCTCGAACGCGTCCAGTGCCTGCGACAGTTCGAGCATGGCCTGGGCGGAGAGGGTGTTGGTGGACTCCCCCGCCTTGTCGAAATGCAGCCATGCGAGGCCGCCGGATTCGCGCTCGATGCGCCAGTGCCGAAGTTGGCTTATTTGTTCGGTCATGATTTCCTCGTTACGCAAGAATACTGTCGTCCGCCGGGCGCAGGTGGCCGACGATGGCCGGTCGCTCGTCCTCGCTCACGTGCAGGGCGAAGCGCGTGCCGTCGGCGGCGGATTCGCTCCGCATTGTCACCGGTGCGCCGTAGAACACCGGCCCCTTCAGCCAGGCATCCAGCCGCAGCGGCAGGCCGGAAGGCGCCTGCGGCAGCCGCGCCAGGCACTGGCCGAGCACCCGCTGGGGGTGGAAGAAGGCGCGCGCGAAGCCGTGCCTGCGCGCATATCTGCTCCACCAGTGCAGCGGGTTGTAGTCGCCAGAAAGGCCGCCGTAAGGCCAGCCGCCGCCTGCCGGCATGCGCCAGATCGCCGTCTCGTGGAGACTGACTTTTGGCGCCTCAGGCACGGCCTGCGCCGTCGGCGCGCCGAAGCGGCCGCGCACGTAGAAGGTGTTCACGCTTTCCCAGGCGGTCGTCGCGCCGTCGCTCACCGTCGCGTGCAGGTCGAACTCGGCGCCCTTCTCGAGGATGCGGTGGCCGGCCACCTGCACCGTGATGTCCAGCGTGGCGTCGCGCGGCAGCGGCACGCGCTGCCGGATGCGGTTCCTCACCTGCAGCACCGTCCAGATCGGCACCGGAAAAGCCGGCTGGGTGAGGATGGCCATGTGCAGGGGGAAGGCGATGGTGTGCGGATAGAGCAGCGGCAGCGCCTCGCTCTCGGGCAGGCCGGAGAGCGCGTTGAAGCGCGCCAGCTCGGCCGGCGCGACCCGGTGGCGCCAGCGCGCCGTGATCGCCGGCACGCCGCGCTTCAGGCCGGGCGAGGGCCGCAGCGCCCGCGCCATGAAGGCCAGCGCCGAGGGGCGCGCGCGGTAGTCGAGGCGGATTTCCAGCTTCATCTCAATGGAAGGCATGCGGCCCGGCCGCGTAGGCCACGGAGAGCGCGCCGGAACCGACGTTCACCGCCGCCGTCATGCTCATGACCGAGGTCAACAGGTCGGCGCCGTGCTCACGCGCGGCGCGGTCGAGTTCCTCGTAGCCGGGCATGGCCTTCACCTGCTCGGGATTGCCGCCGAAGCTGATGCACACCTGCGGCGCCTTGAGTCCCTTGCGAATCTGGCCGGCAGTGTTGCGGAACAGCTTTTCGACGCCGGTGTCGAAGCCGCGCACCTTGCCCACCGGGCCGGTCTGGTCGCGGTGCGAGCAGAGGATGGGCTTCACGTCGAGCATCTGGCCGAGGGTGTAGGTTCCCCAGTTGATGCTCTTGTCGCCGCGCTTGGAGGCGCGCTTGTAGACATGGAACAGGTCGGCCGGCATGAGGAAGGCGTAGGTCTCCTCGGTCAACTGGCGGATGCGCGTGCCGATCTGCGAGGGCGTGCCGCCTTCGCGGATCAGGCGGATCACCTCGGCGGCCTGCACGGCCTGGCCGGTGAACATGGTGCGGGTGTTGATGACGGCGACGCTGAACGGGCCTGGCATGCCGGCCAGGCGGCGGCGCTCCTTATAGCGGCTGATGATGTTGAGCGAAGCCTTGTTGGCGTGGTCGTAGATCAGGCTCCTCGCGCTGGTGATGGTGAGGCAGAAGACGTGGTCATATTCGAGCACCAGCTTGTCGAGGAACAGCTCCTCGATCTGCTGCTGCGACCAGGGGATCGATTCGGCGTGGTCCTCCGTGCGCGTGTCGAGATGGCTGGCGTAGAACGACCAGGTTTCCTCCGGGTCGCGCCGGTCCACGAAAGTCTTGTCGCCGATGCGAACCGAAATCGGCATGACAACGATGTCGTGCTCCTCGATGTAGGACTTCGGCAGGTCGCAGGCCGAATCCACCACAATGCCTATCCTCATGTTCCCCTCCCCTGATTATTGTCGAACGGCGCCTGAAGACGCTCTATTCTCTTGTCAAACCGTTTCCACCAGCATGGCGCCGCCCTGGCCGCCGCCGATGCAGATCGTCGCAATGCCTCGCTTGCCGTTGGTGCGGCGGAGCACCTGCAGCAGGTGCAGGACGATGCGCGCGCCGGAGGCGCCGACCGGATGGCCCAAGGCGACGGCGCCGCCGTCGACGTTGAGCTTGCTCTCGTCGAGCGCCCCCAGCGGCGCGTCGAGGCCGAGCTGCTCCTTGCAGTAGGCGGCGTCCTTCCAGGCTTCGAGGCAGCCGATCACCTGGGCGGCGAAGGCCTCGTTGATCTCCCAGGCGTCGAGGTCGTTGAGCCCCAAGCCGTGGCGCTGCAGGATCGGCGTGGCGGCATGCACCGGCCCCAGGCCCATCTGCGCCGGGTCGAGGCCGGCCCATTGCGAATCCATGATGCGGCCGATCGGCTGCAGCTTGTGGCGCTCGACCGCCTCCTCGGAAGCGAGGACCAGCCAAACGCCGCCGTCGGTAATCTGCGAGCTGTTGCCGGGCGTGACCTTGCCGTACTTCCTGTCGAAGAAGGGCTTCAGCTTGGCCAGCCCGGCCATCGAGGAGTCGCGCCGCACGCCGTCGTCGGCGGCATAGACCGCGCCGTCGCGGCCGATGAGCGGCACCACCTCGCCGTAGTGGCCGGCGTCCTGGCCGGCAACGACGCGCTGGTGGCTGCGCACGGAGAATTCATCCATCTGCTCGCGCGTGATGCCGAAGCGGTGCGCGAGGTTCTCCGCCGTCTGCCCCATCAGCAGGTTCACCACCGGATCGGTGAGGCCCTTCATGATGCCGATCACCGGCGAGAGCAGCGTGCCGGGACTCAATTTGGCGAACAGCGCCGCCTTCTGCCCGGCGGACTTCGCCTGCGCCATCTTCGCGAACCACAGCACCATGGTCTTCGAGTAGAGCAGCGGCGCATGCGACAGCGCGTCGACGCCGCCCGCCAGCACGAGTTGCGAGCGGCCGGAATTGATGTTGGCGATGGCCGAGTCGAGCGCCTGCATGCCGGAGGCGCAGTTCCTCATCACCGTCCAGCCGGGCACCTTGAGGCCGCAGCCCATGCGCAGCGCCGCGACGCGGCCGATGTTCACCTCGTCGGGCGAGGGCGAGGCGCAGCCGAGGATGACTTCATCCAGCTCCTCGGCGGCGAAGGGCTGGCGCACCAGCAGCGCACGGCCGGCGGCGGTGGCGAGGTCGCCCGCCGAGAAGGGGCCGGGGGCGTTGCGCGCCTTGAGGAAAGGCGTGCGGGCGCCGTCAATGATGTAGACCGGTTTCATGCTGCTGCCTCCGCTGGGCCGCCCCGAGGAGGCAGCCATTCATTACATGGAAGCCGCGTCAGCGGCTGAACCTTCGTCACCCCCTTTCTCGGGAAGGGGGTTGGGGGGTAGGCCCACATGTCAGGCCGCCGCGCGCTGCGGCGCCGGCTTGGGTTCGCTGCGCCGCAGGCCGAGATCGAAGGGGAAATCGTCCACCTTGATGACCTCGGCCGTCAGTTCGCGGGCGCGCACCAGCAGCGCATGCTCGGCGCTGCTGATGACATTCTTCTCCAGCGCCGAGCGGGCAATCTCCTGCGCCGTGCGGCCGGACAGGACACCGGTTTTCTGCGCGACGCGGATCTTCGCCTGGACGGCCTCGGCCTGGAGGGTCGCTTCCAGCGCCAGCTCGATGACGCCGACGGGATCCTTCTCATCGCGCGGGATGTACATGTCGGCGGTGAGGCGGTCGCGCGTTGCCGAAGGAGCGATGAGCAGGTCGGCCACCCGGCCGCCGAGTTTATCGGACGGCACGACGTAGGGCCGGCCGAGCGGAAAGATGGTCCGCCGCAGCAGCATCGACACGAACCGGCTGGGGAAGTTGGAGACCACGCCTTCGAATGCGTTCTGCGCCTTGAACATCGAATCCCAGATCGCCCAGTGCATCAGCGGCGCGTCGGCCTGCTGGCAGCCTTCCGCCTCGTAGCGCTTCAGCACCGCCGAGGAGAGATACATCAGCGACAGGATGTCGCCCATGCGCGCCGAGAGCTTCTCCTTGCGCTTCAGGTCGCCGCCCATCACCAGCATCGAGATGTCGGCGAGGAAGGCGAAGGCCGAGGAGAAGCGCGTCAGCTGCTGGTAGTAGCGGCGCGTTTCCGGCGCAACGTTCGCCGGCACGCCGACGAAATGCGAGCCGGTGAGGCCGGTGACGAGGGCACGCAGGCCGTTGCCGATCGTATGCCCGATATGCGCGAAGAGCGCGCGATCGAAGGCGACGAGGTCGTCGTTGTGCGCCGCCTGCATCTCGGCCATCACGTAGGGATGGCAGCGGATGGCGCCCTGGCCGAAGATGATCAGACTGCGCGTCAGGATGTTGGCACCTTCGACGGTGATCGCCACCGGCACCTGCTGGTAGGCGCGGCCGAGGAAGTTCGAGGGGCCAAGGCAGATGCCCTTGCCGCCGAGGATGTCCATGCCGTCGTTCACCGACTGGCGGGCGCGCTCGGTGACGTGGTACTTGACGATGGCCGAGACCACCGAGGGCTTCTCGCCGAGGTCGATCGCGCCGGCGGTCATGACGCGGGCGGCATCGCACAGGTAGAGGTTGCCGCCCATCCGTGCCAGCGGCTCCTGAATGCCTTCGAACCTGCCGATGGCCGTCTTGAACTGGCTGCGCACGCGGGCATAGCCGCCGACGGTGCGCACCGCCAGCTTCTGCATGCCGGTGTTGGAGGCCGGCAGCGAGATCGAGCGGCCGGCGGCCAGCGACTCCATCAGCATGCGCCAGCCCTGGCCGGCCATCTTCGGCCCACCGATGATGAAGTCGAGCGGCATGAAGACGTCCTTGCCGCGCGTCGGGCCGTTGTGCCAGGCGGCGTTGAGCGGAAAGTGGCGCAAACCGGTCTCGACGCCTGGGTGGCTGGCCGGAATCAGCGCGCAGGTGATGCCGATGTCTTCGGTTTCGCCGATCAGATGTTCAGGGTCGAACAGGTGGAAGGCGAGGCCGACCACGGTGGCGACCGGCGCCAGGGTGATGTAGCGCTTGTCCCAGGTGACGCGCATGCCGACGACCTCGCGGCCCTGCCACATGCCGCGGCAGACGATGCCCTGGTCGGGGATCGAGGCGGCGTCCGAGCCGGCCCACGGACTGGTGAGCGCGAAGCAGGGGATGTCGAGGCCCCTGGCGAGGCGCGGCAGGTAGTGGCTCTTCTGCTCCTCGGTGCCGTAGTGCAGCAGCAACTCGGCCGGGCCGAGCGAATTCGGCACCATCACCGACACCGCGGTGGCGGCGCAGCGCGTGGAGAGTTTCGTCACCACCTGCGAGTGGGCATAGGCGGAGAACTCCAGTCCGCCGTAGCGTTTCGGGATGATCATGCCGAGGAAGCCCTTCTCCTTCATGTATTTCCAGGCTTCGGGCGAGAGGTCGTGGTCGTAGTGCGAGGAAACCCAGTCGTCGGAGAGGCGGCACAACTCGGCCGTTTCGTTGTCGAGGAAGGCCCGCTCCTCCGCGCTGAGCTGCGGCTGCGGGTAGGCATGCAGCCTGGCCCAGTCGGGCCGGCCGCGGAACAGCTCGCCCTCCCACCAGACGCTGCCGGCATCCAGCGCTTCCTTCTCGGTCTGCGACATCTGCGGCAGCATCTTGCGGTAGCCGGCAAAGATCGCCCGCGTGACGACCGCGCGGCGCAGCGGCCGGATGGCGAAGAGCGCCACGAGGGCGGTTAGCGGCAATGCGATCAGTAAAGTCCAGGTCATGTCGTGCTCCTTTCACTTGCCCGGCATGAATGCCGCCGGGGTGTTGCTTGAACCAGAAGTCAGTCTCTGCAGGACGGCGATGCGTATCTCAGGCCGCCTTGCGCGGGGTTTTCTCTTTCGATTTGACCGCCTGCCCGGCCAAAGGTGCGCGCAGTCCGCCGAGCAGGAAGGGCATCAGGCGGCGCGCCAGCGCGCCGGGATCCTTCTCGTCCAGCTCGTATTCGGCAACGAGCTGCAGGGCGTCGGTGCCGCCGATGGCATACGACATCGCGCCGAGCATGAAATGGAAACGCCAGAGGATTTCCTCCGGCGGCACGTCCGGCAGCGAACGGAACAGCGCCTGCTTGAAGCGCGGCACCACGGCGGCGTATTCGTCGGCGAGGAACTGGCGCACGAAGGCGGTCGGTTCGGTATACGTGCGGCCGAGCAGGCGCATGAAGGTATGGCCGCCGTGTTCGGTATCCGCCGCCATGCGCAGCGAGACGCCGAAGAAGGCCTCGACGATCTGGTGCGGCTTGAGCGGCGCGCCCTTCGCCTCCTTTTCGAAGCGGTCGAGCGCGTTCAGGCGCTCCTCGTTGAGCCAGGCCAGGCGGCGGCGGAAGACATCCTGGATGAGGGCTTCCTTGCTGCCGAAGTGGTAATTGATCGACGCCAGGTTGACGCCGGCGCGGCCGGTGATCATGCGCATGGTGGTGGCCTCGAAGCCGTGCTCGACGAACAGGGCTTCGGCGGCATCGAGGATGCGCTCGCGGGTGTCGGAGTGCTGCTTGGCTTCCATCAGGCTCATAAAAGGGAACGCTCGTTTCAAACGATTGTTTGAATCATACGTCCGATTCAGTCGATGTCAAGGATGAATTTAGGCGCCATCGCCTAAGAACCTCGGTGGCGGACATAAGTAATTTAGAATTGAATAATGCGCCGCACCTACACCCCCCGTGCCCTGCCCGCCCCGGACACCGGCCAGCGCCGCGACTGGCAGACCATACGCAGCCTGATCCCCTATATCTGGGCCTATCGGGGCCGCGTGCTGTTCGCGCTCTCCTGCCTGATCGCCGCCAAGCTGGCCAACGTCGGCGTGCCGCTGGTCTTCAAGGGCATCGTCGATGCATTCACCGCCGAGCAGGCCGCCATGGTGGCGCCGCTGGCCCTGCTCGCCGCCTACGGCCTGCTGCGCTTCTCGATGTCCCTGTTCACCGAATTGCGCGAGCTGCTCTTCGCCCGCGTCACCCAGCAGGCGGTGCGCAACATCGCCCTGCAGGTGTTCCGCCATCTGCACGCCCTCTCGCTGCGCTTCCACCTCGAGCGGCAGACCGGCGGCCTGACGCGCGACATCGAGCGCGGCACCCGTTCCATCGGCACGCTGATCAGCTACACCATCTACAGCATCCTGCCGACCCTGGTGGAAGTGGGGCTGGTGATCGGCATCCTGGCCTCGCGCTACGAGTCGAGCTTCGCCTGGATCACTGTCGGCGCCCTCGTCCTCTACATCACGTTCACCGTGCTGGTGACCAACTGGCGCACCCAGCTGAGGCGCGAGGTCAACGAGATCGACTCGGCCGCCAATTCGCGCGCCATCGACAGCCTGCTCAATTACGAAACGGTGAAATACTTCAACAACGAGGAGTACGAGGCGCGGCGCTACGACCAGCAGATGGAGAAATGGGCGGTCGCGCAGGTGAGAAGCCAGTTGTCGCTTTCCCTCCTCAACCTCGGCCAGGCCGGCCTCATCGCCGTCACGGTGACGCTGATCATGTGGCGGGCGGCGACCGGCGTCGCCAACGGCTCGATGACGGTGGGCGACATCGTGCTGGTCAACGGCCTGCTCATCCAGCTCTACATCCCGCTCAACTGGCTCGGCGTGCTCTACCGCGAGATCCGCCAGGCGCTCACTGACATCGAGCGCATGTTCGCCCTCAAGGCCGAGCACCGCGAGATCGCCGACGCGCCCGATGCGACACCGCTGGCCGCCGGCCCCTGCGCAGTACGCTTCGAGCACGTCGGGTTCTCATATGATCCGAAGCGGCAGATCCTCTTCGACGTCGACTTTTCCATCCCCGCCGGCGGCACGGTGGCGGTGGTTGGCCACTCGGGATCGGGCAAGTCGACGCTGTCGCGGTTGCTGTTCCGCTTCTACGACGTGCAGTCCGGCGCGGTGAAGGTGAACGGCATGGACATCCGCCGCCTGCCGCAGGCGAACCTGCGCGCGGCGATCGGCATCGTGCCGCAGGACACCGTGCTCTTCAACGAATCCATCTACTACAACATCCAGTACGGCCGCCCCGAGGCCGGCCGCGAGGACGTCATCGCCGCCGCGCAGGCCGCCCACATCCACGACTTCGTCGAGTCCCTGCCGGACAAGTACGACACCCGCGTCGGCGAGCGCGGCCTCAAGCTCTCCGGCGGCGAGAAGCAGCGCGTCGCCATCGCCCGCGCGCTGCTGAAGAACCCGCCGATCCTGATCTTCGACGAGGCCACCTCGGCGCTCGACTCGAAATCCGAGAAGGCCATCCAGGACGAGCTGGAGCGCATCGCCGTCGGCCGCACCACGCTGGTCATCGCCCACCGCCTGTCGACCGTCATGAACGCCGACGAGATCCTCGTCCTCGACCAGGGCCGCATCGTCGAGCGCGGCACGCACCGCGCGCTGCTCGAGCGCGGCGGCACCTACGCCCAGATGTGGGCGCTGCAGCAGCAGGAAGAGGAAGAAACCGAAGCGGCTTAACAAGACCTCTGGCCAAGCATAGAATGGCCGCTCCAACAATCAACAAGAGGAGACCGCCATGAAAACGAAGCGAAGCGGAGTTTCAGAGCAGGCTAATGCCCGCGCAGGCGGGCGTTACGCCGGAACCAAACGAAACGCCGTATTGCAGGGACTGACTTTTGCCGCCAGCCTGTGCCTCGCCCTGCCCGCCCTGTCGCAGGACAGCGGCACGCTGAAGAAGATCAAGGACAGCGGCAGCGCCACCATGGGCGTGCGCGAATCCTCCGGCGGCCTCTCCTTCACCCTCGGCGACGGCAAGTTCGCCGGCTTCCATGTCGAACTGTGCCAGCGCGCGCTGGCCGACGTCCAGAAACAACTCGGTCTGGCCAAGCTCGACATCAAGTACCAGCCGGTGACCTCGCAAAACCGCATTCCGCTCATGCAGAACGGCACAGTCGACATCGAATGCGGCTCGACCACCAACAATGCCGCCCGACAGAAGGACGTCGCCTTCGCCGTCACCACCTACGTCGAGGAAGTGCGCATCGCCGCCAAGGCCAGTTCCGGCATCACCTCGATCGCCCAGCTCAACGGCAAGAGCGTCGCCACCACCACCGGCACCACCTCGGTGCAACTCCTGCGCAAGCACGAGCGCGCCACCGGCGTGAATTTCAAGGAGGTGTTCGGCAAGGACCACGCCGACAGCTTCCTGCTGCTGGAATCGGGCCGTGCCGACGCCTTCGTCATGGACGGCCAGATCCTCGCCGGCAACATCGCCAAGTCGAAGAACCCGGCCGACTTCAGGATCGTCGGCGAGGTGCTGGCTGTCGAGCCGATCGCCATCATGCTGCGCAAGGATGACCCGGCCTTCAAGAAGGCGGTCGACGACAGCCTCAAGGCGCTGATCAGGTCGGGCGAGATGGCGAAGATCTACGACAAGTGGTTCGTGCAGCCGATCCCGCCGGCCAACAAGCCGATCGGCCTGCCGGCTTCGGAAGCGACCAAGGCGGCCTGGGCCAACCCGAACGACAAGCCGGCGGAAGACTACGCGAAGAAGTGATCTTCTCCCCTCTCCCGCCTGCGGGTGAGGGGCCGGGGGAGGGGGCGACAGGCCCGTGCCCCTCTCCCCGCTCACGCGGGGAGAGGGCGCCGAGAGCGGAGAATCATGTCCACCTGGGACTGGCAGGTCTTCTGCAAGGACACCATCGACGGCGAGATCGTGCCGCGCTGCTTTGGCGGCGCCGGCGACATCACCTACCTCGACTGGCTGCTCTCGGCCTGGGGCTGGACGATCTCGGTGTCGCTGCTGGCGCTGCTGGTGGCGCTGGTGCTCGGCTCGATCATGGGCATCCTGCGCACCGCGCCGCATCGCGGATGGGTGCTGCTCGGCAACGCCTGGACCGAGCTGTTCCGCAACGTTCCCCTGCTGGTGCAGATTTTCCTCTGGTACCACGTCGTGCCGGCGCTGATCCCGCCGCTGCGCGGCGTGCCGAGCTTTATCCTGGTGGTGCTCGGCCTGGGACTGTTCACCTCGGCGCGCATCTCGGAGCAGGTGCGCGCCGGCATCCAGTCGCTGACGGGCGGGCAGCGCATGGCCGGGCTGGCGATGGGATTCACCCTGCCGCAGACCTATCGCTACGTCCTGCTGCCGATGGCCTTCCGCATCGTCATCCCGCCACTCACCAGCGAGTCGATGAACATCGTCAAGAATTCGTCGGTAGCCTTCGCCGTCAGCATCTCCGAGCTGACCCTGTTCGCCCTGCAGGCGCAGGAAGAAACCTCGCGCGGCATCGAAATCTATCTCGCCGTCACCGG
>Ga0172380_10006225_pt1 | contig 13991 bp, 13 predicted proteins | sample Leawe162metaG_FD_119747 | JGI IMG/M metagenome (GOLD analysis project Ga0172380, IMG submission 119747) | Leachate microbial communities from a municipal landfill in Southern Ontario, Canada - Leachate well 162 metaG | ecosystem: Engineered > Solid waste > Landfill > Unclassified | place... | reverse complement strand
GATTCAAACCAGGGCGAAGCGGAGCCCTGGTCCACAACCTTGCGCCTGACAACCCCGCGGCTCGGCGAAGTCGAGGCTGCTTTGCGGTTGGGAGCAAACGGCGTGCATATTGCGTTGATTTCCCCTTCCGACAGCAGCGTTTCCGACCTGCGCAACGGCGCCCCCAAGCTCGAACAAGCCTTGAGTGCTGCGGGCGTTCCGCTGCTCGGATTGACTGTCAATCAGGCGCAGGAAGAGTAAATGGCCTCGAGTGACAGCGCCGGCAGCAAGCAGCGTTCGCTGGCGATTGCCCTGGCCTATGCCGCGGGAGACACGGCGCCGCGCGTCGTTGCCAAGGGACGCGGCCTCATTGCCGAGGAGATCATTCGCCGCGCCCGCGAATACGGGGTATTCGTGCACGAATCGCCGGAACTGGTGACACTGCTGATGCAATCCGATCTGGACGACCGTATTCCTCCCCAGCTTTATGTCGCGGTCGCGGAATTATTGGCCTGGCTCTATCGCCTCGAACAGCAAGCGTAGCCTGCACAACCAGCACACATCCAGCGCAGCCTTTGAATGCCGCGCAACATCGTTTAAACTACTCGTTTGACGCTCATGGTAGCGAAAACCACCCACTGATGATGAAACACGCGAAAAGCGGCATAAAGTCCCGCCCCCTCCCGTCCTCCCCCTCGCGGGAGAGGCGATTGGTTTGCTCGCTGCGCTCGATATATTACCCAGCGCTGATTTTTGTTGTTTCACGCTAAACCGAGTGGATCAGAAATGGCCGAAACACCCAAAGAGACCGAAGAACGCCTAAAGGTCATCCGCCTGGAAGTCGAAGAATTGAAGCGCCTGCTGGCCAACGAAGTGGCACAGCAGAAGAAAGCTATGATTCTCCAGGCGATTCAAAAAAGAGAAGCGATCCTCGCGCCCTATGAAGAGGCGAAAAATAAGCTGCTCCGGGAAGCTGAGGAGCAGAGGAAAGCCATGCTCCGCGAGGCCGAGGAGCAAAGAAAAGCCATGCTCAAGATCGAGTTGGCCCAGACCGAGGAAGAAAGCGAATACCTGCTGCACTCCGAAGTCGAAATCGTTTCTATCCTGCGCGCATTGAAGGACAGCAACGAAACCGTCACGCTGTATTTCAACAATGCCAATGACTTCGTCCTGACCTCGATCTTCTCCGTCTCGGATGAGGAGAACGTCATTGCCCTTTACGCCGGCGGCAATGCAACAGCCAACCGTCAGGCCATGCTGGCCGACAAACTGTATGGCGTGTCGAGCCTGGAGAAAGTCAGGGTCCAGTTCGTGCTACACGGCCTCAAGCTGGCGCAATACCGGGGCCGCCAATGCTTTATCGCCGACATGCCCGAAGCGATACTGCGCTTGCAGCGCCGCGAGAACTTCAGGCTGATTGTGCCGATTCGGATGCCGGTCAAGTGCATCATCCCAATACCGCCAGCGGAAGACCAGCCGGAGGGTTCTCCGGAAGTCAATGTCGAGGTCAGCGTCATCGACGTCAGCGGCGGCGGCATCGGCATCATCATGCCCCCAGAAGATGTGAATTTTGCACCGGACATGGTTTTCGAGAAGTGTCAGATCGAATTGCCCGGCATTGGAACGATCGTCGCCACGCTACGCGTGCGCAGCACTTTCGAGGTCAGCGTGCGTGACGGCCCGGTGAGCCGGCGCGCCGGCTGTCAGTTCGTATCTCTGGCAGGCCCGATGCTGGCACTGCTGCAGCGCTATATCATCAAGGAGGAACGCGAGCGCAAGGCTCGCGAGGCCGGATTGGCCAAAGGCAAGGGCTAGGGTCTGTTCACAATTAATCGGCGCGATCGCTTAATTGTGAACAGACCCTGGCTTTCTCTCAGTTTCTCCCGCCAACCTGCAGTACGATCTTGCCGATGTGCTGGCTGCTCTCCATGAGTCGATGCGCCTCGGCAACTTGCGCCAGAGGAAAAGTGGCGTGTATGTGCGGCTTGAGACGCCCGGCAGACAATTCAGGCCAAATCTGCCGAAGTAAAGCCTCCCGGATTGCCGACTTCTCGACCACGCTCCGCGGCCGCATGGTTGAACCGGTCAATACCAGCCGCTTCAACATCACCGGCATGAAGTCGAACGGGGTCTTGCTACCCTCCAGAAAGGCGATCATCACCAGCCGGCCGTCGCGGCGCAGCAGCTTCACGTTCTTCTGGATATAGTCGCCGCCGACCATGTCGAGGATCACATCAACGCCCTCTCCCGCGGTGATTTGCTTTACCCGGGCAACAAAATCTTCCTGTCGGTAATCAATCGCATGGTCGGCGCCATGATTCATGCAGAATGCTGCCTTCTCGGCGTTGCCGACCGTCACGATCACTTCCGCGCCAAGGTGGCGCGCCAGATGGATGGCTGTCAGGCCGATGCCGCTGGAGCCGCCATGCACCAGCAATCGCTCGCCGGCCTTGAGGCCTGCCATTTGCACCAAGTTGGCCCAGACCGTAAACCAGGTCTCGGGCAAGCCGGCCGCCTCGGACAGGGTCAGGCCGGCGGGAACGGGCAAGGCGTGCGCCGCAGGTGTCACACAGTACTCGGCATAGCCGCCGCCCGGCACCAGTGCCGTGACCACGTCGCCCACCTGCCAGTCCGTCACGCCGCTGCCCAAGGCAGCAACGCATCCGGCCACTTCCAGGCCAAGTATCGGTGAAGCATCCGGGGGAGGCGGGTAGAGTCCCGCACGCTGGGCGACATCGGGCCGGTTGACGCCGGCAAAATCGACCTGAATCAGAATTTCGCCAGGGGCAGGAACGGGAACAGGACCTTCCGCCAAGTGCATGGCATCGGCGGTGCCGGCAGGGCCGACGGCGATGAACTTCATTTCAATGCGCTATGCGGGCAGGCCTACACCTGCATGTTCATGATGTCGTGATAGGCAGAAACCAGCTTGTTGCGTACCTGCACCATCTGCTGGAAGGAGACACTGGCTTTCTGCAGGTTGACCATGACATCCTGCAAATTGACGTTGCTGCTGCCTGCGGCAAAGTCCTGAGTCATCTGTTTCGCCGATTGCTGCGCCTGACCGACCTGATCGATGGCGCTTTTCAGGGCCAGGGCGAAATCCGTACCCTCACCCACCGCACCCGCGGGTTGGGCCGGCTTGCCGGCCGCGACGGCAGCTGCCGAGCGCAACTCCAGCAACATCTGGTCAAGGTTTCGAGTGTCTATCGCCATGCTTCACCTCCTGGTCCATTCAAGTTAACGGACCGTTCTGAGATTTTATTAGCAATCCACATGCCAGGATCGCTATTTATTTCGCGAAATCGTCACAAATAGCCTTCGTCACGGTATTGCTTGAGCTTGTAGCGCAGGGTTCGCTCCGACAATCCGAGCCGCTCCACCGCCAGGCGCCTTGATCCGCCGACTGCGGCCAGGGTATCCAGGATGTGCTGCCGCTCCAGATTGCGCATGCTGGCCTGGGATTCGCCGGCACTGGAAGTTCCTGGGGTGGCCAAGGTAGCCGTGGTGGCCACAGGGGCGGCAGCGATGGCGCCCGGAATAGCGACGCCGGTAGAAAACAGCAGGTGCTCCGCCTCTATGGTTTCCCCCGGTGCAAGAATCAGGGCACGCTGAATGACGTTTTCCAATTCGCGCACATTGCCCGGCCAGGAATGTGCGGCAAGTTTTGCCGCTGCCGCATCGGACAGGCTTGCCGAACGACCCACACGTCCGCCATGAACGGTGATGAAATGCCTTGCCAAGGGCAGAATGTCGGCAGGACGCTGACGCAGGGCAGGAATCTCCAGCGGAAAAACATTGAGGCGGTAATAGAGGTCTTCGCGGAAACCGCCTTGCTTGACTTCTTCTGCCATGTCCCGGTTGCTGGTTGCCAGCACGCGGATGTCGAGCGCCACCGGCTTCTTCCCGCCGACACGCTCCACTTCCCTCTCCTGCAGGACACGCAACAGTTTCGCCTGCAATGACAAAGGCATTTCTGAAATTTCGTCGAGCAGCAAAGAACCACCATTGGCCTGCTCGAACTTACCGGCCTGCGCCGACTGGGCTCCGGTGAATGCACCTTTTTCGTAACCAAACAAAGTGGCTTCGAGCAGGTTGTCCGGAATCGCCGCACAGTTGATCGCGACGAACGGGCCTTTGCCGCGGGTAGATTGCTCATGGATATAGCGTGCAAACACTTCCTTGCCGGTACCCGATTCACCGGTCAGCAGCACCGTGGCATCGCTGCGCGCGACCCGCGCGGCCAGCAACAGCGTGTCCCGAGTCAGACGGTCCTCGGCGATCACGCCTTCGCTGAGAGGTGCGCTGGCGTAGCGATCGATCTGACCCAGAAGGGTCTTCGGCTCGAAGGGCTTGAGCATGAAGTCGCAAGCCCCGCCGCGCATCGCCGCAACGGCCTTGTCGACATCACCGAAGGCGGTCATCAGCAACACCGGCAAACCCGGCGAACGCGAGCGAATTTCGCGCAGCAGTTCGAGGCCATCCATCGGCGCCATGCGCAGGTCGGAGATCACCATGTTGAAGGTATGCCCGCTCAACAACTGCAATGCTTGCGGTCCTCCCGCCGCCCCTTGAGCGGTATGGCCTGCCGACTCCAGGGTGATCAGCAAGGCGTCGCGCAAGGCGTCATCATCTTCGACGACGAGTATTTTCAAGTGCTCAGCCACGGGTTCCCCATACACAAACAGTGAAATTGCAGAACAGGTTTGTCATCTCGTCCAAGGTTCTCAACTTCGCTTTCTCGTTAGTCTGCAGACTGATGCGCCAGAGCCAGGGTCACGGTAAATTCAGTGCCGACGCCAGGTTCGGAAGATACTTCAATGTTACCACCATGCGCCCGTGCCACACCACGGGCGATGGCCAAGCCCAGCCCGGTGCCCTCGGCGCGCGTGGTAAAAAACGGCTCGAACAAGCGCGCCACGACGGTCGCCGCCATGCCGGGACCGTTATCGCGAATCGCGAATGCCAGGGTCTCGCCCGCCCTTCTCACTGACAGATGGACTTCGCCGCCAATCCGCGAACCGGCGGCATGCAATGCATTCTCAAGCAGGTTGGTCAATGCGCCAACGATTGCCTTGCGATTGCCCTGCAAAAACAATTCGTCGGAAGACTCACCCACCTGAAACAGCACGGCGCGAGTTCGCGCCAAAGGCTCGATGGTTTGGCGCAATTCCTGCAGCAGATCGGCGACAGCCATCACTTCACGACCCAGCACTTCGCCGCGCGCAAACAACAGCACGTCCTGTATCAGCCGCTCGAGATGCTTGAGCCGGCCGACGGCCTTCTGCGCAATACTGATCCGCGTCGCCTCTGCCATGTCCGGAGTTTCCAGGTTGGCGGTGTAGAGTAGAGCCGCAGACAGTGGCGTGCGCAACTGGTGCGCCAGTTGTGCCGCCATCTCGCCCATCGCCGCGAGCCGTTCGTGACGTTCCGCCTGGGCTTTGAGGCGGTGTGCTTCGGTGATGTCATGCAGCAGCACGATGCGTCCGCCGGCCGAGTCCAGGGCAGTCACCGTCACCGCCAGGCGGCGAACAGCGTGGGCTACCTCGGCAATATATTCGCCGGGGGTTTCACTGGGCAGCAGATGTTCCCGTTCCACGGCTTCCCAAGGTTCCCCCAGCAAGGCAAGCCCCAGCGTCGCCTCAGCTGCCGGATTGGCCTGCACCACCCGGCCCGTGGCGTCCAGCACCGCGACACCGGCCGGCAGGGCGGACAACAGCAGGGTTAGTCGTTCCGTCAATGCAGCTTTTTCCACATATTGCTGGCGCAATGCACCATTGGCGGCGGCCAGTTCGGATGTCAGAGCCGCGACCTGGCTTTGCAGGCTGGTATAGGCGGTAGAAAGCTCCTCGGAAGCCTGATTGAAAATCCGGAAGGCTTCGGCCAGACGCAACGATTCGGGCTGCGCCTCGTTCTGGACCGGTTCTTGCTGTGGAGTCGTTGTCATGGTTGGCTGGGACCTTTCATCTGATGATGGCAGATTCGGCCATGCGAGACAAGACTGACGAGCCAGACTGACGCCCCCCGATCTTAAGCCTTGAAATACAGGCCAAAGAGGCCCTTTTTTCGCCCGCCTGACCTGGTTTGACTGGGCATAATCCGCCAAGCGCAAGCATTGGGCGTCATTGGGCAAATAAGCAAACCACCAACCGGATCCACAGGACATGGCGAGTACAGATCAAACTACTACCCTACCCTATTCTTTCGCAGGCTTAAGCCAACTTCCCGTCAGCCAGATCATCATGCTGCTGGCTGGTGTAGCGATGTCGATAGCCTTGATCGTCGGGGTCTGGATGTGGAGCAAGAATGTCGAGTACAGCGTGCTGTTCTCCAACATCTCCGAACGCGACGGTGGACAGATCATCGCTTCGCTGTCGCAAATGAATGTTCCGTACAAGTTTTCCGAAGGCGGTGGGGCGATCCTCGTCCCCGCAACCCAGGTGCATGACGCCCGGCTCAAGCTCGCTTCGCAAGGGCTGCCCAAAGGCGGCCTGGTCGGTTTCGAGGTGATGGAAACTCAGAAACTCGGCGCCAGCCAGTTCCAGGAACAAGTCAATTATCAACGGGCACTTGAAGGCGAACTGGCGCGTTCGATCCAATCGCTGCAGGCGGTGCAAGGCGCCCGGGTTCATCTCGCGATACCCAAGTCGTCTGCTTTCCTGCGCGATGAGGAAAAACCGACCGCCTCGGTCGTGCTCAATCTATACCCAGGCCGTGTGCTCGAGGCCAACCAGATCGCCGGTATCGTGCATCTGGTCTCGTCAAGCGTGTCAAAGCTGGCCCCGGCCAATATCAGCGTCATCGACCAGAATGGCAATCTGGTCTCGCAGCCGCGCGATCCGTCGCGCGAGGCTGGGCTGGATCCATCCCAGCTCAAATATCTGCATGAGCTCGAGGCCAGTTATATCCGCCGGATTGAGGCCATCCTCGATCCGGTGGCCGGCCCTGGCAATGTGCGCGCCCAGGTGGCGGCGGAAGTCGATTTCTCGCAAACCGAACAAATGGCGGAAACCTACAAGCCCAATCCGAGTCAGGAAGCTGCCATCCGCAGCATGCAGACTGCCGAAAGCGGGAGTGCCACGCCCGCTGCAACCGGCGTCCCCGGCGCCTTGACCAATCAGCCTCCGGTTCCTGCCACGGCCCCCATCACCACGCCGGGCGCACCTGCTACTGGCGCCGGCGCGAATGCAGGCACACAAGCGTCGAACAGCAGCCGGAATGCCACCACCAATTTCGAACTCGACAAGACCGTCAAGCACACCAAGGGCAGCGCCGGCAACATCAAGCGGCTTTCCGTTGCCGTGGTGGTGAATAACAAGAAGGGACCTGCGGACAAGGATGGCAAGGCCAAAGCAATCCCCTTCACGCCCGCCGAACTGACCCAGGTCAATGCCCTGGTGCGCGAGGCGATGGGCTACAACAAGGATCGCGGCGACACACTCAACGTCGCCAATGTCTCCTTTACGGTCGGCGAAAAGGAAATCGTGCCCGACCTGCCGTTCTGGAAAAACCCCGAACTGATGGGCATGTTGCGGGAAAGCCTGAAGTACATCCTGATCACCCTGGCAGCCTTCCTGGTATGGAACAAACTGCTGAAACCACTCTATGAGAGAATAATGTACGACCTTGCCGCCTTGAAGGAAGAACGTGAGCTTCCGCCACCAACAGATGGAGAAGAAGCCCCGGTGGTCCAGAAAAAACAACTCAACCGCAAGCAGAGGGCATTCGATGCCAAGCTCGAGAGCGCGCGCGATCTGGCACAATCCGATCCCCGGGTTGTCGCCGACGTGATCAAGTCATGGGCTGGCGCTAATGAGTGACGATGGCTGAAGAAATTGACAAAGGCGTAGAGAAAGGCGCCGTTCTACTGCTCGCCCTGGGCGAGGATCATGCAGCCGAGGTACTCAAGCATCTCGGCCCCAAGGAAGTGAATAAGCTGAGCCATGCCATGGCAAAGCTCAAGGCCACCCCGCGCGACAAGATCGAGGAAGTGCTGGACGAACTCGATCATGACACGGAGATGGGCACCACCATCTCCTCCGACGAGGAAATGATCAAGGCCATGCTGGTCAAGGCGCTCGGCGAGGACCGCGCCGCCGGCCTGATCTCGCGCATCATGCAGGGCAGTGACACGGCGGGTATCGAAGGACTCAAGTGGATGGATGCACCCACCGTGGCCGACATGATCCGCAACGAGCATCCGCAAATCATCGCGACCATCCTGGTGCATCTGGAGTTCGACCAGGTCGGCGAAATCCTCAAGCTATTCACCGAGCGCCTGCGCAACGACGTGGTGCTGCGCATCGCCACCCTGGAAGGCGTGCAGCCACAGGCCCTGGCCGAATTGAATGACGTGCTGAAGCGGCTCCTGGCGAGTTCCTCGAACATCAAGAAAGCCGCCATGGGCGGGGTGCGGCATGCGGCCGAAATCCTCAACTTCGTCGGACAGGCAGCAGAAACCGCGATCATCGACAGCGTGCGCGAATACGATCCAGACCTGGCGCAACAGATTCTTGACGAAATGTTCGTGTTCGAAAATCTTCTGGATGTCGACGACCGCGGCATCCAGTTGCTGCTGCGCGAAATCCAGTCCGATTCGCTGATCCTGGCCCTCAAGGGCGCTTCCGAAGAACTGCGCGAGAAAATCTTCAAGAACATGTCCTCACGCGCTTCCGAAATGCTGCGCGAAGACCTGGAAGCGAAAGGTCCGGTGCGCCTTGTTGAGGTCGAAGCCGAACAGAAAGAAATTCTCAAGATCGCGCGTCGCCTTGCCGACGAAGGTCAGATCCAGCTCGGCGCCGGGGCACAAGATGCCTATATCTAGCGACCATCGAAGCGCCTCAGGGAATCTACAGCTGATGCACATCCTGGCGTAAGATGTCTCCGTTGTCCTTTCCTCTTTAATCCCAATGCCGGCAAAAATCAGCGACAGCAAGCTCACTGCCTGGGAACGCTGGGAAATGTCGAACTTCGATCCGCCCCGCGACCCGAATCATCCCCTCGCATCGGGTGAAGCCGCGATCACTTTATCGACAGCCGAAGAAATCGAGAAGCTCAAGCATGAGGCTCAGGAAGCCGGACACGCGGCCGGCAAGGCCGCCGGCTATGCCGAGGGGCAAATGCGTGCGCGTGCCGAGGGGGCGCGTCTGGCGGCGCTGGTCACACAACTCGACAGCGCCTTGAAAGTTTTCGACCAGCAGGTGGCCGAAGATCTGCTCGCTTTGGCACTGGACGTGGCACGTCAGGTGATACGCCAGGCCGTTGCGGTCAAGCCCGAGATCTTGCTTGAAACCATCCAGGAAGCCCTCACCCTGACCCACCATCCCCACGCCACGATTCACTTGCACCCTGAAGATGCCTCGCTGGTGCGCACCTACTTTGGCGAGCAGCTGGCCCATGCTGGCCATCGGATCCAGGAAGACAAACGGCTGCAGCGTGGCGGTTGCACGATCGAAGCAGGCGGCAGCCAAATTGACGCCCGTTTGGCCACGCGCTGGCAGCGCGTGGTCGCCACGCTTGGCAGCAATGCCGACTGGCTGGTGGCGGATGTTGATGCGGCGAGCGACGCAAGCGCAACGCCCTAACGCTCATGGCAGCGAAAGCCACCCGCTGACGATGAAACACGCGAAAAGCGGCATAAAGACCCACCCCCTCCCATCCTCCCCCTCGCAGGGGAGGCGATTGACTTGCTCGCTTCGCTCGATAGTTCACCCAGCGCTCACTTTTGTTGTTTCACGCTAATAGACTCTCATGAACGCGCCGGATAATTCTCATCTCACCAAGTGGCGCGATTTTCTGTCGGATTGCCGGCAGCAGGCCGGATACGCATCGCCGTTCCAGGCGTCAGGCCGCCTCACACGGATCAACGGCCTGGTGATGGAAGCCACGGGAATCAAGCTGCCGCTGGGTTCCAACTGCTGCATCCAGGCACCCGACGGTGGCATGGTCGAAGCAGAGGTGGTGGGCTTTGCCGGCGAAAAACTGTTCATGATGCCGAGCGAGGATGTGTATGGCTTGTCTCCGGGCGCCCACGTCATGGCACTCGAAACGGCGCCGCCGATATTGCGTGCCGGAGAACGCTTTTCTGTCCAGGGCAATCATGTCGACCGCGTCAAGCATGTTCCGGTCGGTGATGCACTGCTTGGTCGCGTACTCGATGGCAACGGCCGCCCGCTCGACGGACTCGGCCCGATAGAAACCAAGCATTCCCGCTCCCTGCAAGGCACCACGGTCAATCCGTTGTCGCGGGCACCGATTACGCGCAGCCTGGATGTCGGCATTCGTGCCATCAATGCCCTGCTCACCGTGGGACGCGGCCAGCGCCTGGGATTGTTCGCCGGTTCCGGCCTGGGAAAAAGCGTTCTGATGGGAATGATGGCGCGCTACACCGAAGCCCAAGTCATCGTGGTCGGCCTGATCGGCGAACGCGGCCGCGAAGTCAAGGAGTTCATCGAAGACATCCTGGGCAAGGAAGGCATGCGTCGTTCCGTCGTGGTGGCCGCCCCGGCCGATACCAGTCCGCTAATGCGTCTGCAAGGCGCCGCCTATGCCACGGCGATTGCCGAGGAGTTTCGCGACCAGGGCCGCCAGGTCTTGCTGATGATGGATTCGCTCACCCGTTACGCCATGGCCCAGCGCGAAATCGCACTGGCGATCGGCGAGCCTCCGGTCACGCGCGGCTATCCACCTTCGGTGTTTGCGCGCTTGCCGCAACTCGTCGAGCGTGCCGGCAATGGTTCCGAAGGCGGGGGCTCGATTACCGCGTTCTACACGGTGCTGGCCGAAGGCGACGATCAGCAGGATCCGATTGCCGAAGCCGCCCGGGCGATACTCGACGGGCATATCGTCCTTTCGCGCCACCTTTCTGATGCCGGGCATTATCCGGCCATTGACATTGAGCAATCGATTTCACGCGCCATGACTAACCTCATCGAGCCCAAACACCTGGCCCAGGTGCGCCAGTTCAAGCTGCTCTACTCGCGTTTCCAGCGTGCGCGCGACCTGATCGCGGTGGGCGCCTATGCAGCAGGCTCTGACCCCGTGCTCGACCAGGCCATCCTCATGCAACCGCAGTTCGAGCGCTTCCTGCAGCAAGACTTGCATGAACGTGCCAATTACGCCGAAAGCCTGGCTCAGCTCAATCAATTGTTCAACAAACAGTAAGCTTTGATTTTTCCGATTTCGATGCCATGACCAAACCCTTTCCTCTGCAGACTTTGCTCGAACTGTCGCAGGTACACATGGACGACGCTGCTCGCCGGCTCGGCGAGCTGCTGGCCGGTGAGCAGGAAGCCGGTGCGCGCGTTGTTCTGCTGCAGCAATACCGTGACGAATATCACCAGCGCTTTATCGTTGCCGCCCAAAACGGTATCGGGCGCATGGCCTGGAGCAACTACCAGTCGTTTCTGACTCGGCTCGACGAGGCCATCGTGCAGGCACAGGCCCTGGTAGGGCAATCCAAACAGCGCACCGCCGTAGGCCAGCGCGAATGGCTGGACAAGCGCGGTCGCGTGCAGGCGTTTGACAGCCTATCCGAAAGACATCGGCGCCGCGAGCAGTACGCCGAAAACCGCCAGGATCAGAAGGTGCAAGACGAACATGCTGCGCGCCTGAGACAGCTAACAGAAGAAGACTAGACATCAACTGCTGGCGCCAGAACTGGCACGTTGCTTGCTGCATTAGTCGCGACAGGTCGACATAACGTCTGCCGCATCGCGAGGAAAGCACCATGCCGGAAATGACAGCCATGCCCATCCTGCCTGTGGCAGCGGCGTCCGCCAACCCTGTGCAAGCCTCGGGCAACCGGGCCGCACCCACTGAGGACATAAAGCCCACTACCAGTGTTCAGGGCATGGAAAGCAACAGTGCAAACTCTGGAACCAGCACCGTTCAGAACGACACTCCGGATTCCTTTGCGCAAGTGCTGCAAAAGCAGATGGATATCGCTCCTGCCCAACCGCAACTGGCTGCAACCCTGATCGTCGAGCCCGCACAAATTTTTGCGGCGACTGAAACGCCGGTCCTGGATGGGACCGCCCTGCCATTGACGGATGACACGCTGGCATTGGATGCCCTGCGCCAGGCAGCGGCTTCCATGCAAGATCAGGCTATTGCCTCGCAGCTCGCGTCTGATGATGCACTTGCGCTGGATCCGGACATTGCCCGGCCAGTCGCCGCCATCGCGGACGCAAGCACAATCGCACTGCCCGGTATGTCAACCAAGCCCGAGACTGTTGTGAATGAAAGTAATCTATGGACCCAGTCTGATGATGAAAACAAAACCGCGCGCGATGACTCCTCGGCCGGACAATCGCCCTACCTGCTGGGCACGCTGGCGCAGCCTGTAGTCAAGCTCGATACCGCCGCTTCCGCTTCCACTGAGGCCACAGGTGACGAAACAGCAGCTGCATTCGGGACCACGGGGCAACTTGCCGGTGCCTTTCAGACACAGAAGCAGCCTTTGCTTGCTGACAACGCGCAGCCGACGAAGCTTGCCGAAACTTCACAACCAGCGGCAGACAAGACGGCAGAATTTGCCGCGACCTTGAATGTTCTCGACGACATGGGGCAGGTACGTCCCAAGAGCGAGGCGCTATCCACCGACAGCGATTTCCAGAACCTGCTCGCAGCCGCCCAGGCGTTCAGCCAGGGAAAAACAGCCGCAGCTCATGCCTCGAGTGCCAGTCATGCACCCAGCAGCCTGCCTGTCGATACGCCGGTCGGGACCCGCGGTTGGGATGGCGACGTCGGCAACAAAGTCATCTGGATGATCGGCCGGCAGGAGCAAAGAGCCGAACTGGTTCTGAATCCGCCGCAACTCGGGCGCGTCGAGGTTTCTCTGTCGATAAATGCCAACCAGACCAACGCCGTCTTCGTCTCGGCCAATCCCGCCGTGCGCGATGCGCTGGAAGCCGCGATGCCACGTTTGCGCGAAATACTCGCGGATGCCGGCATCAACCTCGGTCAGGCCCAAGTTGGCGGAGATGCGAACAGCAATGGTGCCGCCAATCAATCGACAAACCAGCGCGAAAGCTGGGATAATTCCAGGCGCGCCATGAACCGCCTGGACTCGGCCAACCCTCTAGAGAGCCTGCGTCCGCTTGCTTCCCCGCAATGGCTCAAACAGTCGAATGGCCTGGTTGACGTGTTCGCGTAAATTGCTGCTCAGAATAGAGATCGCCGGATTTTGCGCAGCGCCGCGGCATAATCAGCATTTAACACATCAGCATTAGGAGCATCGGATGGCAAAAGCCCCCGCCAAAGAAGACAAAGCCGCCGAAGAGGCAGCACCCGCAAAACCGAAGAGCAAGCTGATCCTGCTCATCGTCGTCGGCCTGATCGTGGTATTGGCGATCGGCGGCGGTGCGGCTTTCTTTTTGCTGAAGAAGAAAGCACCCGCCGGCGACGAGGAAGAAGCCGCCACGGCCCACGCGAAACCAGAGGCTAAACCGACTTTCGTCAAGCTCGAAGCTTTCACGGTCAAGTTGCTGCCCGATGAGGGCAAGCAGGAGCAGCAATTCATGCAGACCGTGCCGGAGTTCAAGGTGCTCAATCCGCCTGTCGCTGAAAACGTCAAGAACTACATGCCGGAAATTCGCCATAACATCCTGCTGCTGCTGTCGAGCCGAAGACCAGCGGAACTCTCCACTCCGCAAGGCATGGAGAAACTCTCCGTAGACATTCGCAATGTGGTCAACCAGATTCTCGACGGCACTCCCAAGCCGAAATCCGGCAAGCACGACAAGGAGGGCGCGAAGGACGACAACAAAGCCGGTCCTGACGATTCCATCCAGGCCGTGCTGTTTTCCACCTTCATCATCCAGTAATAATGAGCCAGGATTTTCTATCGCAGGAAGAAGTCGATGCCCTGTTGAAAGGCGTGACGGGTGACGTCGAGGAAGTGGCTGCAGCCGATGGCGATGGTGCCAGCGCAGTCAAGTCCTACGATATCGGACGCCAGGAACGCATCGTGCGTGGGCGCATGCCGACGCTCGAAATCATCAACGAGCGGT
>Ga0172380_10006224_pt1 | contig 13993 bp, 9 predicted proteins | sample Leawe162metaG_FD_119747 | JGI IMG/M metagenome (GOLD analysis project Ga0172380, IMG submission 119747) | Leachate microbial communities from a municipal landfill in Southern Ontario, Canada - Leachate well 162 metaG | ecosystem: Engineered > Solid waste > Landfill > Unclassified | place... | reverse complement strand
GCACAAAGAGCAGCCGATCGAGTGGTAGCATTTCTCCCCACGTGTCGCTGCGTCTCTTATACGTGGTGCTACAATCGATGCATGAAAACATATCTCATTGAAGAGTCTCCGTTCTCGCATTTTTTTACTGCAGACACACGCAGCGCGTGGCTCTGGCTCATCCTGCGCGTGTATCTTGGTTATTTGTGGTTCGAAGCCGGATGGGAGAAATTCAATAATCCTGCATGGGTCGGCTCGAATGCCGGACAGGCACTGACCGGATTCGTGAACGGTGCGCTTACGAAAACCGCCGGTGCGCATCCCGATGTACAGGGATGGTACGCATCGTTTCTAGAGACCGCCGTACTTCCGCACGTTGCGACCTGGTCGTATCTTGTGACCTTCGGTGAAATGCTCGTTGGCATCGCACTCATCGTCGGATTCCTCGTTGGCATCTCAGCGCTCTTCGGGGTCTTTATGAATCTCAACTTCATGCTCGCGGGCGCCGTCTCGGTCAATCCTATATGGGCGACGCTCGGCATCGGCCTCATCCTCGCGTGGAAGGTCGCGGGATACTGGGGCGCTGATCGTTATGTATTGCCGCTTCTCCATCGCTCGATAAGGCCGCGCGTTTCTTCGTAGCATCATCATGTCGCGCCTGATGCTCGCATTTCACACGCTGTTTTTTGCGGGCCTCGTGATCGGTAGTTTCATGTCGCCATTCATCGCGGCGTTCGATCCGGGAGCGTTCAAACTCTATGGACCGTCTATCGCCGTGACTATCGGCGTTCTCATACTCGGCTCATGGTATTTCTATCGAGGCGATTGCCCGTTCACGGTCTGGGAAAATGCATTAAGGAGGCGCGAAGGAAGACAGACATATTCCGGCTCGTGCATCGATCGATATGCGAAGAAATGGTTCGGGCTTGTATTGCCACGCCGCTTTAATACCATTTTTCCCGTCGCGATCCTCGCCATCCCACTCATCGCCGGATTTTTCGTCTAGCGTACGGACGTGTAGCCGCCTTCTACACCGTATTTCGAATACACGATTTGCCACAGGTGCACGTATCGTGCTCGGAACATTCCCGCCGATACAAGAAGATAGTAATTCCACATTCGGTGGAAACGTTCGTCGTGACTATTTTGTAATTTCGGCCACGCGCGTTCGAAGTTGGCCTGCCACGCGCATAATGTTTTGTCGTAGTCGGGACCAAAATTGTGCCAGTCTTCCATGATGAGTGTTGCCTCCCCGGGCCAGCGGCGGTCGGCGGCCTTGGTGATCTGGGCCATTGAAGGGAGGTGCCCGTTCGGGAAGATGTATTTGTTGAACCATGGTTCGAGACCCACGGTGGTCTTGCTGTGCCCGATGGTGTGGAGAAGGAATAACCCGTCGTCCGATAAAAGACTCCGCACCTTTTCCATGAACACGCGATAGTTCTTCGGCCCGACGTGTTCGAACATGCCGATCGATACGATGTGGTCGAACTGTCCCACGGTATCTCGGTAGTCTTCGAGGCGGATCTCCACATCGAGTCCGCGCGTGACTTCGCGAGCAAAAGCCATCTGCTCTTTCGATATGGTAATGCCGACGCCGGATACGCCGTATTTCTTTGCCGCGTATGCGAGGAAGTTTCCCCATCCGCATCCAATATCGAGTATGCGGTCGCCGGGCGCGAGGCCGAGCTTCCGACAAATGAGGTCGAATTTTGCTTCCTGCGCCTCATCCAAAGTCGTCACTTCGCTGACTGGCGAACTCCAATAGCCGCAGGTGTACGCCATACTGGGACCGAGTACCTTTTCGAAGAGGTCGTTGCCTGCGTCGTAGACGTATTCTCCCATCCGTTTTGCACGGTCTCGGTTCTGTAAGTTGAGCAATTTTGACTTAAGAACCTGTGTGGCCATTCCCATGCCGAGTAATTTGGTCGCCGCTCCTCTATGGAAGAGTCTGCTTACGAATCCCGACAGGTCGTCGGTGTCCCACCATCCGTCCATGTAACTTTCTCCGAGCGCGAGCGTTCCGCCGCTGAATATACGGTCGTAGAGCCTCTCATCATGAACTTTCGGATCCCACGGGTTGCCTCCATTGATCCGCAAACCGGCTTCCGCGAGTAGTTCAACAGCTTTCGCCTTCGCTCCCATAATGTCCGAGTATAGCAAGGGTAAATGTCTTCACCCGTCGTTCAGAGCCCATCCATATAATGGGCAGATATGAGACTCATTCTTACCGTATTTGCCATACCTATCGCAATAGAAGCGGCGCTCATGCTCTACGCGTTGATAAGGGTCATTCTTATCGAGGAGTTCATGGTGGGCACCGAGTGACCGGCAACTGTTTTATCTAGGCGTCCAGGCCACTTAGTGGAGTTGCCTAACCGTGCGGGAATAGGCCCTCGCACTTCTGCGCGCGAGTGCTACTATTTGTTTCATGAAAACTATTCAAGACAGTGCGGCGTTTCTCTTTATTATTGCGGTGGCGATCCTCACGGGTGTGTGCGTATTGGGTGTCTGGGAATTCTTTGATCACGATGTCATATTGAAATCGTTCGAAACGGTGGGCCTACTCGCTCTGGTCGCGGTCGTCGTCATTTTTGCCGGGCGCTTCATGGGCAGCGGTTCGACAGCGGTGGTCCAATCGGTACCGAATCCGCTCTTCGCAGACTTGCGCAGCGTGACGGTAGTGATCCTCATCGCTGCATCGGCGCTCCTTGCCTTTATCGGAGTGCTCTCGATCTGGGATGTTATTACCGATACGAGCGTACTCTATAAATCGGTCGGGTCACTCGCGGTGCTCGCGTTCGGTGCCTTCGTTATGGTGGCGACTTGCATGGAACGCGAACAAAACCCGCTCCTAAAGAACCAGGGCGTCTCTGTCGGCGGTGTCGCCGCAGCGCTGATTCTGCTCTACCTCATCTTCATGTTCAGCGGACTGTTCTCGTAGAAGACGGATCATTCGTATCATCTTTCCCGAGCGGTATTCGGGGCGCTTTGCTTTTTGTGACGATTTCCGTTACATTACAGGCACGCCTCAGGCGGTTTTCTTTTTAAGCAAATTATATGTCACGTGATTACCCACTCGAAAAAGTCCGCAACTTCGGCATCGTCGCCCACGTCGATGCGGGCAAAACGACCACCTCGGAGCGCATCCTCTACTACACCGGCGAATCGCATAAGATCGGCGAAGTGCACGAGGGCAACACGGTCACCGACTGGATGGAACAGGAACGCGAGCGTGGCATCACTATCACCGCCGCCGCCATCACCTGTTTCTGGAACCCGAGTTACATGGGCACCGATCTTTCGAAGAAGGTCCGTTTCAATATCATCGACACACCGGGACACATCGACTTCACATCTGAAGTGAAGCGTTCGATGCGCGTGCTCGACGGCGCGGTCGTCGTCTTCGACGGTGTCGCAGGAGTGGAGCCACAGTCAGAGACCAACTGGCGCTACGCGGAAGAAGCCGAAGTACCGCGCCTCTGCTACATCAACAAGCTCGATCGCACCGGCGCATCATTTGAGAAGTCATACGCATCCATCCTCGATCGCTTGTCGACCAAGGCGGTGCGCGCGCAGCTTCCGATCGGTCTCGAAGATAAATTCGAAGGAGTCGTCGATCTCCTCACCATGAAGGCCTACCATTTCGAAGGTGAAATGGGCAAGAACGTCGTGGCGGGAGATATCCCGGCGGACATGGTGGAAGACGCCAAGAAATATCGCCAGGAATTGGTGGAACGCATCGTCGAAGCTGACGACGCGCTCATGGACGACTATCTCCATGGCAAAGAGATCTCGCTCGAAGTTCTGAAGGCGACACTTCGCAAAGCAGTCGTCACGAATCGTATTTTCCCGGTCTACACTGGCTCGAGCCTTAAGAACAAAGGCGTGCAGCTCGTGCTCGACGCGGTCGTTGACTACCTTCCGTCGCCGCTCGATCTCCCGGTCGCCAAGGGCACCAATCCTGATACGGGAGCCGAAGAAGAGCGACCGGCATCAGACGAAGCACCGTTCGCCGCGCTCGTCTTCAAATTGCAGACCGATCCGTTTGTCGGCGCGCTCACGTTCTTCCGCGTCTACTCGGGTTCCATAAATACCGGCGACACCGTCTACAATTCCGCCAACAACAAGAAAGAGCGAATCGGCCGCATGGTGCGCCTCCAAGCGGACAAGCGCGAAGAGATCAAGACCGTGTACGCAGGCGAGATCGCCGCAGCCGTCGGCATGAAAGAGGTCAAGATAGGCCACACGCTCTGTGTCGCCGAACACCCGATCGCACTCGAATCGATCGTGTTTCCTGAGCCGGTCGTGTCGATGCGCGTCGAGCCGAAGACCAAGGCCGACCAGGAGCGCATGGGTATCGCACTCTCAAAACTGAGCGATGAGGATCCGACCTTCCGCGTGCACTCTGATCCGGAAACGATGGAGACCATCATCTCAGGCATGGGTGAATTGCACCTCGAGATCATCGTCGATCGTATGAAGCGCGAATTCAACGTCGAGGCGTCGACCGGCAAGCCGCAGGTCGCGTACCGCGAGACGATCCAGGGCACGTCGGATGTCGAATACAAGCACATCAAGCAAACGGGTGGCCGCGGTCAGTATGGTCACGTGAAGATCCGTGTGAAGCCGCTCGAATCGATCGTCGAAGGCGAGAAGATCAAGAACAATGTCGATCGCGAAGATCATTTCGAATTCATCAACAACATCAAGGGCGGGGTCATTCCGCAGGAATACATCCAGCCGTGCAAAAAGGGCTTCAAAGAGGGAATGGAGCGCGGCGTCTTGGCCGGCTTCCCGATGGTCGACGTATCGGTCGACCTGTACGACGGCTCATATCACGATGTCGACTCGTCGGAAATTGCGTTCAAGCTCGCCGCACTCAATGCGTTCCAGGATGCGGTGCAAAAAGCGAAGCCCGTCATTCTCGAACCGATCATGAAATTGGAGGTCGTTGTGCCGGAAAAGTTCATGGGTGATGTGACCGGCATGATCAATTCGAAACGCGGCACTATCGAGGCGATGGGCGAGCGCGGTCAGGCCCGTGTCATCACTGCCAAAGTCCCACTTTCCGAACTCTTCGGCTTCACCACGCAGCTTCGTTCGTTAACGGAGGGAAGAGGAGTGCCAAATCTAGAATTCTCGCATTACGCGGTAGTACCACGTAATGTCCAAGAAGAAATCGTGCTCTCGCGAAAATAAATCCCGCCAAAAATGTCGATAGTGTCGCCTCTGCGTACTAAAAAGTAATTATTAAAAGATGAACGGCGGGCTTGGGGCCCGCCGTTTTCGTTTTGTTCTGTGGCGCAGAACTATGCGCCTTGCAGGGCGACCTTTGCCGGTTCAGGTCCGGCGGGCGCGACGGGTGTCGATACGATCTTCACGACCGAACTCCTACCGCCGAAGTGGATCTCAGCGGTCGCCTGTCCCAGATGAAGGGCAAAGTGTGCCGCCAGGTCTTGGATCATCGGCAGACCGTCGTCGAACCCGTAATATTCCGACGTGCCGTAGGCCATGAGACCCTGAGTGATCTCGACCGACGAAGCGTCGCCGACGAACCGCACCTTGCCGATGCAGAGGTTCACATCGCGATGGATGTAGATCCTCCCATCTTTCTGTCGCTGCTTCGCCCATTTGATGAGCGCACCAGCGACCAGCTCTTTGCTGATCATCGGGGCATTTTTCCCACCCGAACGAACGAAGATGATCCACGGGAATGGCGGCTTTGGCTTCCTCACCTTCGGTTGTTTTGGCGGTATTGCCGGCACCGCTTTCACCGGAGTGATCGCGGGCACCGACCTCTGTGCGGTAGCTCGCATCAGTCGTTTGTTGACACGCTCCTTGCGGGGCGGCTCGCCTGCGCGAGGCATGGTATGAATGCTGCCTGGCATCTCTTGTGACCCCCATGAATGGTTTCCGCTATATATTATCTCACGTATACACATTTTGTAAAGACGGTGCGTAACTCGTTGCGACGCCCAAATGATGTGCCATTCTTAGCGCATTACTATAGGGGTCACCTTCATGATGAAAAAAATAGCGTTCGTTGGTCTTGGTATCGCGTTACTCGCTTCTCCTCTCTTTGCATCGGCCGATACGATATCGGACTTGCAGGCGCAAATACAGGCGCTTCTCGCGCAGTTGCAGACCCTCCAGACACGCATCGCAGAGCTGAATCAGCCGGCACAAACCCTTCCCTCAACAACTCCCACAGAAACTCAAACATCTTCTCCCATATCGTCAAAATGCGTTCAGCTTTCGTACAATTTCGGTGCGGATGACACCGACGCCGAAACAGACGGCGACGTCACGAAACTCCAGCGATTTCTCACGACGCAGTACGAGAACTTTTTTGATAAATATGTGACGGGCTATTTTGGTCCCGTGACGGAGAATGCTGTTAAACAGTGGCAGAAGGAACAGGGCCTCGTATCTTCGGGAGGGCCTGATTCGACCGGTTGGGGATTCATCGGACCTAAGACCCGCGTGGTCTTGGCCAAAGGATGTGGGACACCCGTTACACCGAGGGTCGATCCCGTGTATACACCACCGACACCGCCGACACTACCTATACCGGTAACGCCGCCGCCAGAACCTCGCATCGCATGTCCTATCGCACTGAGAACAGCATGTCCTTCCGGTTACCACTACGACTTCGGTCCGATAATATACGACCACAACAACTGCCCACTCCAGAGCGCGACATGCGTGCCCGATTCACGATCCGATGTCACGACCATCGATCTTGTCGCCCCATTTCCTGGAGCGCAGTTCACACAGGGACAAACGTTCCCGTTCCAATTCAACATCACGAACGCCCCTGCTAATTCGCAGGTGGAAATAGAGGTGCATCGTGTCCCGTCGGAAAATCCGAACGGGTCGGCGTTGGAAATATGGAGATGGCAAAGTCCCGGCCTGAACGGAAGCTCAAGCCTATTGCACAGTTCGGATGTATGGGATCCCGGTACGCCCGGTTATCCGGTAAGTAACGGCGCATTCACGGCGGGCACCTACCGCTTCTACGCGTTCGTCATCCAATGCAACCCGCTCGGATGCAATTATCCTCGTCTTACACAGGGGGTCAGTTCGCGGCAGTACGCCTCTCTGGATACGGACAAGTCCAAATTCACGATCATTCCGCCGACGAGAAGTACCTCGATCACGATCATTACTCCGAACGGCGGCGCGTATTACACCAAGGGGAGCCAGCTCATGGTCCAATGGAGCACAACGAATATTCGGAACGACAACCAGATGCTCATCCGTCTGCGAAGCGTAAATACGAATCAGGAGTACAACCTGGCCACGACGAATAATGATGGTGTCGAAAGCGTAAATCTGGGGACTGTTCCCGTGGGTGCATACACGCTTGAGATAAAAACGGCTGCAAACGGCCAAAGCTACATGGATGCAAGCGATTCCTACTTCAAGATCGTCGAATCGACATCCACCTCGCCGATCACCGTCACTGCGCCGAACGGCGGAGAGCAATGGGAAGAAGGCGTCTTGAATACAGTGACGTGGACCCCGTACCAGTACGATCCTGACATCAACCCCGCAAGAGATGTGACGGCGTACATCGAAAAAAAGAGCGTCGACGGCACGTATAAAACGTTCGGCAAAGTGGAGGAGAGCGGCAAAGCATCCATTCACTGGGTTACCGGTCAGCTCGATGCTGCATCGCAGAATTACAGCTACGTACCGCCAGGGAGCGGCTACTATATCCGCGTGGTCAACAACGTGACGGGTGCATGGGATCGTTCGGATGCGCCCTTTACACTCTTACCGAAGCCCGTTGATGTGAAGGTGAACGGTCTCGACGGACCAATGAGTCTTACGCAGAATCAAAAAGTGACGGTCAGCTGGACATCGACCGGCGGACGGAACAACTGCTGGCTGAGCGGCGTCGGAGAAACACCTGATGGCAACAATTACATCCCCAATCAGCCCGGATCCGGTTCACGCACGTTGTACGCGCGTCTCTATGGAACAGGGACCAACGTCGTTACCGCGACGTGTATGCTTGGGAGCGACTACTCGACCAGCGTCTATGATTGGGTATCGGTGAATCCGACAGCTGGCGCGAGGCTTACGGTTCTGCGCCCGAATGGCGGTGAACAGATAGACCCGACGAAAGAGATGGCGGTGGAATGGAGCTACGAGGGAATCAGCTCGGTCTCAGCCGCGCTCTACAAGAACGATACATGGCAGCGGTGGTTGCTGAAGGATGGGTTTCCGATACAAGGCCAGCCAACCGGCGGGCTGACGTGGCAACCCTCGATGGCGATACCAGGCATTGGCACTGGCGATAATGCGGGAGCTATCTGGAAGATCTACGTGACCGGCCAGAAGTCCGACGGTACGGGGTACGTCGACGACAAATCCGACGCACCGTTCTCCTTTGGCGGTACCTCAACCACCAAGGGCACACTCACTGTCTCGACCGACGCATCGACGCCTGGCTACCAGATAGTAGCGGGTGGTTCGACGGGCGTGACGGTCGCGGCATACCGGTTCCGTGCTACAGGTGAGGCGATCAAGCTCAATAGGGTTGCACTGACACTCGGCAGTATCGGTTCTCCGGGTGATCTCGCGCAGGTGTACCTGTATGACGGCTCTGCCTTAGTGGGCACCGCGATATTCGCGGGCAACAACTATGGCGCCGTCTCCACACTCTCAAATCCAGTAACGATTCCGCGCGACTCCGACAAGGTCATCACCATAAAAGTTGATACCACTCGCATTGGGATCGGTCAGCCTGCAAAACCAGGCGACGTGATCTCGATCATGCCTGGTTTTGCGAAAGAGGAAACGACGGGCACCGGCATGACCTCGGGCATGACTATCGTCGCGGGTACTGATGGATTCAAAGATATTCCAGGCGTACGGATCTTCCGCTCGTATCCTACGGTGGGGCTCGACACGCTCCCGACATCAGGTCTTACAGATGGGCGGCTGATGCGTTTCAAAGTGAGCGCTTCTCAAAATGGATCTGTTGGCCTCCGAAAACTTGCGTTTAGCTCTAGTGGCGCTTCCGTCTCGGAGTGGAGACTCTACGCTTACTCGGATGCTAATTACAGTTCTCCCGTTGCAGGATATGCAAGCGGACTCGTCGGTTCTTCAAATGGGTTCGGCGCGGCGGTGATCCAACCGTCACAACCGGTCCAAATTCCCGCGGGCGGAGTGTACTACTTTGAACTTCGCGCCAAAGTGTCTCTCGGTGCGAACGAAGGGTCGGTTACAACGACCTTGATGGGTGATTCAACGCCGTCCTCGCCGATAGTAAGTTCGGGATCAATGGGCAATTTTATCTGGTCGCCGAACGACTACGCCACATCACAGTTCTACGACAATGATTGGACCAACAGCTATGGCATCTTGGGCTTGTCCGCTGGCGGCATCTCGCAGACACGCTCAGGTAGCGGGCCAACGACGTCGAGCCCGTCCGCGACCGTCGATCAGAGTTCGCTCATTACGACATCACTCACTCCCGTCCTCACAGGTACTGCGGCGAATATGGGAGAAGTCGGAGTCGGGATCGATACAAGCGCCGCGACGGTGTACTCGAGCGTGTTTGCCGTCAATAACGGACGCTGGTCCGCTCCGGTATATGTCCCGTCTGCCGGCACATACAGCGTGCGCATCACTTCGCCTTCGGAAGGTAATAAGATCTTGGCGACCGGCACGCTCACGGTCAACGGATCGGTATCGTTGCTCGGCACGTACAAGGGGTATCTGAATGGCAACCTCTTTATTACGACACCGAATATTTCGCAGGTCGATGCGCTCACAAACTGCAAGCTGAATGCTACGAATAATCCGAGCATGTCGATACGTTGTACGTGGAACGACACAGAGATCTACAGCGCGCCCGGTGCACCGGTATCGGTCTCCGGCTCAAAGAGCTACACGACTCCGGGCACGTATGACTTCACGATTCCGACATATGGCTCGCTCACCGTTACGGTGGTAGGTGCCGGCGGAGGTGGAGGCGGGGGCGGAGCCGGCGACAGTTGTTGCTCGTACCCGGGTCGCAATGGCTCCGCGGGTGGCAACGGCGGCACATCCTCGTTCAATTCGTCGGTAGTTGCCTCTGGCGGCGGGGGTGGAGGCGAAGGCGGTGCGTCGTCCGCTGCGGAAGGGATACAGGGAACGTCTGGTGGTTCTAGCCTCATCGGTAGCCCTGATAGCTTTGCATCGGGTGGCGGAGCCGCTGGCGGCGCGGGAGGGATGGGAGGAACTGGAGACCTTAATGGTGGTTCCGGCGGCCCTGGAAGAACCGGCGGTAAAGTGTCGAAAACGTACGCAGTCGGAGATCTCAAGCTTGGCTCAATAGTAAGCGTGGCGGTTGGTGCCGGTGGTGCCGGCGGCGCAGGTGGTGCCGGCGGCGAAAACGGAGGACCCGGTGTCGCAGGAAGCATGGGCGCCAATGGCTCGGTCACCATCACCTGGACGGGCACAAGCGCGAAAGCGACCACAAATAGTAATCTTGCCAACGCACTCACTGCCCTCGAAGCCGCGCTCAAGGCGCTTGTGGCAAAGCTTGGACGGTAGAAACGTGGCCGCTTGGGAGAAGATGGGAATACACAGATACAAAAGCGCGGCATGCTGCCGCGCTTTTTCGTTGGTATACTTTATGCATGAAACATGGAGTTCTCGCGCTCCTTATACTAGTCTCTCCATTCGTCGTTTCAGCGCAAACATCCGCGGTGTCGAGCTCAGTACCCAGCGTGCAATTTATCGCACAGATCAAAGCGCAGATGCTCTCTGATCCGGCGATGGCAGCGTTGCCTCCTGAGCGGCTCGACATGCTTGCGCGTCAGGTCGCGACGCAGATCGTTCGAAGCGATAAGGCCCCGCCGGGACTAATCTCGACATCTACCCCAAGAGTGTCACAAAACGCCACAAGTACAACGAGCGGGCTGACTAATTGTTTTGACTACTATCATTTTGGCTCCGTGCAGGCAAAGCTTGACGCGAATGTGCAAAGTGCGATCGCGGGCTCGTCCGTTACATTCTCCGGCGTGCTCGAGAATAGCAATCCATATCCGGTCGTCGACGGCACGCTCTACGTGAAGATCTTCCACTACCCGAAAGGCGTATTGGATACTCGGAACGGCCCGGATGTCGTCGACCAATTCGTCGCGATCGACGGTATCTCGATCCCTGCGAACGGTTCGATCCCCGCTACATACACGTGGAAAGTACCGGCATATACGCAAAGCGGCGATTATGGGGCGGCGATGTATTACACGACCGAGCACAAGTTCAATCTCCTTGGCCTCACCTTTACCGATGACGTGACGGGGAATACCACGCGCTTCAAAGTCGCTGGGGAACAGCAAACAGCGGTTACGTTTCTGAAAGATAGCGTGACCGTGAACAACGCGGCGTATTATTTCGCCGAATTCCCGCCGCATGCGAGTTCGACAGGAGACGTTTCCATCGTCGCGAAGATCGGAAATTCAAGTGACCAGACACAGTCTGTTCCCATCCTCTGGCAGCTCTACTCCTGGGATTCGCAACTTCCGGGCAACCTTATCGCAGAATCAAGCGACACCGTGAGTGTTCCTGCGCGGGGCGCGGTGCCGCTCACCTACACCATTCAGGATACGAGCGTTCCCGTATACCTCTTGGTAGGCACGGCTTCGTGGCACGGTACGAAATCCATCATCGGCGTGCGAGTTGTCCGCGACGGCATCAACAAATTGCGCATCAACTTCCCATCGACTGCGATATATCCGTTGCAGGGAGGGCAGGAGAACACTCTTTTTTCGTGCCTTCACAATACGAGCGACGGTGTCGTGCAAGGCGCGAAGTTGGATCTGCGGGTGCTTGATCCGGCCGGAAATGAGATCGGTGGCTTCTCGTATGAAGGCGCGGTTGGCGGGAATATGATGGCGGTCGCGAGGAAATTCACGCCGAAAAAATCGTATGAGACCTTCTCACTCGAAGCGAAGCTCTATCAGGACGGTCGCCTTGTCGATGAAGCGACCGTGCACTACGACTGTAAAGCCATTGATCCCGCGTCGTGTCCGAAGAGCAACTACATGCTGATCATCATTGAAATTTTGGCGGGGATCGTACTCGTCGGCGGCTCGCTCGCGTGGTATCTGCGATCCCGACAGACCGTATGACCGCTCATCTGCGGCACATTCCACTCATCTGCGCGTTCGTAATCGCAATGCTCTTTGGATTCGTCGCCATCGCACATGCAGGCACCGTGACGTATGCGGCGTGGCTCGTATTTGATGTGCCGGACTGGGAACAGTCTGTGGCAGTTACGCACTCCGTATCCTACGAGGCGCACGCAGAAAGCGCGGCGGGGACCAACGCCTGCGGCGGCTCGGTCCCGGCCGGGTCAGAGGTCCGGTTCAAATTCAAAGAACATGCAGTCGAAGACATCAATTGGTTCTTCATCGGCGGTCCGTATGACTCTCCGTACGGTCGCTGGGACACTGGCCTCCTTACCAGCCAGCCGCCACTCATATCCGGGACATATGGGACATATGACGGAGGCTCCGGTTTCAATATGGATATTGGCAATAGAACAGGAAATTTTGCAGCGGCTCGTAATCCGGGCACCAGGGGCTACTACAATAGTGGGTGGCACGACTACAACACGATGATGACATTACTCATGAAACCACCGGCCAAAAGCATAAGCGGCGTTGATGGTGTGTTTTCGTGTGGTGCGCCCGACGCGAGTGGTTCCGTGCTGTGTACGGCGAATCGTCCGGGGAATGTTACCGCGGCATTTCAATTTGCGGGTACGTACGGAGCATACCTGTCGCCTGACCTGCCAGATAACGCCCGCCAGTATTACCAAACATACGTGGATAACTGGAATACCTCGCGCACCTACATGATCCAGAACTACAATTATGACCCCGGACCCCCGTCATCATTTACGGACTGGTTCTACCCACAGCTAATGGGAATTGCCATCCCCGCACAAACCATCTCGTGCCCCATCACCGTCACCACGCCCGCCAACCGCCCACCATCGAGGCCCGATGAACCGACACCGGGAGGAGCATGTGTCGTTGGCAAAGACTTCTCCATCGCGATGACCTCGACCGATCCCGACAACGATCCTTTGTACTACAAGGTCTATTGGCTCTGGGATTCTGATCCCAATGCATACGAGCGTGTCCCCGCAACCGGCACCGCCCCATCGGGCCAACTCCAGGTCGCCGTCCATCAATACGCTTCTGCCGGCGCACACGTGGTGAAAGTGCAGGCGGTCGACACGGGAGGGAACACTTCGCCGCTCTCGAGCGCACTCTCCGCGGCCTGCACACCGGCGCCCGCACTCCCGTCCGCCACCATCTACCCCGATTCGCCAAGCATCATCGTCGGCCAGTCGACCGGCATCCACGCGACATTCCTTGCCGGCACCGGCGATGCGCTCTCGGCAAACAACATCGATTCACCGCTCGGCACCGGGCTTGGCGCCACCACGAATCCCGATGCGACGAAATCCATCACGTTCACTCCCACCACTCCCGGTCTCTACACGTTCTATGCGCGCGCAACGACCAATTACTTCAATCTATGGGCCACGTATGCGACCACACAGGTGAACGTGACGGCGCCGTCGTGCACCGCCTCATATACCTGCAGCGGGCAGACCGTCATATATACCGATGACCAATGCGCCGTATCGACCGTCGTGTCGTGCCCCGCTCCGTCGTTCTGTTCGGCAGGTTCGTCCTCGTGTCTCTCGCCCCCGCTACACTTCAACCCGGGTGGACTCTTGAAGATCAATCCGTCGATCGTACGCGAGGACGAGACCACTCATCTGCACTGGAGTGTTTTGAATGTCGCGCACTGTTCACTGATCGGTACCAACGGCGACAGCTGGCCGGACCTCGTCGGGAACGTCGGCAACGGCTGGATGGTGTCATCCGGTCCCGACGGCTATCCGACCTCGCGCATTCAGCAGCGGACCACCTACACGCTCACATGCACCGGCGTTGATGGCACGGCGACCTCTTCCTCCGCAACAGTGAAT
>Ga0172380_10006223_pt1 | contig 13993 bp, 13 predicted proteins | sample Leawe162metaG_FD_119747 | JGI IMG/M metagenome (GOLD analysis project Ga0172380, IMG submission 119747) | Leachate microbial communities from a municipal landfill in Southern Ontario, Canada - Leachate well 162 metaG | ecosystem: Engineered > Solid waste > Landfill > Unclassified | place... | reverse complement strand
GAAACAGCACCGGGTGATACGGAAAAAATCGGCGGTTCACCGGCATGCAACGGGAACGGCCGCTCCGGGTGGAGCGGCCGTCATCAGAAAATCAGAAAGCAATGGGTCGGGCATCTCGCTGCCCAGACTGCCGGACCTTTCTGATATGAAGCCTGGCTCTCCCCCTGCTGGCAATGAAGAGGGCGCCATCAGAAAACATCAGCGTGAGATGACGGAGAGAGCCAACGAATAACCCTTCTCGGTTGCACGGATGAAATCAGCCCCGCTTCAGCCAGCGGGCCACATCCTTGGCATGATAGGTGATGATGATGTCGGCGCCGGCCCGTTTGAAACCGAGCATGGTCTCCAGCACCACCCGTTCCTCGTCGATCCAATCTTGGGCAGCAGCGGCCTTGATCATGCTGTACTCGCCGGAGACATTGTAGACCGCCAGCGGCAGGTTGTATTCGTTGCGCAGGTCCCGCAGGATGTCCAGGTAGGGCAATCCCGGCTTGACCATGATGATGTCGGCCCCTTCCTCGATATCCGAGGCGGCCTCGCGTAGCGCCTCCAGCCGGTTGGCCGGGTCCATCTGGTAGCTGCGCCGGTCGCCGAACTGCGGTGTGGATTCTGCTGCTTCGCGGAACGGCCCGTAATAACCGGAGGCATATTTGACCGCATAGCTCATGATCGGGATGGTGTCAAAGCCATTCTCGTCCAGCATCTCGCGGATGGCGCCAACCCGGCCGTCCATCATGTCCGAGGGGGCAACCATGTCCGCGCCGGCCTCGGCATGGGAGAGCGCCTCCTTGGCCAAGAGTTCCAGGGTGGCATCATTGTCCACGTCCCCATCCTTGATGACCCCGCAATGGCCGTGATCGGTGTATTCGCACAGGCAGACATCGGTGATGACCGCCAGTCCCGGCACCTCCTTCTTGATGGCACGGATGGTTTCCTGGATGATGCCGCAGTCTGAATAGGCGTCGCTCCCCACCGCATCCTTGGTCTCCGGAATACCGAATAGCAGCACCGATGGAATCCCCAGCCCGAATACTTCCCTGGCTTCCTCGACTATATGCTCGATCGATTGTTGATAGATGCCCGGCATGGATGACACCTCTTTTTTGATGCCGCTGCCGAAGGCCGAAAACATGGGATAAACCAGATCGTTGACCGAAAGGGTGGTTTCACGCACCATCCTGCGAAAAATTTCGTTACCGCGAATCCTGCGGGCCCTGAATTGTGGAAAAAACATATCTTCCTCCTGAATTGTGCGCCAGCCTTTGAGGTCTGGCCCTTACCTGTTAATGAAATAGTAATCCAAGCAGCTACCGAAAAGCAAGCCTCCAGCACAGGACACGTTTCAATGCGAAGCCCATCAGGAGGCGGCCACCGGCAGCACGCTGCCCCCCTCTGGCATGACCAGGGCGCGCCAATCCGGCGGCAGATATTGTTCCGACATCCGGAGAGCATCGGCCAGGGAATGGGCAGGTGTCATACCCATCGCCTCCACCTGGTCGGCGGGAAAGTGGGACACCAGGATGATCCTGAAGCGCTGGGCCTTCGTCAACATGGAATAAGCGGTCTGGCCGTTGATCTCGTAATGTTCCCGCAGGGCGGCCTCGAACTCATCCAGCCGCTGGTGGCGGAACCAGTTGAAAAAGGTGGCATTGCCGAAGCCGTCGCGACACTCGGCCAGGAGGATCATCACCCCCCCTTCCTTGAGCGCCTGGGAGGCGTACTCCATGGACTTGTGGGCCTGGATCAGGTTGATGTCCTTGGGAAAGCCGCCGCAGGAAACGATCACCAGGTCGGCCTGTTCCGTGATGGGAAAGGAGAAGTGCCTGCCATAGAAGCGGCACCCCTCTTCGTGCGCCTCTTGCCACTGACCGGCAAAGGCGGCCATGATGCGCTTGTCCAGGGAGAGGACCGTGTTAAGGATAAAGTCCGGGGCAGCCATGGCGCAAGCCTCCAGCATGGCCTGGTGTACCGGGTTCCCTTCCCGGCGGCCGGTGGTAGCCAAGGGGTTCCTGCCGCTGCCTGGCGCCGGGTTCAACACGGCAAAATGACTGGCCATGCAGGCCTGGCGGCTGGCGATACCGGGCAGCACCGATTTTCGCCCCCCCCCAAAGCCGGCAAAGTAGTGGAAACCGATCACACCGGTCAGGATCAACCGTTCGGCCTCGATGGCGCGCCGGTTGACGCTGACCTCGATGCCGTTTTGGGTCCTGCCGAGCAGTGTCAGCCCGGCCGGATCGTCGCAGTCGTGGTCGATAACGCGGATCCGCTTGTAGAGCGGCCCCAGAATCTTCTCGTGCTCATGGTCATTCTGTTTGCGGTGGATGCCCAGTGCGATCAGGATCTCGATGTCATGGTCTGGGATACCCTGGCGGTTCAGCCGTTCCACCAGCAGCGGCAGGTAGATCTCGCTGCCACTGTAGCGGGTGATGTCGGAGGTGACAATGACCACCCGCTCGCCGGGCTTGAAGGACGAGATGGTCGACTGGCAGCCATCGAGCGCCTGGTTGACAACTTCTTCGGGTGTTGCGGAGACTGGAGCAATGGCGGGCTCTATCACGCCGGCCAGACGTTCGGGGGAAAGAACAAGCGAGAAAGAGGTTGATCCGTATTTAAGATCCATGATTCATACCGCCTTGACGAAGTATTCTGTTAGCCATCGGGTCGAAAAGGACATTAACCGCATAAACAAACAGGGATGAACAGAAAGAAGCGGATGTGGAACATCCCGTCTATCCTGTGCATCCCTGTTAAAGATGTTTTCCCTCTATGCCTCTGTGAGCTCCGGGAGACTCCGGGCTATTTAAATCCAGGCATCTCCGCCATCGTACTGGAACTCATCGCTCTTCGTCTTCGGTGTCACCCTGAATTTGGCCTCACGCGCATATCTTTTGACCTTTTCGGAGGCACTTTCACTTAAACCGGACAGTTTCTCACGAACTTCCCTTCCGGGCTTGGGCGTGAGCAGCAGCGCGGCAGTAGCACCGATCACTGCGCCCGAGACAAAGGCGATGATAGCTGCGGCGGCGTTATCGTTGTTGCATGACATGGCAGACTCCTTTATGGGGTATGTTCTTGTTATCCGCGCAAACACGCTATATTTCTAGCACAGCCCGGCACCGGAATAAAAGCAAAATCTGACGATCAACGCGCTGACGAATCCAGCCTTGCAGGGGAAACCGCCACGGACCCTATAAAAAGGGGGTAATTGCAAGATCCTGTTCCCTTCGTTCCAGTCGAAAACCGTCCTTATCTTACCAATTTTGACAGTTTTTTGAACTCTTCCGTACCAGCAACCTTCAACAGCTGAAACAGGACCGACTCGGTGCAGGTAGGCACGGCCCCGGTCAGGGTCATGGCCTCCATGGCGGTCTGCCAGTTGCGTTTGCTGCGGCTCATGACCGCATCATTCACCACATGCACCTCAAAGCCGGCATCACGCAGTTCAATCACTGTTTGCAACACGCAGACATGGGTTTCCATGCCGGTTATGATCACCTGGGTGCGGCCGCTTCTTTTCAGCATCTCCACAAACTCCGCGCTGCCGCAACTGCTGAAGGTCATTTTTTCATAATAAGATGCGGCAGCAGCCTTCTCCTTCAACGCCGGAAGGGTAGCGCCCAGTCCCTTGACATACTGCTCGGTAACCAGTACCGGCAGACCCAACTCAACGGCACTCTCCAACAGGATGCCGATGTTCTTGGTCAGGTGCTGGAGCACCTTCTCATCCATGGCCTGGCAAAGCTTGTCCTGCACATCGATTACGACCAGCACCGCCTTGTCCCGCTCCAGAAAAAATCTGTCTTTAACCGACATATTCAGTACCTCCAATCAAGTTTATGAAACAAACCCCAGTCTCTAGTCCCTTTTCAGTTCTATGCCCAGTTCATGGATCTTCTTGCGCAGGGTGTTGCGGTTGATGCCGAGGATATCGGCGGCCTTGACCTGATTCCACCGGGTCTTTTCCAGGATGTAGCGAAGCAATGGCCGCTCGACCTGTTCCAGGACCATGGTATGGATGTTCCCTTTATCAAGTTTTTCGATGCCGGTCAAACAGGCCCTCAGCTTCATGTCCACCAGCGCTTCCAGGGATGTTTCCTGGGTGACGGCGACACTTGTCCCACCAACCGGCAGCAATCCTTCGAAGTCGGCAGCAGTCAGCATCGGATCGTTTGAGAGGATCACGGCCCGCTTGATGGCATTCTCCAACTCGCGCACGTTGCCCGGCCAGGAGTGCGCCGTCAGGGTGGCCATACCGTCATCGGAGATACGCTTGTCAGGGACGTCCATCTCGGTGCTGGTCCGTTCCAGAAAGTAGCGGACCAGGTCGGGGATATCCTCTCTTCGCTCCCGCAAAGGGACCAGGTTGATGGGCACCACGTTCAGGCGGTAATAGAGATCCTCCCGAAATTCCTTGCTGCGGACCTTTTCCAGAAGCCCCTGGTTTGTGGCAGCCACGATGCGCACGTCCACCGATATATTCTGGGTGCCGCCAATCCTGGTCACCTCCTGCTCCTGAAGGACGCGCAGGATCTTGGCCTGCAGGTCCAGGGGCATGTCGCCGATCTCGTCCAGAAAAATGGTCCCCTGGTTGGCCTGCTCGAACTTCCCCTGTTTCCGCTCGCTGGCCCCGGTATAGGCACCCTTTTCCGAGCCGAACAGCTCGCTCTCCAGAAGGTCGCGGGGGATGGCGGCGCAGTTGATGGCCACAAAGGGTTTCCCGAGGCGCCCGGAGTTGTAGTGAATGGCCCGGGCAACCAGTTCCTTGCCGGTGCCGGACTCTCCCTGGATCAGGATGGTCACATCGCTGGCAGCCACCTTGCCGATGGTCTTGTAGACTTCGCGCATGGCAGGCGAGTTGCCGATGATGTTTTTCTCGACCTGGTAGCGGTCCTTGAGCTCATGCTTGAGCAGCGTGACCTGGCCGGCGATCTCCCGGGCACGTTCGACCTTCTCGATGATCGCGTCGATCACATCCAGGTCGAATGGCTTGGTGATATAGTCGTATGCCCCCCGCTTCATGGCTTCCACGGCATTTTTCATGCTCGCTTCGGCGGTCATGATCACCACCAGCAGGTCGCTTTTCAGCTCCCGCACGCGATCCAGCAGATCAAGACCGCTGATGCCGGGCATCTTGATGTCCAGAATGGCCAGGTCGTAGCTGTTTTCCTGTATCATGGCCAAGGCTTGGCGGCCATCATTGGCGAGATCCACGTTAAACCCTTTCCGTTTAAGGGCTTTGGAAAGGACCCAACGCATGCTTTCTTCGTCATCGGCTACCAGGATTCTACTCAATGGCATAACAACCTCGGTTATGAGTTTATTTATTTTGTAAAGTTCAATGAGTTCAATGAGTTCAGGGAGTTTTATTTTAACTCCGGACTCTCTGAACTCAACAACTCATCGGACTGGTTTCATTGTACCAGCGGCAGCAGTATCGTAAATTTCGTGCCATGGCTTTGGTCGGAATCCACCTTGATCATGCCGCGATGCTCGGCAACGATCTTGTGGCAGATGGTCAATCCCAGGCCGGTACCACTCGACTTGGTGCTGAAAAACGGGGTCCAGATATTTTCCAGGTTTTCGCGGGGAATGCCGGGGCCGTCATCGGCGATCTCCACGGCTACCATGCGGGAATTGCGTTCATTCTGCGTCATACGGTAATCCGACAGCACCCTGGTGACCACGATCAGCCGGCCTGTCTCCCCCATGGCGTCGATCGCATTGCGGATAAGGTTGAGGAACAGCCGCGTCAACATCTCTTCGTCCGCCATTATGGCAGGAATGCTGGGATCGAACTGTTGCGTGAACGTGATGTCCCGCCCGGCCACCGCCTGTTTTTGCAGCAGCAGGATATCGCCCAGCACCTTGTGCAGATTGACCGGAGACAGCTTCAATCCCCGAGGCGAGGCCAACTCCAGGAGTTCGCGCATAATGTGGTCAATACGTTCCGTTTCGCGGATCATGACGCGGGTATATTCCCGCAGGTCGCTTCCCGAGCTCAACTCCCGTTCCAGTAATTGGGCCGCGCCCTTGATGCCTCCCAAGGGGTTTTTGACCTCGTGGGCCAGGCCGGCCGCCAGGGTCCCCAATGTGGAGAGCCGGTCGGCCTGACGCACCGCCGCCTCCAGTTCGCGGATGTAGGTGATGTCTTTGAGGGTCAGGATCGCGCCGATATTTTCGCCGCTGGCCAGCATCAGGGGGTAACAGGCAACAGCCACCGGTTTGATCTTGCCGGTCGAGCGCAGCACCGCATTTTCATGGTCCGAAATCGTAATGCCGGTATGGATAGTTTTTGCAACCATTTCCACGATAAAAATTTCCTGCGACAATAATTTGTTGAAAGAAGCTCCCAAGGCCTGCTTGCGCGAAAATCCGGTGATCTCCTCGGCAGCCGGGTTGTACAGGGTGATAATGCCATCGCTATTGACGACGATTACCCCATCGCCAACGCTGTCAATCACAGTGGCGTAATAATCCCCCAGGTTGCCCTGGAGATCATCTACCGTATCAGTTGGTTTCATGGCGTTCATCACTCGTCGTGCAAATCCTTTCCGTCAGAGAGTAAATATCCCTCAAAGTAAGGGCATTGTTGGCTTCCCGCCGAATTTCGGCAGCGCCTGCAAAACCTTTGGCATACCAACCGATATGCTTCTTCATTTCCCTTACCGCCACTGCTTCTCCCTGTTCGCGGCTGTACAGTTCCATGTGGTCACGGATCATAGCGGCCCGTTCGGAATTGCTGGCCGGGGTTACCCTGCCCAGCTGATCCAGTTCGATTACCTGCTTGAAGATCCACGGTGCCCCCAGTGCCCCCCGGGCCACCATGATCCCGTCACAGCCGGTTTCGGCCAGCATCCTGATGCAATCCTGCGGCGTGAACAGATCGCCGCTGCCAAGGACCGGGATGTTGAGACTTTCCTTCAATTCAATTAGTTGCTGCCAGTCGGCCCGACCTGCGAACATCCGGCTCCTGCTGCGGGGATGAAGGGTGATGGCGTCACACCCCTCGGCCTCGGCAATCTTGCCTATTTCCAGGAACGTATTGTCGCCGCACTGCCAGCCAGAACGGATCTTTATCGTAAGCGGCAGGGTCGTCACGCCACGCACGGCACGGATGATAGCGGCGATTTTAAGCGGTTCCCGCAACAGGGCACTGCCGGCCCCGGTCCCGACAACCTTGCGCACCGGGCAACCCATATTGATGTCCAGCAAATCCCCGTAACCTTCTACCATGCGGGCCGCCTCAGCCAACTGGTGCGGAGTGTCGCCGAAGAGCTGGATGCCGAGCGGACGGTCCTCAGGGTTGCTTTTCAGCAATGCCAGGGTTTTTGCCCCCTCCCGCACCAATCCGTTCACGCTGATCATTTCGGTAAATGCAAGCGAGGCCCCCTCCCGGCGACAGAGGATCCGGAAAGGGAGATTGGTGATTCCAGCCAGGGGGGCGAGCACGACATTGTGCGCCAGGGCGAGGCTACCTATACATAATGGTTTCAGCATGATGCACACAGAATATGGACAGCGGAGGAGAGTAAGGAAGCCCGATAATGCCTAAATTTTGTGCATAGTACCACAGGGGCAGAAAATGGCAAGGAGAAAAGTGCAGAAAATATTTGTTGCCAAGATGCTGGTTTAAGGTTTTAATATAAGAACATTTTATCTGCGCGCGGATGAAAGACCATTTCAAAAAGGCAAGGAGTCTGGATATGTTTGGAATCGGGATGCCGGAGATGATCATCATCCTAATAATCGCCCTGATTGTGATCGGGCCGCAAAAACTCCCTGAGTTGGCCAAGTCGCTGGGCAAGGGATTGGCCGAGTTCAAGAAGGCATCGAACGATTTTCAGCGCAATATTCAGGAGGAAACCCGCAAGGCCGAAGAAAAGGAGCAGGCTCCCCAACAGGCAGCCAGCACCGAGATAAACCATGCCGAAGCCACTACTCAAAGCACGGCGGCCACTCCGCAGGAAAAAACCGAAAACAACTCAAAAAGTTGATTCAACTTTGCCAGCAGCATGAAACGGAAAGAGCCGGGTTACCCCGGCTCTTTCCGTTTCCGAATCTATTACACCCTCATTTGACACTGATTTTGATCTGTTTAGGCTTGGTTTCCTCATTTTTGGGGAGGGTAATGGTCAGCACTCCTTTATCGCAGGCAGCACTGACGTTTTCCTGTTGAATGGTGACCGGCAGACTGAAACTGCGCTGAAAAGAGCCGAAGTACCGCTCGATGCGATGGTAATTTTCTTTCTTCACATCATCGGTATGCTTTCTCTCGCCCCTGAGTATCAGGGTGTTATCCTCGATACGCACGTCAATGTCCTTTTGGTCCACATCCGGCAGTTCCGCCTTGATCACGATCGAATCCGCTGTTTCAAAGATATCGACCGCTGGCTGCCAGATCCCCTCTTTGAGATCCTCGCCGGTAAGCTCGTGATTCCAGGACAGGTTCAGCAGCCGATTCATCTGCTCCTGCATGGTGCGCAGCTCCCTGAGAGGGTTATACTTGACGAGTGCCATGATGATTTCCTCCTTGAACCTTTGATTCTTTGATACCACACCTAGCAGAAAAGATAATGCCGATTTTTCGGGTGTCAAGGGGCTGTTGTTAGATCCCTGACAGCCCTAATGTGCCGTCAAAACCAGCAGCACGGTCGGTGGCATTGCCACCACAACCAGCGCAAACAGGATGTCCAGCCAGAACCTCGACCCGACCTGAACCATCCGGATCACCCCCACAACGGGTATGAGCAGCAGCTTGCCCAAAAGAGTAACTTCGGGATTGCCCACGTCTTTCCAGAGGCTATCGGCATCTCCTTCGCTGGGAAAGGCGTGTAACGCCCAGGAAAAGCTGAGCCAGAGCGCAGTCAGGGTAGCCGCATCACGCAACTCCGGAGATATCTGGCTCCTGGCAAACCAGCATGCCGCCAGGCTGCCGGACAGGCCCAGGACGGTTGAAACAAAAAACGGTGCCACAGCCACGATGATGTGCTGATATGTATGCTCCGCCGGTTCATGCAGGACGTAACCCATCGGGTTGCCGAAACGCAGGTAACAAACCTTGTGGACGCAAATCCCCAGCCGCCGGCAGGCCCAGGCATGGGCAAATTCGTGGGCAATGATGCCGGGGAAGGTGGCATATGTCACTATACGCCGCAGCACAAATTACCTCATTATTCCATTCATTCCTTCTGTTCAATCAATTCAATAAACTCATCCTCGCTCAACACGGTCACTCCCAGCTCCCTGGCCTTGGCAAGCTTGCTGCCGGCATCCTCGCCGGCCACGACATAGGCCGTTTTTCTGGACACCGATCCGACCGTGCTGCCGCCTTCCTTCTCCACCAGCAGACTGGCCGCGCCGCGGGTAAAACGGGTCATGGTACCGGTAAAGACGAAGCTTTTGCCGGTAAACCGGCCACCGACCTTTTTCTGTTCAGCGGCAGGCGCGACACCGGCCTCCAGCATGCGCCGGATAACGGCGATGTTTGCCTGGTTGTCGAAAAAGGTACGGATGCTCTGGGCCACTGTCGCGCCGATGTCGCGGATGCTGGTCAGCTCCTCGAAGGTGGCTTTCTCCAGATGTTCCAGGCTCCCGAAGGCCTGGGCCAGGGCCCTGGCTGTCCGCTCCCCGACATGGCGGATTCCGAGCGCGAAGATGAAGCGCCCCAACTCCCTTTTTTTACTGTTTTCGATCGCAGTCAGCAGATTCGCGGCCAGCTTGTCCCCCATCCGCTCGAACTGCATGAAATCGTCCTTTGTCAGTTGATAAAGGTCGGCCACGCTATGCACCAGCCCCAGCGCCAGTAACTGCTCTACGAACCTGTCCCCCAGTCCCTCGATATCCATGGCATTTCTTGAGGCAAAGTGGCTGATCGACTCGCGTATCTGCGGCGGGCAGGCCAGACCCATGCAGCGCACCGCCACCTCGTCGGCGATGCGGACTACATCGGAACCGCATTCCGGACATATCTGCGGCGGTTGCGACGGTTGCGCCTCCGGGCTGCGTTGTTCAAGCAGCACCCTGACCACGGCCGGGATAACATCGCCAGCCCGCTCCACCACTACGGTATCATTGACGCGGATATCCTTGGCGCCGATCTCGTCCCAGTTGTGCAGGGTAGCGCGGGAAACGGTCACTCCAGATATTTCCACGGGCCGGAGCTGGGCCACCGGTGTAATCACGCCGGTACGCCCCACAGAGGGTATGATCGCCTCGACTACGGTCGTTGCCTGGCGGGGAGGGAACTTGCAGGCCACTGCCCAGCGCGGCGAGCGGCTCTTTTCTCCCAGCTCGCGCTGTATGGCGAATGAATCGATCTTGATGACCGTGCCGTCGATTTCGTAGGGGAGAGAGTCCCGCTGTTCCTGCATCTCGCGGTAATATGACACTGCCGCTTCTATGCCTTCTATTCGGCGCACCAGGGGATTGACCGGCAGCCCCCAAACAGCGATGCGGCCGAAAAACTGCTGCTGGGATTCGAATTCCAAGCCTTCCGAGACACCCGGCGCATAGCAGAAAATGGAGAGCGGCCTTTGGGCGGTAACGCGCGGATCGAGTTGACGCAGGGAGCCGGCCGCCGCATTGCGCGGATTGGCAAACGGGTTTTCGCCCACTTCTTCCTTTTCGCGGTTGATTTGCTGAAAGGCCCCCAACGACAGGAAAACTTCGCCGCGCACCTCCAGGAGCCGCGGCACATCGTCACCAGCCAGGCGCAACGGAAGCGAGCGGACGGTCCTGATGTTTTTCGTAACATCTTCACCGGTCTGACCATCGCCGCGGGTTGACGCTACGGCCAACTGTCCCTCTTCGTAGACCAGCTCCACTGCCAGACCATCCATCTTGGGCTCACAGACATAGGTCATGGGGTAATCGGACTGCAGGCCGAGGATCTTCTTGACCCGCAGATCGAATTCCCGGATTTCGTCTTCGTTGGTGGCGTTTTCCAGGGACAGCATGGGGAGGCGGTGGGTTATCTGGGTGAATTTATCCAGCGGCGCCCCGCCCACCCGCTGGGTGGGGGAGTCGGGCGTCACCAGTTCCGGATAACGCTCCTCAATAGACTGCAATTCCCGAAAGAGGGTATCGTACTCGGCGTCGGAGATGGCCGGGGCGTCAAGCACGTAATAGAGCCGGTTGTGCTGCTCCAGCAAACGGCGCAGTTCTTCTGCCCGTGACCTGGCATTTTCCCTGGGTTCAATGGTATCGAGTAGTGATGGCTGCATCGGAATCCTCATGGCCTTTTTGTTGACTTCGCAGCAGGGTACAGTATTATTTTGATAATTTCAACGCATCCCAGACACTCCGGACCACGCATGCAACAGTCCCGGTTGGACGCCATCAGGCAGTGGTTTGATGGCTATGTCCAGACCTTTTACGATATCGATCCCGACGGATTCAGAAATATCCTTCTCAAGGTAGAGCATACTCGCAAGGTGTGCGAGGTCATGGATATCCTCGCCACTGGCGAAGGGCTGTCACCGGAAGAGGCGCGCCTGGCAGGGTCGATTGCCTTGCTGCACGATGCCGGGCGCTTTCCCCAGTATCGGCGCTGGCGTACCTTTCGGGACAGCGATTCCGATAACCATGCCCGATTGAGCTTGGAGGTCATCCGGGAACAGGGGCTGCTTGAAGGTGTCCCTGCCGCAGAGCGCCTGTTGATCGAGGAGGCGGTCCGCTTCCATAACCTGCTGGCGGTCCCGGATCGGGTTCAGTCGCCCACTGGGCTCTTCATCCGCCTGATTCGGGATGCGGACAAACTCGATATCTGGCGGGTGTTCGTCGAATAGAACGAACTGCCCGAGGCTGAGCGGGCTTCGGCGGCCTGCCTGGGATTGCCGGACCTGCCGGAAGTGACGCCCCTCTGCCTGGAGGCGCTGCTGGGAAAACACGTTGTCAGGCTTGAACAATGCCGCGTGGTCAATGATTTCAAGCTGCTGCAGATATCATGGGCGTGGGATCTGAATTTCCCGACCTCCTTCCGCCTGCTGCTGGAGCGCGATTATCTCCCGAGATTGGCAGCGGCCATCGGCGGCCCGGTAAACATAGCGCCTGCTGTTGCGCTTATCATGGAGGAGGTCGGACGGCGTGCGCAAGGGTACAAGGCTGCGCATCGACCAGTTTGAGCAGGAGGAGGTATCATGGAAAACAAGTTGCGCATGGTCCTGCCGGAACAGGAACTCCTGAAGCTCTACGAGCAGATGTTCCTGTCGCGGGAGTTCGAGGAAAGCTGTGCCGAACAGTACGCCAAGGGGCACATTACCGGCTTCCTGCATCTCTACAGCGGGCAGGAGGCAGTGGCTGTCGGAGCCACCGCCGGCTTGCACCGCGACGACTACATCCTTTCCGCCTACCGGGAGCATGCCCAGGCCATCGTACGCGGAGCCGAGCCGAAACTGGTCATGGCCGAGCTGTTCGGCAAGGCCACCGGACTTTGCAAGGGTAAGGGGGGCTCCATGCACCTCTTTAATCCCGAGCTCAATTTCATGGGAGGATATGCCATTGTCGGCGGTCAGTTCCCGATCTCGCTGGGGCTGGCCTTTGCTTCCCGCTACCGCGGCGAAGATCGCGTCACCGCCTGTTTCTTCGGGGATGGCGCAGTCAACCAGGGGACCTTCCACGAGTCGCTCAACTGGGCTCGTTTGTGGGAACTGCCGGTGCTCTTCATCTGCGAGAACAATTTCTACGGTATCGGCACCGAAGTGCACCGCTCGTCGGCCCTGGCCAGCATCCACCGCAGAACCTGCGGCTACGACATCCCGTCCGAGAAGGTGGATGGCATGGATGTGATCGCGGTCTACAAGGCGGTCAGGCATGCCGCCGAAAAGGTGCGCGAGAGCGGTCTGCCCTATTTTATCGAGGCGACCACCTACCGCTTCCGGGGCCACTCCATGGCCGATCCGGGCAAGTACCGCTCGGCAGCCGAGCACGAGCTGTGGAAATCCCGCGATCCGATCCCCGCTTACGCCAAACTCTTGCTTGAAGAAGGGATCGCCACCCGCGAGGCACTGGATGCCATAGAGGCCCGCTGCAAGGTAAAGGTGGCGGAGGCGGTCCAGTTCGCCGAAGAGTCGCCCTGGCCGGAAGACAGCGCAGTTTGGGAGGATATTTATGTCTGAGATGACCTATCGCGATGCCCTGAACCTGGCCCTGAAGGAGGAGATGCGCCGTGACCCCACGGTGGTGACCTGGGGTGAGGATGTTGCCCTGTACGAAGGTGCCTTCAAGGTAACCAGGGGGCTGATGGCCGAGTTCGGCGAGGAGCGGGTCAAGGATACCCCGATCTCAGAGAACACCATTGTCGGCGTAACCGTTGGAGCCGCCATGGGAGGACTGAGGCCGGTGGCCGAACTGATGACGGTCAACTTTGCCCTGCTGGCCATGGACCAGATCGTGAACCACATGTCCAAGATCCGCTCCATGTTCGGCGGCCAGACCCATCTCCCCATGGTGGTGCGCATGCCCGGAGGCGGCGGCAGCCAACTGGGAGCACAGCACTCCCAGAGCCTGGAAACCTTTTTCATGCACTGCCCAGGCCTGCGCCTGGTCTATCCGGCCACACCGGCCGATGCCAAGGGACTGCTCAAAAGCGCTATCCGCGACAATAACCCGGTCATCTTCCTGGAGCACGAACTGCTGTACGGCAGCAAGGGGGAGGTGCCGGAAGACCCGGAATTCCTGGTCCCGATCGGCAGGTCCGAGGTGAAGCGGACAGGCGAACAGGTCACCATTGTGGCGTACGCCCGCATGACTATTCTGGCCCTGCAGGCGGCCGAGGAATTGGCAAAGGAAGGCATTTCCTGCGAGGTGCTCGATTTGCGGAGCCTGGCGCCTCTTGATGATAAAGGCATCATGGCCTCGATCAGGAAAACCGGGCGGGCGGTGGTGGTGGAGGAGTGCTGGCGCACCTGCGGGCTCGGCGCCGAGATCGCCTGCCGCATCTTCGAGAACTGCTTTGATATTCTCCAGGCACCGGTAAAAAGGGTGTCAGGGCTTG
>Ga0172380_10006222_pt1 | contig 13996 bp, 11 predicted proteins | sample Leawe162metaG_FD_119747 | JGI IMG/M metagenome (GOLD analysis project Ga0172380, IMG submission 119747) | Leachate microbial communities from a municipal landfill in Southern Ontario, Canada - Leachate well 162 metaG | ecosystem: Engineered > Solid waste > Landfill > Unclassified | place... | reverse complement strand
GCCAGCGTCGCTGAACGCAACGCCAAGCACCGGCCCATCAACTGGCGCTTTACGATTCGTGATGCTCGCAGCAAGCTTCATCGGCTTTACCCATCAACGGCAGCATGACTGACTACTAGAAGCATTTCAGAAAATTATTGCCGCACTATTTAATCGAGGAAACCAACATGAGTAATGCTCCAAGAATAATGATCGACTCCTATCTGGAGTGGCTCAAGACAGAAGGCATACCGACCACCGAGGATCTCGGGATCGATTTGTTCGCCGTCGAAACCAAGCCCTGGGCTCGTCTCGGCGTGAACGGCGCAGCCGTCCACCTCAAAGGGCGCGGCGATTTCCTGAACATGTTCCTGCTCGATATCCCCCCCGCCGCATCGACCTCGCCGCAACAGCACCTCTACGAGGAGGTGGTCTATGTGCTGGCCGGTATCGGCAGTACCACCATCGAAGTGGCCGATGGCCGCAAGCATACCTTCGAGTGGGGCCCGAGGAGCATGTTCGCCATTCCGCTCAATACCAAATACAGGCATTTCAACGGCAGCGGATCCGAATCGGCACGTCTGGTGTCGACCACCAATCTGCCCGTCGTCATGAACATGTTCCATAACGAGAAGTTCATTTTCAACAATGACTGGCGCTTCGATGAGCGCGTCGGCAGTGCAAAGTACTTCAGCGGCGAAGGCGATTTCACCCCCGTACGCCCGGGCAACCACATGTGGGAAACCAATTTCGTTCCCGATCTGGCCGCCATCGAACTAAAAGCGTGGAGCGAGCGTGGGGCCGGCGGGTCGAACATCATGTTCATCCTGGCCGATGGCACGATGCACGCGCACATCTCGGAAATGCCGGTCGGAACCTACAAGAAGGGCCACCGCCACGCGGCGGATTTCCATGTGATGTGCGTGACCGGCACGGGATATTCGCTGCTCTGGTACGAAGGCGACGAGGATTTCCATCGCGTCGACTGGAAGCACGGCACGGTGTTCGCGCCGCCGGATCAGATGTTCCATCAACATTTCAACACCAGTGCGCAACCGGCGCGTTATTTCGCGACGGCTTATGGCAGCATGCGCTATCCCTTCACCGAGAGCAAGCGCAAATCGCTGTTCGGCGGCGTGTCGACCAGCGTAAAACTGGGCGGTGCCCAGATCGAGTACGAAGACCAGTCACCGCGCATTCAGAAGATGTTCGAAGAAGCAACACGAAAGAACGGTGTCACGGCAAAGATGTCCGAGTTCATCAAGTAAGGCAAGCTTAACGATGGGCTAAGAGGTTCTGTCGCGTTGGGGCGGCTGTGCCAACGCGACAGAATCCTCTGACAAAACCCCGCTAAATCGCGCGAACCGGCATGGCGTTCGCGCGATTGCCCTGAGTGTGATTGCCCTGAGTGTTGACATCGTCCACTGCCGACAATACCATCTGGCGAGTACCCCATTCTGGCGGTACACCATTTCTGGAGGACGGATGATGGCTATGCGGTCCAGCCGTGCGAGGCGTCTGTTTGTAGCGCTCGCTGCATTCGTAGTCTTGCTCCCGGCTCTATGGGGGCCACGCGACGCTGCGGCTCAGACCGGCGAGCCTTACAAGATTGGGGTGACCTATCCGCTCTCCGGGCCGCAGGCCGCATGGGGCCTGCTTCTGTTACCGGCGGCCGAGATCGCGGTGCAGCAGATCAACGCTGCCGGCGGGGTGGGCGGCCGGCCGCTGGCGCTCGTGGTCGAAGACAGCAAGGGCAACCCCGAGGGAGGGGTGTCGGCGATGCGCAAGGTCGTCGAGGTTGATCACGTCGCGACGATACTGAGTCTGTTCACCAACGTCGTCAGCGCTCAGATCCCGGTCGCCGACCAGCTCAAGGTTTCCGTGGTGTCGACGGTCGAGTCACCCGGCCTGGTATCGCGGAGCCAGTGGACGTTCGCGCATGGTTCGTTCATATCGCAGACGGTCCCGCTGGTCGCCGCGCACTGGAAGCGCCAAGGCGTCAAGCGCGTGTTCGCATTCTTGCCGAACGGCCCGATCGCGCAGTTCGCCACCGAAGCCGTCAAGGGCGAAATCGAAAAGAATAAGCTGGGAATCGAGTACGACCAGGCGCTGTTCAAACTCGGCGATAGCGACTTTCGCGGGCTGATCACGCGCGCCAAGAGCTTCAAGCCGGACGCCATACTCATCTATGGCTACGGGTCGCCCGAGGAAGGCTTGATCATGAAGCAGATCCGCGAGCTCGGCATGAACACGCAGATTTACGCCGGCTGTGGCTGCATCACCTCGAAGAGCTATCGCGAAGCAGCCGGCAAGGCAGCCGAGGGGGTGATCTTCGGCAGCTTCAAGTACGACGTGGTTGCGGCCAAGAAATTCGTTGACGCCTACCGCGCCAAGCTGGGCTTCGACCCGGATTACGCCTGCCTCGAAGTCTACGACATCATCCACATGATGGCCCAGGCCATCAAGGCTAACGGCTACAGCGGGGACGGCATCCGCCGCGGTCTCACCGAGATCAAGGACTTTCACAGCATCGGCGGTGGGGTGGTCACCATGGGGGCGAACCGGCAAACCGTCGTGCCGGTCGCCCTTTACGTGCTGAAGGACGCCGTCAAGCCGACCTTTGTCGAGATCACTCCGTAAGCGCGGCGCGGCTCGGCCCGGCCAATGAACACATTGCAGGTGCTGGTGGTCGGACTGTCGCTCGCGGGTTCCTACGCGCTGCTGGCCGTCGGTTTCGCGCTCATCTTCGCCACGCTGCGCATCTTCCATATTGCGCACGGGACGGTGTTCATTACCGCTGGCTACACCTTCTTTGTGCTGCACCGCGTGCATGCGATGGGCTTGATTCCGAGCGGGGTGCTCGCCGTCGCCGTCGCCGCTCTGCTCGGCCTGGCCATCGACAAGGCGGTCTATCTGCCCGTCCTGCGGCGGGGTGGCGGCATGTTCGGGGTCTTCATCGCTTCGCTCGGCGTGTCCTTGGTCTTCGAAGCCGGCTTTCTCGTGTACACCAAGGGCGTGGTCAGCGTCGCGCGCACGGACATGCTCGACATCCTGATGGTAGGTCCGGTCGCGGTCCGAGCCCTCGATCTGGCCGTGCTCTCCATCGTCGCCGTGGTGTATGGGCTGCTTTACCTCTGGCTGCACCGCACCTGGGTCGGCATCGAGGTGCGTGGGCTGACCGACAACGCGCCCCTGGCCGCGGTCGTCGGTGTAAACGTCGATCGCACCCGGACCCACATCTTTCTCCTCGCTTCCGCCCTGGCTGGAATCGCGGGTGTCTTCAGCGCCTACGACATGGGCATCAGCCCGGAAACGGGTACGCGGACGCTCTTTGTCGCAGTGGTGGCGGTGATCCTGGGTGGCATGCGCAACCTGCTTCTCGGCACCATGGTCGGCAGCCTCGCGCTGGGCATTCTCACCGCCTACGCGGGATTCTTCTTCCCCGAGTGGGTGACGTTCAGCGTCTTCATCACCATGATCCTGCTGATCCTCGTCCGTCCCCAGGGACTCTTCGGCTGATCATGGACTACCTCCTCTATATTGGCGCCCTGATGTGCATCTGGATCATCGTCAGCGTGGCGGTGAACCTGGTCATCGGCTACACCGGGATGATGGCGATGGGCCACGCCGCCTATCTGGGAATCGGCGCCTACACCGCGGCCAGCCTCAACATCTTCTTCGGCGTGGACTACTTTTCCGCCATGGTGATCGCCGCGCTTTGCAGCGCTGTCGTGGCCGTGCTGACCCTCCTGCCGCTGCTTCGGCTGCAAGGCTTCTACTTCGCCCTGGCGACGCTCGGGCTCAACTTCGTCTTCTTTGACCTGTTCCATAACCTCGCGCCGCGGGTGGAGGCGAGCGAAGGGCTCTATGGTCTGAAGCTGCCTGCGGCGCTCGCCTCGGCCGACGCACGCTTCGCGACCACCCTGTTGATCACGGTCGCCTGCATCCTGATCGCCAGACACCTGGTCGGCTCGCCCTTCGGGCGCCTGTTGCGAGCGACCCGAGACCGGCCGGAAGCGGTGGACGCCGTCGGCAAGAATCCCACCGCCTGTCAGATCGTCATCTGGGGGGTGAGCGGTGCGCTGACAGGGCTCGCCGGCGCCCTCTATGCCGCGACGCTCTCCTATATCGATGCATCGCTGTTCACATCGACCGCGTCCATCGCGATGCTGGTATTCGTCGGCGTCGGCGGTCTTGCCAGCATCGCCGGCTCCATCCTCGGCCCGGTGCTTCTCATCGCATTTACGGAAGCCCTGCGCTTCATCGGCTTGTCGAGTCAATTCATCGGTCCTGTCCAGCAAGCGCTGTACGGCGTCCTGCTGATCGTCCTGATGATTTTTCGCCGCCAAGGTCTGGTCGGAAAACATGATTTCCGCGAGTAAAGGTCTGTACCTGGACGGCTTGGCGATGAGCTTCGGCGGAGTTCAGGTCTTCGCCGACGTCACGATCGATATTCCGCCGGCGCAGGTAACCGCGTGCATCGGACCAAACGGCGCCGGCAAGACGACGCTGATCAACGCCGTATGCGGGGTGTTCAGGGCCCCCCGCGGCCATGTATCCCTCGATGGGAATTCCCTCGACGGCATTCACCCGCACGAGATCGTCCGGCGCGGCATTGCACGGACCTTTCAGGACGTGCGGATCTTCCCCTACCTCACCGCGCTGGAGAACGTGCTGATCGCGATCCCAAGACAGAGCGGCGAGAAGCTGCGCCATCTATTCCGCCCCGGAAGCGGAGTGGGCGCGCAAGAGCGCCGCAATCGCCAACAGGCGGAAGCGCTTCTCGATGAAGTGGCCCTCTCCGACACGGCCGATCGACCCGCCGGCGAGTTGCCGTTCGGCCGGCAGAAGCTCCTGTCCCTGGCTCGGGCGGTCGCGACAGGCGCACGTTACCTCCTGCTCGATGAACCGGCTGCGGGCGTTGAGGTGGAGATGGTGCCGCGGGTCACTGCGCTCATCGGCAGGTTGGCCAGGATGGAAGGCCGCGCGGCGCTGCTGGTCGAGCACAACGTGGAGGTCGTGCGGGAGGTCGCCAACCAGGTCGTTGTACTCCAAGGTGGCGGCATCATCGCCGCGGGCTCTTGCGACCAGGTGCTGCGCGATGAGCGTGTCATCAAGGAATACCTGGGCCAGATCTACAATGTTTGAGGTACGGGACCTACGCGCCAGCTACGCCGATTTTGAAGTTCTGCACGGCGTCGATATCTCGGTAGGGGAGCGGCAGATGATCGCTCTCCTCGGACACAACGGCGCTGGGAAGTCGGCGTTGCTCAAGGCCATCTTCGGCCTGCTGCCGGTGACGGGCGGCAGCGTGACCTTTGCCGGCATCGACGCGACGCGTGCGCGGCCGTTCGAGAAATCCGCGCTCGGGATACGCTTCGTGCCCCAGGAGGGCAACGTGTTTCCCAGCCTCTCGGTGGAGGACAATCTCAAGCTGGGTGCCTTGAAGCTCCCCGGTGGCAGCGCCGCTCTTGCGGCGCGCTTCGCAGAGATCTATGAGACCTTCCCCATCCTGCGCGAGCGACGCACGAGCCCGGCGCGGGTGCTCTCCGGTGGCGAGCGTCAAATGCTGGCGATGAGCATCGCGCTGATAACCGCCCCCAAGCTGCTGCTGCTCGATGAGCCTTCGGCGGGTCTGGCGCCCATAGCGGTGCAACTGTTGTTCGAGACGATCCGGAGAATCAACGAGCGGCTGGGGACGGCGGTGCTGCTCGTCGAGCAGAACGTCACCGAGGCCTTGCGCCTGACCGATGAAGTCTATGTACTGGAGGAGGGGCGGATGGTTTTCCGAGGTTCTAACCAGGAGAAGGAGCAGATCGTCAGACACCTCTGGCGTTTAGGCCAGGCGCCGGAAACTCAATCGGGGGTAAAGCCATGACCAAGGCGCAAGCGGCAGTACTGACGGGCCCGCGGACGTTCGAGCACAGAGAATTTCCTCTGCCGACGATAGGGCCGGAGGATGGCTTGCTGCGGGTCGAGGCGAACGGCCTTTGCGGCACCGACTACGAGCAGTATCTTTGCCGGTTGAAATCGACGCCGTGGGGCAGCATCCCTATCATTCCCGGCCACGAAACCATAGGCTGGATCGACAAGATCGGCGCGCAGGCGGCGAAGAACTGGAAAGTTCGCGAAGGTGACCGCGTCTGCGTCAAGTCGCCGCTGCCCTGCGGCCGCTGCCGGCAGTGCCGGATGGCGGCGTTTCACCGTTGCGAGCGCGGCATGGGCTACGGGCTGTTGCTCACCACCGATGTCGCACCGAGCCTGTGGGGTGGTTACGCCACGCACATGTATTTGCATCCGGACACGGTGCTGAAGCGCGTGCCGGACGATATCCCGACCGACGTCATGACCCTGTTCAACCCGCTCGCCGGGGTAGTTCGCTGGATCTACGACGTCCCCAATCTGCGCATGGGAGAACACGTCGTCATCCTCGGGCCGGGGCAGCGGGGAATCCTCGCGGCAATGACCGCCAAGGAGGCGGGTGCCAAGACCGTGACGGTCACCGGCCTCGCGCGCGATCGCCACAGGCTGGAACTCGCGCGAAAACTCGGCGCGGACGCGGTGGTCGATGTCGGCAGCGAAGATCTGGTCGAACGGGTGCGCGAGGTCACCGGCGGCGAGATGGCGGATGTGGTGCTGGACATGTCCGCCGAGTCGACCGAGCCCATACTGCAGGCGGTGGAGGTCGCCAGGCCAGGCGGGCGGATCGTGCTCGCCGGGTTGAAGGGCGGCAAGCCGGTATCGGGTCTGGTCACCGACAAGATCGTCATCAAGGAACTGCAGTTGCAGGGCGTATTGTCTTCGACCTCGCGCTCGCTCGAGGTTGCGATCGAGATACTGAAGCAGCGGCACGCCGAGTTGGCGGAGATCTGCACCCACGTCTATGCTCTAGAAGATGCGGACAAGGCGGTACGCGTCCTGGGCCGGGAGATCGACGATGGCAGGGATGTGGTGCACGTCAATCTCAATATGACCAAGTCGAGGTAAGCGCGGAGGGCCGCGGTTGTACGCGCTGAATTTCAACAGCGATAGCGAGGAGAGATCAATGGCTCAGTGGAGCGTCGGCATCGACACCGGCGGTACGTTTACGGACCTCGCCGCGGTCGACCACGACTCGGGGGAGACTTTCATCGCGAAGGTGCCTTCGACGCCACAAGCGCCGGCCGATGCGATTCTGGACGCGCTGCAACAGTTTTCCGACGCGAAGCGGGTGCCCCTGGCGGAGCTCTCGTTGCTGGCGCACGGCACGACCGTCGCCACCAACGCCGTGCTCGAGGGCAAGGGCGCCCGAGCGGGCCTGTTCATCACCGCAGGCTATCGCGCCGTCTATCCGGCGCGATCGGGAACGCACCCGCGGGGCGCCGATTTGATCGACCCGGGCTACCGCAAGGCCGATCCGCTGATACCGCTATCGCTGACCTGCGAGATCCCCGAGCGCATCGGTTTTGACGGCACGATCGTGCAGCCGCTCGATCGCGAAGCGGTGCGCGCCGCGGCGCTGCGGCTCAAGGCCGAAGGCTGCACGTCGATCGCCATCTGTTTTCTGTTTTCGTTTCTGCGCGATGATAACGAGCGCGAGGCGGCGGATATCGTGCACGAGGAATTCCCCGAAGCGCGCCTGTCGTTATCAAGCGAGGTGCTGCCGGTCATACGCGAATTTCCGCGGCTGTCGACCACCGCGCTCGACGCTTACGTCGGACCGGTGGTGAGCGCCTATTTCACCAAGCTGGGGCAGCGCGCCCGTGGCCAGGGCGTCGATCTGGACCGGCTGTTCATCATGCAGTCCAATGGCGGGCTGATGCGCGTCAATCTCGCCGCCGCCTATCCGAACGAGACCCTGCTCTCGGGCCCGGCCGGGGGAATCGCCTTCGCCTGCACGCTCGGCCAGCACGGCCGCTACAACGATATCGTGACCTTCGACATGGGCGGCACCTCGACCGACATGTGTCTGGTGCGCGGTGGGCGCGCCACCATGGTCAACAGCGGGACCATCGCCGGACAGGAAATCGGCACCTCGATGATAGAGATCAGCACGATCGGCGCGGGCGGCGGGGCAATCGCGCACAAGGGCGACGACGGACTGCTAAAGGTCGGACCGAGGAGCGCGGGCGCGCGGCCGGGCCCGGCCTGCTACGCGCGCGGCGGCACCGAGCCCACGGTGACCGATGCCAACGTGATGCTGGGCTATCTCGATGCCGAGCGCTTTTTGGGCGGGGCGCTGAAGGGCGACAAGGGGTTGGCCGAACGCGCGCTGGCCACGCTCGGCGCCGAATTGGGCATGAACGCGCTGGAAGCGGCGATCGGTGTGCGGCGCGTGGTCAATGCGCGCATGTTCTCGGCGCTGCGGCTCAACCTCACCGACAAGGGTTGCGATCCACGCGAATTTGCGCTGCTCGCCTTCGGTGGTTGCGGACCTCTGCACGCGGCGGAACTGGCCGTCGAGCTGGGCTTGCGCCGGGTGATCGTCCCCGCCTACCCCGGGGTGAGCTGCGCCATGGGCCTGCTGCAAACCGATGTCAAGCACGTCTATCTGCGGAGCCAGCCCCACGCCCTGGCCACCGCGTCGGCGGACCAGCTCAACGCCGGGTTCGAGGCGCTGGAAGCGAAGGCGCGCGAGGATGCGCTGCGCGAGGGCTTCGGCGCCGAGGCGGCGAAAATCATGCGCCAACTCGACGTGCGCTACGCGCACCAGGGCTACCAACTGACCGTCGATGCGCCGGCACGCATAGCCGAGAGCGACCTGCCGCAGCTGCGGCGCCAGTTCGATGAGCTGCACGAGCGCACCTACGGGGTGTCGGCCCCCGACGAGGAGGCGGAGATCGTCACCATTCGTCTGGTGTCCACGGTCAATCTGCCGCGCATGCCGCTCGCCCCGCGCTCGCTCGCGCAGGGTGGCGTGCGGGCGGCGCCGATCGGCGCCCGGCGGGCCTGGTTTGCGGCCAGCCGCGATTTTGTCGATACGCCGGTCTATTCCCGCGAGACACTGGTACCGGGAACCCGGCTGACGGGCCCGCTCATCGTCGAGCAACTCGATTCGACCACGGTGGTCGAACCGGGCCTCGCCGTCGAAGTGGACGACATCGGCAATCTCGTCATCGAAACCGCGCAGGGAAGCTCATCATGATGAAGCTCGACTCGATAGAGCTCGAAGTCATCAAGAGCCGCCTGGAAGAGGCGGCGCTCACCATGGAGAACCAGCTGTTCCACAGCGGCTACTCGCCGATCCTGCGCGAATCCGGAGACGGCAGCGCGACCATCCTCGACAAGTCGGGCGGGGTCATCGTCGGCACCGGCCTGCCGATTCATCTGTTTCCCTATTACCACACCGTGCGCGCGGTGTTGAAATCGGTCGGCGCGCGGATGCAGCCGGGGGATTCCTTCCTCATCAACGATCCTTACCTCGGCGGCAATCTGCACGTCCCGGATACGGCCATCGTCACCCCCTTCTTCCACGACGGCAAGCTCGCGGCGTTCTGCGCCAGCATCGCCCACAAGCCCGACCTGGGCGGCCTGGTGATGGGATCGTCGAGCGCGGCGGCGCGCGAGATCTATCACGAGGGGATACTCTTTCCGGGGGTGCGCTACTGGAGCGCGCAGGGTCCGAATCCGGATTTCGAAGCCATGCTGCGCAGCAATACGCGCAGTCCCGACGAGGCCATCGGCGACCTTCGCGCCCAGGTCGGGTGTACGCGCATCGGCTGCACCCGTCTCACGGAACTGTTCGACCGCTACGGCGCCGAGGTCATGACCGATGCGTTCGAGGAACTGATACTCGCCTCGGAGCGGCGCGTGCGGCAAAAGCTCGCCGCCATTCCCGACGGCACGGCGCGGGCCGAAGCCGTGCTGGATCACGACGGCGTGGACCTCGACAAGCCCATCGCGATCCGCGTCAAGGTCGTCAAGCGCGGCGAGAAGATCACCATCGATTTCTCCGACAGCGATCCAAACACCGCCGGCCCGATCAATCTCCGGCCGCAAGCGGCCGAGTCGGGCGCGGCGATCGGATTGATCGCCATGCTCGATCCGGATATTCCGATCAACGACGGTTGCCGCAGGGTGATCGAGTTCATCAATCCGCCGGGCCGCATCACCCACGCGATCAAGCCTCGACCGATCAACAACTATTACCCGTCGCTGCATCTGGTGTACTGCGTCACCCAAAAAGCCCTGGCGCAACTGGCGCCGGAGAGAGCGGTGGCGCCGGCGGGCTTAGGGATAGGCGGCTTCGGCATCGGCTTCCAGAAGACGAGAAACGGCAAGCCGGGCGCGCTCTACGAATTGATGGTGACCTCGCTCGGCGGCACCTCCGAACGCGACGGCACCTTCCTGGCGATGGCCGTCGCGCACATCACGCCCACCCAGCCGATCGAGATTCTGGAAACGGAATACCCGGTCGAGGTGATGCGCTTCGAGCCTCTGCCTGACAGCGCAGGTCCAGGTCGCAACCGCGGCGGTTCCGGCTATCTGCGCGAGTACCGGCTGCTCGCCGACGCCGTCGTCACCGTGCGCATGGGCCAATTTGCCAACGGTGGCTGGGGCGTGGTCGGCGGCGAGGCGCCGAATCTGTCGGGCGCTGTGTTCAACGCCGGCACGGCGCGCGAAGAAAGGGTGCCGATCATGGTGACGCGGCAACTCAAGGCCGGAGACACGGTGAGCATGACGCTGGCCGGCGGGGGCGGCTACGGAGCGCCCGCCGAGCGAGCGCCCGAGCGCGTCGCCTGCGACGTGAAGGATGGCCTGGTGTCGGTCGCTGCGGCGCGGGCACGCTATCGCGTGGTGATCGACGAGCCGCAGTTGACTCTGAACGAGGCCGCCACGCGCATGCTGCGGAGTTAAGCTTAAGGGGTATCCGTATTCAGTGGTTGATATCCCTTTCGCATGTTGCAGCGCAGAACATCGAGGCAGGGGGCAACCCTCTGCGTGAAACGCCGGAGGTCCCAGTTCGACCCAAACCGGTCAGCCATGTCGGCCATAATCGTGTGACGGCATCCGTTCGCTAAGCAGTCCTGTGACCCCGTTGTCCGTCACTATGAGGGTGATTCTGTTTTTGCAAATTCCAGCGCATCGTTCAGCACGGTCAGAAATTCATTGATCTTGATTGGTTTGGTCAGATAACGGAAGAATCCGGCCTCCATTCCCTTATCAATATCCCCGCGCATAGCATTGGCACTAAGGGCAATGATGGGAATGCGCGCCGTTGCAGGGTCTTTGTGCAGGATATTCAGCGCTTCGATCCCGCTGATACCGGGCAGATTGATGTCCATCAGGATTACATCCGGAAGATGGGTACGCGCAAGGGCTATGCCGAGATTGGCATCGCGCGCACTCAGCATGCGCATATGCACGTGATCTCCAAGTATTTGCTCAACCAGCATCAGATTGGCCAAATCGTCCTCCACATAGAGCAGGATGCGCCGCGCTGCGTCTGGCTGAGCTTGTGGAGTAAGGCCCTCAGGCATTGAATTGTCAGCGGGAGCATGTGTGTCAACAATGCGGGGTAGCTCGAACCAGAACTCGCTGCCCGCACCGATAGTGCTTTCCACTCCGATGCAGCCCCCCATCAGTTCGACCAGCCGCTTGGCTACCACAAGGCCGAGGCCAGTCCCTTGCTTAGGGCCAACCTCTTGCCCGAGACGATTGAATGGCTGAAATAACTGCAACAGCTTCTCATGGGGCAATCCAATGCCGCTGTCTTTGACACTGATTCGTATACGTCCTGGGGCACTCTCAGAGCACTCCACTTTGACCGTTCCCTGCGCACTGTTGTATTTGATCGCATTGGAAAGCAGGTTGATCAGAACCTGAATTAGCCGGGTTCGATCCGCGTTGACAAACCACGTGTTGTCGAAGGGTAGAAAGCTTAGATGGATGCTGCAATCTTGCGCCTGAGATTCGACCATGGTTTGGCATTCGCGCATGACATCGGTCAGCAACACCGGTTCTTGTGACAGCGACAGTTTGTTGGACTCGACTGCCGCTAAATCGAGAACTTCGCTAATTAGTTCCAGGAGATACCACCCCGCTTTGAGAATCTGGTGTATCCGTTCAGTCTGGGTATCCGTTGGCGTTGGTTTCCCTGTTTCCAACAACTGGGCGAATCCGAGGATCGCATTGAGCGGTGAGCGCAGTTCGTGGCTCATGCTGGAAAGAAAATCGGATTTCGCAACATTGGCGGCTTCTGCTGCCGCCTTGGATTCTCTGGCTGATATCAGTTCAAGTGCTCGGGCGCTCGCAAGTTCTTCGAGAGCCAGTTTGAGTTGACGCTCTCTTTCAATCAAATCCGCTGGATGCAATAATTTGGGGCCACCCTTGCTCAACACAGCATCAGACTCCCCGTGTTCCAATGCACGGAGAATGCCTTCTGCCCTTTCGAGGCGGGCTCTTAAATCATCGGGTTGCGCTTCAGGATTGATGATCCACTCCTTTGAGGCCTAGCGCTGACAGTACTATCGACTCGTCGGTCAGTGCGCCAAACAGGGTAACCTGACGCGGTGCCAGCATCACCACCGCAGGCACCACCATGATCTGGGCTTGCAGCGCCGCTTCAAAATCATGCAATACATCGACCACCTCAATACAGTGGCGGTTTGCCAGATACGCAAGGCATAGCGCGCGCAGGTTCTTCTCGGCGAGGCGCGAATTCGGTTCGTCACCGGCGACAAACAGCCGGAAACTGTATTCGTCCGAGATCATGTCAGGCATCCTCCTTCAGGAGGACGATTCCTCGATCGGTAATGAGGAACTCATGTGAGCGATGCGAATGCCAAGTGCCGCGCGACTTCACCACCTGCAACCTGCGGTGCAAGACACCGTTGTCATCGACGAGGCGAAGCTGAATGACCGTGTCGATGAGAGATGAGATACCGATGCCGCTGATTTCGTCCAAATTGGCGAGGCCGACGGTCTGGTTGCTGATGACAATGGTGATGCCCATTTCCTTGCAGGTATTGATAATGCGCATCAAGTATTCGAAGGCGGCCTGCTCTGTACCCATACGCTTGCAGGCGGAGGCCGATTCAAGCACCAGGCAACTCGGCTGCATCTGCTTGATAGCACCAAAGACGCGCACCAAGTGTTGCTCAGCGCCCATCGCTTCCGGCATGGACGTCAACAGACGTAGCGTGCCATTGGCAATCGCAGGACTCAGATCCGTGCCGGAGCTGAGCATCGCCGACACAAGTGCTGCCTCCGACTCCTCGAAATTGATGCACAAGAGTTTTTCGCCGCGCGCGCAGGCAGCCTCCACGAAGATGCTGCACAGGGTCGTCTTGCCAGTGCCGGTGCTGCCCGTGATCAGAATGCTGGACGCGCGCCGGAAGCCCCCGCCGATGGCATCATCGAGTGCCGCCAAGCCAGTCAGAAATCGATCCCCCAGCGCCTGGTGGGACAGTCCAACGTCCGAAATCGGCAACAGCGTGATGCCCGGTGGGTCGATCACAAACGGGTATTCATTCGTGCCAAAGCCTGATCCGCGATATTTTACGACGCGCAAGCGACGCGTGCTCAGCTGGCCGAGCATGCGGTTGTCGAGCTGAATGACACAATCGGCCATATAGTCAAGGAATTCATAGTGTCGCGAATTGTCGGCATCACGCCTAGTCTTGACCGTCAATAGCGCGGTAACCTCGCGCTCCGATAGCCACTGATGCAGTGCCAGCAGTTCGTCCTGTTCACGGCGGTCGTCGTTGATCAGACGCATCAACACGTCGATCGCGTCGATGGCCACGCGCTTGGCGCCCATGGTCTTGAGCTTGTGGTCGAGGATGGCGAGGAAGGACTGGATGCCGAACTCGCCGGTAACGATTGCCTTCGGGTCAATGCGCGCCTCAAACAGAAAGAGCCTGCCGTCTTGCTCCAGAGGCGCCAGATCCCAGCCAAGGGTGCTCGTATTACTGCGCAGCGCACTAGCGCGCTCCTCGAAGGAGATGAAAATACCCGGTTCTCCGGCGAGCGCACCGCGGTAGAGGAACTCAAGTCCGAACAGGCTCTTGCCGCTGCCGGGGCCACCGATAATCAG
>Ga0172380_10006221_pt1 | contig 13998 bp, 15 predicted proteins | sample Leawe162metaG_FD_119747 | JGI IMG/M metagenome (GOLD analysis project Ga0172380, IMG submission 119747) | Leachate microbial communities from a municipal landfill in Southern Ontario, Canada - Leachate well 162 metaG | ecosystem: Engineered > Solid waste > Landfill > Unclassified | place... | reverse complement strand
GCCGGTGCCGCCCGGCGCACTGCCCAGCAACTGGTTGATGGTACTGCCCGCTATGCCCGCCCCCCCTTGACCGGCATTGACCGTGCCAACGAGGTTGCCCTTGTCTTCCCCGTGGCCGCCGTTGGTTCCCAAGGATTGCCAACTGAAATTGCCCGGGCTGTAAACATTCGAGCTTGCCGTCGGCAACTTCGCGCTGCTTTGCTGGGCTACGGCAGGCAGGCTCAAGGAAAGCGCCGCCAGGGCTATCGCCATCATTGCGGCTTTAGATGCGGAAAATGACTCGGACCTGCCTTGCCAACTCCGCGGACGAGTTTCGTATTGGCTCGGGTCCGACGCTGGCTGTTGTTGAGTGACCGGCCCGGAAACGGCCTCAGAATCAAGATTCCTCATTGCGCTCTCCAGGGAACAAGAAAAAAGACAATGCCTGTTGCGATCGGCCATAGTGGGGTTCCGGCGGTTATAGCGTAATTGTTTATGCATGTAACAATTTAATACGAAATATATAGTTGTCAAGTCATAGCTCAGGAAAAACGCATGAATGCTCGGAAATTCCTACTGTGGAGCGGTACTGAAACTGGGGCAGCGGCTTAGATGGTAATCCCCCCAAAGAAGGCCTTACCTGCGAGTCATCCGGGTGTATTCTTAGGTGAAATATTGGTTGAAATGGGTATCTCGCAAGCTGAGTTCGCCCGAGCCATCGGGGTATCACACATGCGGGTTTCGCATGTCATCAAGGGAGCACGCCCGGTCACGGCGGAATTGGCGTTGCTGTTTGGGCGTGCCTTCGGCCAGTCGCCTCAATACGGACTCAATCTGCAAGCGTCTTACGATCTGAAAACGGCAGAGGCCAACATCGGCGAACGTCTCGCCGGCGTACACAGGGGCGTGGCGGCCTTGACCACCTTGCCCTTCGCGCCCTTGCGCTCTTCCGGGTGGGCGGTGAGCCGCTGGCGCATCTGAACGGCGTCCGTCGTCAGGCGTTCGATACCGGCCGTCGGTGAATCAACATGGCAACGGCGGCTTTGGCCGAACGGCTATCCGACGACTTATTCTCGTGGGCGGCAGCTATATGATCCGTGTCGTGGATGTTCTCCTATCGATTCAGGGATAATGGTTCACATGCATCCTCAAATGCCCCTTAACCGAGCGAATCTTGCAGGCATCTTATGGATGATTGCATCGATGGCCGGATTTGCCGTCGAGGATGCGTTTATCAAGACCGCCACAAAGCAGATACCAGTCGGACAGGTTCTGATTCTGTTCGGTGCAGGCGGGGCCATCTTGTTTGCCTACTTGGCCCGGCGTGGCGGGGCCAGCTTGCTCACTGCACAAGTAGTTTCCAAGGTCATGCTGATCCGCGCGTTATTCGAACTTGTCGGTAAATTGTTCTATACCCTCGCGATCGCATTCACTCCACTCTCTTCAGCCACGGTTGTCCTACAGACTACGCCCATCATCGTGGTTCTGGGCGCTATGGCATTCTTCGGTGAAGATGTCGGCTGGCGGCGATGGTGCGCGATCGGTACAGGCCTGATCGGCGTATTGATCATCCTTCGACCTGCAGCCAACGACTTCTCGGCGCTGTCTTTGCTGGCCTTGGTCGGCACCATAGGCTTTGCCGGTCGGGACTTGGCGAGCCGCGCGGCGCCAGCATCGCTGACCACTTGGGTCCTGGGTCTGTACGGTTATTTGACGGTGTTTGTAGCCGGGGCCCTCTTTTCGTGCTGGGATAGCAAGACGTTTCTTTGGCCGACCCTCGCGAACGCCATGGCTATGACTGTCGCACTGGGGGCTGGCATCTTCGCCTACGTAGCGCTGATGAAAGCGATGCGCACCGGCTCCATTTCGGCCGTCACGCCTTTCAGGTACACGCGGATTATCTTCGGCATCACGTTGGGCGCCGCGATATTTGGTGAACGACCAGATGAGCCCATGATCCTCGGCTGCGTCGTCATCATCGCTTCGGGGCTTTTCATCTGGTGGCATGGCAAAGTCTCCGCTAATCCAGACTTGCAGACCTCAATCGGCCGAGGTCCAATGGATTGAAGTTGTAAATGCCCGCTTTTGATCCACTCCTGCCTTATGATTCTGGCATCCACAATGGCGGCTAACCAATCATCAAGCTGCCGGTCGCTTTGATCCCCTGAGGTTCTGGTGTGCCGCTATAGCAAACCTTCAAGCGATCAGCGCCACTGCCTTGATTTGAGCGTAAGCCTTGCTACCCGCGACAAGGCCGAGCGATTCCACTGATCGCCTCGTCAGACGTGCCAACACGGGCGATACACCGAGAGTCATCTTTACTAACGCCTGCGCCGGGTGGGTATCGGCCCTAATCTCCATTACTTCGGCTGGAATAATATTGAGAATGCTGGAATCCGTTGTTTGACTCAGGGCGATGCTGACATCTTTGGCGAGGATGCGAACCCGCACCGTATGACCAACAGGATGGCCGCCATCCCGCACCCAGAAATCGGTGCCGGAACAATTCACTCGCGCAAGGCGCCACCTTTCGTCCCGTTCGGCAATCGTTCCTTCCAGAACGACGCCGGCACCTTCGCCGAGCCGGATTGGCAGATCGAGGCGTGCCAGTGTTTCTATCATCGGTCCGGACGCTACTGCCCGACCTGCATCTAGAACCAGCAGATGATCCGCCAATCGCCCAACTTCATCGGCTGAATGGCTGACATACAGCACGGGAATTTCCAACTCGGTGTGCAGGTTTTCCAGATAGGGCATGATTTCCTGCTTGCGCGCCAGATCCAGTGCCGCCAGTGGTTCATCCATCAGAAGCAGACGCGGGCTGGTCAGCAAGGCGCGAGCAATCGCAACGCGCTGACGTTCGCCGCCGGAAAGGCCATCCGGCTTGCGTTCGATCAACTCACCGAGGCCCAATAGCTCGATCGCCCGATCCAGCGATACCTTGCGCGCCCCTGCGGGAACCCGACTCATGCCGTAATCCAGATTTCCTCGTACCGTCAGATGTGGGAACAGACTTGCTTCTTGGAACACGTAGCCGAGAGCACGCCGGTGCGGGGCTTGGAAATGCGCGCCATCCTGCCAGATGTCGCCATTCACCCTCAGGAATCCCGTGGCCAGCCGTTGCAGGCCGGCGACGCAGCGCAGGAGCGTGGTCTTGCCTGAGCCCGACGGGCCGAAGACCGCAGTAACGCCGTGCCCTGGCAGATCGAGATCGACATCGAGTGCAAAGCCGGGGTAATTCATCTTGAAACGGGCGCGGATACCATCGGATGGACTCATTTCTGCCACCGCCACGCCGGGTTGAAGGTATAGAGCGCAAGGAGTGTCAGGAATGAGAACAGCACCATCGAACCCGCCAGCCAATGCGCTTCGACATACTCCAGCGCCTCGACGTGGTCGTAGATTTGCACCGACACGACACGGGTCACCTCGGGTATATTGCCGCCGATCATCAGCACTAGGCCGAACTCGCCAACAGTGTGAGCAAAGCCGAGGATGCCAGCGGTAATGAATCCGCCTCGCGCCAGTGGCAACAGTACCGTCCAGAACGCATCCCACGGGCCAGCACGCAGTGTCGCGGCGACTTCCAGTGGCCGCATCCCGACTGATTCAATGGCGTTCTGGATCGGTTGCACCACGAAGGGTATGGAGTAGATCACCGATCCCAGGACCAGCCCCCAGAAGGTAAATGGCAGCAATCCCAGGCCAATGGATTGCGTCAGATGGCCAATGGGCCCATGAGGCCCCATCGCCACTAGCAGATAGAAGCCTAGCACCGTCGGTGGAAGCACCAGGGGCATGGCCACCACCGCACTGATCGGTGCCTTCCACCAGGAGCGCGTGTTGGCCAGCCACCAAGCAACGGGTGTGCCGATGACGAACAGCACAACCGTAGTGACACCCGCCAATCGCAGCGTCAGCCAGATTGCTCCAAGATCGGCAGCCGAGAATTCCATTGTGTCAGAAGCGATAGCCGTAAGATTTGATTATCGCCCGCGCCTTGTCGCCCTTCAGGTAGTTCATCAGTGCTGCCGCAGCCGGATTGTTCTTGCCGGGCAGAAGAATGACTGCATCCTGGCGGATTGGGAAGTGCATATTGTCCGGGATGATCCAAGCCGATCCACCGCTCACCTTACCGTCCTTCATGACTTGGGAGAGCGCGACGAAACCGAGTTCGGCATTGCCGCTCATGACGAACTGGTGGGTCTGGGCGATGTTCTCGCCTTGAACCAATTTACCCCTGACGGCATCGAGCAGCCCCATGCCGGTCAGCGTCTCGATGGCTGCCTTGCCGTAGGGAGCGAGTTTAGGGTTGGCGATGGCCAGCTTGTTAAAACTGCTGCGGCGTAACACGTCGCCCTTAGCATCGACCAGGCCGGTATCCCTTGACCACAGCGCCAACGTGCCGATGGCATAGCTGAAGCGGGATCCGGATACCGTCATTGCCTCTCGATCCAGCTTGGCTGGAGTCTCGTCATCGGCTGACAGGAATACCTCGAAAGGCGCTCCGTTTTCGATTTGGGCGTAGAAGTTTCCGGAGGAACCGAAGGATAGTTTGGCTTGGTGGCCGGTGTCTGTATTGAATTCCGCAGCAATAGCTTTCATCGGTGCGGTGAAGTTGGCTGCGACGGCTACGCTCACGTCGGCGGCTTGAACGGTAAAGGTTGCCAGCAAACCAGCCCATGTGACGATGACGCGAATTGTTGAACGGATAGTCCTCATCCGGAACTCCAAGAGAGAGGTAACGATATGTCCTGAATGCTATAGCGCTTTCCAGTTGCTGTTTCGACTACCGGCTTCCTGAGTCCGTTGTTTAGCGTATGAATCAACAACCAGGCACGCTTGTAGGTAAGCCCCATCGCCTTGGCTGCCGCACTAATGGACTGGAGTTCGCCGTTGGAGCGGAGCAGTTCGACTTTACCGGGACCAATAGCCGCAGTTTCACCGAGTTGCAGCCTAGGGCGAACGATAATGACAGGAGCGGCAGACTTGCGAGCGGGTTTCATGTCGTCAATTTACCTGAAGCGACTGGATTGCTGACAATAAAAGTTGTGTTGCCAACGGCAACTTAAAACCGATACAGTTTTCTCGGGGTCGGCAATTGAATATCGATACACCCGTTTGTGGTGGTATTGAGCCGGCCGCGAGCGGTCCAGCGTTTCTTTGTAATCGATCTTGATGCTATGCTGCGCCCTTGACGGGAAGAGCTGCTATGGTAATCACTCATCGTGCTTTCAAAGCATGTGCTCATCTGCCTATATCAGTGCAGCAGTTTTGAATGATTTCAAGGGAACAGCGGCTTAGCCAAGCCGGCCTGTTTCTGAAATTCAATTTGGGAATCAGTACAAGCATGGCCGTAGAAACAAATACGCCATCCAGGCAGGATGGCTGCGATCGGCTCAGGAAAGAGGGCGGCGGAATCGATCCATGCGCACCTGACGGGTGTGGCGATCGATCACGCATCGCTGCGTGCCTGCACCGTCTGCGAAGGTCCATTCGTCACTGCGAGCCAATACGAGGCGATGCACGAACGGCTCGACAGCGAGGCCTCCGATCAACACCTTTACCCATCGTGTCTGAGTATGAAAGCGGGCGAGGCAATACTCAACTTGCCGTGGTGATTCGCAATGACAAAGCAATGCGAGGTATGGTCCCAGACGGCCTCGCAGCGCATTCCAGCGAAGGCTCGCGGCACATAGTCCATAACCAACAAACGGGAGATATTGCTCATGAATATTAATAAATCAAGCCAGGAGACTTACCCTCAGTATCAAGGTGCGATGTATGTCAACGGTCGCGACCTGCCGATCGCAAACCCGACGCAGATCAGAAACCCGGCCCGCTTGAGCGAAACGGTCGGCACCATCCCATTGGGCTCCCCCGCCGATGCCAATCTCGCCATCGAAGCCGCTCACGCCGCATTCCCGGCCTGGTCTGCCTTGACGATACAGGCGCGTGCCGCTCTTGTCGCCGCTGCCAGCGAAGCCATCGTTCCGGGACTAGATGAGCGTGCCGCCCTGTTGAGCCGGGAAAACGGCAAGTTGCGCAGCGAGGCCTGGTTCGATTGCATGGGAGCCAAGCGCTGCAACGATTATTACGCCGGCCTGGCTGACAGCTTCAAGCTGCAATGGGACTTGCCTGCCCCCAATGGCCGGGTCATAGTGACACGCAAGCCAATGGGCGTAGCGGGCATCATCGTGCCGTGGAATGCCCCGGTTCTGCTGGGCTACCTCGGCATCGCACCGGCCCTCGTGGCCGGCAATACCGTCGTCGTCAAGCCGTCGAGCTTCGTGCCGCTGGCGCTCATGGACACGGTGCGTCTGATGGCGGCGAAGCTGCCGCCCGGCGTCCTCAATGTGGTGACCGGACCGGGTGGCGCCATCGGCAAGGTGCTCTCCACCCATCCGCTCGTCAGGCGGGTGATCTTCACCGGCAGCGTGGAAGTGGGCCTGCAGGTGCTGTCGGATTCAGCAGCGACGGTGAAGCGCTGCACCATGGAACTGGGTGGTAACGATCCGGCCGTGGTTCTCGCCGACGCCGATCTCGACAAGACCGTGGCCGGCGTCCTGAAGGCCGTCTTCTTTGGCAGCGGCCAGATCTGCTACGACGTCAAGCGGATTTACGTACACCGCGATCTCTACCCGGCTTTCGTGAAGCGCTTCACCGAGGCGGCCGATGCCCTGGTCGTCGGAAATGGTCTGGACCCCAAGGTCAATTTGGGTCCGGTAACCACGGAATCACAATACAAATTCGTCAAGGATTTGATTGCCAAGACTCAGGCGGGCAAGGGCAAGGTGATTGAAGTGGGCAAGAAGGCTGTGAGCGAAGCGGAATGGGCGGACGGCTATTTCATCCGGCCGCACATCGCCACGGGGGTCGATCACCGCGACGCAGTAGTCAGCTGTGAGCAGTTCGGTCCGGTCATTCCCATCATGCCCTTCGCAGACGAGGATGAAGCTATCCGCCTGGCCAATGACAGCGAGTTTGGCCTGGCGTCATCCATCTGGAGCGCAGATGAGGACCACGCTTGGGATCTGGCGCGCAGGATAGATGCCGGTACAACCTTCATCAATACCCATGCCGTGTCGTCAGCCGTAGACATGCCTTTTGGCGGCTTCAAGTTCAGCGGTCTGGGACGCGGCCACAGTGTCATTGGACTCGAGGAGCAGTTCGAATTGCAGACCATCAGCACGCGGCTGCTCTAAACCCTGCTCTGCGATTCAGTACATATATCAAATATGCCAAATGCCATCTATCCCGGTGTGTGCGAGGCTTTGTTGTTTGGAAGAATTTATGCGGTGTGACGTTTATCTATCTCCAATGAGTCCGCTCACCTGCCTCTGTTCTCGCGTGCGGAAATGGCAATATCGCCGTTCTCACAGCGGATTTTGGCGAAACTCCAACGGAATGCTTCCAGCTTTTTCGTTGCAGACGCTGCGCGCGGAAAAAGTGATCTGGACGGGGGCGATTCAATTCGCCGGCTGCTCCGCAGCGCCCATTGTCTCGGCGCGGCGCGCGATGTAGGAGGCGAGGATGGCGACGGCGATGCTTGCCAGCAACATGGCCGCAGCGATGAAGAAGACGAACTGCGGCAGTTTCTTGTCCATCATGGTGCCATAGATGAGCGGCGCAATCGATCCGCCCACCGCGAAACCCGACGACACATAGCCGAATGCCTTGCCTATCGATCCAGGCGGTGTCACGGTGCGCACCATCAGGTCGCGCGAGGGCATCACTGCTCCGACCATGAAGCCGGCGAAGAACAGCGCGCCCAGGGTGGCCAGGTAAGAGAGCGCCGCCATGCCAATCGCGCACAGCAGGACTGCGGCCAGGACGTAGCAGACGGCCGCCACGGTATCGAGGCGCTGGGTCTTGTCGGCGACCAGGCCGCCGCCCAGTACGCCGATGGCCGTGCCCCACAGGAACACGGCGAGCGCTGTGTTGGCGTGCGCCAGATCGATGTGATAAAGATCGATCAGCGCGGAGTTGGAAAAAATCTGCAGTCCGTTCGAGCCCAGGGTCGCCACGACGTAGAACAGGAACATGATCAGGAGCGGCGGCGAGAGCAGGAATTGCATCCAGCCCTTGTCGGCAGTCGCGCCATTCGCGACTTTCGGATGATGATAGGTCGTGCCCTTGAGCAGCCTGCCGCAAGAGAGCAGCAGCACGGCGGTGGCGAGTCCGGCCAGTCCCACCACGGCCAGTCCATGGCGCCAGCTGCCTTGGCTGAGCAGATAAGTCATCACTGTGGGCGCCAGGGCGAAACCGAGAAAGCCGCTGAAGGTGTGCATGGCATAGGCACGGCCGAGCCAGGACGGCCGGATCTTGGCGGAGAGAATGGTGTAGTCGGCGGGGTGGAAGGCGCTGTCGGCGATGCCGCTGATCAGCGCGATGGCAATCATCACCGACACGGACGGCGCGAACGATTGCGAGAATATTGCCGCAGACTCTATCGCCAGGCCGCAGATCAGGAAGGCGCGGGCGCCGTAGCGATCGGTGAATACGCCCATCGGAAACTGCCAGCTCGCTCCCATCAACGCACTGGCTGCAATCACCATGCCGAGAGAAAGGTTGCTCGCTGCGAACTCATTGCGGATGAGCGGCAGCGCCGATGGAATGGAGAGCAGGAAAAAGTGGCTCCAGAAGTGGCCTCCCGAGACCAGCGCAATGACTGCCAGCTCTTGCAACTTATCTTGACGCTTTTCGCTCATGAGTCCCCCTGGAACAGGGTGGCACGATAACCCATCACCGCACGATTGGGCAAATAGCCTGGATTACTCCTTCGTACCGGTTCCTCGCCCGACAAACTCCCGACAGGCCCGGCGAATGAAACCGATTTGTTGCTTGTAGCGCGTGCAGCCTTCACACATGGCAAGATGTATTTTCAACTGCAGCCGTTCTGCCAGGGCAAGTTTCCGGTCCTGTGATTCCGAAAGCAGATGGGTGACGTTCTTGCAACTCAGCATTTTTTCTCTCCTGCGCCAAACCACGTCTGTCCTAGGCAACGCCGCAAACCCTCGCGTGCCCGATGCAGGATGACATTGCAGTTAGTGGTCGTAATTTTCAGTTCGGCACATACTTCAGTTGTTTCGAACTCCAGAAATTCGCGCATCATGAATACTCTTGCCGTATTCGCGGGAAGATGTTTCAGGCAGGCGTCGAACACACCCCAGAATTGTTCCTGATGCAGCGCCGCTTCGGGATCGCCCCAGTCGCGGGGTCTGGATTCGGGCTGCCAGTGCGCATTGGGCTTAAACAAGGCTTCGAAGGCCTGGTCGAGACTTTGGTCTTCTTGCGACAAGGCGGAAATATTGACGGTTCGGCTACGCTGCCGGATCGCGTCAATGATCTTGTTGCGAAGAATGGCAAACACCCAGGTCTTCAAGGCGGAGCGTCCGGAAAAATCCTTTTCTCCGGACAGCGCAGCCATCAGGGCTTCCTGGACCACGTCTTCCGCGAGGGAGTCGTCGCGCAGTTGCAGGCCGGCGAATCTGAGCATGTCGCTGCGCAGCTCCGCCAGGTAGAGAGGGTCCTGACTGAGGCTTCCGCCACCAGTATTCATACTGAATCCTCATCGCGTCGCAATTCATTCTGCGCGGCGCTATAACTTGAGACTAAGTAGGGAACCAGATAATTCAGGACGACATGAAACCAAGACGGCGGCAAGCCATCGAGCAAGCGTCCGCCCTGATTGATGATGTTGAGAACGGTGCCGACCACCAGGGCAACCTTGATGGCCGCCATCACAATCGGTCGCTTGCAGGCGGTAGGCATCAAGGTATTCAGGAAGTTCATGTCCGATCCTTTCAGGCTGCCAGCAGAGCGTGCGCCGATTTCCTCACGAAGCCGGCGATCAGAACCGTGTCGGCTTCCGGCTCCAGATCCTTAGGCGTGCCCATGCCTCCCGTCGGGACGGTGACGAGTCGGCCATCGCGACTCTCCGTGAGGTATTCGCCGCTACAACTGCGGCAATACACATGTTCGCCGGACGTCTGCCCCTTCTTCAGCACCAGCGTCGGTCCGCACATCATGCATTCATGCAAGGGAATTCCCTCGTCGCTGTGCCCGACGATGTGATGCAAGCGCTCTGCGCGGCCGAGTGAAACGAAGCGCTGGCCGAACTCCCGGTCGAACTGGCGACCGAGATTTTCTTCGATGATGAGAAGCGCCTGTTCTATCGGCATGCCGCGCCGGTAGGGACGCGTGCTGGTCATGGCGTCGAAGGCATCGCAAATGCCGACGATGCGGGCATCGAGCGGCACGGCCTCCCCCGCGAGCCCGCGCGGATAGCCTTTGCCGTCCGGAGTTTCATGATGGGCACGCACGGCCGCTTCGGCAAGCCGGGCCAGGGGGTGCGTCGCGAGCAGGCGCCAGCCGACCTCGGGATGGGTCTTGATGACCTCGTATTCCGGGTCGGTGAGGCGGTCCTTCTTGCCGAGAATATGATCGGGCACGCTGATCTTGCCCAGATCATGGAGGAAGCCGCCGACGGCGATGCGCGCCACATCCGCTTCGGGCAATCCGGCGTCCGCGGCCAAAAGCCGCGAGAACTGCGAAACGCGCCAGAGGTGCCCACCGGTGTAAGGGTCGCGCGCCTCAACCATCCAGGCCATGATCAGCAGGCTGGTCAGCAATTCCTCGTGAAACCGGGCCTGAGTCCGATGGCCGTCGCTGCCAAGAAAACGGGTAATGTTCTTCAGCAAACTCATGCACTTCCTCCTTCTTTGCGAACGTATTGTTTCATGAAGCGGCGATCGATCCAATTTTTCCAGCGCCATGCCCATTTCCCCGTGGCCGACCAGCCACCCCAGGAAACCACCGCTTCCTTCGGCCCGGTCGCCAAGAGGTAAAGACTGCCGCGCTGCGGCCGATGCGGGGCGATCGGTTGCCCCGACAGAAAGCGCCTCAGGTTGGTGGAGAGCGCCGGACCGGCGCGCACAGCATAGACGCCGGACTTGGCATGAGGGATGTCGACTCGCGTCGCGACGTCGCCGGCGGCGAAGACATTGCAGTGTGAAACACTCTGCTGTCCCTCGCCGACCGCGATGAAGCCATCCTTCGCCAGCGCCAATCCGCTTTCGGCGAGCCAGGCGGGCGGCACGACTCCAGTGGCGGCGACGATGCAGTCGAGCGCCAGATTGCCTCCGTCGGAGAGTAACAATCCTGTCTCCGAACCGGCTGCATGCCCTCGAATCCGCAGTACGCCTCGCGACTCAAGCACCCCTGAGACCCGCGACACCACCTGCTTGCCGTGGCCCTTCAGGAGCGTGCCGCCTTCGACGAGAAAGACTTCCGTCTTGTCCGTACCCAGCAAAGAGGCAAGGCGATAACGGATCGCCAGAGCCAGTTCGACACCGGCCGCGCCGCCGCCGACCACGGCGATCCGGGCTCGCCCCACTGCGATGAACTCCGCCAGGCGTCTATCCCAGTCCACGATGAAGCGCTCCAGCGGACGGATCGGCAACAACGCCGCGCCGGTCGCGACGAGGCTGGAGGTATCCACGAGCGCCCCGTTATCCAGAGACAGCGCATGGTAAGCGATGTCGCCCGAGGCCGCGCAAGTCACGATGCGTCTCTTGGCATCCATGCCGACCACGCTATCCTGCACGAAACGGACACCCGCCGCCTGCGCCAAGGGGCCGAGCGCGGCGGCGCATTCGTCGAGCCGGTAGTGTCCGGCAATCCAATCCGGCACCATGCCCGAATAGACCTGGCGCGCATGGGGAGAAATCAGGACAACCTCGATGCCGGGCCAGGCGCCGGCGGCCAGGGTCTTCAGGACATGCAGGTGGGCGTGTCCGCCGCCGACGAGCACCAGTCGCTTCATGCCGCCTCCCCGCCGCAGGCCAACGCGTCGCCGATATCCGGGAACAAGGCGGCGAGGCGCTGCAAATCCTCGGGTCGATCGACATCCCACAAGATCGCGGGCTCGCTCCAGCGCCAGGCCAATGCGGCAAGGCGGCGTCGCGTCTGCGCCATGACCCGCTCCGACCCCCAAGCGATGCCGGAAAAGAGTTCCGGCGCTGGCGTCTTCATGCCGATCAACACATAGCCGCCGTCCTCGGCCGGGAGGGCAACTGCATCGTGGTCGCGCAGCGCCTCTCCCGCCCGATGCAGATGCGCTGCGCTGAGCGTTGGGCAATCCGTACCGATCACCAATGTACCGGCTGGCGTTGCCGACTGCCGCACGGCCGTTAGCATGCGTTCGCCCAGGTCGCCTTCAGGCTGCGGGCGGAGCCTCACTGAAGCGAAGGCGCGATACAACAAGAAATCCGGATGATGCGGTTCCCCCGCGCACCACAGCGTCACCGGACCGACATCGGCCGCCAGTGCCAGGGCCACGGTCCTGTGCAGCAGCCAGCGCTGCAATCGTGCCGCGCCGTTGGCGCCAAGCACGGGAATCAGCCGTGTCTTGGCCTGACCGGGTACCGGCGCCCGCGCCAGGATGCTGACTCCGATCCGTTCAGGCAGATCAATGCTCATGGGCGCCATAATCCAGTGCCAGCTGGTGTGGATCGGCGCCGAGGAGAAAGCGCAGGCGCAGCCGCCACATGAGAAAAATAGTGCGCCACACCCCGTGCTTTTCCCAGCGCCGTCCCGAAGTCACCACCCGCGCTTCCAGACAGGCCGGGCGGCCGATGGTAAGTAGCCTTCGCGACAGGACGATGTCTTCCATCAGCGGCAGGTCGGGAAAGCCGCCGACCGCGGCGAAAGCTTCGCGAGTGACGAAGATAGCCTGGTCGCCGGTGGCGATGCCGGTCAGGCGCGAGCGCCGATTCATCATCGTGGCGACCACAGGCAGCCATGCGGATTTGCCATCGATGCGTACCGAGAAGCGTCCCCAGTGACGGCCAGAATCGATGGCCTGCTCAATCAAGCCGACCGCGCCTGCTGGCAATCGTGTATCGGCATGCAGGAACAGCAATATTTCGCCGCGCGCGACGGCGGCCCCGGCATTCATCTGCCGGGCCCGACCGGGCGAGGCGATCAGCATCCGGTCGGCCAGAGGCGTTGCCAGTTTCACGGTGGCATCCGTGCTGCCGCCGTCGACGACGATGATCTCCACGCCGCCGGCGCGCAGAGAGGCGAGCGCATCCAGCGCGTCGGCGATGCCGGACGCCTCGTTCAACACCGGCACGATGATGGAGATTGCCGCCATGCTCAGCCGCCTCGCCGCCAGGCATGAAAGCGTTCGACCCAGAGCAGTAGTTTTTCCGGGGCATGGGCTTTCTTCCACACCCCGGCGACATACTTGTTGGCTTCGGCCAGCGTCGGATAGATGTGGATGGTACCGAGTATCTTGTTCAGGCCGATGCCTTGCTTCATGGCCAGGACATACTCGGCGATCAGGTCGCCGGCGTGCTCGCCGACGATGGTGACGCCGAGGATCTTGTCCCGGCCCGGCACGGTCAGCACCTTGACGAAGCCGTGGGCTTCGCCGTCGGCGATCGCCCGGTCGAGGTCGTCCAGGTCGTAACGGCTGAGCTCGTAGGCGATACCCTGTTCTTTCGCTTCCTGTTCGTTCAGTCCGACGCGCGCGACTTCCGGCTCGACGAAGGTGGCCCAGGGGATCACCCGGTAGTCGGCCTTGAATTTCTTGAAAGGATCGAACAGGGCATTGACCGCCGCATACCATGCCTGATGCGCGGCGGTGTGGGTGAACTGGAAGGGGCCGGCGACGTCGCCGGCGGCGTAGATATTGGGATAATTGGTCTGCAGGAATTCGTTGGTCGCCACCGTTCGCGTGGCCGCAATGCCCAGATCCTCCAATCCATACCCCTTCAGGTTGGCGACGCGACCGACGGCAACGAGCACCGCATCGAAAGGAATTCGCACGTCGCGGCCCTGGTGTTCGGCGACCAGAATTTTTTCATTGTTCTCGATCAGGAAGTGCTTGGCGCGATGATGGACCAGGACGGCGATGCCCTCGGCCCGGAAACGCCGGGTCACGATCTCGGAGACCTCGATATCCTCCCGGATCATGATGCGCGGCGCCATTTCCACCTGGGTCACCTCGGC